>ENA-OUQL01000010-OUQL01000010.1-human-gut-metagenome-genome-assembly--contig:-NODE-10-length-306903-cov-22.81_pt1 | contig 306903 bp, 254 predicted proteins | sample MGYA00237945_ERZ548829 | MGnify/ENA primary metagenome ERZ548829 (study PRJEB26490, sample SAMN05194708) | human gut metagenome | biome: terrestrial biome; feature: human-associated habitat; material... | reverse complement strand
ACATCCTGGGGCTGTATTCGGTCCCAAGGGTTCGGCTGTTCGCCGATTAAAGTGGTACGCGAGCTGGGTTCAGAACGTCGTGAGACAGTTCGGTCCCTATCTGTCGTGGGCGCAGGATATTTGAGGAGCTCTGTCCTTAGTACGAGAGGACCGGGATGGACGCACCGCTGGTGCACCAGTTGTCACGCCAGTGGCACAGCTGGGCAGCTAAGTGCGGATCGGATAAACGCTGAAAGCATCTAAGCGTGAAGCCGGCTCCAAGATAAGATATCCCATTCCGTAAGGAAGTAAGACCCCTTGAAGACTACAAGGTTGATAGGCTGCGTGTGTAAGCGCCGCGAGGCGTTCAGCTTGGCAGTACTAATAGGTCGAGGGCTTGACCTTAAGAGTAATTTTGGTAAGGCCTTGAAGGTTTGCTTCCCTCTTATCTTCCCTTCCTTTCTTTATTCAGTTTTTAGGGCGCTGTTTCAGTCCCTTCCTTTCGCACCATTAGCTCAGTTGGTAGAGCACCTGACTCTTAATCAGGGTGTCCCGGATGTAGCAGAATGAATTTCAAAGAGACTGCAAATGCAGTCTCTTTTTTACTTTGTATTCAGATTGATAAAAGGCCATTGAGCTATCGGCGGTCTGCTCCGGTAATGTGCTGAACGTTTCAGGAAGCTTCAGGGACAGGAAAATCTTGAAATCGTTAGATGTGGAGCGTGGATGTAATTATAACGCGAGTTGTTTTAAATAGGAAATTACGTAGGAGCATGAGTTTTGTAGTGACACCTGTTTAGATTCAACTTTTGAAAATATTCTCTGAAGCCTAATTTCTGCCACATTTGTATTCTTTGAGTATATATGTATTCAAAACGCAGCTTATTTTCCGATACAATAAAAGAAACAGAGAGGAGCGGATAGACTATGTTGAACGCGGAAACAGTAGGAGCGGCGATTCGTCAGGTGCGGGAGAAAAAGGGGATTTCCCAGGAGGTAGTCAGCAGTTTCGCTGGAATCGGAAGAACCCACCTAAGCGCCATTGAACGGGGGCAGCGCAAGCCTACCCTGGAGACCTTTTTTCGCCTCAGCGAGGCTTTGGGAATGGCAGCCAGCGATTTGATGCGGGAAATTGAAAAGGAAATTCAAAAGGAAAATGACAAGCAGGAGGAAAAATAATAAGCGGAGGATAGGGAACCAAGGCCTGGCATTGTTCAGGAAGCGCGGCGGATGAAGCTGCCCTGCTACGGCGCTGTTTTCCTCTGGATAGGAGACTCTGCGGGGAGAGCGGACTCAAAGAGAAAAACTCCTATTGACCAACATGAGATGATAAAAAGAATACGAGAAAAGGCATCATAGGTGAGATCCCTTGGTGCCTTTTTATTTTATAAGTGTTTTGGGAATGGCTTGCTGGTCTGGCCGCCGTGTTTTTTGAATATAAAAAAGCCAGCGCTAATAGACGCTGACTTTTTGCCTTCTTTATGGGCCGCTTAAGGTTTTCTTACGCCGTGGTTTTCCAAATATGGAATATTATATTTAAGGCCGCAAAACCAGGGAAGCACCTTCAGCCCGGCCGATGGGAGCGAAAGAGGGGCTTGATAAAAGAAGCCCGTAAAGAGCTCTACTCATCCAGCTTAAGCACCGCCATAAAGGCCTCCTGGGGAACCTCCACAGAACCCAGCTGGCGCATCTTCTTTTTGCCCTCTTTTTGCTTTTCCAGCAGCTTCTTTTTCCGGGTGATGTCGCCGCCGTAGCACTTGGCCAGAACATCCTTCCGCAGGGCCTTGACCGTTTCCCGGGCAATGATTTTGCCGCCGATGCAGGCCTGGATCGGCACCTCAAAAAGCTGTCTCGGAATTTTTTCCTTCAGCTTTTCCGCCATTTTCCTGGCGCGGGGATAGGCTTTTTCCGCGTGAATAATAAAGGACAGAGCGTCCACCACTTCGCCGTTAAGCATGATGTCCAGCTTTACCAGGTCGGATTTCTGATAGCCCATCAGCTCGTAGTCAAAGGAGGCGTAGCCTCTTGTGCGGGACTTCAGTGCGTCGAAAAAGTCATAGATAATCTCGTTCAGAGGCAGCTCGTAATGGATGTCCACACGGGTTTCCTCAATATAGTGCATATCCTTGAAAACGCCCCGGCGCTCCTGGCAAAGCTCCATGATATTGCCAACATATTCCGAGGGCGCGTAAATATGGGCGTTGGTGATCGGCTCCTCCGCCTGAGCGATGACGGACGGGTCAGGGTAGTTGGTAGGGTTGTCGATCATCACCACAGAACCGTCGGTCTTAGTGATCTTATAAATAACGCTGGGCGCGGTGGTCACCAGGTCCAGGTTGTATTCCCGTTCCAGGCGCTCCTGAATGATCTCCATGTGAAGCAGACCTAAAAAGCCGCAGCGAAAGCCAAAGCCCAGAGCGACCGAGGTTTCCGGCTCAAAGGTCAGAGAGGCGTCGTTGAGCTGAAGCTTTTCCAAGGCGTCCCGCAGGTCGGTGTAGTGGGCGCCGTCTGCGGGATAAATGCCGCAGAACACCATCGGGTTTACCGCCCGGTAGCCGGGCAGAGGCTCTGGGGCGGGCCGGGCCGCTAGGGTGACCGTGTCGCCGACCCGGGCGTCGGATACCGTTTTAATGGAGGCGGCGATGTAGCCCACCTCGCCGGCGGAAAGCTCGCTGGCAGGCTCCAAAGAGGTGGCCCGCAGAAAGCCGCACTCCACTACGTTGTATTCGGAGCCGGTAGCCATTAGCTTGATGTTATCCCCGGGATGGAGGGTTCCTTCCTTTACTCTTACGTATATAATAACGCCTTTATACGCATCGTAATAAGAGTCGAAGATCAGGGCCTGCAATGGGGCCGTTTCGTCGCCCTCGGGGGAGGGAATTTTATGAACGATCTCCTCCATGACCGCCTTGATGTTGGTGCCCATTTTCGCGGAGATCGCCGGGGCGCTTTCCGCCTCGATGCCGATCACATCCTCGATTTCCTGGCGCACCCGGTCCGGATCGGCGCTGGGCAGGTCGATTTTATTAATGACCGGCACGATCTCCAGTCCCGCGTCCACCGCCAGATAGGTGTTGGCCAGGGTCTGGGCCTCAATGCCCTGAGAGGCGTCCACCACCAAAATAGCTCCCTCGCAGGCGGCCAGAGAGCGGGAGACCTCATAGTTGAAGTCCACATGGCCGGGGGTGTCGATGAGATTAAAAATATAGTCCTCGCCGTCGTCGGCGTGGTAAACCAGCGTTACCGCATGGGCCTTGATGGTAATGCCCCGCTCACGCTCCAGATCCATGTTGTCCAAAAGCTGGTCGGACATATCCCGCAGGGAAACCGACTGGGTCTGTTCCAGAATCCGGTCCGCCAGGGTGGATTTGCCGTGGTCGATGTGGGCGATAATGCTGAAGTTTCGAATTTGCTCCCGTGGAATTGACAAGTAACATTCCTCCGTTTACTCGATGGAAACTTAAATTTGAAAGGATATGGGATTTTTCATTCCTCCTTATTGTAGCATAAACCGTTTAAAATAAAAAGAGGGAAGAGGCCGGAAAACAGGCCTCTTCCCAGAAGGAGAAGAAAATAAAAAAACTGATAAATGGAAGGAACCGGGAAGTAAAAGGCTCCCGGCCGCTGCCCGCGCGCTGTTCCCGCTTGTGAGGCGGCGAAGCGATAAAGAAGCCTGCTTTATTTCGCATACTGCCGTAAAGGGCCGCGGGAACCGCGCTTGCCGCCTATGGCGATAAAATGTATAAAACAATAAAAATAATACGATAAGTAAATTTAAAAGCCTAGCGAATGGGACCGGCTTCGCGGCCAGAGCGCGGAAAATCTGTCCGGGAAGCATTCAAAGGCCTTTTTTGGCCTTCCAGTGGTTCCACGCCTTTTCGATTTCCACGATAAACAGGGGGCTCAGGGCCAGGCCCGCCACCACCAGCCACTGAACCATGTTCAGCGAAACCGTCTTAAAGACCGCAGACAGAGCGGGAATGGAAATGACGGAGACCTGGAGGGCCAGGCAGACCAGGAAGGAATACAGCATTTTCAGGTTGCCGAAAATGCCGATCTCAAAGAGAGATTTCTCACTGCGGACGTTAAAGGCGTGGATCAGCTGGGAGCAGCTCAGCACGGCGAAGGCCATGGTCCGGCCCGCCGCTGGGGCTCCGGCGCCATCGAAGAACACCCGGCCGATGGTGAAAGCCAGCAGAGAGATCATGCCGATGAAGCAGCCCTCGATGGCGATGCTGTAGGTCATACCTCCGGCGAACAGGCTTTTTTTGGCGTCGGTCGGCGGCTTTTTCATAATATCCTCATCCACCGGCTCCACGCCCAGGGCGAGAGCGGGCAGACTGTCGGTGACCAGGTTCACCCAAAGCAGCTGGATTGCCAGCAGAGGGGTGGGCAGCCGCATGAGGAAAGCGGCCAGCACGGTGATGATTTCTCCGATATTGCAGGACAGAAGAAAATGGACGGTTTTTTTGATGTTTTCAAAGATTCCCCGTCCCTGCCGCACCGCGGCCACAATGGTGGAAAAGTTGTCGTCGGTCAGAATCATATCGGCGGCGCCCTTGGCTACATCGGTGCCGGAAACCCCCATAGCGCAGCCGATGTCAGCGGCCTTGAGGGCGGGCGCGTCGTTGATGCCGTCTCCGGTCATGGCCACCACGGCTCCCCGGGACTGGAACGCCTTGACGATCCGCACCTTGTGCTCCGGGGAAACTCGGGCGAATACGGTGTATTCAAAAATATGCCGGCTCAGCTCCTTCTGGCTCATGGCGTCCAGCTGGGCGCCGGTGAGAGAGCGGTCCTTGCTCCGAAGGATTCCCAGCTCCTTGGCGATGGCCCGGGCAGTGACAATGTGATCCCCGGTGATCATCACCGGGAGGATTCCCGCCTGCTGGCATTCCCGTACCGCAGCCTTGGCCTGTGGCCTGGGGGGATCGATCATTCCCAGCAGGCCGCAGAACACCAGGCGGGTTTCGATTTCATCAGCATTTTTCGGCAGGCGCTCCACATCCCGGTAGGCCACCCCAAGCACACGCAGGGCCCGGCCGGCCATGTCCTCGTTGTATCCCTCAATCTGGGCCCGCTTGGCCGCGGTCAGCGGGGAAGCGCCCAGCCCCACGGCATAGGCCTCGCACCGGCGCAGCAGCACGTCGGGGGCGCCCTTGGTGATGATCCGGTACCGGCCGCCGCCCAAAGAGTGGACGGTGGTCATCAATTTTCTCCCGGAATCAAAGGGGATCTCCCGCACTCTGGGAAAGGAGAGCTCTAACAGATTTTTCCGCTTGCCGCTGTTGGCCGCCGCCAGCACCAGGGCTACCTCGGTGGGCTCTCCGGCGGCGGAGGGGCGGTCCAGGCCGCCGGACAGGGTGGAATTGTTGCACAGGGCGGCAAAGCTTAGCATGGTCTGACCCTCGGCGGAGGAAAAGGCGGCGGGGCCGGAGGGAGAGCAAAGCTCTGTAACGGTCATGCGGTTTTGAGTCAGGGTCCCGGTTTTATCCGAGCAGATCACGTTGGCGCTGCCCAGGGTTTCCACCGCCGGCAGCTTGCGGATGATTGCCCGGTTAGCGGCCAAACGCCGGACGCCGATGGCCAGCACGATGGTCACCACGGCGGGCAGGCCCTCGGGAATCGCCGCTACCGCCAGGCTGATGGAGATCATAAACATCTCCAGGGGCGGCACGCTTTCCATCAGGCCCAGGAGAAAGATCACCAGGCAGATAATCAGCGCCCCGATCCCCAGGTATTTCCCAGTTTGGGCCAGCTTCTGCTGTAAGGGCGTCTGGGGCGAATCCTCCTGGTTGATCATATGGGCGATTCTGCCCACCTGGGTTTCCATTCCAGTGCTGGTCACCACGCAGGTGCCGTGACCAGCGGTGATGGTGCTGGAGGAAAACACCATGTTTTTCCGGTCGCCCAGGGGCGCTGCCTCCGGACAGCGGGCAGAGGCGTTTTTCTCCACGGACAGGGATTCCCCTGTGAGGGCGGATTCCTCCGCTTTCAGGTTGACCGCTTCCAGAAGCCGGGCGTCGGCCGGAACGAAATCCCCGGCCTCCAGCAGAAGAATGTCTCCGGGCACCAGATCCTCAGAGGCGATTTCCGCCGGCTTGGAATTGCGGATGACTCTGGCATGGGGGGCGGACAGCTTTTTCAGGGCGGCGATGGCCTTTTCCGCCTTGCTCTCCTGGACTACACCGGTGATGGCGTTGATGATAACGATCAATAAAATGATAATGGAGTCGATGTAATCGCCGTCGCCGCTGATTCTGGCGGTAAAAAAGGAGATGGCCGCCGCGATCAGCAGCACGATAACCATAAAGTCGGAAAACTGCTCTAAAAACCGGAGGAAAAGGCTTTTCGGTTTCTTTTCCGCCAGTTTGTTTTTTCCGTATTTTTTCTGCCGCTGAGCCGCCGACTGCCCGGTCAGCCCCTGCTTTTGATTCACATTCAGCTGGGCCAGGGCCTCGGCGGCGGAGATGCTGTGCCAGTTCATACCATACCCCCGTTCCAGTCAGCGGATTACGCTGTCCGCTGACGCTTTGATTTTTCTTTTTGTTTAGATTCCACAGCCGCGGCCCGCGGCTGGTTTTCCGGTTCCCACGGGCCTTTTCAGGCAGAAAGAGAGAAAGCGGCCCCAGAGCCTAAAAGCCGTCCGCGCCGGTTGCGCGGCTCCGAAAGAGGAAAACCGCTGGACGCAGCCTCCTACGGTGCGTTCCTGATTTCGCCGGCTGAGCGGCGGGGCTGGCCCCAGAGCCTAAAAAGGCTCCGCCCGATTATGCCTTCACACAGCGGGAACCGCAGTATGAGACGGCTGTTTTTATCCTTTGGGTTCGGAGCCTGCCGTCCTGACTTATATATATGAGGGCGGGCTCTGGAACATACACCATTTTTGTCCGTTCCCCATAGAATGGGGGGAATGGAGTTGGTAACATGAGCTTTGCTGCGGTCTTAATTTTGGCGGTTTCCCTCAGCATGGACGCCTTGGGCATCGGCATTTCCTATGGGCTCCGGGGAATCCGGGTATCCTGGAAGGCGCGGGTGGTAATCTGCGCCATGTCTATGATGGTCACCGGCGCGGCGGTGGGCCTTGGCAGCGTGCTGCTGGAGGTCATCCCCCTGCCGGCGGCTAAGCTGCTCGGCTGCGGTATGCTGCTGATTCTGGGCCTCGTCATTATCGTGCAGGGATTTCGGAAACGAAAGGAGGAAAACTCCTTCTCCTGCGATTTTGACCGTTCTAAGGCCATTGAAACCGCCGAGGCCCTTTACCTGGGGGCGGCGCTTTCTGTGGACTCCTTCGGCGCAGGAGTTTCCAGCGCCGTTTCCGGCATGAATTCAATTTTGGTGCCGATCCTGGCGGGGCTCATGCAGATGCTGTTCCTTTGGGGCGGCGGCTTTTTAGGGAAAAGGCTGAAGCTGATCCAGCTGAAAAATCCCGGCGTTTTCGTCTATCTTTCCGGCGGCCTTCTGGTGGTCCTGGCGGTGCTGCGGTGGTTTTCCTGATACCGGCGGGGCCGCGCGGCGTTCTACGGTTCCGCGGAGCGTTTTCCGGGGACCGCTCCCCCTTTACCTTTATGCCGGCGTGAAAAGCAGGGAGGTCTCCGCCCGAAGGCTTCCAGCCGCCTGAGGCTTTCTCTGGCAAAAGAAATAAAAAAACCAGGCGGGCCTGCCGGAAACATCTGACGGCAGGCCCGCCTGGTCGCTTGGCGTGGAAGTAAGCGCGCGGAGGCTTGCCTCCTGTGCGTCAATCCGTCAAGCCCAGAATATAGTCTACAGATACCTGGTAAAACCTTGCGAGAGCGATTAGAATATTGCTTGGAATATCCAAATACCCGCTTTCATACCGGGAATAGGTGGACTGGCTCACGTTCAATAGCTTTGCCAGGGCGGCTTGGCTCAGATCCCGGTCCTCCCGCAAATCTCGAATCCTTTGATACATTTTCCTCACCGTGTTTATCATATCCAATGCAATAATTGCATATTGACTTTTATGCATTTTTTGCATAAAATAAAACCAGCGCCAGCTTCAGAGCTTTTCTGAAAGGGCTGATTTTGGTTTTGTCCCGGCGTTTTACCCTTGCGGCTCAAAGCTGGCCGGTATTTTCCAGAGCTTTTTTGATTTGGTTGTATTACAGAGGGCCATATTATATAATGAAAGAAACAAGCGGATAAAAACAACCGAAAAAAGGCGGGAAATCAATAAATGGAATTTTATGAGAATGAAGTCCGTCCGGAGCGGGCGTTTCTGGTGTCGGTGGACACCGGGGAATTTGACGCCGAGGCCTCGATGAGCGAGCTATACGAACTAACGGAGAGCGCCGGCGCCCAGCCGGTGGGGGCGATGATCCAAAAGAGGGAGAAGCCCGACGGAGCCACGTGCATCGGCAGCGGAAGGCTGGAGGAGCTGAAAGAGGTCTGTCAAAGCCAGGAGATCGATTTGATTATCTTCGACTGCGAGCTGTCGCCCACACAGATCCGCAATCTGGAATTTGAGACGGAGGTCCGGATCATCGATCGGACCATGCTGATTTTGGATATTTTTGCTTCCCGGGCCAGATCCCGGGAGGGCAAGCTGCAGGTGGAGCTTGCTCAGCTGAAATATTTGCTGCCGAGGCTCACGGGCAAGGGCGCGGCTATGTCCCGGTTGGGCGGCGGCATCGGCACCAGGGGCCCGGGGGAAAGCAAGCTGGAGACCGACCGGCGGCATATCCGCCGCAGGCTTGAAAGCCTCAGGGAGCAGCTTGCCCAGGTGGAGCAGCACCGGAACCAGCTTCGGAGACGGCGGGAAAAGGAAGGAATCATTACCGCCGCCATTGTGGGCTACACCAACGCGGGAAAATCCACCTTGATGAATACCCTCACCGACGCCGGAGTGCTGGCAGAGGACAAGCTGTTTGCTACCCTGGACCCGACCTCCCGTGCGCTGAAGCTGCCCAACGGGGTGTCGGTTATGCTGATCGATACGGTGGGCCTGGTGCGGCGGCTGCCCCACCATCTGGTGGAGGCGTTTCACTCCACGCTGGAGGAAGCGGCCCTGGCGGATATGATCTTAAACGTGTGCGACGCCTCCAGCCCGGAGGCACAGGTTCATCTGGAGGTCACCCGAAAGCTGCTGGCGGACCTGGGATGCACAGGCCGGCCGGTGATCCCGGTGATGAACAAGTGTGATTTGGTGCCCTCCCTGCTGGATATTCCCATGATTGGAAACGCGGTGCGGATTTCCGCCAAGACCGGGGAAGGGATCGGGGATCTGCTGGCGGCGGTGGAGGAAAACCTGCCGGTATCGCTGCGGAGAGTATGCCTGCTGCTGCCCTTTGACCAGGCGGGGCTGGTGGCGCAGATCAGAAAGGATCATGTGCTGTATCAGGAGGAATACCGGCCCGACGGAATTTTTGTTTCCGCTCTGCTGGACCCGGTTCTTTATGGCCGGGTGCGCGAATATGAAATTTTAGAAAACACTTGATTTTTACAGGAAAGTATTGTAGTATTGTATTAAGTCAATGGTACAAAAAAGAAAGGGTGGGACGGATGAACGCTCTTGCGATGTGGACTCCGGCTTTTATCATTGGATACCTTTTGACTCTGGCGGTGAGCATTACCGGTTCGGTAATGGTAGGGCTGGCGGTTTACAACGATGCGAAATCCAAAATGAGCCTGAATGCCGTCATGTGGGCGATGCTGGTAGGGATTCTCGGATGGATTCCCGGGATCGTGTATCTTTGCGTCAGGAATAAGCCGCTGGAACGGATTTATGCGTGCTACAGCTGCGGCTGGGGCAATCCTTTGAGCGCCCGGCAGTGCCGCCGCTGCGGCGCCGGGCTTTACTACCCCACGGAGGAGACAGCCAGGCTGCAAAAGAAAGCAAAGGCCTTTTTAATCATAGGCCTGGTTCTGTGGGGGCTGGCGGCTATCGGGGAAATCTTCATGATAGCCCATATGATCCAGACCGTAATGGCTCCCATACTGGAGGGCCTCCATTGGTGACCTGGGCGTTATTCACCTGACTTTCCCGTTTGTAAGGCAAAACGGATTCCGTGGGCGCCGGGCGGCGCCCTGATGATAGGAAGGATGGTTTTTATGAATGTTTGGACGATGATATCAGGGCTGATCGCGCTGTACATACTGGTGTTTCTGGCGGCGGTCGCGGGTTCAGTGCTGTTTGGATGCGCGGTCTACAACGACGCAAAATCCAAATGGAACGACAACGCCACCATGTGGGGCGTGCTGGTGGGAATCCTGGGGCTGATCCCGGGAATCATTTACCTGTGCGTCAGAAACGAGCCGCTCAAAAGAATTTACGTATGCCATAACTGCGGCTGGGGCAATCCTTTGAGCGCCCGGCAGTGCGGCCACTGCGGCGCGGGACTTTATTATCCCACAGAGGAGACCCTTCAGCGGCAGAAAAAGGCTAAGACCCTGCTGATTTGGGGGATCGTCATGTGGGTTGTGATGATTTTGGCCTTTATCAGCATTTTTATCGTGATGTTTACTATGATTCCCGCGTTTGCCGAGGGAAATATTACTTATTAATCAAGGCTTCTCAAGGGCGGATCAGGCGGAGCCCAAACGGGAGCCAGGCGGCGGTCAAATGGAAGAAAAAAGGAAAACAGCGGGAAAGCAGCCGGCACAGGAGCCCCTGTCCGGGCTTCCGGAGCTGTTGTGTCCAGGACATTTCTCAGCCGCCGGCGGATGCCTGAATTCATTCACCTGGAAATTATGATGCAAGGAGAACAGTTATGCTGACAGTAAATAACCTGACTAAGCGTTACGGAGATGTTTTGGCAAACAGCAAGGTTACCTTTACCGCGGAGGATGGACAGATCACCCTGATGGTGGGGCCCAACGGCGCGGGAAAGTCCACGGCGATCAAATGCATCGCGGGGCTGCTCCGGTTCCAGGGTGAGGTCCTGATCGGGCCTTACCGGAACAAAACCCTGGAGGCCAAGCGGATTTTCGGCTACATACCGGAGCTTCCGGTGATGTACGATTCCCTGACGGTTTACGAGCATTTGGAATTTATCGGAAGAGCCTATGGGGTCAAGGACTGGAAACAGCGGGCGGACCAGCTTTTGGAGCGGATGGAATTAAGCGACAAGGTGAAAAAGCTGGGGAAGGAGCTTTCCAAGGGTATGCAGCAAAAGGTGAGCATCTGCTGCGCGCTTCTGCCTCGGCCCCAGGTAGTCCTGTTCGACGAGCCCTTTGTGGGGCTGGATCCTCACGCCATCAAGGAATTGAAGCAGATGATGCTGGAAATGAAGCGCCAGGGCTGCGCCGTGGTGATCAGCACCCATATGCTGGACAGCGTGGAGGAGCTCTGGGACAAGACCCTGATCATGATGAAGGGCCAGATTGTGGCCTCCCGCACCAGACGGGAAATTGAAGAGTACGGCGAGAATCTGGAGGAGCTGTTCTTCTCCATTACCGAGGGGGAGGCCCCCCGTGTTCAGGAGGAGCGTGGCTGATATGAGTTCGATCGCGTTCATTCTGAGAAAATCCCTGAAAAACAATATCCTGGAGCTTCTGCGCCATCCGGGCAAGCTGGTGGCTTATCTTTTCGTGGCGGCCTGTTTGCTGTTTTCCGCCCTGTCTATGGCCCTTTCTCCCCAGGAGGAGCTGCCGGAATTTCTGGATCTCCGGATCCTTCAGGGGATCTATTTCGCCCTGCTGATGTTTATTGTCATGATCAACCTGATCAAGGGCGTGGATTCCGGATCCACCTTTTTCAGCATGGGAGATGTGAATATGCTGTTTATCTCTCCCATCTCGCCTAAGAAGATTTTGGTTTACGGCCTGATGAAGCAGATGGGCATGACCGTGCTGGTCGCCTGCTGTATGGTGGCCTACGGCGGTATGGCGGTCCAGTTCTTCGGCATCACCGCGCTGGACGCGGTGCTGCTGTTCGCCGGGTTCATCGTGTCGCTGCTGGTCTCCCAGATTTTCACCATCCTGATTTACAGCTTCTGCAACGGCAGCCGAAAAAGAAGCGCCGCCGTCAAGCGCCTTTTATACGCGGTGGTTCTCCTGGTGCTGGCCTATGTAGCCATGACGGTTTATGAAAAGGGCTTTTCCATGGAAACCGTGTGCGCCGCCGTCACCGACCCTTATCTCCAGTGGGTGCCCATTATCGGCTGGATGACCGGCGGGATTTTCAGCGCCATTCGGGGCTTTGACATGATGGGAGCCGTTTATTTCGCTCTTCTGGCTGCGGCTGCCTTAATTGCTTTATTGGCGTTTCTGAAAAGTGATTCCGATTATTACGAGGATGTGCTGCAAAACACGGAGACCACCTACGAGGTGAAAAAGGCGGCCAAGGAAGGCAATATCAATATGAACCTGCCGGGACAAAAGATCCGGAAGGTAAAGACCGTAGGCATCGGCCGCGGATGGGGCGCCAGCGCCTTTTTCTTCAAGCAGGTAAAGGAAATGCACCGCCATTCTCCCCTGGTATTCTGGGGGGGCTCCACCATTATGCTGGCTGCGGTGGGCGCCTTTATTTCCATTGTGATGATGAACTCCGGGGACGACGGAGAACCTATGTCCTCCAGCCTGATTATGATGGTCGCTACCATCACGTCTATTTACGTGCTGTTTTTCCTCAACGCGGCCGGCCCCTGGAGCAAGGAAATGATGAAGCCGTATTTGTATATGGTTCCGCAAAGTCCCTTTAAAAAGCTGTTTTTCGCCAGCCTTACCAGTCTGCTGACTCCTATCGCCGACGGCCTTGTGGCGTTCCCCCTGATAGGAGCTTTGGTCAGGGCCAATCCTCTGACGGTGGTTATTTGCTTTTTGATGTTTATCAGCTTCGGCTTTTTGTTCACCGCCTTCAACATCCTTTCCGAGCGTCTGTTTGGCCAGATGGCCAATAAGGGCATGATTTTAATGCTGTACGCCCTGGTGCTGATGGTTTCCACTGCCCCCGGCGTGGCTGCCGGCGTCGTGCTGGGAGTAGCTTTCCAGGCTCCGCCGTTCTTGATGGGGCTTCCCGTATTCCTGTGGAACACGGGCGTCAGCGCCCTGGTTTATTTCCTGTGCAAGGAGACCATCGGAGATATTGAGCTGAAGGCCTAAAAGGAAATGGGCGGCAGGGGGCGGGAGCGGCCTGGTAACAGCCCGGCTGGCCCGGAGGATCCTCCCATGAGAATCTGCTTGGGGGCTCCGGAGGAAAGCCGTGGATTTTACCTTACCGCAGCGGCTGGCGTTGGCCGCCTCGGGGACAGCGCCGCTGCTTTTCCAGGGGCTTTTTCCCGGTAAAGTCAAAAGTCATCGCCCAGCCATGGCCGGGCTGTTTCCCTTAGTACGTTGAAAGCCCCCGGCAGAGCCGGGGGCTTTTTGCTTCTGTCTGCGCGCGGCTTGCGCCCGGCATACCGGAAGAACCCGCGCGTATAAAAATATTAAAATTTTGATGGATAAATATCATGCTGAGGAAGAACGAAGGAGTGAAAAGCATGGCTCAAGCAAACGGCTTTTCCTGGCGGCTTATCACTGAAAATACGGAGGAAAAGCTTCTTGATTTTTCTGTTAATGTAAATCCGCTGGGAATCCCCGGCACAGTGAAAAAGCATATTGCGGGCTTGGCTGATATCACAGGGGGGTATCCAGACCCGGATTGCAGATATCTGCGTTCTTGTCTGGCGGAGAAATATCAGGTGGGTATGGAACAGATCTTATGCGGCAATGGAGCGGACGATTTATTATACCGTTTAGTACTTGCGGTCAAGCCAAAACGCGCTATTGTGATAGAGCCTACCTTTGAAGAATATGGCCGCGCGTTAAAGCTGGCAGGCTGCGAAGTAGATCACTATGTATTAAAGGCGGAAAATGATTTCCTGTTAGACGACGGGATATTATCCGCGATCCAAAAGGACTATGACATGATGTTCCTATGCAATCCAAACAATCCGACGGGGCAGGTCTTAAATCCGCCGCTTTTAAAAGAAATTGTGGAACGCTGCTGTGATAATAATATTCTGCTTGCCGTAGATGAATGCTTTATGGAATTTCTGCCTCTTTGGAAGGAATACACCGCAAAAAGCCTGGTAACCCGAACCACAAATTTGATTGTAATAGACGCGTTTACCAAAACCTATTCTCTAGCGGGGTTCCGGCTTGGCTTTTGTGCTTCCGGCAACACGGGCCTGCTTTCCAGTATGCGGTTATATGGACAAAATTTCGCGGTATCTACCCCAGCGCAGCTTGCTGGTATCTGCGCGCTTATGGATGATTCCTATATGAAAAACACTTATCATATCCTCTCGGAGGAACGGGAATGGCTGGCTGCTGAACTGGGAAAACTTCCGCTGGAGGTTTATCCCTCCCAGGGGAATTTTCTGCTGTTAAGAGCGGTTGATAAAAATATACGGCAAATGCTTTTTGATCAGGGCATAAAAGTAAGAGACTGCTCTCGGTTTTATGGTTTAAATTCAGAATACTGCCGTATAGCGATCCGCGCTCACGATGATAATAGGAAGCTGATAAAAGCGTTATCAAATATATTTTCTTAGTACAATCGGAATAGCGTGCACTGCCGCCATGTTCTTTTACGCCGCTTTAGAGAAAGACAAGCATTTTTTGCTGGATTCCCCCCGGGACCGCTTGGTCCCCGGCAGGGACCAAGCCGTTTTTTGCCTGAGCGGTGTTATCCGGCTGCCCGGCCCTGTCCGGTTCCTCTTCCCTGCCCGGCGCCCGTGCGGCTTCCTTGTCCAGGGCTGCCGGCACCGTTCCCCTGCCTGGAACCGCCCGCGCCGTTCTGTTCGCAGGCGCTTTGACATTCTCCCTGGGTTCCGGCGGCGCCTTGGCCTTTTCCGGAGGGAGAAGCCTCGGCGCCGAAGCGGTATCCGGCGCCGTCCCTCGGGGGATTGCCGCCGGTGGGGCAGCTCTCTGAGGCGGAACAGATTTCCGAAGCGGAATATAGGGCGGGGGCTTCCGTTTTCGAATCCGCTGTGGTAAAACAGCAGGAAAGCCGGCGGCAGGGTGGAAACCGCGAAAGGCCCCAGGGGCCCCGGAGAGTAAAGAGCCTGAAGGCTGGGAAAGGCGGCCGGCGAATACGGCTCTTGTACATTTGCTGTTCTTATCATGGAAAAAGCGCGGCATAGATTAGAAACTACGCCGCGCCAAAAAGCTGGGGATCTAAAAAAGAATAACAGGGGGAGCAGACGGGATTATTCAGAGACAATTTGAACAGAAGCGCTGGCTCCAATACGGGAAGCGCCGGCTTCGATCATGCTTAAGGCGTCCTCCCGGGTGCGGATTCCGCCGGAGGCCTTTACGCCCACATTAGGCCCTACGGTTTTCCGCATCAGGGCGACGTCATGGGCAGTCGCGCCGCCAGTGGAGAAGCCAGTAGAGGTCTTGACAAAATCGGCTCCGGCCTTGACCGCCAGGCGGCAGGCCCGTTCCTTTTCTTCATCGCTGAGCAGACAGGTTTCCAAAATCACCTTTAGCAAGGCGCTGCCGCAAGCCTCTTTTACCGCCCGGATGTCCTGTTCCACCAGACTGTCGTTTCGCTCCTTTAAGGCGCCTACATTGAGGACCATATCCACCTCCTGGGCGCCGTTGCTAACCGCGTGCTTTGCCTCAAAGGCCTTGGCTTCGGTAGCCATAGCTCCCAGGGGAAAGCCTACCACCACACAGGTTTTTACCGGAGATCCAGACAACAGCCTGGAAACCAGCCTCACGTGACAGGTGTTGACGCACACAGAAGCAAACTCGTATTCCACAGCTTCACGGCAGATGGCTTCCACATCTGCGGCGGTTGCCGCGGGCTTTAAAATCGTATGGTCGATGTATTGGTTTAGTTTCATAATGACTCCTCCTTGAGACGCGGTCTCGTAAATATGAAAACGCTGGCTAATCCGCAGCGCTGGGATGGGCTTCCAGAAAAGCGTCGATTTCCCGGCGGGTGGGCATAGAGGGTGCGGTGCCCATCCGGGTGACCGCCAAATTGGATACTACATTGGCAAAGGCGCAGGCTTCCAGCAGGTTTTTCCCTTCAGAGAGGGCCGTGACCAGGCCGCCGTTGAAGGCGTCTCCGGCGCCGGTAGAGTCCACTACCTTTACGTCATAATTTCGGAATAAGCGGCTTTGGTTTTCTGTGACCGCCAAAACACCTTGCTTTCCCAAGGTGATGACCACCGATTTTACCCCCTTGTCCATCAATATCCCTGCCGCCCGCAAGGCGTCGTCCGGCGTTTTAATGGGAATGCCGCTGAGGGCGGAGGCTTCCACCTCGTTGGGGGTGATCACATCCGCCTTGCAGAGAAATTCGCTGCTGACAGCATGAATCGGCGCGGGATTCAGCACGACCCTCGCGCCCTGCCCTTTGGCATAATCGACGACCAGCTCGTTGGCGTCCTGATTGACCTCCAGCTGGGCCAGCAGAATTTTCGCGCTGGCAAGCAAGGGCTTAATCTGCTCCACGTCGTCCCGGGTAAAGGTTTCGCAGGCGCCCGGCGTGACGGTAATAGCGTTTTGGCTGGTTCCTTCATCCACGAGAATCAACGCGTTTCCGGTTTGGGCCTGAGAGGAAACGAAAACATGCTCCGCAGAAAGCCCGATTTTTTCATACTGGTCGTAAAGCACCTGGGCAAAAGCATCTCTGCCCACCTTGGTCACCACGGAGACGTCCCCGCCGGAAAGCTTGCAGGCCACCGCCTGGTTGCTTCCCTTGCCGCCCGCCCCCATTCGGAACAGCGAGCTTTTGATGGTTTCCCCGGGAACCGGAATATGGGCGGAACGGGCCATGAGGTCTACAACGAAGCTGCCGAATACGACAATGTCTGACATAAAATCCCTCCAATGATGATCGATTTATGGCCTCAGGCAGACAGACTGCCAAAAACTGTCGGATTTTCGCCTTGACAGCGTGGGAATGAGAAGGCTAACACACTCGCAGCAAACAGACGGCCGGCGAAAGCCCTAAGCCGTTTACCCAACGCCCGGTTTCGCAGCAGAAATACCCGGCATTGGAAAATATTCTCTATTCATTTAGAACGGCCAGCTCGTTCCAGTCAGGCACCGTGATCTGGTAAAGCCGGGTTAATTCTTCCAGCCCCCGGCGGACGCGTTCCCGGGGAAAGCCGTGGGCGTTCAGCCGCTCGTCAGGCAGCTGGTTCAAAGCGTTATAAAAGCTCAAAGCGGTTTTCAGCGCCGCCGGCTGTTTAGAAGACAGGCGCTTCAGCACTAGGCTTTCAGCCTCCTGAAAACGGGATTGGGCAAACAAGGCGGCGATTTCCTTTTCCAGAGGGTCGGTTTCCGTATGGCCCCACTCCGTGTCGAAAAGCGCGTCTATCTCAAAGGGGTCTTTTTGGAAGGTTACCTTGGCGATAAACTGAACCATCATCTGGATTTGAAGCATAAACCAATCGTGCTGGTAATACACGGGAAAACCACTCCCTTCCAAAGCGGCGGATTTTAGAAATGGAAAAGCGGCCGTTTGGGCCTAAGGCATTGCTTTCATAGTTCCTGCCGGAAGCCGGGGAGCGCCTGCGCCGCTTCGGATATCCCCTGAAGCTGACGCCGCGGGGATGGAACGCGGAGAAAAGCGGGGGCAATGGCCTTGAACATAAAAACGCTTAAAACTCCACCAGCCCCCATAAGGGTGCGCTTCCGAGACGGATTTAGCCGGAGGCAGCGTCAGTTTTACACCAGCCTCGGCAAGAATAGCAGATGCCGAAAAAAACAGAACATTGAATGCTGCTGGCCGGGCGGTTGAAAGAAGTGGTCTTGAAAACCAAGCGCTTCAGCCTCCAGGCCGCGCCTTTTTTCAAGACGCGATTTTTCAAGGCGGAAGCCTTTTTCCGGTTTTGGGGAAAGTGTAAGGCTTTATTTTGACGCGGAGCGGGCGGACCGCCGGAATTGAAGTAACAAAACAGGCGCGGAATCCGGTCCGCGCCTAACCCATCGACGTTTTGCCCCCGTCCTGCGGCGGCCGCAGGCTGTCCAGGCTGAAGCGCTGGACAGGTTCCCGCTTTTCCTTTATTCTAATCCGTAACAATTTGACTGTCAAGGCATTTCCCGGGAAAGAGCGGGAAAGAAAGAGATGCCTGCGTTTTCCGCAAAAGGGAGCCTTTTGGCGGCTTGTGGGAAACAGAATTTTCGATTCCTCAGGAACAGGCGGAAAAACGCTCCGGCTGCCTCAAGCCAGGAAACGGCTTTTTGTCTGTTGGACGGGCCGCTGAAACATTTCCGCTGCGTCATCAACGGCGCCGCTTTCATGTTCTAATCCGCCCCGCTCATCCGGGGATATTTCTTTCGTATGCGGAGGCGCCGGCTAAGCCGCCGAAGAGCTCAAAAAAGCAAGGCGTCCGTGCTTTCACGGACGCCTTGCTGGATAGGACGGGATCAACAGCCAGGAATGCCCGGCGGTTTCTTATTTCTTCAAGCCCTCGTAAACCGCCACGGCGCAGGCCACGGTAGCGCCTACCATGGGGTTGTTGCCCATACCCATCAGGCCCATCATTTCCACGTGGGCGGGTACGGAGGAGGAGCCGGCAAACTGGGCGTCGCCATGCATACGGCCCATGGAGTCGGTCAAGCCGTAAGAGGCGGGGCCGGCGGCCATGTTGTCGGGATGCAGGGTGCGGCCGGTGCCGCCGCCGGAAGCGACGGAGAAGTACTTTTTGCCGTTTTCCAGAGCCCATTTCTTATAGGTGCCGGCTACCAGATGCTGGAACCGGGTGGGGTTGGTGGAGTTGCCGGTGATGGAAACGTCTACGCCCTCGTGCTTGCAGATGGCTACGCCTTCCAGCACATCGTTGGCGCCGTAGCACTTTACGGCGGCTCTCTCTCCGTCGGAGAAGGGCCTCTCCTCGACGATTTTCAGCTCGCCGGTGTAGAAATCAAAGTCGGTCTTTACATAGGTGAAGCCGTTGATTCTGGAGATGATATAAGCGGCGTCCTTGCCCAGGCCGTTCAGGATAACCCGCAGGGGCTCTTTTCTGGCACGGTTGGCGGTGCGGGCGATGCCGATGGCGCCTTCCGCGGCGGCAAAGGACTCATGGCCTGCCAGGAAAGCGAAGCACTTGGTTTCGTCTCTCAGCAGCATAGCGCCCAGGTTGCCGTGGCCTAAGCCCACGTTTCTCTGCTCGGCGACGGAGCCGGGCACGGTAAAGGCCTCCAGGCCGATGCCGATGGCGGCGGCGGCGTCGGAAGCGGTCTGCACATTTTTCTTAATGGCGACGGCGCAGCCCAGGGTATAAGCCCAGGAAGCGTTTTCAAAAGCGATGGGCTGTACGCCCTTTACGATCGCGTCGGGATCTACATTTTTGGAAAGGCACAGTTCACGGGCGTCCTCCAGGCTGGCGATGCCATACTCGGCAAGACACTTCTCGATTTTGGCCATTCTTCTTTCTTTGCCTTCAAACTTTACATCATTAGCCATGTAGCTTGTCCTCCTTATTTCGGTATGGTCCGGCTTATTCTTCTCTGGGGTCGATATACTTGGCGGCCCCGTCGTAACGGCCATACTGACCGATATTCTTCTTGTAGGCCTCGTCCGGACTTACGCCGTGGCGGATATCCTCCAGCATCTTGCCAACCTTCACGAACTTGTAGCCGATGACCTCGTTGTTCTCGTCCAGAGCCATGGAAATTACATAGCCTTCGGCCATTTCCATGTAACGCACGCCCTTGACGGAGGTGCTGAACATGGTGCCTACCTGAGAGCGCAGGCCCTTGCCCAGGTCCTCCAGGCCGGCGCCGATGGGCAGGCCGTTTTCAGAGAAGGCGGTCTGGCTGCGGCCGTAGGCCAGCTGCTTGAAGATCTCGCGCATAGCCACGTTGATGGCGTCGCACACCAGGTCGGTATTCAGGCACTCGAGCAGGGTCTTGCCGGGCAGGATCTCGGCGGCCATAGCGGCGGAGTGGGTCATGCCGGAGCAGCCGATGGTTTCCACCAGGGCTTCCTGGACGATGCCTTCCTTGACGTTCAGGGTAAGCTTGCAGGCGCCCTGCTGGGGAGCGCACCAGCCAATGCCGTGAGACAGGCCGGAAATGTCTTTGATCTCATAGGATTTTACCCATTTTCCCTCTTCCGGGATCGGGGCGGGACCGTGGTGAGGTCCTTTTGCTACAGTACACATGTTTTCCACTTCATGGGAATAGTTCATATTGGTACTCCTTTCGGTTTCGGTATCGGGGGACTGCCCGTGTATATTCGCATACACATTTATTATAAGCAAACTTGTCCAATTTCGCAAGAGAAATCTTGGTAAAACAGCAGGATTAACAACTTTTTCACAATCTTTCCCGAAGGCGGAATCAAAAACTAGTCGGTTTTAAAAGCCCGGACCCTGACAAAAGGCAAAGAATGGAGAAAAAACGGCGCAAGGGTTTAATTTTTGACACAGTGTGTTATAATACAAAGCAGAGACAACGAGATTACGTATGCGTAAGGAGAGTATTGCTATGAGCGAAAACTGTACCCATAACTGCGAAACCTGCGGTGAGAGCTGTCCCTCCAGAGAGGGGGGCTTTCCCAAGGAGCAGCTGAAAGAGGGCTGCTCGGTGAAAAAGGTCATCGGCATCGTCAGCGGAAAGGGCGGCGTGGGCAAGTCCATGGTTACGTCCCTTCTGTCGGTGATTTTGAACCGCAGAGGCTACCATACCGCCATTTTGGACGCGGACGTTACCGGCCCGTCGATTCCCAAGGCGTTCGGCCTTCACGGCAGAGCCCAGGGCACGGAAATGGGAATCCTGCCGGTAAAAAGCAAGCTGGGCACCGATATTATGTCCGTCAACCTGCTGCTGGGAAATGAGACTGATCCGGTGGTGTGGAGAGGCCCGGTGATCGCCGGCGCGGTGAAGCAGTTCTGGACCGATGTGCTGTGGAACGATGTGGATTATATGTTTGTGGATATGCCTCCGGGAACCGGCGACGTGCCTCTGACCGTGTTTCAGTCCCTGCCGGTGGACGGCATCATCATCGTCACCTCTCCCCAGGAGCTGGTGTCCATGATCGTCACCAAGGCGGTGAACATGGCGAAAATGATGGACGTGCCGATTCTGGGCCTGGTGGAGAACATGAGCTACTTCCAGTGCCCGGGCTGCGGCGAGAAGTATAAAATTTTCGGAGACAGCCATCTGGAGGATGTGGCCAACGCAAACGGCCTGAAGATCCTGGGCCGCCTGCCGGTGGATCCCAAGCTGGCCGCCGCCTGCGACAAGGGCGTCATCGAGCTGTTCGACGGAGACTGGCTGGATCAGGCCGCCGATGAAATTGAGGGGGCCTTAAAGGTGGAACAAGCCTAAGCAGAGAAAAAGAAGCCCTCCCCCGGGAAGCTTTCCAAGGGGGAGGGCTTTTTGCTTGTTAGCTTTAGCAAAGGGGCGGCCCCGGTATTGCCGGGAGTCTTTGGCTTTTTAGCCTACAGCTTTTGGAACCGGGGCTGGCACCGGCCGCCGGCGTTCACGGTTTCCAGGAACATGCTCAGAGGCCGGGCCCATAGCTTTTGATGATCCTGGGGATCCCGGTAGACCACCAAGGGCTCCATCGTTTCCGTGTGTCTGGCTACGCCCAGCACCTCGTACTCATGGCCTTTAAAGTGGCGGTAAAGTCCGGGCTCCACCTCTTGAGGACGGATCGGCGGCGCCGCGAAATCCACCGCTTCCGGCAGATGGATCTCAGAAGCGTCCCGCTCCAGAAGAACCCTGGCGCTGTAAGGCTCTACCGGAAGCTCGACGGAGCCGTTGACGGGAGAGAACACCTGGTGGTGGTTCAGCACATCCACCAGCACCTTGCCCGGCGTGACGCCGAAGCCCAGAGAGGCCGGCCCATCCGCTAGGTTCAGGGCGGTATACAGCGCCTGGCCCCCGGCCTCCCGGCGGTACACCAGCTGCTCGTTTTTTACGACGATCTGGCGGTAATCCCCGGTTTGCAGGGGGACGCACATTTCCTTCAGGCGGCTCAGCTTAGCGATATGACGGCTCAGCTTCTCGTTGACGGGGGGCAGGCTGTGCAGGTCCAGGCAGGGCCGCAGAGGCCAGTCGGAACCATTTTCCTTAATGCCGGGAAGCCCCCATTCGCTGCCGTAATAAACGGAGGGCGCTCCGGGCATGGTAAACAGCAGGGTGTATACATTTTCCAAATGCTCAGGATTCCGCAGGACGCTGGCCAGCCGGTTGACGTCGTGGTTATCCACAAAGTTATAGGTGTAGATGTTTTTATAGATTCCTCCGTCGCCGAACTGGCGGTTCAGGGAATAGGCGATCTCAAAATAGTTTTTATCGTTGTGGGAGGAATAGATTCCCTTGTAGCATTCATAGTTTGTGACGGAATCCAGCATCTCCGGATTGGCCCAGCGGTTATAGTCACCGTGAATAATCTCGCCCATCAGCCAAAAATCCGGCTTCTTCTCCTTGCAGAAGCTTCTGAGCCGCCGGAAGAAATCCGGATCCACGCAGTCCGCAGCGTCAAGCCGCAGGCCGTCGATGCCGAAATCCTGAATCCACGAGCCTACCGCTCCCAGCAGGTGATCCACCACCTCCGGGTTCTTCAGGTTCAGCTTCACTAGGTTGAAATGGCCCTCCCAGGCGTCGTACCAGAAGGGATCGCCCATAGGGCTGCCGCCGCCGAAGCTCAGGTTGTGGAACCAGCCGCAGTAGCGGGAGCCCCGGCCGTTTTGCTGTACATCCCGAAAAGCCCAGAATTCCCGGCCCACATGGTTAAACACCCCATCCAGCACCACGCGGATGCCGCTTTCATGCAGACGGCCGCATACGGTGCGGAAGGCGTGGCTGTCTCCCAGGCGCTTGTCGATTTGATAATAGTCCTTGGTGTCATAGCCGTGCTCGCTGGACTCAAACACCGGCCCCAGATACACAGCGTTTACCCCCAACTCCTTGAGATGAGGAATCCAGTCCACCAGCTTTTCGATCCGGTTGACCCGTTCCCCGTCGGCGTTGAAGCGGGGCGCTCCGCAGAAGCCGAGAGGATAAATATGATAAAATACGGCTTTTGTAATCCAATCCATCATGAATCGCTCCTTCCGTGGTCAGATTTGTGATAAGGCTTGGTTTTATCCCGGAGCCGCGGAAAATTGTTTTTTCGGCGGCAAAAACGCAGGGTTACGCTTTTATTATAGCATAAACGGTGGAAAACAAACACAGGACGAAAAAACAAACAGAAAAGGCTTGATTTCTTTATGAAAAAATGACGAATTTTTTCATTACAAATAGACAAAATTAGTAGAGTGTAGTATAATAAATTAATATAAAATCTATATCTATAGAAAAAGAAAACTTGAGATAGATAAGGAGAGCCCCCTATGAAAAATAATTTAGTGATCGCCATCGCCCGTGAGTTCGGCTCCGGCGGGCGGGAAATCGGCCAGCTGGTGGCAAAGAAACTGGATATCCCATTTTATGACAAGGGAATTATTACCCAGGCCGCAAAGGAAAGCGGCATTGACGAGCGCATTTTTGAAAATGTGGAGGATATCGCTAACAACAGTTTAATTTATTCCCTTTCTATGGGGATTTATAACCCGGGAAGATTTGCCCACCTTCCAAATTATTCTATTAACGACGAGGTGTACCGGGTGCAGACGGAGATCATCCGCAAGGTGGCCGGCGAGGGCGACTGCGTAATCGTAGGCCGGTGCGCGGACTATCTGCTCAATGAAAATCCCAGGTGCGTCAGGGTGTTTGTCCATGCGGATATCGACATCCGGCTGAAGCGGGCTATCGGGGTTTACGGCCTGCCTAAGGATACCGGGGAAAACTTTATCCGCAAGAAGGACCGCCGCCGGGCCAGCTATTACCAGTATTACACGGACAATAAGTGGGGAGACTATGAGAACTACCACTTGATCCTGGACAGCGGGGCCGTTGGGATTGAAAACGCGTCTGAGGTTATTTTGGCCTACGCCAAGGGGATGCCTCAAAAGGAAGAATAAAGAAGGGCCGGCGCCTGCTGGGCGCGGGCTGCAATAGAATATGTGCCGCTGTACGCGGGGAGCGCTGGAAATCACACGCCGGCGCGTCCTTTTCCGCCTGCTGAAATGGGCTGCGGAGAAAGGCCTCCTCTTTACAGCGGCTTTATTTTTTACTATAATAACCATTGGATAATTACGTTAACCTGGAAAGGAGGCTCGAAATGCTGGGAAAGAAAATAACCGTCACCGTGGCCCAGCCCGAGGTCCAACTGGCCGGGGAGGGGCGGAAGGTGTTGTATAAGGGCAGCGTCGCCCTCGGAGACCACAGTTCCCCAAAGCCTGTTTACCTGATTTCCTACGGAGACCCTAAGCCGGAGCAGCCGGCCACCGTCATCGCGGTGGTGTCGTCAAAGGGGAAGGAGCAGTTTGTGGCGGCGCCGGAAAACACAGTATATTACGCGCCGGAGATCCGATCCGTCATTGAAAAGGCCGAGGGCCGGCCCCCGGAAAGGGTTTCCTGCCTGTATGAAAAATCCTGCGGCGCGGTGGTCTACCGGGTGGAGGGCAGGACGGTCCGCTTTTTGGTGGTAAAGAATAAAAACGGCAGGCATTGGGGGTTTCCCAAGGGGCACATGGAGTATGGGGAAAGCGAGCGCCAGACCGCCCTGCGGGAGGTGCTGGAGGAAACCGGCCTAAAAGTGGAGATACTGCCGGGGTTCCGGGAAACCTGTGAATACTGTCCTTATGGAAGCATCCAAAAGCAGGTGGTGTTTTTCGCCGCGAAAAGCGGCGGCGAGGAAGTGGTGATCCAAAGGTCGGAGATTGACCGGTTCAAATGGGCCCGGTACGAGGACGCCTGCGAGCTCTTTAAATACGACAATGATATCCGGGTGCTGCAAAAGGCTAAAAAATGGATTTACCGCCATGAGCGGATCCGGCCCAGGACAAGCCGGACCTGGAACTCGTACGAATCGGCCCAGCGCCGCCGGCGCAGAAAGGCGGCGGCGGAAAAAGAGAAACGGAAAGAGGGAATACGCCTATGATTATCGTAATGAAGCACGGCGCCGGCCAGCGGGAGATCGAAGCCGTTGAAAAGGTGCTGCGGGACCACCAGCTGGGGGTCCATATTTCCAACGGCTCCGCGGCCACCATTATCGGCGTGATCGGGGATAAATCGGCCTTGGCCGGAGTGAACCTGGAAATGATGGACGGCGTGGATAAATGCGTGCCCATTATGCACAGCTATAAGCTGGCCAGCCGGGAGATTTGTCCCGAGGGCCGCACGGTAAGCGTGGGGGATGCGGTGATCGGCGGCAAAAGGCTGGCGATGATGGCCGGCCCCTGCGCCGTGGAAAGTGAAGAACAGATCATGGAGGCAGCCGCCGGCGTAAAGAAGGCCGGGGCCCAGTTTCTGCGGGGCGGGGCCTATAAGCCGAGAACCAGCCCTTACGCCTTCCAGGGCATGGAGGATGAGGGCTTCAAAATGCTGCGTCAGGCTGCCGACGCTACCGGCCTGAAGGTCGTCAGCGAGGTAATCGCCGAGGATCAGATGGACACCGCGGCAAAATACTGCGATATGTTCCAGATCGGCGCCCGGAATATGCAGAATTTCCGGCTGCTGAAGGCGGTGGGCAGAAGCGGGGTGCCGGTGCTGCTGAAGCGTGGCATCGCCTCCACCATCGAGGAATGGCTGGACGCCGCCGAGTACATTATGAGCGAGGGCAATTATAACGTGGTCCTCTGCGAGAGGGGCATCCGCACCTTTGAAACCGCTACCCGGAACACCTTGGATATTTCCGCGGTGCCCGTAATCAAGGAGAGAAGCTGCCTGCCGATTATCGTCGATCCCTCCCATGCGGCGGGAAAGAGCGCTTATATACAGTCCCTGTCCCTGGCTGCCGCCGCCTGCGGCGCCGACGGCCTCATCATCGAGGTTCACCCTTGCCCTAAGTGCGCTATGTCCGACGCCAAGCAGCAGCTGACTCCCGCTCAGTATGCGGAGCTGTTCGCGGAGGTTCGCAGGGTGGCCCAGGCGGTCGGCAGAGAGGTCTAAGCCGCCGCAGGCTAGGCCGGCCGTCATGCCTTCTAAAGAGCGAGCGGCCTGATTCATAACTATTTAATTTTTGAAAAGCCCCCTGCGGAGGTTATGCCTCCCGGCGCGGCTTTCCGGGCCTTCCAAAGCCTTGGCCGCCGTGTTTTTCCGCTTCGTGCCGCCGCTCACAAGCCGGCCGGGAACGGACGGCGGCCTTCTTATGCCCTGGCTTCAGCGCGGATTGCGGTTTGCCGGGAGGGCGGCGCCGGAGCGGTGTGCCCGGCGGGAAACGGAGGACAATACGATGGCTTCTAATTTGGAATTTGTTCAGTTTGTCTGCGACCAGCTGGGGGAACAGGTATCCTGCCGGCGGATGTTCGGGGAATACGGGCTTTTTGCCCACGGGAAATATTTCGCCTGTGTGTGCGATAATCAGCTTTTTTTCAAGGCAACCCCAGGCGGCAGGATGTTGCTGGGTTCGGCGCTGGCCTCCTGTCAGCTGGAACCGCCGTACCCGGGCGCCGCGCCTTACCTGCTGGTGACCCAGCTGGAGGACCGGGAGCTGCTGTCCCGGCTGCTGGAGGCTACCTGCCGGGAGCTGCCGGAGCCGAAGCCCAGAAAGAAAAGGGCCGGGAAATAGAAGGCATGGAGACAGGAAGCTGCCGCGATTCGCTGGCGCGTTGTTTGTGAGACGCCGGCTTTTTATTTGCCGGTAAGAAAGAAATCTGCGCCGCGCTTAAACTGCGGGGCTCTGTCGCCCACAGCGGCCGAAAACGCTTAAGGCCTGGCGGATGTTCCCCAAAAGGAGCTTTTAAAAGAATAAGATAAAAGGACGCCTTTCATCAAGCGCTCACGAGAGCCTGGCCTGATCAGGCGCCGCCGGGACAGACCGGCTTGGAGCTGTTGAAAACCTATAAACATTGTGGTATAATAGGTTGATCTAGAGAGGTGAAGGAAATGATGGTATCCACCAAGGGCCGCTACGCCCTGCGGGTGATGGTAGAGCTTGCCGCCCGCGGCCTGGAGGAATTCGTCCCCCTGAAAGAAATCGCGGAGCATCAGGAGATCTCTGAAAAATATTTAGAAGCCATTATGAAAAGCTTAGTCAAAGAAGGGCTGGTCACTGGGCTGCGGGGGAAAGGAGGGGGCTACCGCCTTTCCAAGCCGCCGGCGCAGTATACGGTAGGCAGCATTTTAAAGGTGACGGAGGGTTCCCTGGCGCCGGTTGCGTGCCTGGGGCAAAACGCTGCCCCCTGTCCCCGGGCGGAAAGGTGCGCCACCTATCCTATGTGGAAAAGGCTGAGCCAGTTGATCGACGACTTTTTCGAGGGGATCACCCTGGAGCAGCTGGCCGGCGAGTCCCAGGGGCAGAACGGCGGCCATTATGTGATTTGACCGGCAGCGGATGAAATTTACGGCCGGCGCTTTTCAGAGGCCGGCGGGGCTTCCGCGCCGCAGACCGCGTTTCCATGGCGGTAAAAGCGATAGCTGAAGAGATGATGGGATGATCCGTGCAAAAACCGGATGAGGCGTACCGCCGCTGCGGGCAAAATAGGACGGAAGCTTCTTTTCCGACAAAATACCCTTCCCTTTTTCTTCAGGGAAAGAAAAGCTTGACTTTTTCTCCAGCCTTTCCTATAATAAACGGTGGAGAGCAAATGTAATTTTATCACAGAGTTTTCCATGCAAAGATTTTTGACCATCCCTTTTCTGAGGGACCGAAGGCCATACGGACAGCCGGGTCAAATGCCGAAGCGGCAACTTTCGTTGCCTTATTGATTGAGCGAACGCTCAAATTTTATAAGTTGGTTACTCAAAACCAGTGTGCCAGGCGCACATCATACTTGTGAAACAATCAATAAGAGTAGTAAAAGTAAAATTTTTGCTATATAGACTCTGAGATCAGCTTACAGTTTGCACCGGCGGCGCCCCCCTTTTCGCCCAATTGGCGCCAAAGCTGAATAACGCAGACTTAACGCACAGGTAAGATGAGCAGCGGCTCGTTTTGCCTGTTTTTTTGTTTTCAGCGGGCCGAAAATCTTGAAAAAGCGATTCCGCGCCTTGGAGCGCCCGGAGCGCCGGGGCTTATCCCAAATCAGGACCGAACGCGGAAAGGGCCTTCCGGATTAGGAATCTTCATGTTAGAAAGGCGGTTGGTGATCATGGATGGTAAAATGAAGCTTTACGGCTTTAATAACCTGACCAAATCCCTGAGCTTCAATATATATGACGTATGCTACGCGAAAACCCAGCGGGAACAGAAGGATTATATTTCCTATATCGACGAGCAGTACAATTCTGACCGCCTGACAAAAATCCTCACTCATGTGACGGAGATGATCGGGGCCAAGGTTCTGAATATTTCCAAGCAGGATTATGAGCCGCAGGGGGCCAGTGTGACCATTCTGGTGGCGGAGGGCTCCATGATCCCGGTGGAGGGAGACACGGTAGTGGCCCACCTGGATAAAAGCCATGTGACGGTTCACACCTACCCCGAGTACCACCCGGATACCTGCCTTGCCACCTTCCGTGTGGATATCGACGTGGCCACCTGCGGGGAGATCACGCCCCTTTCCACACTGGACTATCTCATCGGCAGCTTTGACTCGGATATCATCACCATGGATTACCGTGTCAGGGGCTTTACCCGGGATGTCGCCGGCAAAAAGCTGTTCATGGACCATAAGATCACCTCCATTCAGGACTACATCGACACGGAGACCCTCCAGCGGTACGACGCGGTGGATATTAACGTATACCAGGCTAACCTGTTCCACACCAAAATGCTCATTAAGGAAATCGACCTGCAAAACTATCTGTTTAACACCGACGTTTACGAGCTGCCGCCCAAAACCCGCCTGGCCATCACCGACAGCCTGCGGAAGGAAATGATCGAGGTGTTCAGCGGCAGCAACATCTATTGAGGCCATCGCGGGCGTCTGTCTTTGTCTACGCGGCTGATCAGGAAACCGGCCCGGCCGCCGCGGAGGCGGAGCGTCTGGAAAGCGTGCGGAGGAGAACCCCTCGCAGGAAGGGCGGGACCGCCCCTGCGAAGAAGCGCGGCGCCGCCTTATCCGGTAAAAAATACGGCCTTTTTACGCCGCCTTCCGGCTGGAGGACGAATCTAAAACAGGCTCGCTTTTCAGGAGGAACCTATATATGATTGTGTATTGGATCGTGGCGGTATGCCTCATTTTGAATCTCGTGAATCCCCGGCTGCTCTGGTACATAGACGCATGGAAATATAAGGATTCGAAAAAAGAAGAACCATCCTCCGCATATATTATTTTAAGCAGAAGCATTTCCGCGATAGGGCTGATTGTCTTAGCAACACTTTATTTCACAAGATATCCTTTATAGAAATAATTTAGAAATCTGGTTTTAGAAAGGAGAGGGGACATGGAAGAACGCTTGTCGCAGCAGAGGGCCCCTGTTTTCGAGGCTTTAAAGCGCTTTCAGCGGATGCGCGTCGTCCCCTTCGACGTGCCCGGGCATAAGCGGGGCAAGGGAACGCCGGAGCTTACCGCCTTTTTGGGGGAACAGTGCATGAGCGTGGATGTAAATTCCATGAAGCCCCTGGACAACCTGTGCCACCCGGTTTCCGTCATCAAGGAGGCTGAGGAGCTGGCCGCTCAGGCCTTCGGCGCTGAAAACGCCTTTTTCATGGTGAACGGAACCACCTCCGCAGTGCAGAGCATGGTGCTGGCCGCCTGCAAAAAGGGGGAAAAGATCATTCTGCCCCGGAACGTCCACCGCAGCGTCATCAACGCGCTGGTGCTCAGCGGCGCCGAGCCGGTGTACGTCAACCCGGAGATGAACCATAAGCTGGGCATCGCTTTGGGAATGTCCGTTGCTCAAGTGGAAAAGGCAATTTTAGAAAACCCATCCGCCAAGGCGGTGCTGGTGAATAATCCTACCTATTACGGGGTGTGCTCCAACTTGAGGGCCATCACGGAGCTTGCCCACCGGCACAATATGCTGGTGCTGGCGGATGAGGCCCACGGCACCCATTTTTATTTTGGGGAAAATATGCCCCCTGCCGCCATGCGGGCGGGAGCGGATATGGCCTCCGTCTCCATGCACAAATCCGGCGGCAGCCTGACCCAGAGCTCCCTGCTGCTGACAGGCAGAAACGTCAATCCCGGCTATGTGAGCCAGATCATCAACCTGACCCAGACCACCAGCGCCTCCTACCTGCTGCTTTCCAGCCTGGATATCTCCCGGCGGAACCTGGCGCTGAATGGAAAAGAGATCTTTAAAAAGGTCACGGATATGGCCCAGTATGCCCGGGATGAAATTAACGCCATCGGGGATTACTACGCTTATTCCCGGGAAATAGTCAACGGAGACAGTGTTTTTGATTTCGATGTAACTAAGCTTTCAATCCATACCCTGGACATCGGCCTGGCGGGCATCGAGGTTTACGATATCCTGCGGGACGAATACGATATCCAGGTGGAATTCGGAGATCTGGGCAACATCTTAGCCTATGTCTCCGTCGGGGACCGGGTTCGGGACCTGGAACGGCTGGTCAGCGCCTTGCAGGAGATCCGCCGCCGCTTCAAGCGGGGCCGGGGCGGGATGCTCAGCCAGGAATATATCAGCCCTCAGGTGGCCGCCACCCCCCAGGAGGCTTTTTATGCGGAAAAGGAATCTTTGCCGCTGAAAGAAAGCGCGGGCCGGGTATGCAGCGAATTTGTCATGTGCTATCCCCCGGGAATCCCCATTCTGGCTCCGGGAGAAAGAATTACTCCTGGTATTTTAGAATATATTGATTACGCTAAGGAAAAGGGATGCTCCCTGACCGGGCCGGAGGATTTGGAAATCAACCGGCTGAACGTGCTGAAGAATCCGCGGTAAAAGGCCGCAAAGGCCGATGAGGCCAGCAATGACGTGTGCTGAATTTCTCTTTTTATGGCCCGGAAGCTCCCGTTAGCCGCATACGGAAACCGCCCGCCGCGTCATGGCCGGCCCGGTCCTGGCGGCGGAAGCTATGTTTTCTGCTTGACGGAATTTTGTCTTGAAATCAAGAGGACTGAAAAGGAAAGAAAAAAGCGTTTTGCGGATTTCCCAAGACGCTTTCAAACCACTGAATGATACTTTGCGAGGAGAGTGACCCATGGAGCTTTGGTTCACGGAACGCCATACCCCCAGCGTGAAATTTTCTATTAAGGTAGACCGGCAGCTTTACACCGCTCAAAGCGAGTTCCAGCGCATCGACGTGTTCGACTCCAAAGAGTTCGGCCGGTTTCTCACTCTGGACGGCTATATGATGCTGACAGAAAAGGACGAGTTTATTTACCACGAAATGATGGTCCACGTGCCCATGGCGGTTCATCCCAACGCCAGGCGGGTGCTGATTATCGGCGCCGGCGACGGCGGCGTGGTGCGGGAGCTGACCCGGTACCACCAGATCGAGCACATCGACCTGGTGGAAATCGACGAGCTGGTGGTGGAGGTGTGCAAAAAATATCTGCCTCAGACCGCCTGCCGCCTGGATGACGAGCGGGTGCATATTTACTATGAGGATGGATTGAAGTTTATCCGCTCCAAGGAAAACGAGTACGACCTGATTATCGTGGATTCCACCGATCCCTTCGGCCCCGGAGAGGGCCTGTTCACCAAGGAGTTTTACGGCAACTGCTATAAGGCGCTGAAAGAGGACGGCATCATGGTAAACCAGCACGAAAGCCCCTTCTACGACGAGGACGCCGCCGCCATGCAGCGGGCCCACAAGCGGATTGTGGAGAGCTTCGCCATCAGCAAGGTTTACCAGGCCCATATTCCCACCTATCCGTCGGGCCATTGGCTGTTCGGCTTCGCCTCCAAAAAATATCACCCGGTAAAGGATTTGAACGCCGCGGCGTGGAATCTTCTGGGGATCCATACCCAATACTATAACACCAGGCTGCACGCCGGGGCGTTCGCTCTGCCCAGCTATGTGGAAGGATTGTTAAAAGATGTTGAACCCTAACGTAGAAACCTTTTTAGGCTGCGACGCGGCCTTCGAGGACGCGGGGATCGTCCTGTTCGGGGCGCCCTTTGACTCCACTACCTCTTTTCGGCCGGGGACCCGGTTCGCCAGCAAGGCCATGCGCTCCGAATCCTTTGGCCTGGAAACCTACAGCCCGTATTTGGATAAGGATCTGACGGACTGCAGAATATTTGACAGCGGCGACCTGGAGCTTTGCTTCGGGGACGCCAATCTGGCCTTGAACCATATCGAGTCCAGGGCCGCCGAAATTTTGGAAGCGGGCAAGCTGCCGGTGATGATCGGCGGCGAGCACTTAGTGACCCTGGGCGCTGTGCGGGCCGCTGTTAAGAGGTATCCTGACCTGCATGTAGTCCATTTCGACGCCCACGCCGATCTGCGGGACGATTACCTGGGCGCCAGGCTGTCCCACGCCACAGTGCTCCGCCGGGTCTGGGATTTGGTGGGCGACGGCCGGATTTTTCAATTCGGCATCCGGTCCGGTGACCGGGAAGAATTTTTGTGGGGAAGGGAGCACGTGTTCACCCGCAGATTTGACTTTAAGGGCCTGGAGGAAACCGTGGCGGCCCTGCAAAAAAAGCCCGTTTACTTTACCCTGGATCTGGACGTGCTGGACCCGTCTGTCTTTCCCGGCACCGGAACCCCGGAAGCCGGCGGCGTCAGCTTCCTGGATCTGCTGGGAGCGGCCCACAAGGTCAGCGGACTGAACATCGTGGGCTGCGATGTCAACGAGCTGTGCCCGGCCTACGACCAAAGCGGCGCTTCCACCGCCGTGGCCTGCAAGGTGCTCCGGGAGCTGCTGCTTCTGCTTTCCAGATAGCCGGAGGCAATGTCCTTTGGAAGCTTTGTCAGAGGGCGTTGTCCCCTTTAACAAGACGGCCTTGCCATGGAGCGAAGGCCGCGTCTTTCTGAAGGACCTATTTACGATATCATTACCTCATGGTCATGAGAGAAATACTGAATAGAAAAGGAGATCGTCAAGATGGGAAAAGCGTTAATCATCGGCTGCGGCGGAGTCGCCAGCGTGGCCATTCACAAGTGCTGCCAGAACAGCGGGGTTTTTGAGGAGATCTGCATCGCCAGCCGTACAAAATCAAAATGCGACGCGCTGAAGGAAAAGCTTTCCGGCGGCAAGACCAAAATCACCACCGCCCAGGTGGACGCCAACAGCGTGGACGAGCTGACTGCCCTGATCAACCAGGTAAAGCCGGACGTGGTTTTGAATCTGGCTTTGCCTTATCAGGACCTGACCATTATGGAGGCCTGCCTGGCCGCCAAGGTGAACTATGTGGACACCGCCAACTACGAGCCGGAGGACACCGCCAAGTTTGAATACAGCTGGCAGTGGGCCTACCGGAAGAAATTTGAGGACGCGGGGATTACCGCCCTGCTGGGCAGCGGCTTTGACCCGGGCGTGACCGGGGTGTTTTCCGCCTATGCCCAGAAGCACTATTTTGACGAGATCAATTATATAGATATTTTAGACTGCAACGCCGGCGACCATGGTTATCCCTTCGCCACAAACTTCAACCCGGAGATCAATATCCGGGAGGTTTCCGCCAAGGGAAGCTACTGGGAGGACGGCCATTGGGTGGAGACTGAGCCCATGGAGATCAAACGGGTATACAATTTCCCGGAAATCGGGGACAAGGATATGTACCTGCTTCACCACGAGGAGCTGGAATCACTGGCGCTGAATATCAAGGGCATCAAGAGGATCCGCTTTTTCATGACCTTCGGCCAGAGCTATCTCACCCATCTGAAATGCCTGGAGGACGTGGGTATGACTTCCATCGAGCCCATCGAGTTCCAGGGCCAGCAGATTGTGCCCCTCCAGTTCCTGAAGGCCGTTCTGCCGGATCCGTCCTCCTTAGGCCCCCGCACCAAGGGAAAGACCAACATCGGCTGTATCTTCCAGGGCAAAAAGGACGGCAAGGACAAAACCTATTACGTGTATAATGTGTGTGACCATCAGGAGTGCTACAAGGAGGTAGGCTCCCAGGCGGTGGCCTATACTACCGGCGTGCCCGCCATGATCGGCGCCATGATGCTGATGACCGGCGTGTGGAACAAGCCCGGCGTCCACAATATTGAGGAATTTGATCCCGATCCCTTTATGGACGCCCTCAATAAGTGGGGACTGCCCTGGAAGGAAAGCTTCTCCCCTGAGCTGGTGGACTGAGATGGAGCTTCCTTTTTCCTCTTTGCAGACTCCCTGCTATGTAGTGGATGAGGCCTTGCTGGAAAGGAACCTGGTAATTTTAAAGCAGGTTATAGACCGCACCGGATGTAAAATCCTGCTGGCCCAGAAAGCCTTTTCCATGTTCGCCTGTTATCCCCTGATCGGAAGCTATTTAAACGGCACCACGGCCAGCGGCTTGTTCGAGGCCCGGCTGGGAAAGGAAGAAATGGGCGGGGAAACCCACATTTTTTCTCCCGCCTACCGGGAGGACGAAATCGACGAGATTTTAAGCCTGTGCGACCATGTGATATTTAACTCCTTCTCCCAATGGGAAAAATATAAGGCCAAGGTGCTGGCCTCCGGTAAAAGCGCCGGCCTCCGGCTGAACCCGGAACACTCCACCCAAGATCACGCTATTTACGATCCCTGTTCTCCCGGCTCCCGGCTGGGAATCACCCTGAAAAAATTCCGCCCCGATCTGCTGGACGGGATTGAGGGGCTTCATTTCCATACCCTGTGCGAGCAGGACGCCGCCCCCTTGGTAGAAACGGTGGCGGTGGTGGAGGAGAAATTCGGCCCCTGGCTTTCCCAGATGAAGTGGCTGAATTTTGGGGGCGGCCATCACATCACCCGGCCCGGCTATGACATTGACGCGCTGGTTTCCTGCGTCAGCCGGGTTCAGGAGCGGTATGGGGTCCAGGTGTATTTAGAGCCCGGAGAGGCCGTCGCTCTGAACGCCGGCTTTTTGGTGTCCACGGTGCTGGATGTGCTGGAAAACAGCGGCAACATCGCGGTTTTAGATACCTCTGCCGCCTGCCATATGCCGGATGTGCTGGAAATGCCCTACCGGCCCCCAATCGCCGGGGGAGGCGGACTGGGGGAAAAGGCCTATGATTACCGCCTGGGCGGCCCTACCTGTCTGGCGGGAGACGTGATCGGGGATTACAGCTTTGACGAGCCCCTGAGTCCCGGAAGCCGCGTGGTGTTCTGTGATATGGCTATCTATTCCATGGTGAAAAACAATACCTTCAACGGCATGAACCTGCCGGCCATTTATCTCAAAAAGCAGGACGGCTCTATTCAGCTTGTGCGGAAATTCGGCTATGAGGATTTTAAAACCCGTCTTTCCTAACGCTGAGGCGCGTTTTATCGGCGGCCCTGGGGCTGCCGATACACCGGTATGTCTGCGGAGCGATAAAACCCTATCGGCGGTATCAACGCGAACGTAACCGAGGATCATGACCTCGGTTACAGGCTGCGGAAAGAATTTTGGGGCCGGGGGATTTACCGAAGCCGGGAGAGCTGTGGTTCGCCGGCTAAGGGAGGCGGGGATTCCCTATCCTGCGGCTGCCCATGATGGAAACGAAACAATCTACGAAGCGGGGCCGTGATGAAACGGCTGGGGATGCGCTGCCGCTATTCCTGCGAGGAACCATGGCGGCCCAAGGATATCCTGGTCACTTCCGTAGGTATCGGCGGAATCTTGATGGAAATGAGGAGAGGGTATACCGAAAGTATTGAAAAAATTCTGTTCTACAATATGTAGAAAAGATATATAAATCCTATTTGTTTTTAATATAGGGATCTGCTTACGGTTGATACGTCCTTATAGAAGCGCGGGCGGGAACGCGAAGCTCATTGGCTTTACGGATAAGGCAGTGGGATGATCAAAAAAAGGCCCGGGAGTTTTCTTTTCTTCAAAAAACTCCCGGGCCTTTTTTGACAGCACGGTTTTACATAAAGTATAAAATTATAAAATAAATCCAAATTGCAAAAGCGTTGGCTGAATCGGATAGGAGGGGATAAAAGGACATTGCCGTCGGCTTATGGCTGGTCAAACATGGGAGTGGAAAGATAACGGTCTCCAGTGTCGGGCAGAAGCGCCACGATGGTTTTTCCTTTATTTTCGGGACGTTTCGCCAGCTCAATGGCGGCCCAAGCCGCGGCGCCGGAGGAAATGCCGACCAGCACGCCTTCCTGCCTGGCGATCTGACGGCCGGTTTCAAAGGCGGCCCCGCTGGTTACCGGAATAATCTCGTCATAAATTTTAGTGTCCAGCACCTCCGGAATAAACCCGGCGCCGATGCCCTGAAGCTTGTGTGAGCCGGCCGTACCCTTGGAAAGCACCGGGGAATCCGACGGCTCTACCGCCACTATCCTGACCTGAGGGTTCTTTTGCTTCAAAAACTCTCCCACGCCGGTAATGGTGCCGCCAGTGCCCACTCCCGCCACAAAAATATCCACTTTGCCGTCGGTATCCTCCCAGATCTCCGGACCGGTTGTGGCCTTATGAACCTTCGGATTGGCCGGGTTCACGAACTGTCCTGGAATAAAGCTTCCGGGGATTTCTCTGGAGAGCTCCTCCGCCTTGGCGATAGCGCCCTTCATCCCCTTGACGCCCTCTGTCAGCACCAGCTCCGCTCCATAAGCCTGCATCAGCTTCCGCCGTTCCACAGACATGGTTTCCGGCATGGTGATGATCAGCCGGTAACCCTTGGCTGCGGCCACAGAAGCCAGGCCAATGCCGGTATTGCCGCTGGTAGGCTCGATGATGACCGAGCCCTTCCGCAAAAGGCCTTTTTCCTCTGCGTCCTCGATCATCGCCTTAGCGATTCGATCCTTGACGCTCCCCGCCGGGTTAAGGTATTCCAGCTTTGCCAGCAGAACAGCCTCCAGTCCGTAGGATTTTTCTATGCGTCCCAGCTCTAAAAGGGGAGTTCTGCCGACCAGATCGGCGGCGGTATGATAAATCTTCATGATGATTCCTCCTTGTGTTCTTTTTGAATTAGGTTTTCTTGAAATATTTTCCCGCTTCCGGCGTTTTTCCGGCCGCCCGCTTGAACTGGCCGGAAAACGGCTGGAAAAGAAGAGAAGGGGAAAGGCTGCTTTTACCGCGCGGTTTGAAACAGCGCCTCCTGAAAATGAGAAACGGCGGCGTGCCGGCCCTTTGATGAGCGGCCCGGAAATCGGGAAAACCGGATGTTCCAAAAGCTAACCGTCCAGAAGGGCCGGAAAGGGGGGATTTGGTCCGCCTTGGACAGCCTGAAGCGGCTTACCGCTTTTATCCTTTTCTATTTGGCGTAAGCGAAGCCGTGTTCCAGGTCGACCAGGATATCGTCAATATGCTCAGTGCCGATGGAAAGCCGGATGGTGTTGGGGCGGATGCCCGCTTTCAGCTGGGCCTCCCGGCTGAGCTGGGCATGGGTGGTGGTCGCTGGATGAATCACCAGGGATTTCACATCCGCCACGTTGGCCAGCAGGGAAAACAGCTCCAAATGATCGATAAAGGCCTGAGCTTCTTTTTCTTCCCCCTTGATCTCAAAGGTGAAAATAGAAGCGGCGCCCTTGGGAAAATATTTCTCGTAAAGCTTATGGTCCGGGTGGCCGCTTAATGACGGATGGTTTACCCGCTCCACCTGGGGATGGCGGCTGAGAAACTCTACCACCCGCAAGGTGTTCTCGACGTGGCGCTCCAGTCTAAGGGAAAGGGTCTCGAGCCCTTGCAGCAGCAGAAAGGCGTTAAAGGGGGAAATCGACGCCCCGGTATCCCGCAGGAGGATCGCCCGGATATAGGCGGCGAAGGCAGCCTTGCCCGCGGCATTGGTAAAGGAAACACCATGATAGCTGGGATTCGGCTGGGTGAACTGCGGAAACCTTCCGGAGGCCTCCCAGTCGAAGGTGCCGCCGTCTACGATGACGCCGCCCAGGGAGGTGCCGTGTCCGCCGATAAATTTGGTAGCCGAGTGAACCACAATATCCGCGCCATGCTCAATGGGCCGGATCAGATAGGGGGTGCCGAAGGTGTTATCGATGATCAGGGGAATTTGATGCTTATGGGCGAGCTGGGCCAGCGCCTCGATGTCCGGGATATCGGAGTTAGGATTCCCCAGAGTTTCCAAATAAATCGCCTTGGTTTCCGGGCGGACAGCCTTTTTCACCTGGTCCAGATCATGGATGTTCACGAAGGTGGTATCCACGCCGAAGGCCTTCAGGGTAGTGTTCAGCAGGTTGTAGGTGCCGCCGTAAATGGTATTCTGGGAAACGATATGGTCGCCCGACCTGGCTACAGCCTCGATAGCATAGGTGATGGCCGCCGCGCCGGAGGCTACCGCCAGGCCGGCCGCGCCGTTTTCCAGGGCGGCGACCCGGTTCTCCAGCACCTCTTGAGTGGAGTTGGTAAGCCTGCCGTAAATATTGCCGCCCTCCGCCAAGCCAAACCGGGCGGCCGCCTGGGCGCAATCCCGGAATACGTAGGAGGTGGTCTGATAAATCGGCACCGCTCTTGCGCCGGTGGCCGGGTCGGGCGCTTCCTGCCCTACATGAAGCTGAAGGGTTTCAAATTTATAATTTTTGTTCGCCATGATGGAACTTCCTTTCTTAAATAGAAATATGGACGGGTTACTTCCCTTTGCACATTCGCCCATTGCGGAAATTCCTTCTCAGCAGCGCTTCAAACCGCTTACTCATTATGATCATCCTTATAAACCTATTTATTCAGTGGGTTTATAGGTATCCTACACCTATTTACCAGTTCTGTCAATAGTTTTTTTCCAAAAGCGGAGAGAAAGCCGGCAGGACAGGCTTAAAAAAGGGCAGTTTTAAATTCCGGAATATCATTGCTTGAAAAAAGCGGCGGTCGGGGCCTTAATCAAATTAGACAGGGAGGGTCCTGATAAAAATTCCCGGCTTTCGCCCAGGTTTCTGGGCAAGGCCGGGAATGATTCTTGGGGCGGTCGATCGCGAAAAAAACAGGACAACCAAAAAAACTTTAAAAATAGTACCGGCATCCGCCTTAAAAATGCCATTCGCAGGGAACCTTTTCCGGATCCTGGTAATTGAAGTACAAAATTCCTTCCCGATGGCCCAGGCGTTCTGCGTTGGTGCGTTCGCCCTGGGCTACGCGGGAAACCAGCTCCAGCAGATCGTCTGACAGATCATCCAAAGACCGGTCCCCCGTCAGCGCCGGCGCGGCGCAAAAGTCGATGTCATCCTTCATGCGCCCATAGGTGCGGGGGTTTCCGGTTACTTTGATCACCGGACTCACGGGAGTGCCTACCACATGGCCCCGGCCGGTGACCAAAAACACAATATGGGCGCCGCAGGCGATCAGATCCAGCATATCCGACGGATCCGCGGCCTCGTGGTGAGCCGGCTCCAGCTTTTCATCGGGAGTGGTGTCCAGCAGGTACAGGCCTGGCTTTTTCGGCGCCTGGGCGATTTTCAGCACGCCTCGGATGGGCCTGGTTCCGCTTTTTACCATCGCCCCCATACTCTTTTCCTCAATGGTGGTTAGACCGCCGTCCATATTTCCAGGGGCAATAGAGAAGTGGCCGTATTTGACGCAGAACTCCATGGTTTTGTCGTAGGCCCGGCGGATGTCATCCGCAACCCTGGGCGTCGCCGCCCGCGCCGCCAAGTATTCCTTTAAGCCCAGGCCTTCGCACAGCTCCTCAAAAATAGCGGTTCCTCCGGCATCCACGAGCCGGTCGAATACCCGGCCTATCAGGGCGTTGCCCGCCAGCCCGGATGTGAAATCAGAGCCTCCGCATTCGCCGGCCAGCACCAGCTCAGAAAGATACATGGGCTCCCGCGGCGTGGCTTCCAGCTTTTTCAGCAGCTCACGGACAATCTCCAGGCCCTTGTCGTAGCCTTTGACGCTGCCGCCGGCCTCCTGCTGGTAAAACCATTGGGATTCCCGGCCTCTCTGCCGGGCGAATTCCGCGATTTTCTGAGGCTTGGTGTATTCGCAGCCATGGCCGATTGCTAAAACCGCGCCTACGTTGGGATGAGTGGAGAACCGGAGCAGCCGGCGAATATCCGCTTGGTTATCCAGGCAGGAGGAGGTTCCCACAGCCTCTACATCCTGGCCTAACTCCTGAAAATGCCTGGCGATCCGCTCGCTCAGCGCCCGGCAGCATTCCACCGTATAGATTACCAGCACCTTATTCCGAATTCCCTTGGAACCGTCGGCCCGGACATAACCCTGGCATAACAGCTTATCCTTCATGGCGCGCCTCCTCCGTTTCCTCGTAGTCATATACGGCGTATTCCATATCCGATAAGATCATGGTTTTGGTATCCATTTTCGCAGAGGTCATATCATACTCGCTTCGGACATTATGCAGATGAACCCAAGCCCCTTTGGGGATATCCTGGGTCGCGACGGCGATTTTTACGCCGTATTTAATGATAAACTCTCCGGGCTTTATATCCCGCAAAGCGATTTTGTGTCCATAGGGTATCTCTTGCAAGGCCTCTATGTTTTTTCCCTGGGGTCCGATGTCCCCGGTGACGCTCACGCTTCCCGCCGGGATATCCCCTAACGCGGTGGCTACATTATCCTGGGCGCTTACCTGATAACACGCCTGCTGTTCAAATTTCATCCGGCTTTCCCCTCTTTCTGCCATCCCCTGAAAACGGTGCTTCAGATTTAGGCATAATTTGGTTTTTTATTCCTCTCACGCTATTAAAAATAGTAACCATTAACAAAGCGGAAGTCAAGCCGCCAAGCGTTTTCTATAAATTCCAAATTGGCGCGCATAAATTCCAATATGGAATTTATCTTTCCGGTTCATACAGGCTTTCAACTGGTCCGAAAAAGCCTGCAGCGCGGCCTTCCGCTAGGCTTATGATGCCATCGATCTAATAGGAAAATAACTGTTTGGAAATCGGGATCCGGCCAAAGCTAACGAAGCGGTAATACGTGCGGCCGGAAAGAAGCCTTTGCTGAGCTTGCACTGCGTAAAGGATAGCTGTTTTCAGCGGGAGTGTAAAATCCAATAAAAGAAAAACCCCCGAACGCGGCTTACGCGTCGGGGCTTCAGCTGAAAAGAATCGTAAAAATCGGTGTTTTCAGCGCAGGAACAAAAACAAAGCGCACCCACAAGAGTGAGTGCGCGGTCTGTCTGCGGCAATCAGCCGCTGGGATGCGTTGAAAAAAGATACCCGCCCTGAAACGCGGGCACAAAAGCCAAAAATAGAAAAAACCTGCGGCGCGTGAATTGCTCACCGCAGGCCTGGGAAGTATTGATAAAAAGATACCCGCCCTGAAACGCGGGCACAAAAGCCAAAAATAGAAAAAACCTGCGGCGCGTGAATTGCTCACCGCAGGCCTGGGAAGTATTGATAAAAAGATACCCGCTTAAAAACGCGGGCACAAAAGTCAAAAATAGAAAAACCTGCGGCGCGCGAATTGCTCACCGCAGGCCTGGGAAGTATTGATAAAAAGATACCCGCCTGAAATGCGGGCACAAAAGTCAAAAATAGAAAAACCTGCGGCGCGCGAATTGCTCACCGCAGGCCTGGGAAGTATTGATAAAAAGATACCCGCCTGAAATGCGGGCACAAAAGTCAAAAATAGAAAAACCTGCGGCGCGCGAATTGCTCACCGCAGGCCTGGGAAGTATTGATAAAAAGATACCCGCCTGAAATGCGGGCACAAAAGTCAAAAATAGAAAAACCTGCGGCGCGCGAATTGCTCACCGCAGGCCTGGGAAGTATTGATAAAAAGATACCCGCCTGAAATGCGGGCACAAAAGTCAAAAATAGAAAAACCTGCGGCGCGCGAATTGCTCACCGCAGGCCTGGGAAGTATTGATAAAAAGATACCCGCCTGAAATGCGGGCACAAAAGTCAAAAATAGAAAAACCTGCGGCGCGCGAATTGCTCACCGCAGGTGTGGTCGGAGTGAAGGGATTCGAACCCCCGGCATCCTGCTCCCAAAGCAGGCGCGCTACCAACTGCGCTACACCCCGGTTTTAAAATGCTTACGGCTAAAATAGTTCCTGCACACGGAGAGGCCTTGGCACATTTGTATCTGAAACAGATGCTTTGTCAAGCCGCCGCGAAAACTACTTTTTCTAAAAAAGACGGCGAAGGAATGTAAAAAGAACTTCTTACAGCAGGCTGATTAGCCGAAACAGCCTTTTTATTATATGCAATTCCGGCGAAATTGTCAAGAGATAGGCATAAATCCTAGGGATTTCATTGACTTTTTGCCCGGGCTGGATTACTATTATATGGTATCGAAAAATTAAGTTTAGGGGGAACTTCCTTATGATGCCCAACAGTGAAAAAACCATGGAAAAAGTCGTTGGCCTTTGTAAAAATCGCGGCTTTGTTTATTCTGGTTCCGAAATATACGGCGGCCTTTCCAATACCTGGGATTACGGCCCGTTAGGCGTAGAGTTCAAAAATAATGTGAAGAATGCCTGGCACAAAAAGTTTGTCCAGGAGAATCCTTATAACGTGGCTCTGGATTCCGCTATTTTGATGAATCCGCAGGTGTGGGTAGCCTCGGGCCATGTAGGAGGCTTTTCCGACCCGCTGATGGACTGTAAGGACTGTAAAACCCGTCACCGCGCGGATAAGCTGATCGAGGACGCCGGCGGCGACGCCAACGGTATGACCTTTGAGCAGATGAGCGATTACATCAAGGAGCACGGCATTACCTGTCCGGAATGCGGCTCCGCTAACTTTACCGATATCCGTAAATTCAACCTGATGTTCAAGACCTTTCAGGGAGTGACCGAGGATGCGAAAAACGAAATTTTCCTGCGTCCGGAAACTGCCCAGGGCATCTTCGTAAACTTTGCCAATATCCAGCGCACTACCAGAAGAAAGCTTCCTTTCGGCGTCTGCCAGATCGGAAAATCCTTCCGCAATGAGATTACTCCGGGAAACTTCACCTTCCGCACCAGGGAATTCGAACAGATGGAGCTGGAGTTTTTCTGTAAGCCGGATACGGACTTGGAATGGTTCTACTATTGGAAGGATTACTGCAAAAACTGGCTGCTGTCCTTGGGAATCAAGGAAGAAAACATGCGGCTGAGAGACCATGAGAAGGAAGAACTATCCTTCTATTCAAAAGCTACTACGGATATTGAGTATCTGTTCCCCTTCGGATGGGGTGAGCTTTGGGGGATCGCCGACCGGACTAATTACGATTTGAAGCAGCATCAGGATCATTCCGGAAAGAGCCTGGAGTATTTTGATCCTTCTGATAATACCCGTTATATCCCCTATGTGGTAGAACCCTCACTGGGCGCTGACCGTGTAGCGCTGGCGTTTTTGTGCGAGGCCTATGATGAGGAAGAGGTTGGAGAGAAGGATACCCGTGTGGTTATGCATCTTCATCCGGCGCTGGCGCCGTATAAATGCGCGGTGCTGCCCTTATCTAAGAAGCTGAACGAAAACGCTGAAAAGGTCTATCATATGCTGCAGAAGCGGTTTATGGTGGAATACGACGATGCAGGCTCTATCGGCAAACGGTACCGCCGCCAGGATGAAATTGGTACGCCCTTCTGCCTGACCTATGACTTCGATTCTGAAACTGACGGCTGTGTTACTGTCCGGGATCGGGATACTATGGCGCAGGAGCGCGTTGCCATCGATAAGCTGGCAGAATATATTGAGGCCAAGCTGGAATTTTAAAGCCTGCTTCTGCCCCTTTATGATGGAAAAAGCCTATCCGTACAACGGATAGGCTTTTTATAGCTGGCCCTGGAGCATCAAGGCTTGTCCGGACGGTAGACGGACTAAGGCGTTACTGTATCCGCGGACTCCATAACGAGCATGATGAGATCCCTTAATCTGAAAGCGCCATTTCCAGGTATACCATATCAATCAGCCGCTTCCCGCCTTCAAAAATCGGATGGTCGTAGTGATCCAAAAAGAAATTGGGCACCCGGTGAGAAATCTGAAAACCGCATTTTTCATAGAAGGGGATTGTCAGCGGGCTGTCGCCTGTGCCAACCAAAAGCCTGTCGCAGCGCCCTCGGTAATGGCGGCAGATAAACTCCACCATCCTTTTCCCATAGCCCTGGTTTTGCGCCTCGGGGACTGTGGCTAAGTTTTTAATCTCAAACACCCGGTTTTCCTCCTGGGTGACTACGCACACGGTTTTAAGCTCCGGGTCCATAAGGGCGAACAGCTCCCCACGGTCCAAATACCGGTTGATCATGTCTTCTTGCTCATCCGCCAACAGCAGAAGCGGTAAATAATTTCTTTTCTGGTTTTGGATATTTAGAATCTCCATCAGCGCACCTATGACAAATTAAAAACTAATTAATACTAATAGTAATATATATCATATTTAAAACAAAATTTCCCAGAGTTTTCTCAGGAACCCGAGCAAAAATATAAACAAGCCCGGCGAATAAAAAACGAAAGAAACTGGGAACCGCCGGTATGGTACGGGGAAGCAAGCTAAAACAGCCTGGAGGCAGGCCGGGCATTTGGCGCGTTGGGCCAGGCTGCCGGGCAATTATTTTTTAAGCGCGGGGATCCGCGCCAGCGGTTGGGGAACCGGAGGCGCTAGAAACCAGCGTGATAAAAAGCCGGCCCTGCGTGGAGCTGGAGCTATGATAAAGCTTGATAAAAAGAAAGCTGCTGTGGTGTTTAGAATGTATTTTCATGAAGATTTGTAATAAATATTAATATTATTACAAATAGGATAATAGGATAGCAAAAACGCGGAAAGCCTCCTTTCCGCGCGTTAGGGCTCCATATTGCCGGAGGCGTACATGATTACGGATAACGCGGCCAACGGGGCGGTTTCCGTTCGGAGAATCCGTTTTCCCAAAGTGACGGGCACGCCGCCCGCCTTCCGCGCGGCCTCAGCCTCAGGCAGCGAAAAGCCTCCTTCAGGACCGATCAATACGGAAACGGTTTTAGTTTTCTGAGTGATAAGCCGGGAAACACTCTCTCCGCCGCCCTCATAGCAAAATAAAAATACCTCGGCCTGAGCTGCCTGAATCAGTGCTTGGTGAAAATCCGCGGGAGGGCAGACCTGGGGGAGAATCCCCCGTCCGCACTGCTTGGCAGCTTCCACCGCGATTTTTTGCCAGCGATCCGTCTTTTTCTGGGAGGCTTTTCCATCCGGACGGGAAACGCACCGTTCCATCCGCACCGGAACGATCTGCGAAACGCCAAGCTCCACGGCTTTCTGGACGATCCAGTCCATTTTTTCTCCCTTGGGCAGCCCTTGGTATAAAATTACGGACAGGGACGGCTCATTTTCGCACTGGTGTTTGTCTATAATAGTAAGAGCGGCTTCCTCGGGAGAAAGCCGCTGAACAACGCATTGGTAATCAAATCCCTGGGTGTCGCATAGGGTTACAGTGTCGCCCGGCTTCATCCGCAGGGACCTGCACATGTGGGCGGCGTCGGGTCCGGTCAGTATCACCTGTCCGCCCGAGACCGATTCAACAAAAAATCTAGGCATTGACCTTGCAGCGCTCCATTTCTCTTACCCGGCGCTTCCGCAAAGTCAGCAGCCGGATCCGGTTATACCGCTGGATCGCCACAAAGGGCAGGTTGCCCAGCAGAATCAAAAAGCCGAAAATCAGCCCCAGCGGGAAGGGATTGAAAATCACCACGGGCACCGCGCAGAACGCGCACAGGGAATGATCCCATTCTCCCCGGCAGGTTTCCAGAAGGAAAGCGTCTAAATAATGGATGGAAAGATCCTCGGTATCCAGATGATCCTTAGAAAAGCCCTGTTTTCCCACATGGGTGGGAACGAGATCCTTCCAAAGCTTAATTTTCAAATACTTCACATACCACTTGCCGTTCTTTTCCCATTTGAACATCTGATAGCGCTTCCGACGGAAGTCGAACCAAGAGGGGCTTCCATAAACGCAGAGCACAAAAGCAACCACATGCCAAGCCCCCACGAAAGCGATGTTGTATAAAAGGATTTCCCAAAAATTCTTCATATCCGTCTCACCTAATTCCCATTGTAAAATGACAATTTTCTTACAAAATCCTTACAGCTATTGTACCTCAACTTTCATTGAAAAACAAGCCCTGTTGTGGTATTGTTAAACTAAACCTATGCGAAAACACATGGAAAATAGTACACAGAAAGAGATGACACATTCATGCGGGCAGAAATTTTATGCGTCGGAACGGAGCTTTTACTGGGGGACATTGTAAACACCAACGCTGCTTACATCGCCAAAGAGCTGGCCGCCATCGGCGTTAACGTATATCACCAGGCCGTAGTGGGGGACAACGCCCAAAGGCTTAGAGAGCAGCTGGAGCGGTCCTTCTCCCAGTGCGATTTGGTGGTGCTCACCGGAGGGCTGGGCCCTACCTACGACGATCTGACCAAGGAAACGGTGGCCGAGCTGTTCGGCCGGGAAATGGAGTTTAACCAGGAAGCCTACGACGGTATTCTCCGGCGTTTTCTCCACTCGGACCGGCAAATGACAGAAAATAACCGGAAGCAGGCTTACCTGCCGGTGGGGGCGGTTCCCCTGCAAAACCAAAACGGCACCGCGCCGGGGCTGATTTTGGAGGATGAAAGGGAGCACAGAACCGCGGTGCTTCTGCCCGGTCCGCCCAGAGAGATGGAGCCGATGTTTTCCAATCAGGTGGTGCCATATCTGAAAGAGAAAACCCATTCGACTCTGGTTTCCCACAGCATCCACATTTTCGGCCTGGGAGAATCCTATGTGGAATCCTGTCTTCACGATTTTATGGAGGAAAGCCGGAACCCCACCCTGGCGCCCTACGCCAAGGAGGGCGAGGTGCTGCTGCGGGTGACCGCCTCGGCCGGAAGCCGGGAAGAGGCCGACCGAATGATGGAGCCGGTGATCGAAAGGGTCAAGGAGCTCTTCGGCGACAACGTTTACGGCGTGGATATCGGGAGCCTCCAGGCGGCGCTGGTAGCGGAGCTTCAGAAAAAAGGGCTGAAGGCGGCCACGGCGGAAAGCTGTACCGGCGGACTGGTGTCCAAGCGGATTACCGAGGTGGCGGGCGCTTCCCAGGTGTTCGACTGCGGGATCTGCTCTTACGCCAACCAAATTAAGGAGCGGGTGCTGGGGGTCTCCCATGAAACCCTGGAAGCCCTGGGAGCGGTGTCCAGGGAAACCGCGGCTCAGATGGCGGCGGGCGTGAGAAAGCTGGCTCAGGCGGATATCGGCGTTTCCACCACCGGCATCGCCGGGCCGGACGGTGGAACGGACGAAAAACCGGTAGGCCTGGTGTACGTGGGGGTGGACAGCGAAAATTATTCCACCGTCCTGGAGTGCAGGCTCTCCCGGGGCTACCGGGATGAGCGGGAGCTGATTCGCTATCTGGCGTCCAGCCATGCCTTGCGGCTGGCCCTTACCGCGGCGAGAAAGGCCTGAGAGCCGCCGGCCGCAGAAGGCGAAACAGTTTTTTTGACAGGCTTTTGGGAAAGCGCCAAAAGCCCGCGCCTGCCGGATTGGCCAAGGCGGAAGCGGGGCTTTCCTTAAAAGGCCGTAAACGGCGGGCCGGGAAAAGCCCTCACGGCCCTGATAAAACGAAAGTAAAGGAGTGAATACGTTTGGCGCGAGATGCCGGCGTTTTAATGCATATTACCTCCCTGCCTTCTCCCTGCGGAATCGGCACCCTGGGAAGGGAAGCCTACCGGTTCGCGGATTTTTTGAAGGCGGCGGGGCAGAGATACTGGCAGATTCTCCCGGTAGGGCCTACCAGCTACGGAGATTCTCCCTATCAATCCTTTTCCACCTACGCGGGAAATCCCTACTTGATTGATTTAGACCTGCTTCAGGAGGAGGGCCTGCTGGAAAAGGAGGAATACGAAGCCCTGGACTGGGGCGGAGACCCTCTGCGGGTGGACTATGAGGCGCTTTACCGCAGCCGCTTTCAGGTGCTGCGGCTGGCCTATGAGCGGGGCGCATCCCGGGACCGGGAGGAATTTGAGCGGTTCCGGCGGGATAACGAGAGCTGGCTGGGAAATTACGCCCTGTTTATGGCGGTCAAGGAGCATTTCGGCATGATCTCCTGGCTGGAGTGGCCTGACGAGGGGATCAGGCTCCGGCGGAAAAGAAGCCTGGTCCAGTATGAAAAGAGGCTGAAAGCCCAGGTGGAGTTCTGGGAGTATGTCCAGTTCCTGTTTTTCAGGCAGTGGCGGCAGCTGAAGGCCTATGTGAATTCCCTGGGGATTCTGATTTTTGGGGATATGCCGATTTATGTGGCCATGGACAGCGCCGATACCTGGTCCAACCCAGAGATCTTCTGGCTGGACAGGAGCCGCAGGCCGGTGTGTGTGGCGGGCTGTCCGCCGGATTACTTTTCGGAAACCGGGCAGCTTTGGGGGAACCCCCTGTATGATTGGGAATTTTTGAAAAAGACCAAATACAACTGGTGGATGAACCGGATCGATTTGACCCGCCGGCTGTTCGACGTGACCCGGATCGACCACTTCCGCGCCTTCGACACGTATTACGCCATCCCTTACGGGGAGGAGACCGCTGTCAACGGCCAGTGGATGGAGGGGCCGGGCATCGACTTTTTCAAAACGCTGCGCCGGTCGCTGGGAAACGTGCCGATCATCGCCGAGGATCTGGGGCTTTTGTTCCCGTCGGTGCAGAAGCTTTTGAAAAAAACCGGGTATCCTGGTATGAAGGTGCTCCAATTCGCCTTTGACTCCAACGAGGAAAACGATTATCTTCCTCATCATTTCGACAACCATTGCGTGGTGTATACCGGCACCCACGACAACAACACGGTAAACGGCTGGCTGGAGCAGGCCAGCCGCAAGGACCGGAAATTTGCCGTGGATTACTGCCGCCTGACCAAACGGGAGGGATATCACTGGGGCATGATCCGCACCGGCCTGAGCAGCGTCAGCGACCTGGCCATCGCCCAGATGCAGGATGTACTGGGGCTTGGCGCCGAGAGCCGCATGAATCTGCCCTCTACCCTGGGCGGAAACTGGCAGTGGCGGATGGCGCCGGACGCCCTGACGCCGGAGCTTGCTGGAAAGCTGCGTTACTACACGGCGCTGTACGGCCGCCTGCCGAAAAAAACAGCGGGAGAATAAGGAAGGACGCTTGGCGCCGCCTGCTGTTGGACGGGTGTTCCCCGGCGGACAGGAGGCGCCGTGGAATACAGCCAGGGGTTTCATTTGACTTTTCTTGAGGCTTTTCCAACCCGAAAAGGGTGCGGGAAAGCCTTTTTCGCTTTTCAGAGGCATCCGGCTCATGCCGGGCGGCATAGAGCCCAGCGCGGCGGCTCTCCCGCGCTGGGCTTGGCCGCCTGCTGCGTCGCCGCGCGGCAGGGCTTAAGCCGGGCCTGCTTCCGCTTTTGAGCCTTGCGAAAAAGAGCTGTCATGAATTTGTTTTTTGGACAATATAAAAATAAATGAAAAAGCAGATAAAAAGCTATTGACAAATGGGAAAATAAAATGTATCATTGTACTATGATATTAATACAATGATACAAAGGAGATGTTACCATGTCATGGCAGCTGACAGCGGACAGACCCATTTACTTGCAGCTGATTGAAGAAATTGAGCTGCGGATTGTGTCTGGGATGTACACCGTGGGCGAAAAGCTTCCCGGGGTGCGGGATCTGGCAGCGCAAGCGTCGGTCAACCCAAACACGATGCAGAAGGCTTTAACGGAGCTGGAGCGGCAGGGGCTGGTATATTCCCAGCGGACCGCCGGCAGGTTTATAACGGAGGACAGCAAGATGATTCAAAATTTAAAAAACCAGTTGGCTACGGATCAGATTTTGGATTTTTTTAAAAAGATGAACCAGCTGGGCTTTACGAAGGAAGAAACGATAAAGCTGATGCAGCAGCTTGGGAGCAAGGAGGATGCCAAATGAACCCGATCTTAATTTGCAATAATTTGGTAAAGCGGTATTCTTACCAGCAGGCCCTCGGCGGGGTGAACTTAACGCTGGAAAGAGGCCGGATCATCGGTTTGCTGGGGCCGAACGGCTCGGGAAAAACCACGCTGATTAAGCTGGCCAGCGGTCTGCTGGTGCCTACCGGCGGCGAGATTCTGGTAGGCGGCATGGCGCCGGGAGTGGAAACGAAAAAAATAGTCTCCTATTTGCCGGAGCGCACCTATTTAAACACCTGGATGCGGGTTTCCGATCTGCTGAACTTTTTCGAGGATTTTTACAAGGATTTTGACAAGGTTAAGGCCTATGAGATGCTTCAGCGGCTGAATATCAACCCGGCGGACCGGCTGAAGAATATGTCCAAGGGCACCAAGGAAAAGGTGCAGCTGATTCTGGTGATGAGCCGGCAGGCCCAGCTTTACCTGCTGGATGAGCCTATCGGCGGCGTAGACCCGGCGGCGAGAGATTATATTTTGGATACCATCATCAGCAATTATACGGAAAACGCCACGGTGGTGATCTCCACTCATCTGATCGCCGACATTGAGAAGGTGCTGGATGAGGTGGTGTTTATCAGCGCGGGACAGATCGCGCTTCAGTCCAGTGTGGACGATATTCGAGAGGGTCAGGGTAAATCTGTGGACACCCTGTTCAGGGAGGTATTCAGATGCTAGGAAAATTGATGAAATACGAGTTTAAGGCTACCAGCCGGATGCTTCTGCCCATCAACGGGGCGATGCTGCTGTTCGCGCTGATCAACCGGCTGTTTATGGAGCTGAACTTCTTCCAAACCGGCAATATGGCGATTTCTGCCCTTGCCACCGTCATGGCGGTCATGTACGTCATGGTGATCATCGCCGCCTTTGTCATTACGCTGATCGTCATTATTCAGCGGTTTTATAAGAATCTGCTGACTGACGAGGGCTATCTGATGTTTACCCTTCCGGTCAAGGCTCACAGCCATATCACCTCCAAGGGGATCGTCGCCTTTGTGTGGTACCTGGCCAGCTTTGTGGTCTGCGCCCTGTCTATCTTCATTCTGGTCGTGGATCAAAATGTGATAGACGGCCTCTCCCAGTTCTTTACTGTGGAGCTGCCCCGGTATTTCCAGCTCGCGGGAGGCGACGGAATCGCCATTCTCTTCGAGGTGCTCGCGCTGTTCCTGCTGTCCTTTGTGTCAGGCATCCTGATGATCTACTGCTCGATCGCCTTGGGCTCTCTGTTCCATAACCACAAAATCCTGGGAGCCTTCGGCATGTATCTGGCGATCAACTTTGTCATGCAGATCATCGGTACGGTCGGAATCCTGGTGGTGTTTGCCTCTTCCAATGACACTGCACTGTGGAGCACGATGGATTCCATCCGTCTGGTATCTACTGTGGTGCTGCCGCTGTGCATCGCCTACTACGCGGTTTTCTCCGTGGTTTTCTACTGGGTTACCAACTTTATCTTCAAGAAAAAGCTGAACCTGGAATAAAAATGCTTACACCTAAATTCCCATATCAAAAGGAAAGAACGCCTCTCATTCTTGAGAGGCGTTCTTTCCGTAAAGCGGGGAAAATGGCGGTACAGGATTGAGAACCGGGATTAGAGAACGCGGGAAAGGGAAAGAAGGGGAAAGAGCAGCTGCAAAGGCAAAAAGGGAGAAAAGAAAAACGGGGTTAAAAAAGAAAAAAGTTGAAGAATAAAGAAATTTTATACATTTATAACGAGGCTTTAAGAAAAGCGGAATATCTTTATAGTGCTTAGAAAAAAGAAAGATATTTAGGCAGATTGCTTATATTTTCCAAATAGAGTTGTACCTTTTGTTAGTTTTTACATAGGTTGTTGAATTTCATCCCATGATTTGCTATAATTTCAATCAGGTATTATTATCAATTTTATAGGAGGTTATTGAAATGGATCTGTCCATCCTTGCTCCTGTCGGCGCGGTAGTGGCTCTGCTGTTCGCGTTTTTCCTTTCCCGCAGAGTTATGAAGGCTGACGAGGGCACCGACCTGATGAAGAAAATCGCCGGCGCTGTCCGGAAAGGCGCCAACGCTTATCTGAAGCGCCAGTATACCGGCGTGGCTATTTTCTTCGCGGTTATGTTCGTTATCCTGCTGATCCTGGCCATCGCCGGGTTCCTGACCCCCTTTGTGCCGGTTGCGTTCCTGACCGGAGGCTTCTTCTCCGCCTTGTCCGGCTTTATCGGCATGAAGATCGCGACCTATGCCAACGGCCGCACCGCCAACAGCGCCAGCAAAAGCCTGAACGCGGGCCTGAGAATCGCTTTCTCCGCCGGCGGCGTAATGGGCTTTGTGGTGGTAGGCCTGGGCCTGCTGGATATCTCTATCTGGTATTTCTTCCTGAAGTTCTGGTACAGCACTGTCGACGTGATGCAGAACGAGGCCGCCCAGGTGCAGGCGATTACTTCCGCCATGCTTACCTTTGGTATGGGCGCTTCCTCTATGGCTCTGTTTGCCCGTGTGGGCGGCGGCATCTTTACTAAGGCCGCCGACGTAGGCGCCGACCTGGTTGGTAAGGTCGAGGCCGGCATCCCCGAGGACGACCCCCGCAACCCCGCCGTTATCGCCGATAACGTAGGCGACAACGTAGGCGACGTTGCCGGCATGGGCGCCGACCTGTACGAATCCTATGTGGGCTCCATTATTTCCACCGCCGCTCTGGCCGTGGCCGCCGGCTTAGGCTTTAAGGGCGTGGTGATCCCCATGTCCATGGCCGCTATTGGCATTCTGGCTTCCATCATCGGCACCTTCTTTGTACGCACCAAGGAAAACGCCTCTCAGAAAAACCTTCTGGGATCTCTGCGGCTTGGAACCTGGATTTCCGCCGCTTTGATCGCTGTGGCCGCTTTCCCGCTGATTTACTTCGGCCTGGGCGCGGAAAAGATCGGCTTCTATTTCGCCATTCTTTCCGGCCTGCTGGCTGGTATTCTCATCGGTGTGGTCACCGAATATTACACCTCCGATTCCTATAAGCCTACCAAGAAGCTAGCGGGCACCTCCAGCACCGGCCCCGCTACCGTCATCATCGGCGGCCTGTCCCTGGGAATGCTTTCCACCGTGCTTCCTGTAGTCATTGTCGGCGCTTCCGTTTTGGTCAGCTATTTTCTGTCCGGCGGCAGCGACTCCTATAATAACGGCCTCTACGGCGTCGGCCTGTCCGCCGTCGGTATGCTGGCTACCCTGGGCATTACCCTGGCCACCGACGCTTACGGCCCGGTCGCCGATAACGCCGGCGGTATCGCGGAGATGGCCCACATGGGCGAGGAGGTCCGCAAGCGCACCGACGCTTTGGATTCCCTGGGCAACACCACTGCCGCTACCGGCAAGGGCTTTGCCATCGGCTCCGCCGCTCTCACCGCCCTGGCCTTGATCGCTTCCTATATCGCGGAAATCCAGGTGCTGAAGCCTGATTTCAACTTTAACCTGACCATTACCAATCCCCCCGTACTCATCGGCCTGTTCATCGGCGGCGTGCTGCCGTTCCTGTTCGCCGCCCTCACCATGGATGCGGTCGGCCGCTGCGCCCAGAAGATCGTGGTGGAGGTCCGCCGCCAGTTCCGTGAGATCAAGGGACTGATGACCGGGGAAGCGGATCCTGATTACGCTTCCTGCGTGGATATCTGCACTCGTTCCGCCCAGAGGGAAATGATCGCTCCCGCTATCGTGGCGGTAGCCGCCCCCATCATCGTGGGCCTGATCCTGGGCGTAAACGGCGTTGCCGGTATGCTGGCCGGCGCCACAGTCTCCGGATTTATTCTCGCCGTTATGATGGCAAACTCCGGCGGCGCCTGGGATAACGCTAAGAAGTACATTGAAAGCGGCGAGTATGGCGGAAAAGGCTCCGATAACCATAAGGCCGCCGTTGTGGGCGATACCGTGGGCGATCCCTTCAAGGATACCTCCGGCCCGTCTATCAACATCCTGATCAAGCTGCTGAGCATGGTTTCCATCGTGTTCGCCAGCGTGGTGCTTTCCTTCAGCCTGATTAAATAAAGAAGCTGAAAGAGCGTCTCTTGTTTCTTACCCGCGCGGCTGTTCCGTGTTCCACGGTTTTGGATGCCTGCGGGAGACGGGCGCGGCAGGCTGGAGCACCTCCTGCAGGTTACATTTAAGCATAAGAAAGGCCCGGGAAAGGTATCTTTTCCCGGGCCTTTTCCGTCAGGCGGACGGCGCCGCTCTAGGGCGCTCGCAGCCTTGCTGAAGTGATATCTGAAAAAAGGAAAATCAAAGACGCGCCTGTCTTTACGGCAGGCGCGTCTTTAGCAAGAGTAACAGTGCGGTTAAAGTTCTATGGAGGGGTTGGCCCCTGTATGGATACCATCCCGACAGCCTGCCGGCTGAGAAGCCTTCCGCCTCGCGGCCGAGGGGCTGTCAATCTGACGGGTACTGCTGCGAATGGCGGCGGCACTCCGGCGGGCCAGCTTACTTTGGCTTCCGCTTTCTCCGGTACATGTCCCACAGAAGCTTGCCGAGGAACAGCAGGGAAAGCAGGTAGCCCACCCCGGCGGGCCAGGGAATTCCGCCCCACTTAGGCTCCAGCTCAATGGAGCACAGCAGGCTGGAGCCAACCGTCAGCCCTGCGGTGATTATGCACAGCGCCAGCTTGTTCACCATACGGTCTATTTTTTGCAGCGGCTCCTCAGAGCCGACGATTTCCAGATTCAGCTTAGTTTGGCCCTTAGCGGCCATCCGCAGCACGTCGGAAAACTGAGCCGGCACGGTGACGCCCTTGTTTAGAAACCCCTGCAGGGCTTTCCACAGGGAAACACCGGCTTGTCTCACGTCGAATTGGTCCTTTATGCCGCCGGCTAGGTGGTTCACGATAATTTGAATGACGCTGACCTGGGGACAGCAGGCGGTTATGACCCCTTCGATGGTCATAACGCCCCGGCCCAGCATGCTCAGGCCGGCGGGCAGAGAAATACCGTTGGTTTTCGCCAGATCCATCAGCTCCTCCAGCAGCTGCCCCATGTTCAGGCTGCCGAGGTCCAGATCCCCGTAGCGGGTAACGAAATCATCTAAATCGGTATACAGCCTGGTATGGTTGACCTTGCCCTTGACCACGCCCAGGGTTAAAATTACGTTTTTCAGCTCGTAAACATCCCGGTTCGCCAGCGCCGCGATGGCCTGGCGGAACAGGCTCTTATCCCGGGCGGTGAGCCGCCCCATCATGCCGAAGTCCAGCCAGACGATCTTACCATCCCGAATCCAGATGTTTCCCGGATGGGGATCGGCATGAAAAAAGGCGTCGTCGAAAATCTGCTTGCAGTAATTGTCCGCCAGCTTTTCCCCGATCTCCGTCATGTCGTAGCCCATTGCCTCCAGAGTCTGGATTTGGTCAATAGGGATGCCTTCGATGTATTCCATGACCAGGATTTTCCCGGTGGAAAGCTTCTTTTCCAGCTTGGGCGCGGCGATATATGCGATTTCATGGTTCAGGTCTTCAAATTCCAGCAGGTTTCCAGCTTCCTTTAGGAAATTCATCTCCTCCTGGGCGACTGCCCACATTTCTGTCAGAACCATGTCGAGATCCACAGGCTGATCGCCGCCGCTCAAAAGCTTTAAAAGGCCCGCGGCCTTCCGCAAAAGCAGAATGTCGTTGGCCATGACCTGCTGGATGCCCGGACGCTGAACCTTGAGCACCACCTGTCTGCCGTCGGGCAGAGAGGCCTTGTGCACCTGGGCGATAGACGCGGAACCAAGAGGCTCTTTCTCTATATGAGCAAAAACCTCTTGGATTGGAAGCTTATATTCTTCCTCGATTACCCCTTTGATCTCTGAAAAGGGCAGAGGCTTCACATCCGCCCGCAGCTTGGAAAGCTCCTGGCAGTATTCCTTGGGAAGCATATCCGGATGCATGGACATGATCTGGCCAAGCTTAATAAAGGTAGGCCCCATATCCTCCAGGACCGCCCGCAGCTTTTCCGGGGTCAGGCCTCGGACCAGATCGTGCCTGCGGAGAATGCCCAGCAGCTCCCGGAAACGGCTGCCCATGGCGGTATTGTCTGAACCCCCTGCCTCTTTGACAGAGACAGGGGGCGTTTTCCGGTTCTCATGATTTTGGTTTGACGTCTGGGTCATCCTTTTTCTCCATTTCGGCAAGCTTGCTCCGCAGAAGCTCCAGCTCCTCCGGGCTCATCTGCTCCAATTGCTCCAAAAGGCTTTTCCGGACCAGGGGAGCGTCGGAATCCACAGCGATTTCCACATGCCTTTTCACCGTGTCCTCCGCTTGGCTCACCGTTTTCTTCACATCCCGTTTTAGTTCCTCGTTGATGATCCTGCCTTGTTCTACGGTAAGCTCGCCCTTCCGGACGAAAGCGTCCACGATTTCCTTGGACTTCTCCGCCGTCGTGGCCATGGCGCCGATACCGGCTAAAAAGAAGCGTCTCAGTTCCTCGCTGCAGCTCATAGGGTTTCCTCCCCTCAGTTCTGATCCTCCGCGTCCTCGTCGTCAAAGGTGATGCCGCTGCACGCGGCGCAGTCGCCGTCCTCGCAGCCGTCACAGTCGCTGAAATCGTATTCATCCATCACGGGTGTGGAGCTGAAAACGATTTTGCGGTGATTCGTGATCTTGACCAGAAAATAGGCCAGGCCGGCTAAAGCGCCGATCACCAGCAATGCGATTCCGAATTTACCCTTTTTATTTCCATCCATTTTGAAAGAACCTCCTTTAATAATACGTTCCGTCTAGGGTTATTATAACACGCGGAAAGGGAAAAAGTCACTAGTCTAGTGTGAATTTACTATTAACAATCGGGCCGGTCCAAAAGATACCGGTAAATCGCGTGGGCTACGCCGTCTTCGTCGTTGCTTTTGGTCACGGCGTCTGCGGCCTGAAGCACCTCCGGAATCGAATTGGCCATCGCAACCCCGAATCCGGCGTATTTTATCATAGGAATATCATTGTAGCTGTCCCCGAAGGCGGCCAGGCTGTCCCGGGTTAATCCAAGATGCTTGAGCAGGACTTCCAGGGTGGCGGCCTTGTCTATGCCCTTTGCCACAAATTCCAGATAAAAATCCTCCGACCGGAAAACATCCACCCGGCTGCCAATGGCCTCCCGGGCCTGCTTCTCCAGCGCCAGGATCTGCTCCGGCGCGCCGCAGGCCATCAGCTTCACCACTGGAAAGGTGACGTAAGCCGCCAGGTCGGGAACCTCCTTATATTCCATCCGGCACACCGACGCCTCCCGGTCGAACCACAGCCGGTCCACATGCTCTAACAGCACGTATTGATCCTGATAGCTGATTGCTTCCATGCCGGCGTCCCGAATCATACGGATAATGACGGGCACCAGATCCTGAGGGATATCTTTTTCATATATTGCCGCACCGGTTTTGCAGTTTACGATTTTTCCGCCGTTATAGGACAGCAAATAGCCGCCTTTTTGGGCCAGCCGCAGCTCCTGGGCGGGCCACAGGCCCCGGGTGGGCCGGCCGGAGGCCAGAGCCACTACGCCGCCGGCGTCGATATAGGACCATACAGCTTGTTTCGCGGCCTCTGTGATGCCGCCGTGAGAGGTCACCAGGGTTCCATCCAGGTCTAACGCCAATAACCGATATTGCATAACCACACACCTTTTTTGATTACTCCGGGGAAATTCCCGTCTGCTTCATTATATCATATGGACCGGTTCCTGGCTATGCCTAAGCTGAGAAAGCCGGAAGCCGGAGAAAAAAAGGATACCGGCCGATTTCTCAAGGCTGTCAGCCGCTTAGGCGGCCGTTTACACGCAACAATCCGCCCGCTCCCTTAGAACAGGGAACGGGCGGATTCACTTGTGAGGCTTGGCAGAAAAAGGGGGCGCGCCCAGGGAACCCCAATTTTGCTCAGCGTACCTATGCGGGCAGGCCCGATGAACGGAAACAAAGCCGGTGATAGGAATTTTTTTGAGGGCTATGCCTCAAAGACGGAACGAAAATGAGCGAGGAATCCATCGGGATTGATGGTGTCGGCAACCTGATGCCTGCCGTCCGGAGCCTCGTCGTAAAACACAAAGCCGGCCAGACGGGGACTGGTGGTTTCTACAGTGACATTCACATTGCGGTAGGTAAGAATCCCATCCGGCATGAAGATGGAAGCGGTGGGAACAGGGTCGTGGAAGGAAACGTTGTTGGATTCCCGGAACCACAGCTCCGCCATCGCCTTCACTGGTTCCAGCACCGGATGGCGGTAGGTATCCCGGAACACCTGGGGGTCGAGACGGACCTGCCGGGTGATATCCATGCCTACGCTGCGGTGCAGGGCGACGGGAGCGTCATAAACGATTTTGGTGGCGTAGGGATCCACAATGGAATTCATGTCCGTATAGCCCTGGAGTACGGTTTGGGTCCGGGGGTTGGGGATAAAAGCCAGAAGGTCGGCGTGGGGCCGCTTTTCCTCCTCAAAGGTGCCGAACCGCCCGCACATCAGGCACAGCCGCTTTAACAGATGGGGAATTTCCGGGTCGGTCAGAAACAGCAAGGCGATATTGGTCATAGGGCCTACGGCGATAAGAGTGACCTCTCCGGGATTTTCCCGGATGGTTCTGCGCATAAACTCAATGGCTTCGCCCTGGGGGAACACCGTGTCGTGGTCGAAATCGGACAATATCTGATCCTGCGGTACGTAAGGCTCGATTTGAGGCGTGGCGATGCAGTCAGAACACCCGGGATAAATGGGAAGATTTCTGCCCGCCCTTTTGCATACGGCGCTCACCAGCTTAGCCCGGGCGGTCACATCACCAGATACGGTGGTAACGCCCAGCAGGTCGCATTCAGGCTGGCACAGCAGGTAAGCTAACGCGAGGGCGTCGTCAATGTCGGTGCCGATGTCGGTGTCAAAAAGTACTTTTTCCATGAAAATCTCCTTCTTTGTGGTGTATTTTACAAAAAGTATATTTAATAAAGCTTATTACAAAAATTAGGCTGCCGCGGGCTGGCTCCCCGGCAGATAATCGCGCGCTTTCGTATCAGATATCCCTTTCACACACAAAAGAGTGCTTACCTGGGAGTACCCTTAGAGTAATAGCCTGCTGAGACATGGGGAAGCAATCCTTTTTTTGCCATACAATCCGGCTGTTGTGGACGATACGGCAAAAGCCTGATGTCTCTAAGGTTACGTCTCCCGTGGAGTTAAAGGGGATTTCAATATTCAAGGACAGCTGTCCTCCGCTTTGGGCCCAGCAGGCAGCGACGGGGCCTCTTACTGTTTCCAGCGTCCCAGACGCGGAAGACAGGTTTTGGGGCACGCGGGGACGAATCAGGATGTTTTCAAATCCCGGCGCTGAGGGGTCGGGCTGGATCCCCAATAGGTATTTGTAAAACCAAGCGTCAATGGAGGCGTTCATAGGATGGCTTTGGGAACAGCATTCCGTTACTAAGCCGGTGCTGGCCCTCTCCCATCGTTCCCAGATAGTAGTCCCGCCGTTTTTCAGCATATAGCCCCAGCTTGGGTATGAGGTTTGGGAGGCTAACGCGAAGGCCACATCTATATGGCCGTATAGGGTAAGCACATCCATGACATATTTTGTGCATTGGTTCCCTGTTGTGAGGTGCATCCCTTGCCGGTCTTTGATATCAGTTACTAAATTTGCGAGAACCTGATCCGATTTACCCGAAGGAACCATGCCGAGGAGCAGAGCGCAGACATTGGAGGCCTGGCTTCCGGCCGCATACTGATTTTCATCAGCGTGAAAAAATTTTTGGTTAAAGCGGCTTAAAATTCTGCGCCTCATTGCATGGTAGGAGCTGACGTCTTCCCCTTTTCCCAAAACCCGGGCGATGCTTTCCAACAGCACACAATTTAAATAGTAAGCCCAGGTAGAGATAAAATCTGGAGGCGTAACAGCGGAATACGAGCCGCTGGCGCCGCTTTCCGGGTCGGAGGCGGTGACAGGCCCGGCCCAATCTCCGAAATAGCTGAACCTTACGATATCCTGATCCGAGACCCGCTCCAGATAGGCTTCCCAACGCTTCATACCGTCATAGCATTTGGCGAGGATTTTTTTATCGCCGGTATGAAGATAAACCAGCCACGGGACCACCAGCAGGCTAGAGCTGACGGGATCGGCGGGCCGCCGTCCAAGCCGGAAGAAGGGCGCCACATCCGGCAGTGCCCCCGTTACGGGACCCTGTCCATCCAGAATATCGTCGGTCCATTTCTCGTAAAAGGCGCTCATATCAAAATTATAAACTGCCTCCTCCGCCCGAACCGTCATGTCATTCAGCCAGCCTAGACGTTCATCGCGCTGCGGGCAATCGGTGGGAATGCTGTGAAGGTTGGAAAGCTCAGTCCACAGCACCGCCTGATGGATTCTGTTTAAGATCTCACTGCCACAGGAGAACTGGCCCCGAGGAGCTACATCAGAGCAGACCAGGCAGGCCTTTAGAGCCTCCGGGCCGGGAATTCCTGGATAGCCTCGCAGCCTCACATAGCGAAAACCGTGATAGGTAAACCGAGGCTCAAACTGCTCCACACCCCGGCCCTTCAAAATATATTCGTCTTGGGCCTGGGCGTTCCGTGTGGTTGTAACGTCGATAGAACCATCTGGATAGACATTTTCCGCGAATTTCAGTTCTATTTTTTGGCCGCGTTGCCCTTGTACTTTCAGCCTTGCCCATCCGGCCAAATTCTGACCAAAATCAAACACATATTCATCCGGTCCAGTCTGATAGATCTCTACCGGATCCAGCGTCCTTCGCACGCGGATGGGCTCCATCACCTGGGGCCGCAGCCTGCCCTCCGGCGGCTCCGCCCATAGGGGTTCCTCCCAGCCGTCCTTTTTCTCCGGAAGATAGCCAGGCTGGTCCCAGCCTGGTTTTTCCATGCGGGCGTCATAGGCTTCCCCGTGATACACGCTTTCCCGGCGGACCGGTCCCTTGCTGGTGGTAAGCCAGCCTTGGTGCGGGCCGCTGAAAACCGTAATCCTCTCCCCATTTGTCCGAACCATCACCAGCTGCAGCAGGAACTGCCCGCCCATGGAAGCGGTGTCATAGCACAGATTTCCGTTGGAATACCAGCCGCTTCCCATCATAACGCCCACCGCGTTTTCACCGGCGCGCAGAAGCTCAAAAATGTCATAGGCGGAATACAGCACGGTTTTTCGAAAATCTGTCCAGCCTGGCTCTAAGACCCGGCCGCTGACCCTTCTGCCGTTCAGCGTCACCTCAGCGTATCCCACAGCCGCCAGATAAAGCTTGGCAGAAACCAGGTCCCCGGGCGCGGAGAATTCCTTTCGGAATAAAGGCGCTGTATCTCCGGCCATATAGTTGGCGCCGGCCAGCCAAGAGCCCTCCCAGCGTGTGATGCCTATGCTGAAAAAAGCGGGCCGGCTTTGGGCAAGGGCTCCCTGGTCGTCCTCCACCGTTACGGTCCATTGATAATCTCCGCCCTCCAAAAGCTCAGGCCCTTGGTACGGGATCCCGTAACTCGCCCTGGATAAAACAACGCCGGAATCCCATACAGGGCTGTTTTTCCCACTGTTGTGAAATACCTGGATACGGTAGGATTTTTGCAGACGCCCCGGAAGCGTGTGACGGGCCTTCCAGCCAAAGGAAACAGCTTCCGGCTCAATGGCCAAAGGATTCGCTGCGTGGCCGCAGGTGAGCCCATAAACCTGGAAACAATCGCGCATAATCTCATGCTCCTTATTGTTTTAGAATAAGAGCCGCACTGAAGTACAGTCAGTGCGGCTCTCTGCTTGCCGAGAACTTGAAAACGGGGAATTGGCTTAAGAGTCCAGAGAGGACTGCATTTCCGCCGCGGCGTCGTTCACCGCGGTATCCACATCCTTGGCGCCGGAAAGCACGTTGGTCACAGCGGACTTCCAGATGGTCTCCAGCTCAGCGTAGCAGGTAGGATTCTGCATACCCACAGCGCTGTCGGCAACCGTGTAGAAAATTTCCTGGCCATCCCAGTCGAACAGGTAATTGTCGGGAGTGTTCACATCGGTTCTGGCGGGGATGTTGCCGTTGACTTCAGAGCAGTACCGCTTGGAGAAGTCATAGCTGGCGGTCCAGCAGGCCAGGGCGGCGGCAGCGTCATAGTTGTCGGTTTTAGAGGATACCCCCAGGAAGCCCCAGGCGGATACCTTTTTATCCGAATATTTGGCGGGCATATAGGCGGTGGCCACATTGGTCATATCGTTGTTGTAGCAGGTGGCGGAGCCCCAGCGCCCTACAGAGGTCATGGCGATTCTGCCGGAGGCCAGCTCTACCGGGCCGTCCAGATTGAAGGGGTCTCCCGGGCACCAGCCCTTTTCATAGGAATCCAGCCAGAACTGCATTAATTCCTTGGATTCGTCGCTGTCAAAGGTGACTTCCGTGTAATCATCGTTTACATAGCCGGTGCCGAAGGAATAATACCAGCCGTTGGCGGTGAAATAGGTGGTGGGGATACAGTAAGCGAATTTGTCGGTCTTATCCGCGATGGTTTCACAGTAGGAAACAAAGTCATCCCAGTTCCAATTGGGGTCGGGAACCTCTAAGCCGGCTTCCGCCAAAATGTCCTTGTTGAGCCACATGACGCAGGTTTCATAGCAGTTTAATAAGCCGTACAGCCCGTCGTCATACTGGGCAGCGTTTCTCAAGGCCTCCGCTACGTTTTCCTCATAGTCCTCTACGATCTCCGGATGCGCGTCCAGATAGGGGTCCAGCGGCTGAAGCATGTCGTTTTGAATGAAGGCTTCCTGGTTTTCTACCGCCACATAAATGACATCCGGGGCGGTGCCGGAGGCGAACAGGGTCTGTACCTTGGTGGTATAGTCCGCCCAGTCGCTGTTGGCGATGTAGGTAAGCTCCACATTGATCCCGGTCTCATCGGTGAAGTCCTGGAAAATGTCCTTCATGACGTCGTTTCCGTCCGCATCCTTCACGTAGGTGTCGCCGTGGTAGCAGACCGTAACGGTATCGCCGCCGGCGCTGGCGCCTCCCTGAGAGCTTTCCGCGGTGCTGGAACCGTCCCCGCTGGGAGCGGCGGTGGAACTTTCCCCGCCGGAGGAGCCGCAGGCCGCCGCGGACAGCAGCATCGCTGCCGCAAGCAGAACGCTTCCGATTTTTTTCATGGTTTTCATAATCATACTCCTTTCGTGATCTCCATTATAATGATTGCCTTGGGGCGGTGGCCGGCCGCCTGAGGCAAACGTGCGCTTGATTAAGATTTCAGACCCGAGGTGATGACGCCCTGCAGCAGAAATTTCTGACAGGTGATGTAAACAATCGCCGGAGGAATGACGCTGAGCACCACTGCGGCCAGCATGACGGTCTGGTCGATGGTCCAGCTGTCCTTCAGAAACTGCATCCCCAGGGTTAAGGGATAGTTGCCCTCGGAATTCAGGAAGACCAAAGGCACCAGGTAGTTGTTCCAGTTCACCACAAAGCACAGCACCGCCGCTACAATCATGGTGGAGCGGGACATGGGCAGGATAATAGACCAGAAAATTCTCAGGCGGCTGGCGCCGTCTATGTAGGCAGCCTCATCATAGCTTTTAGGAATGGTCATCATAAACTGCCTGAGCAGCAATAGGCCGATGGGATAGTAGATTCCCAGCAGGATCACCGCAGCCTGGGTGTCCATCAGGTTCAAGTCCCGTATCGTGAAAAACAGGGGTACCAATGTGGAGGAGACCGGGATCATCATGCCGGAAAGCAAAATGGGGAACGCAATTTTTTTGAAGGCAAAGTTGATTCTGGCGAAAGCGTAAGCCGCCATCGAGGTTACCACCAGCATGGCCAGGGTGGCGGAGGCGGAAATAAAGAAGCTGTTCCAGGTAAATTTGAGAAAAGGGATCATATCAAAAACCTTCTGATAGTTTTCGATGTTCCACTGCTCGGGCCAGAAAGCCGGAGGCAGGTTGAAGGAATCGATTTCCCGCCTCATACTGGTGCCCAGCATCCACAAAAAGGGCAGAACCCAGATCAGGCAGATCAGCAGGCAGCCCAAAACGATAAGGCCCTGGGAAACCGCCCGTTTGGCGGCGGCTTTTTTTCTTTTCATGCTGGCTGTTCCTTTATTCATAGTCATACACCACCCATTTCTTTTGGCTCCACAGCTGCAGAAGCGTGAGAAGGAACACGATAATAAACAGTATGGCAGCCACCGCCGAGGCATAGCCCATGTCGTAGGCCTGGAACGCCTTGCGGTAGATATACAGCGCCGCGTTGGTAGTGTAATAGCCCGGCCCGCCGTTAGTGACGAAGAAGGGCTCGTCAAAGGCCTGCATGGTGCCGGTAAGGGAAACCATCAGGATAAAGAAGATCGTGGGAGTAATCAAGGGAAGAGTCACCTTCCAGAACATTTGAAGGCTGTTGGCGCCGTCGATTTTAGCGGCCTCATAGTAGGTGTCCGGAATGTTTTGCAGCCCCACGAAATAGTACAGAAAGTGCTGGCCGATGAACTTCCAGGCGCTGAAGATGACAATCGCCCACATAGCGGTTTCCGTGCTGATCAGCCAGCGCACGTTTTGGTCCGGCCCTAAAATTCCGACCTGCTGCAGCAGCCAGTTGATCACGCCCCGGTTTTCGTTGAACATATAGTTCCAGGCGATGGCCACCGAAGCGGTGGTTGCCAGTACGGGAAAATAAATGAGAGTGCGGGTAGCGTACTGGACCGCTTTCAGGCGGCAGGAGTGGACCAGAAACGCGATGAGCAGGGAAAGCCCAACGTGCAGCGGGATCAGATACAGGGGAATCCGAAAGGTGGCGCCCCACATGTCTGCCGCGTTAGGGTCCGAGGTAAACAGCTTTTCATAGTTGGAAAGCCCAACCCAGGCGGGATCCTTCATCAGGTTGTAATCGGTAAACCCCAGATAAAAGACGGTTCGGAATACCGGGATGCCGATAAACACCAGGAATACCACCAGAAGCGGCAGCACAAACAGCCAGCCGGAGAGATGGTCTCGCATCCGGTTTTTTGAGGGCCGCCTGCCATGGGCTTTCGTCATTTTGCTTGCTGCGGACGACGAATTCATGTACATACCTCCCAAAGAATATATTGTCAAATTGTTAAATGAAACGCACTATATTGCACAAGGCGCCGCTGGGGAAAACTGGAGAAAAAGGGAAAAATCCGTGGCATAACCCATGGAGGTTTGATCAAAGCATCCTCTTTTCCACAAAATAAAACCGCGGCCCTGAAAATTATGTGTTTATTATAATTGACATCAGATACTGTGCAAAGTGAGCGGTCTGCACGTTTTTAGCACTATACTGCTTGAAGGCCTGCTGCTTATTGCATATTAAGCCGCGAAATAATAAATTAGTTTCAGCGAGCCGGCGCGGAAGGCAAGGCTGGCGAATGAAGCTTCACGGAGGACGCGGCCTATGGGAACTATATTGGATTTTGAGAGGATCGGGATTCTGCTCAACAGCTTTTCCGTGATCAGCGGCTTCTGCGCAGATATGCTGGACCGGAATTACTTTGGGCAGTGCATCCATTTTGGAGGCCTCTATCCTTTCTGCGAGCTGGTTCACAGCACGGCGGAGGGCTACCGAAGGTGCCTTGCCAGCGACCGGGGCGGCTGTACCAGCGCCCGGCTGTGCGGCCAGGACTATTATGTTTACCGCTGCCATATCGGCCTGACAGAGATGTGCTTTCCGGTAGTATACAACGGCGAGCCTTGCGGCTATATCATTTTCGGCTCTATGCTTACCGACGAGGACCCGGAGGATATCCGCCGGGTGGTTTTGGAGCGCTGCGCGGATTTTATGCCTCAAAGGGATAAAGAAAAATGGCGGGCCGCTCTGGAAGCGATCCCAACGGTGAGCGCCGACCGGCGGGAAGCCGGCGCGCGGGTGATGCTTTCCTGCATCGAAACCATCACCGCCAAATACATCCGGATCCAGGACGACCCGATCTGGGAGCGGATTGACGGCTATATCGACGAGCATATTCACGACAGGATCACCGTGGAGAATATCAGCGCCGAGACCTTTATCAGTCCGTCTACTATCTACCACCGGACCAAGCAAAACACAGGGATGTCCCTGAGCAACTATGTAGCCCGCCGAAAAATGATCAAGGCCAGCGAGTACCTTTATCTTACCGACTATAAAATCAATTACATTTCCACCTTGCTCGGGATCGACGATTATAATTACTTTTCCCGCCTGTTCCGCAGAATTTTCGGCATGTCCCCCACCCAGTACCGCAGCGCAAACATCCACCGGCTGGGCCTGGACCCCAGCCGGTACCGGCCGAGTCCGTCTATTTCCGTTTCCGAGCATCCCAAAAAATTGTAGCAGGAGGTATTTTGAATGAAAAAACTTCGCGCGACCATCGACCCCATTCAGGAAAAAGGCAAAATCAACAGGGAACTGTACGGCCAGTTTATCGAGCAGGCCGGCAGGATCGTCTACGGCGGCCTGTTTGTGGGAAAGGATTCCCCCATCCCCAACGAAGACGGCGTGCGCCTGGATGTTATCCAGGCTTACCGGGACATCCAGGTGCCGCTGCTCCACTGGCCCGGCGGCGGGGTGGCTGATTCCTACCATTGGATGGACGGCGTCGGCCCTCAGGAGGAAAGAAAGCCCCTGATCAACCGCTGGACCCACCAGGTGGAGGACAACAGCTTCGGCACCCATGAGTTTTTCAATTTATGCGAAGCTCTGGGCTGCGAACCGTATCTGGTATTCAACGTAGGCAGCGCCACCGTGCGGGAGACAGCCTCCTGGCTGGAATACATCACCTTTGACGGCGATACTGAAATGACCAGGCTGCGGAAGAAAAACGGCAGGGAAAAGCCCTGGAGGCTGAAATACATCTGTATGGGAAATGAATGGTGGTTCTATGAGACCGCCCAAGGCTACGCGGAGGATTACCGGAGGTACAGCCAGTTTGCCCGGGAGTATGGGGACAACAAGCTGGTACGGCTGCTGAGGGGGCCCCAGCATTTTTCCTATGAGCATACGGACCAGCTGGCGGGACTGGTGGAGCCGGGAAGCTTTGACGCGATGACCCTTTATCAGATCATTCCCTCTGTTCCGGAAGGCGGCGGCCAAAGTATGCAGGGCGGGCCGATTGTCAGCGGCGGCAGCGTGGAGTTTACAAAGGAGGAGTATTACGCCGCCTTGCAAAACGCTTTGAAAATCGACGGCAGCATCACCCGGCATCTGGGGATACTGAACCGCCGGACCGGTAATCAAGGCGTGAAGCTGGCAATTGACGAATGGGGCACCTGGTACCGCCAGGAAAAGCCGGAGGAGCTGTGGTCTATGCACATGACCATGCGGGACGCCCTGATTGCCGCCGCCGTGCTGAATATTTATAACCAGCGGTCTAAGGATTTGCTGCTGTGCAGTCTGTGCATGTCCATTAACGCCCTATGCAGTATTTTGGAGACCAAGGGAGATCAGCTGGTGAAAACCCCGGTTTATTACGTGTTCCGGATGTACCAAGGGCATCAGGACGCGGTCTTGGTTCACAGCTTTGTGGAGGAGGATACGGTTTCCTTTCAGGGACAGGAGCTTCCTTGCGTATCCTGCTCTGTATCTAAAAAAGGCGAAACTCTGCTGGCGACTCTGGTGAACTGTTCCCTGGAAAGGGACTACGCTCTGGAAATCGAGCTTCCCCATTGGTCCTGCCGCCAGTGCGAAGGGGAAATCCTCACGGGTGAAATCCACAGCCGCAACACCTTCGACGCGCCCTGCGCCGTGCTTCCCCAGGCGTTTACGGATTTTCAGATAGAGGACGGACGCCTGCGCCTGACTCTGCCCAGGGCCAGCGTGGTTTCGCTGACGCTCGCGCCTTAGAGCCGAAGCCTTGGCCTGAGATTTTTTTTTACCCTTGAGGGGCAGCTGAACCACAAGCCGCGGAACCGAACAGCCGCAGCCAATTCGCTCAGGGGGAGAAAGAGAAGATGCCCTTTTTCGTGCCGCCTCTTGTCCGGGAGCTTAGCGTAACCCGATTGCCCTAAGCCTATGCCCGGTTTTTGCGGCTGAAACCGCTGGCCCTATCAAAACACAAAGGCCGGAGAGAGAACCTCAATTGGTTTTCTCTCCGGCCTTTAAAAGAGTCGGCTTGTTAAAAATTTCAGGCAGTCTAATGGGAATACCTATCCTCCAGGAGCTGCTCCTAAGGAGCCGGGCGCCCGGTTATTGCTTTTGAAAACGGCTGGACAGCGCCTCAACACATTTGGAATTGGAAAACTCCGGGGTCCCAAATTGATCCAGGGGCAGCTGAATCAGAAACTCCAAAATTTGATCCGGGTTTCGCTTGGTTCCCAAATACCGCGCAAGCTTTTCGATGTTTTTCACGATGCAGCGTTCCTCCTGAAAAATATTTGACTTAGAAGCTATTTTTAATTATAGTACATTTGTTCTGTTTTTCAAGAGGTTTTGGAAAAATTTACAAAATAGCTTTTTAAAAATCGGGCCGGAACAGGCTGGCCAGGGGAAAGAATGGGAAAGGACCGGCAAAAAATGAAAAACAGCGGCAGCGGTTTTCTATGCCTTATGATTTTGAAATTGAGTATTTTGGAAAGGCTGGCTTATCATAAGTCGATAGAGGAAAGGAAAACATTTAAGAGGAAGAGAAAAAAGGATAAAGGAAAAGCCCGCTGCGGATCATAAAAAAGAAAGAAGAATCAAATAGAGCCTGCGGCCGTCCTGGGCAGGCGGATAGGGCCGGGCTGTATCGTACAAGCTAAAGCGGAAGAAACCGGCGGCAGGGATCAAAAACCCAGACGTAAAGCGTGAAAAAGGATCGCCCTCCATGGAACCCCCAAAAACCGTTTTGCCCGCGCCGCTGTTTTTTGACGCTGTAAAAGCCCCAGGAAGCCGCAAGGCTTCCTGGGGCTTTTACGTTTTGCCTCTGTGTGCTTAATTCAACAACATTAGTTTAAAACGTCGCTGCTTATCCCACAGACGAGGTCTTTTGGAAAACCCTCGGACGGTAGTTGGGATAAATATGATAAATTTTCCCTGATACGGAAACCATAGAAATCGGGAGAGTAGGGGCTAAGCGGTGAAGAGCTTCGGCAAAGGTATCCGGCCCGCCGCTTTCGCTGCTGAAAAGCTGGGTTACCACCTGTTTGGCGCCCGTCTTTCGCGCGAATTTTGCGGTAGCGCCCGCGAAATCATCGTCGAATAGGATGGTAAGCTCCGCGCCGGCTTCCTTGCATTGCTGATAAAACAGCTCGATTTCATGGCCACGCGCACAATACCCATTGGCGCTGGGCTGTATGTTGACGACTTGCAGGGGAAGATTCATTTCTAAGGACAATCGCTTCCCGTAGGCAATCAGCTCTTTGCTGAAATCGGGATGATTCACGCAAACGAGTATGGACTCTGTGGCTTTTTTGTTCACAAGAGAACCTCCTTTCTGTCTTTGTCGCTTACTATTATAGAGAGCAAAAGTGACGTTCCTAGAAACAAATTATAGCTGTTTTGTGAATAATCTATAAATTATCATAGGACAAACACAATTCGAATGGAGAATTATTACAAGAAACGCCACGGTATTGCTAGGTTATGCGGGACGGAGTTAAAAAAGAAGCAAAAATTAAATCTCAGCCAACAAACGGCTTGGGCGGGCCTCGGCTGTGAATCGGAAGCCCCTGGGAAAAATAAAGGGAAAGGCTCCCTTTTCGACAGAAAAAGCCGTCCGGCGGATGCTTTCGGGAAATACCGATAAGTTTTCTCCGATTCATGAAAAGGCGGCGGTACGCCGGGCTTTCCGAGAGTAACCGTGCCGGCTTTGGGGTAAAATAGGAAAACAGCGGCAGGCCGGCCCGGGTTTAACAATTAGTTTACAATTCTCATATTGACATTTCGGGCAATCAATGGTAAATTAATAATTAGATTAGCACTCTATCATTAAGAGTGCTAAAATGAAAATGACGGGGGTGAGGATATGGAGCTGGGAGCCAGAAAATTAAAGATTCTCCAAGCGGTGATTGAGGCCTATATTCAGACCGGAGAGCCGGTGGGCTCTAAGGCGCTGTGCGAGCTGCTGGACGTCTCCGTATCGTCAGCCACCATACGGAATGAAATGGCCAGCCTTTCCGAGCTGGGACTGCTGGAGCAGCCTCATACCTCGGCGGGCAGGATTCCCACCCAGTTTGGCTACCGGCTCTATATCAACGAGCTGATGAGGCCGAAGCCCTTGTCCGACGAGGAAATGCGGTATATCGACGGGTATCTGTCGGAATACGCCGACGATCCGGATTTGCTGCTGGAAAAGGCCGCCGAAATGCTGGCGGAAATGACCAAATACGCCGCCATCTCCACCACGCCCACCAACCGGGACGCCACCATCCAGCGGATCCAGCTGGTGCAGACCGGCCCCCACACCGCCATGCTGGTGCTGACCACTTCTACGGGGGCGGTAAAAAGCAAGCTGTTCCGGACGAATTACCTTTTGAATTCAGATATCCTGCGGATGTTCTCCAACGTGCTCAACGAAAAGATGGGCAGCGTGCATCTGCTGAACGTCACGCCGGACTTTATCAAATCCACCGCCTTTTCCATCGGGGAGCTTTCCCTGATGATGGCGCCGGTGTTTGTGGCCCTGGGCCAGGCGTGCCGGGAGGTTCTAAAGACCAACGTGCTGCTGGAGGGCCGCACCAACCTGCTGTATCTGCCGGAGTACGAGGTGGACAGCGTGAAGCGGCTGCTTCATTTTTTGGAACAGCGCGGCGAGCTGGCGAAGCTGATCGGGGCCCAAAAGGAAAAGCTGGGGGTGCTGATCGGCGGGGAAAGCAACCAGCCGGAGATGATCGACACCAGCGTGGTGATGGTCCGGTACTCCATGGGCCGGCAGACCCGGGGAACCCTGGGCGTAATCGGTCCCACCCGGATGGATTATCCCAAGATTGTTTCCAATCTGCAGTATCTGGCCCAGTCTGTGGGCGGTATGCTCAACGAGATTATGGACGTAGGCGTTTAGCCGCGCTTTAAGATACAGAATTCAACCGAAAGGAGACATAGATCTTGAGTAAGAAGGAAAAAAGAGAGAAGGACCAGGAAAAAAATATTCCCCAGCAGGAGACGGCCTGTGAGGAAGAAACGGAGAAGCAGCCGGAAGCTGAAACTAAGGCCGGGGATCAGGAGGCAGCGGCAGAGGAAGCCCAAAGCAGCCCGCTGGAGGAGCTTCAAAAGGAGCTGGGCAGGCAGAAGGACCTGCTACTGAGAACCGCGGCGGAATATGAAAACTTCCGGAAGCGGACGGAAAAGGAAAAGCGGGCGATTTACGCCGACGCCACGGCGGAGGCGGTGAAAGCGATTCTCCCCATCGCCGACAGCCTGGAATACGCGGTAAAGGCCGAGGATGGCGCCACGGCGGAATATCAAAAGGGGCTGGAGCTGATTCAGAGCCAATTTAACGCGGCGCTGGAAAAGCTGGGAGTTTCCCCGGTAGGCGAGGCCGGCGAGGAGTTCAACCCGGAGCTTCACAATGCGGTAGCCCACGTAGAGGACGAATCCATCGCGGAAAACACCATTGTGGAGGTGTTCCAGAAGGGCTATATGCTGAAGGAAAAGGTCATCCGCCATGCTATGGTCAAGGTAGCGAATTAGCAAGGCAGTTCCAGGGTTTTCCCTGATTTTATAAATTGCACATAACCAAAAAATAAACGCGCGAAGCGCAGCGACAATAGGAGGAATTTTATTATGGCAAAAACAATCGGTATCGATTTAGGTACAACCAATTCTTGCGTAGCGGTGATTGAGGGCGGCGAGCCGGTAGTCATCCCCAACGCTGAGGGCGGCAGAACCACCCCGTCCGTAGTGGCGTTCTCCAAAACCGGCGAGCGTCTGGTAGGCCAGGTGGCAAAGCGCCAGGCCATCACCAACCCGGAGAAAACCGTTTCCTCTATCAAAAGAGAAATGGGCTCCAATTACAAAGTGAATATCGATGGAAAGGATTACACTCCCCAGGAGATTTCCGCGATGATCCTGACCAAGCTGAAAACAGACGCGGAGGCCTATTTAGGCGAGAAGGTGTCCCAGGCGGTCATCACCGTTCCGGCTTACTTCACCGACGCCCAGCGCCAGGCCACCAAGGACGCCGGCAAGATCGCGGGCTTGGATGTCAAGAGAATCATCAACGAGCCTACCGCCGCGGCTTTGTCCTACGGCATCGATAAGGAAACCGACCAAAAGGTTATGGTATACGACCTGGGCGGCGGCACCTTCGACGTTTCCATCATCGAGATGGGAGACGGCGTTCAGGAGGTTCTGGCCACCGCGGGCAACAACCGCTTAGGCGGCGACGACTTCGACCAAAGAGTTATGGATTGGATCGTGGGTTCTTTTAAAGCGGAGACCGGCGTGGACCTGAAGGGCGACAAAATGGCTATGCAGAGGGTAAAGGAAGCCGCGGAAAAGGCCAAGATTGACCTGTCCGGCATCACCTCCACCAACATCAACCTGCCCTTTATCACCGCCGACGCCACCGGCCCCAAGCATTTGGATCTGAACCTTTCCAGAGCCAAGTTTAATGAGCTGACCGCCGACCTGGTGGAAAAGACCATGGGCCCGGTCCGTCAGGCTCTGTCCGACTCCGGCCTGAGCATCGATAAGATCGACAAGGTCCTGATGGTGGGCGGTTCCTCCAGAATCCCCGCTGTTCAGGAGGCTGTGAAGAAGTTTACCGGCAAAGAGCCGTTCAAGGGCATCAACCCCGACGAGTGCGTGGCCATCGGCGCCGCTATCCAGGCCGGCGTGCTGGGCGGCGAGGTGGAAGGCTTGCTGCTGCTGGATGTTACGCCCCTTTCTTTGGGCGTGGAAACCATGGGCGGCGTGATGACCAAGATCATCGAGAGAAATACCACCATTCCCACCAAGAAGAGCCAGATCTTCTCCACCGCCGTGGACGGCCAGACCCAGGTAGAGGTCAACGTGCTCCAGGGTGAGCGTGAGTTTGCCCGGGATAACAAGCAGCTTGGCCTGTTCAAGCTGGATGGCATTGCGCCCGCTCCCAGAGGAATTCCTCAGATCGAGGTTACCTTCGATATCGACGCCAACGGCATCGTGAACGTGTACGCCAAGGATCTGGGTACCGGCAAGGAGCAGAAGATCACCATTACCTCCAGCTCCAACATGAGCAAGGAGGATATCGACAAGGCCGTGAAGGAGGCCGAGCGGTATGCCGATGAGGATAAGAAGCGGAGAGAGGAAGTCGAGCAGAAGAACGAGGCTGAGAACCTGTGCTATGCCACAGAAAAGCTGATTTCCGATAACGCCGACAAGATCTCCGAGGATGATAAGTCCGCCCTGAATCAGAAGGTAGCCGCCTTGAAGGAGGCTATCGCGGCCAACGATATGGACCGGATCAAGAACGGCAAGGACGAACTGCAGAAGACCATGTACGAGGTGTCCGGCAAGATGTACCAGCAGGCTGCGCCCCAGGGCGATCCCAACGCCGCGCAGCAGCCTGGCGGAGATCCGAACCAGGGCGGCGCCAACGGCAACGTCTACGACGCTGACTACAAGGAAGTGGACGACGACCATAAGGAATAAGGTTGCCGTCCCGCCCAAGGGGCAAAGAAGCTGTTGCAAACAGGCAGCTTGGGCGATATAATAAAAAATAGGCTTTGTAGCTTAGCAGACTCTATTAAATGAGCGGTTGAATCGGCGCGGCCATTCTTTGGCCGCGCCCTGTGCGTGTCCGCAGGCGGTTTCCTGCGGGCGGCGCACAGGGTACGGGCAAGCCGGCGGAATTTCAAGTTCCAGCATCCGGCGGTCCGCGCGCGACCCATACCAAGGAACCGGGCCTCAGCGCTCCGGCTCTGAACAGAGGTGAGAAGTTTGGCAGAAAAAAGGGATTATTACGAGGTGATCGGTGTTCCTAAGACCGCCTCGGAAGATGAAATAAAGAAAGCGTACCGCAAGCTTGCGAAAAAATACCATCCGGATCTGAATCCTAACAACAAAGAGGCGGAAGCAAAATTCAAAGAGGTTAACGAGGCCTATGAGGTCCTGTCCGACCCTGAGAAGAAGGCGAAATACGACCAGTTCGGCCACGCCGGGGTGGATCCCAATTTCGGCGGCGGCGCCGGAGGCTACGGCGGTTATGGAAGCCCCTTTGGCGAGGATATTGATTTGGGGGATATTTTCGGCAGCTTTTTCGGCGGAGGATTCGGCGGCTCAAGACGGCGGGCCAACCCCAACGCCCCGCGGCGGGGCACCGATACCGAGGCGGTGCTGAATATCTCCTTTGAGGAGGCCGCCAAGGGCTGCAAGAAGTCCATTACTTATCAGAATATTATCAACTGCACCGAGTGCGGCGGCACCGGGGCGGAAAAGGGAACTTCACCCAAAACCTGTCCCACCTGCAACGGCACCGGCCAGGTAAGGATCAATCAGAGGACTCCTTTCGGCGTGATGCAGACCAGCCGTTCCTGTGACCACTGCCACGGCACGGGCAAGATCATCGAAAAGCCTTGCCACGTGTGCAGCGGCCAGGGCCGGGTGCGGAAAAGCAAGACCCTGGAGGTCACTGTGCCCGCGGGAATCAACGATGACCAGGTGCTGAACGTCAGCGGCCAGGGCAACGCCGGACAGAACGGCGGCCCGTCGGGCGACTTGCACGTTTACGTGTCGGTGCGTCCCCACGCGGTGTTCGAGCGCCGGGGCGACGACGTTTGGTGTGAGATGCCGGTGACCTTTACCCAGGCGGCTTTAGGCGCCGATGTAACGGTGCCCACCCTGGATGGCAAGGTGACCTACGCTTTGCGGGAGGGCACCCAGCCCGGCGACGTGTTCAAGCTGAAGGGCAAGGGAATCGCCCATTTGGGAGGCCGGGGCCGGGGCGACCAGTTCGTCCAGGTGACTATCGAGGTGCCCAAGAACCTGAGCCAGAAGCAAAAGGATATTCTGAAGGAATTTGACAGCAGCGCCACAGACCGAAACTACCAGAAGCGGAAGGGCTTCCGGGATAAGCTGAAGGATATGTTTCAATAAAAAATAATCTTGAAAAAATAAACTGGAGCATAGGTCCCCCGCTGGGAGTGAGAAGGCGCAGGAGAACCGGAAGGACTCACGCCTTCCGGTTATTTTTATAGCGCCCCGCGGTTTCCCGAAAGCGAAAGGAAGCCTCAGCGCTCAAAAAAATAATTCCGTGTCGGTTTTAGTGGAAAGAGCAAAGGCCCGATACCCCGGAAAACTATTTTTTATAGCGCCCTGCGGCTTCCCGAAAGCGAAAGCAAAACCCCGGCGCTCAAAAAAATAAATATCTGCCGGCATTGGATGAATCACCTGCCATTAGTAATAGAAATATAAAACCGGGTTTTGACAGGCTGTTGAGATACCGCCGTCATTCCTGCGAATAACCACTTAAAATAAAAGGAGGCAATGCAAGATGAAAATGGTCAAAGACAAAAAGGTTCTGGTCGGCGCGGATTTCGCCGGGGTTCCGCTGAAGAACGCGGTAGTCGCCCACCTGGAAAAGAACGGATGGGAGGTCACCGACATCGGCGTGAAATCCGTGGATGAGGAAAATCCCGAGATGTTCCACCGCATCGGCCTAAAGGTCGGAGCAAAAATCGCGGAGGGAGAATTCGAAAAGGCCCTGATTTTCTGCGGCACCGGCATGGGGATCCATATCGCCGCCAGCAAGTGCCCGCATGTTCACTGCGCGGTGTGTGAAAACGTGCCCTCCGCTTTGAGATGCGTTACCGGCAACAACTGTAACGTAATGGCGATGGGGGCGTTTTATGTAGCTCCCGCCACTGGCATCGCCATGGCAGACGCGTTCCTAAACCACAGCCTTGGTGAGGGCTATGAGTATTGGGAGAATTTCTATGAGTTCCATAAGCTGGCCTATGACGAGCTGGAAGCCTTTGATTACGAGGAATTTAAGAAAAACGGCTTCGAGGTAAAGCGCCTGGGTGACGTGCCGCTTCCGCCGGACCCGAAAATGTAAGCCTGTAAAAAAATGTCCGCTGGCCGGAAAGGAAAGCTTGAAAGCGGCATAAGCTTAAGATAAGCTGAAAAATGAATATTAAAAAAGCGTTTGCGGATGAAAAATCCGCAAACGCTTTTTTGCAAAGAACCGGCTGGGGATTCAGTAGAGCGGGGATTTGTGAAATATTTTCACAAATCCCCGCTTTAAAATCTATAACCGGATAGCGCTATTTAGATTTGAGGCTGAAAGCTTTGTTTTCAGATCGAGGCAGAGAGCCGCTAGGGATTTCTCAGCAGTTCTACCACCAGCCGGCGCTTTTGAGGAGGAAGGGCACACCATACGTCCAGCATATCCCGTTCTTCTCTGGTCAGGGAAACCGGGTCTCCATCTTCGGCAAAAAATTGAGACAGGGTGATCCCAAGCCCCCGGCATATCTTATCCAGGGTCTGTATCGTAGGTGTTTGATGGCTGCGGTACCAGCCGCCTATGGTGGATTGGGAAAGTCCGCAGTTTTTTGCCAGCGTGTATTCGGACCAGTTCCTCTCTGTACGGAGCCTGACAATTTCGTCGAGAATTTTTAATCTTGCACATATTCCGCAATATCTTCAAGCTTACAATTCAGCGCTGTACATAACTTGTTTAAAGTCTTTGTTTCGATATTTTCATTGGCCTTCAATCTACGGATGGTTTTACTGTCGATCCCGGTCTTTTCTCTTAATTGGTATGTGCTTATTTTCCTTTTCTTCATAGTTATCCACAAATTGTTAAATATAATCATAAAACATTCCCCCATATCTTGACAATGATTATTATGGGGGTTATAATCTTTAGTATTAAGGGGATATAACCCCCATAAAGATTTTTATAGATTTGAATTTTGCTTATTCCGGCGGGCTTGCCCGTGTCTTGGAATACCCCTGAAAAAGCGGCGCCTGCTGCACACAGGCGCCGTTAATCTATTCCGTCTTTTTCTGCCAGGCAAATTTATTTGCCTGGTTTTTATATTTGTTGTATAATAAACCTGTCTTTAGAAATTCCGGGCCGTCGAGCCCGGAAAATAGACTGATCAATTCGTATCGGCTGGAGGGACTCTCTTGGAGGAAATCTATTTGGACAACAGCGCCACCACCCGGGTGTGCGAAAAAAGCGCGGAAAAGGTGCTGGAGCTGATGACCCAGTGCTATGGCAATCCGTCCTCGCTGCATAAAAAGGGGCTGGAGGCCCAAAGAGAGGTCGCCCATGCCAGGCAGGCGGTAGCCGTTTCCTTGAGCGCCCAGCCTAGGGAAATTATCTTTACCTCCGGCGGCACCGAGGCGAATAACCTGGCGGTGCTGGGCGGCGCGGCCGCGGGCCGCCGGCGGGGAAAGCGAATCGTGACCACGGCCATCGAGCATCCGTCGGTTCTTGAGCCGATGAGACAGCTGGAAAAGGAAGGCTTTGAGGTGGTGTTCCTAACTCCAGATGCGGACGGACGTGTTCCGGAAGAAGCGGTTTTGAAAGCGGTGACCGGCGATACGATTTTGATAAGCGTGATGGCGGTTAATAACGAGCTTGGCTCGATTCAGCCTATCGAGGTCTTGAAAAAGGCGGTGAAACGGGCCGGCGCGCCGGCGCTGGTTCATGTGGATGGGGTTCAGGCTTACGGCAAGCTTCCGCTTAGGCCGGAGAAGCTGGGGATCGACCTGCTGACGGTCAGCGGGCATAAAATTCACGGCCCGAAAGGCGTCGGGGCTTTATATGTAAGTAAAAATGCCAGGATTCTACCCAGAACCTTCGGCGGCGGCCAGGAACGGGAGCTGCGCCCAGGCACTGAGGCCGCCCCCTTGATCGCCGGGCTTGGCGCGGCGGTGGAGGAGCTTCCGGATTGGCGGCAGGCCTATAGCCGTATGGAAAAGCTGCGGGATTACACGCTCCAAAAGCTGTCCGGGCTGGAAGGCGTGGAGGTCAATTCCCCGGTGGAGGGGCTCCCCTATCTGCTGAATTTTTCCGCTTTGGGGATCCGCAGCGAAACCATGCTGCATTTTCTGGCTCAGCGGGGAATCTATGTATCCTCCGGATCCGCCTGTGCGAAAGGAAAGCAAAGCCATGTGCTGAAAGCGGCCGGCCTGCCGGACAGCCGAATTTCCTCGGCAATCCGGGTAAGCTTTTCCCGGGAAAGCACCAAGCGGGACGCGGACGCCCTGGCGGAAGGCGTGCGGGAGGGCCTGGCCTGCCTGGCCAGAGCCAGGAGATAGCCGCCGGATCCTGGCCTGCGGCCTGCCGGACAGCCGAATTTCCTCGGCGATCCGGGTAAGCCTTTCCCGGGAAAGCATCGAGCGGGACGCGGGCGCCCCGGCGGAGGGCGTGCGGGAGGGCCTGGCCTGCCTGGCCAGAGCCAGGAGATAGCCGCCGGATCCTGGCCTGCGGCCTGCCGGACAGCCGAATTTCCTCGGCGATCCGGGTAAGCCTTTCCCGGGAAAGCATCGAGCGGGACGCGGGCGCCCCGGCGGAGGGGGCCGATTCGGTTTGGCTGGCCCGGCCGGTATCAAGCGGCAAGCCGCTGTGTTGCCGGGCTTGAATTTGGGTCCGGCGCCAACCGAAGGCTTTTGCGGCCGGAAAAAGGAAAGCATGAAAGAGGCGGTAAACGGGTTTTGAGTCTGCCGGCCTTCGGCGGAGCTGAGCCGGTGTTTTGCCTGCGCGGTAAAAAACGGAAGAACTGTTGAATATAAGGAGCCTGAGTATGAAGCAGGAGTTAATTTTAATCAAGGTTGGAGAGATCGCCCTGAAGGGGCTGAACCGGCGCACCTTTGAGGATGTGCTGATGAAGAACATTAAGAGGCATTTAGCGCCCCTGGGAAAATTTGAGGTGAGGAGCGCCCAGTCCACTATCTATGTGCGGCCCCTGGAGGAGGACGTGGATTTAGACGACGCCTGCGAAAGGGTCGGCAAGGTGTTCGGTATTGCGGCCTATTCCCGGGCCTGCATGGCGAAAAAGGACATGGACGATATCAACCGGACCGCGGCGGAGTATTTGAAAGAGGCGCTGGAGGAGGCGTCCACCTTTAAGGTAGAGGCCAAGCGCTCCGATAAGGCTTTCCCGCTGAAATCCCCCGCCATCTGCGCGGAGACCGGCGGGTATCTGCTGGAACGGTTTCCGAATCTGTCGGTGGACGTCCACGAGCCGGATATTACCGTCACCGTGGAGATCCGGGATTTTGGAGCCTATGTCCGCGGAGAAGCCGAGCGCGGAGCCGGAGGAATCCCGGTGGGAACCGGCGGCAAGGCAGCGGTTTTGATTTCCGGCGGCATCGACAGCCCGGTGGCGGCCTGGATGATGGCTAAGCGGGGCGTTGAGCTGACGGCGGTGCACTTTGCCAGCCCGCCCTATACCAGCGAGCGGGCGGAGGAAAAGGTTAAGGAGCTGCTGGCCAGGGTTTCGGAATACAGCGGCCGGATGCGGCTGTTCACCGTGCCCTTTACCAAAATACAGGAGACGATCCAGGCCCGGTGCCCGGAGGAGCTGTTCACTATCATCATGCGCCGCATGATGATAAAAATCGCTTCCCATATCGGGATGCGGGAGGGCTGTGCCGCCCTGATTACCGGGGAAAGCCTGGGGCAGGTGGCGAGCCAGACGATTCACGCCATTGCCTGCACCGACGCGGCGGCCGGCCTGCCGGTATTCCGGCCCTTGATCGGTATGGACAAGGAGGAGATCGTCCGGATTTCCCGGAAAATCGAGGCCTTTGACATTTCCATTCAGCCCTATGAGGACTGCTGCACCGTGTTCACGCCGAAGCATCCCCGCACCAGGCCGGTGCTGAAATTTGTGGAGCTGGCGGAATCCGGCGTGGAGTGGGAGGAAATGCTCCGGGAAGCGGCGGATCAGGCCGTGATGACGAAGATCGGATATGCGAAGGAATAACCTGATAACTTGACAAGCGAGGTGGATGGCGTTGAAGCACGCGATGGCAAAGCCGAAAAAAAGCTGGAAAGAAAGGCTGAGAATTTTTCTGCTGGTGCTCTGCTCTGTGGTGTTTGTGGTTTCGGCGGGTATGCTGGTGTATTATCTGCTTTGGGAGCCTTATCAGCATAACCAGAAGAGTGTTGAAATCCAGCAGATTTATCCTACCCGGGGGGTAGAGGATACTACATCCTCGGAGGAAGTAAACAGCGAGGGAACCCTGTCAAAATTTGATGAGCTGCGGGCGCTGAACCCGGATATTAAGGGATGGATCACCGTGCCGAATACCCCCATTGACTATCCGGTGCTGCAGTCGGCGGAGGGAGAAGACCCGGAATTTTACCTTTACCGGGATTACCTGAAGAATGACGACCGCTACGGCAGTATTTTCCTGGACGCCTCCTGCGTCAACGGGGTAAACTCGAAGAATGTGATCCTGCACGGGCACAATATGAACGACGGAAGCCAGTTTGCGGCAATTCTCAAGTATGGGGATCTGGAGTTTTATAAGCAGAATCCGGTGATCATTTTTGACGATATTTACCGCAGCGGCACCTGGAAGGTTTTCGCGGTGATCAAGGTGAATACTCTGGCGAGCCAGGGCACGCCGTTCCCCTACCTGCAGGGAGAGTTCGCGTCTGAGGAAAGCTTCCTGGAATATGTGGAGCAGGTCAGAAGCCGCTCCCTGATTGATTGTCCTGTGGAGGTGGAGGGCAGCGACCAGATTTTGACCCTTTCCACCTGTTCCTATGAGCAGGAGAATTACCGTACCGTGGTGTATGCCCGCCGGGTGCGGGAAGGGGAGAGCAGCACTGTGGACATCGCGCAGGCGGAAGTCAACCCGGATCCCGTTATGCCGGGGGATAATTGACCGGAGAGGAAACAGAAACGATCTATGAAATGTGAGCTGATATTTTATTTGGCGGGCCGTACGGGCCAGCTGGAGGAGCTGCTGGAGGAGCTGCTGGGCGGCCTGGGCGTAATCATCGCCGAAGTAACGGCGGCCACCAGCCCGGAGGAGCTGGCGGCCGCTCTGGAAAAGGGGGTATCCCGGCGGAATCTGCTGCTGGTAGTCGGCGGACTGTCCAGGCCGGATGAGCGGAACGCCGCCCGGCAGGCCGCCAAGCTTTTGTCGCAGCCTCTGTCCAGCGTGAACCCGCCGGTGTTCCGAAACGGCGTTTCCCTGACAGAGGATCACGGCCGCCCCGAGGGCTTCTTTTTGGAAAGCGGGCGGCAGTCCTTGCTGCTGCTTCCGGACGACCCAGGGGCTGTGGAAGCGCTTTTTGACCGGCAGGTGACAGAGCTGCTTCAAAAAAAGTACGGCCTTTCCCTGGCGGTCGGCCGGCTTGAACAGAGAAAGGACCCGCAGCGGCGGGCCAGGGAGCTTCAGGAGGAAATCAAGCGGAGTGAGGAGGCGGCGGGAGCCGCAGCCCGGCCGGCCTCAGAGACAGCCTTTGGCGCGGCGCCGGGAAAGCCTTCGGCAAAAAAGGGAAAAAACAGCAAAAAGGCCTTGCCGGCCTTTTTGCTTCTGCTGGTTTTGGCGCTGGCGCTTTTGGCGGGCCTTCTGCTGACCCACAGGCTTCCGGAGGCGGAAGCCTGGCTGCGGGGAAGCTTTCCAGGCCTGAACTGGTGACGGAGGGATAGCGCTGACAGCGGGAGCCCGTTTTTTAGTACAAAAATTAAATACCTTCTCAAAAGCGGCGTAAAAGCAAGTGTTTTCGGTTACAAGGAAGTAATTTTCGATTAGGCGGCGTAGCCCCATAACAAGGGCTATGCCGTCTTTTCCTGCTCATTCGTTGCTTCCTGCTCTGTCTGCGGGTCAGTCGGCAAATGGATTTCTCCGACAAAGTTAAAAACAATGTCCACTTTCTGAAAACGCTTGCCATTCACTTTTTCCGGCGCATGGACAATGATTTTCTTGATAAACTCATTGACGATTGTGGGCGTCAATTCCGTTATCCCCACATACTTACGGATAATGAGGGCGAAGCTGTCAAAATCGCTTTTGTTCTGTTCGTAGGTATCGACTTCTTTCTGTTCGGCATTTACCTTTTCTGTCAATTCCCTTTGCTCCGCTTCATACTCTGCGGACAGCTTCAAAAAGCGTTCATGGCTGATGGTTCCGTTTATATCGTCCTCATAAATCCGCTTGAAAATCCGGTCAAGCTCCGCAATCCGTTTCCTTGCCTGTCCGACTTCCCGACGCTTGCGCTTCATCTCTTTTTCCGCTTCATCAAACCGCTGTTTCCGTATCAGTTCCATAAATGCGGAAATGTCCTCATAGAACAACGCCGTTACCGCAAATATCCGTTGGAGGACGATTGTTTTTAGGACTTCTTCTCTGATGAAGTGCGCCGTACAGCTTCCCGTATTGCTCTTGTAATTCTCACAGCGGTAATGGTCTTGTGAGCCATTAAAATTCTTACAGGTAGCAAAGTGCAGCTTACTCCCGCAATCGGCACAGTAAACCAAGCCGGAGAATAACCCTTGCCGCTCTGCCTTTGTGGGGCGGCGTTTGTTTGCTCTTAACTCTTGTACCCGTTCAAAGACAGCTTCCTCGACGATTGCTTCATGTGTATTGCGGAAAATCGCCTGTTGCTCCTTTGTAGTAGGAATCCGCTTTTTCAGTTTGTGCGATTTGGAATAACTCTTGAAATTTACCGTATGCCCGCAATAATCCATACGCTCTAAAATCCCGACAACACTATTATCGTTCCAGTGATATGGATTTTCGGGAAGCGGCTTGTCTTTCCGCTTTGCATAGTAGGCTTTCACTGTCAGCGTCTTTTCTGTTTTTAGAATTTTCGCTATCTGCATAGGCCCTTTTCCGGCAACGCATAAGTCAAAAATTCTCTTTACCACAGCGGCGGCTTCTTCATCTACAATCCATTGTTTCTTATCATTCGGGTCAACCTTGTAGCCATAGGGCGGCTTTGTCAGATGTTCCCCCGCCATGCCTTGCGCTTTCTTGATTGCCCGTACCTTTTTACTGGTATCTTTGGCGTAAAAATCGTTAAACAGATTGCGAAAAGGGGTAAAATCATTGTCGCCTTTTGCGCTGTCCACGCCGTCGTTGATTGCGATATAGCGCACGTCGCGTTCTACCAAAAAGATTTCCGTATAGTAGCCGACTTTCAGATAGTCACGTCCGAGCCGCGACATATCCTTGACTATGACCGTTCCCACGTTTCCCGCTTCAATCTCCGCTATCATGCGGTTGAAATTCGGTCTGTCAAACGTTACGCCGGAAACGCCGTCGTCGATAAAAAATACTGGATTGGAAAAGCCATTGTCAGCGGCATATTTGGATAAAACCGCTTTCTGATTGACAATGCTGTTGCTGTCTCCGTCAAGCGCGTCCTCTTGACTTAAACGGGCGTATAATGCTGTTATCTGTTCGGGCTTATATGTATTTGCTGTCATGTGTTCATTCCTCCTGTAATGAACGCCCGACAGACAGGCTGCTGTCTTTATTATAGCGGACCTTTTCTTTTTTGTCAGTAGGCGTTTTGACGGATTCTGATTTTATGAGCCGCTTCATCTTCTCAAAAAGCGGTTCAGAGCCGCCGCATGCGGTAGACACTTCAAAGTATGTGCCGCCGATTTTGTAAGTGACCGTTTCATTTGCCGGATTGCCGCGCTTTGGCTGAAAATCTGCTGTTTCCTGTTCTAATTTTCTTTCCATTCCTTTCCCGTCCTTTCCTTGTTTTGTAATGTGATAAGTTTCTTAGCAAGCATAGAAAAGGGGTACCCTTTTCGTAAAATGCGCCGCATTTTGCTTGTTGGGAAGTATCCCAAACCCTCTGAAATTCCTCTCACTACCTACAACACCGCGCAAGGCGATTTTGACGAAGATTTCAGAAAAAATTAAGAAAAAACTTTCCTTACTCCCTACAACGGAGATACACCCGATTTTGCCAAAATTACGTAAAAGAAAAGCGTCGCATTTTTCAAGTTGTAACGCTGATTGACAGTGAATTTATCGAGTGTGTATTGAGTTTATTCGGTCAACCGTATATAATAGAGCAAAAAGAAAACCTTTACAGGAGGGCAAACAAAATGCTTGAATATATTTCTGCCCCGGAAGCTGCGAAAAAGTGGGGCATTTCCGAAAGGCGCGTACAGAAATTATGTGAGGAAAACCGTATACCGGGTGTGGCAAAATTCAGCCGTATGTGGCTGATACCAAAGGACGCGGAAAAGCCCATTGATAGGCGGCGAAAAATACTGGCTTAGGAAAATCTTAATATTTTGTCATGCAAGAAATAATAAACAGAAACCTTTTTGCTGATATAATGTAAAAATACCCCTTGGGAAAGGATTAAGAATATGTCTGAAAAAATATTGATTGTCGATGATGAAGTCGAAATTGCAGACTTGATAGAAGTCTATCTAAAAAACGAAAACTATACCGTATTCAAGTTCTATACGGCAATGGAAGCATTGGAATGTATCGATACGACCACGCTTGACCTTGCCATTTTAGATATTATGCTTCCCGACATCAGCGGGTTTACCCTATGTCAAAAGATTAGAGAACGCTATACTTACCCTGTCATCATGTTGACAGCGAAAGACACAGAAACGGATAAAATCACCGGGCTTACTCTTGGCGCAGATGATTATATTACAAAGCCATTCCGCCCCCTTGAAATGGTCGCACGTGTAAAATCTCAATTACGGCGGTATAAGAAGTATAATGTTACCCTTCCAGAGGAAAAGCGGCATATCATTCTATATTCTAATCTAACGCTGGATATAAAGAAACATGAGTGCCTACTAAATGATAAGCCAATCTCATTGACGCCTACCGAGTTCTCTATTTTGCAAATTCTTTTAGAGAACAGGGGAATTGTCATTAGCGGCGAGGAATTATTTCACAGGATATGGAAAGACGAGTATTACACGAAATCGAATAACACAATCACCGTCCATATCCGACGTTTACGGGAAAAATTAGGTGATACTCTGGAAAATCCAAAATATATTAAAACCATTTGGGGAGTGGGGTATAAAATTGAAGAAAAATAAACAAGATGATTTTTCAGTATTTCAACGAAAGATTGCAATTCGTTTTTTTGGAAGCGCGATTCTGTCTGTCCTAATTGTAGTGGCAATATACTTGTTTCTTTGGAAAAGAAGATTGGGCGATTTCATTGTATATCTCTTAGAGTTCTTTCTACAAATGGAGCATGAAGAAGCGTTTCAAATCTATCATAACAATTTTAGGGGATATAAAGAAATCTTTTTCACGGTCGCAATTATCACTATTTTCTTGTTGCTGCTTCTCTTCTTGTTCCGCTGGATTAGCCGTTACTTTAAGGAAATCAACGGAGGAATTGACAACCTTTTAGAAGATGATGAAAGCAAGATTTGTCTTTCGAGAGAAATGCTACCGTTTGAATGTAAGTTAAACACCGTGAAACAAAATCTTAGACAGCAAAAAGAAGCGACCGCTCTTGCCGAGCGGAGGAAAGATGAACTTGTTATGTACCTTGCTCATGACATTCGTACTCCGCTAACCTCGGTAATCGGCTATTTAAGCCTTTTAGAGGAAGAACCCGATATGACGGTATCTGACCGCGTTAAAAATGTTCATATCGCTTTAGAGAAAGCATATCGGCTGGATAAAATGGTCAATGAATTTTTTGAAATCACGCGCTATCATTCAAGGCAAATTAAGCTATCAAAGCAAAATATCGACTTGTATTATATGCTGGTACAACTGCGTGATGAACTCTTGCCGACATTTACGATGCAGAATAATTCCATTGAACTTGATTTTGATGAAAACACAACCATATATGCAGACCCCGAAAAGTTAGCCCGTGTATTCAGCAACATCTTGAAAAATGCGGTAACATATAGTTACCCCAACACAAAAATCATTGTTTCTGTTGAGAATACAGAAAAGCATATTGCTATTCTGTTTCAAAATCAAGGAGAAACCATTCCTGCCGAAAAGATCTCGTCCTTATTTGATAAATTTTATCGCTTAGACGAAGCACGTATTTCTGATACAGGCGGGACAGGTTTAGGCCTTGCAATCGCAAAAGAAATCGTATTGCTACATGGCGGTACGATTGAGGCAAAAAGCGAAAATGAAATCATTACATTTTCTGTTATCCTGCCTGTATCTTAGGATTATCTTAGGAATTAAGCAACCTAATAGTAAAGTTCCAAACGCCCCTTTACGGTAAACTGTTTACTGTAGAGGGGCGTTTTTAATACCCTAAAATCTTAGGAAAGGACATAGAAGTTTATGAACGAAAGAAATGATAAACAGTACGAAAGGTATAGACGGTTGAGGAAAAGAAAAACAAACCGACCGATTATCCTTATCCTCACCTTTTCCATCATAATGATTGCAATCGCTATTTTGGGGAGCCTACTCCTTAAAGGCTCTGAAGAACACGTAATACTCAATCCCACGGATACACAACCGGGTCTAACGCTTGATGATGATATATCATCGGGAATTGAGGAAAGCGGCAAGCAGCAATCCTCAACTGATGATACAGAATGGAATTTGACTTTAGTAAATAAATGGAACCCTATTCCCGACAATTATGAAATAAACCTTGTGGAAGTTCCCGGCGGTGAAAAAGTTGATGAACGTATTTATGAACCGCTTATGGAAATGCTGGAAGCTGCAAAGAAAGAAAATTGGGATCAGCTTCCAAAGGTTGTGTCCGGCTATCGGACACAAGAAAAGCAACAAAAATTTTATGACGAGAAGATTGCTGAATATAAGCAGCAGGGATATTCTGAAAATGAAGCGGTTGAACAAGCAAAACAATGGGTTGCTGTTCCTGGATATAGTGAACACCAGATAGGAATTGCAGTAGATATTAACGGAGCTACTTATGATCTGTATTTTTGGCTTCAAGAAAATAGTTATAAGTATGGCTTCATTTTCCGTTATCCTGCTGGAAAGACCGATGTTACAGGCACAGCCGAAGAAGTATGGCACTATCGATATGTCGGGGTAGAAGTAGCCACAGAAATGTACGAACAAGGGCTTTGCTTAGAAGAATATCTTGATAGGATAGAAAAATAATCCTTAAGCTGCCGGACGACGGCAAAAGAAAAAAAGCCGTCGTACAGCAGCCCTATTAACACGCTCATTTAAAACGGCGGCTTGAAAAATCGAAGCCGCTGTTTCTTTGTGTCCTTTACAAACCAATGATGACTTATTGAGATTACGGCGGTATCTATGGAGGTATCGCCATGTTTACTTTTATATGCTTGTTAATTTTTCTTAGCACACTGTCAAAAAAAGTTTAGCTCAAAATACGGGACACTATGCTTTTGAAGATGAACTATCAATTCATTTAGTGTGCCTTAATAACTCATATTATTGGAATCGCCCTGCGAATCCAACAATCATGTATTACCTAAATGCTCATGTAGCTTTATGCTTCATGGGCGTTTGTTGTAATAGCCCCCTACTGGGAAGAAAGGGGGTGAGTTATGATGAAGTATTCTGAACAATTCATGGAGCATACCGAGTACACCTTTGCCGCGTTCTGTAACGTCGTTCTCCGTAATGCGGCAATCAACGCATACCGCGATTTCGGACGGAAGCAGAAGCATGAAGTGTCGCTTGACTATCTGATGTCGGAAACACCGTTTGAGCCATTTTCAACCGATAACTACTTTGAGCAGTATGTCTACGAGAATCCGACTGTTTTTGTCGTGAAAGGACAAGAAGTTATTGTTGAGAGTGAACGGTTAGCCCACGCATTAGCCAGTCTGTCAGAGCAAAGGCGTACTGTTCTGCTTATGTATTTCTTCCTCGGTTACAATGAAAGAAAAATCGGGAATGAATACGGAAGAAGCAGAAGCACAGTCAACTACTGGAAGTTGGCGGCATTGAAGCAGTTAAGAAAAGAATTGGAGAAAACGAAACATGAGGAATAAGAAGCTGATACCCTTTGAAACCATTGAAAAAGCTGTTGCCGGAGAGCCGGAAGCGATAGACGCGGTATTGCGGCACTACGCGGGGCGCATTAAATATCTATCTACTTATCATGGACATATCAACGACGATATTCAAGACCGTCTGAAAGCACAGCTTATCAAAGCTATCTTGCAGTTCCGATTTGACAGGTAACAGGTAGCAAAGCCAAAAACAGTCGTCAAGGATAAACTTCGCTCTTCGCGTCCTTGACGACTGTTTCCGTCTTTGCTGTCGGGCAATCAAGAGAACGCAATCGGATAAACCGCTTACGCTCTCAATCCAGTATGGAATGTTACGCGATAGCGTGCGTTTCTCGTCTGACTTAAGCGTATTACAGCGACAATAAAGACGGGGGTAAGGGTTTTATACTCCCACCCTTAAAAATGGCGTTCTACTGCGTAACATAGCAAACGATATTTTTTTATTGCCGCTTCTGTTCCATTCTTTTCCGTTCCGGCGGCTCTGCCGCTATACCTCGCCCCAAAGGAGAGGGATTAGGGAAAGGATAGGAAAGGAATAGATATTTGATTAAATCTGTATTTGGTTTTTCTTTAATTAGTATATCTTTATTTAATTGCGTTGGATTTTCCGATGTCGGATAACCCGATGTCGGAAAATCCAATATCGGATAATCCAACAACGAAAGCTATGCGATATTCAAAATTCATCTAAGCCGACAAGCTTATAAAACCTCTGATTTTGGGATAGGTATGTTACGCAGTAGAGGGTAAAAAGCTCTTGATTTATGCGGTTTGCAGAGCGTGTAAAACGCTTAGACGATATTTTATACTTCTACCCTCAAAAATGGCGTTCTATTGCGTAACAAACGCAGACAGAAAAGCAGAGAGCCAACCACTTTTGAAAGTGATTAACTCTCTGCTTGCACCCTGTCTGTCAGCGTTAGTGATAAGTTGTTGTGAATACTTCCTTATCACTGTAAAATCAAGGGTTTAAGCTATTTTGAGAGAGAAAACACCTGAGTTTTTTCAGAAATAAAAAAGACGATTCCAACAGGATTTTTGCGGTCGTATGGCGTGCGGATAAATTTTATAAAATATATGGGCGATTACGCTCAAAGCCGGGGCTGTGCTTTTGGCCTTCGCTCAAGAGGCCCGGAACCGGCGGCATACTCCGGCTTAGCCCGGGACTTGCCGCCAGGGAAAAAGCCGGCGGGAAAAGGGGAAATCCCTTTCCTGCCGGCTTTTTCTCTGGAGATTCATATCAGGCCGTCCGCCCTTTTGCTGAGGGGCAGTCGGCGCCGCGGTGATTATGCCCAACGCCCGCGCTGATTTTAATAGAAGAGGGCTGCTTTCCAGCCCTGCCCTTCCCATGGGAACCGTACGTCCGGGAAGCGCTTTTAAGAGTTATTCATGACGATGCTTTCGATCACATTGGCGGCGTGCTCACAGGCGTCGCAGCAGCGCTCCATGTGGCGGAAGGTCTCTGTCCAGGCGAGAACCTCGATAGGGTCCTTACAGGTAGTGAACAGGGAGCGGAGCGCCTTTGTGTAAAGCTTATCCCCCTCGTTTTCCAGGCTGTTAATCTCAATAATGGCCTGGGGGATGATTTTCGATTTCTTATAGTTGTCAAAATCCGCCAGGGCGGTCTTCAATTGCTCGCAGCAGCCGATGATTACCTTAGCGAAATCAAAGGCCTCTTCCCGGATGGACTGAATGTTAAACATATACATGCGTAAAATAATGTCCTCGATGTGGTCGGTAATCTCGTCCAGCTCTTGAGCCAAATGGGCGATATCATCCCGCTCAATGGGGGTGATAAACTCCTGAGCCAGCTTTTCCATCATCTCATGCTTAGAAATATCGGCGCTGTTTTCCAGCTTATGCATCTCTTCCATCACCTTGGGAAGATTCTCTGGCTGGAAGCCTTGCAGAACGTCATACAGCATGAGCGCTTCCTGCCGGGAGAACTCGATCGCCTTGGAAAAGGAGGCGAAATAAAAATCTGTTTTTTGTTTACGGCGCATAAAAGATTTCCCTCTCGTTTTATAATTTACGGTGATTGGAAAAGGACACCGCATGAAACCAGCGTTTGATCAGCCGTACAGGATTGGGGGAACCCGGGCGGAGGTTCCGCCCGCCTGTCATGCCGAGATCCCGCAGCGGCTTTGCGTACAGCTTAGAAGATAAACAGGAACAGCCGGGCCATCAGATAACCGATCAGCCCGCAGGCCGGGAAGGTCAAAACCCAGGTGAGCACCATATCCTTTACAACGCCCCAGTTGACGAAGGAGCGGCCCTTAGAGGCCCCGACGCCCATGATGGCGGTGGTTTTGGTATGGGTGGTGCTGACCGGCAGGCCGCTGACTGAAGAGATCAGCAGACAGCCGGCGCCGGCTAAGTCCGCGGCAAAGCCCTGGTATTTTTCTAGGCTGACCATATCCATGCCCACCGATTTGATGATGCGGTAGCCGCCGATAGAGGTGCCTAGGGCCATTACCGCGGAACAGAGGATCATCAGCCAGATAGGAATGACAAAGCTGGTGACATTGCTTTCTCCCTTGGAGAGGAACAGGCCCAGCATGAAAACCCCGATGAATTTTTGCCCATCCTGGGCGCCGTGCATAAAGGCCATGGCGCCGGCGCTGGCAATCTGGGCTCCTTGAAAGAAGCCGGTAGTCTTTTTCCGGTTCATTCTCCTACAGATCAGGCCGGTCAGCTTCACCGCGAGCCAGCCCATGGCAAAGCCCAGAAAGGTGGAAAGCACCAGACCGTAAATCACCTTGATCCACTCCATGCCGTTAATGCCGGAAAGGCTGTTGTGGATAGCGATAGCGCCGCCGGAGATACCGGCGATCAGAGCATGGCTTTCGCTGGTGGGGATACCGAACCACCAGGCCAGGGTGGCCCAGACCACAATGGCGAACATGGCGGCGCAGAGGGCGACCAGGGCATCCTGGGCGTTGCCGCCGAAATCCACCATGTTGTAGATGGTTTCCGCCACGGACTTGTTGATGGCCGTCATCACCAAAACTCCAAGGAAGTTGAAAACCGCCGCCATAATGATCGCGGGACGAACCCCCATGCTTCTGGTGGAGACGCAGGTGGCAATGGCGTTGGGAGCGTCGGTCCAGCCGTTAACCAGGATTACTCCCAGAGTCAGGAGCACTGTAATAAACAGGGCTGGATTCTGCGTCAGCTCAGCGATAAAATCGGGCAGCGCAATGGTCATAAACATCCCTCATTTGCTCAGCCGGGCTTGTCTAAATGGGTCAGCCGGCCGGAAAAATTTTAATATTGATTTAATGGTAGCATAACAAAAATAGATTTTCAATCGGTATTCTACAAAAAAACAAAAAATACCCCCGGCCCTTCAAGCCGGGGGTATCAATCAGAGGCGGTCTTAGATGGTAATGATGCCCAGGCCGCTGAGAACGGAGCTTACCAAAATTGCCACGATAAAAATAGGAGCAATATATTTGATAACCACCACGAACAGCTTTTCCCTGCTGAACTTGGAGGAGGATTTCACCTCGTCCACAACCAGCTGGGTCTTGACCACATAGCCGATGAAAATGCAGGTGAGCAGCGCCACAATCGGCATAATCACCGAGTTGCTGATGAAGTCGAAGAAGGTGAGGAAATCCATGCCCAGAATCTGAATATGGCTCCATACGCCGTTGCCCAGGGAGGATGGCAGCGCCAGCAGCATCATGCCGATAAACACGATAATGCAGGCGACCGCACGCTTGACATGGAATTTGTCGATGACGATGGATACCACGGTTTCCATCAGGGAGATGGCAGATGTCAGCGCGGCGAACAGCACCAGCAGGAAGAACAGCGCTCCGACGATCTGGCCGAACTGGCCGCCGCCCATGCTGTCAAATACCTTGGGCAGAGTTTGGAACATAAGCCCGGGGCCGGACTGCATGGCGGACTGGTCGCCGCCGGAGAAAACGAACACTGCGGGAACGATCATCAGGCCGGCCAGAAGGGCGACGCCGGTATCGAAGATCTCAATTTGGGAAACCGATTTTTCAATACTGGTTTCCTTTTTCATATAAGAGCCATAGGTGATCATAATTCCCATGGCCAGAGACATGGAGTAGAACATCTGCCCCATAGCGCCCAGCACCGTGTTGATGGAGAACCGGGAGAAATCGGGGATCAGATAGAATTTAACACCCTCCAGCGCACCGGGCAGGGTGCAGGAATATACGCACACAGCGACGCACAGCACGATCAGAATAGGCATCATAAACTTGTTAGCGGTTTCGATGCCGCGCTTTACGCCGCAGAGGACGATAACAAAGGTAATGACGCCGAAAATAGCCAGCCAGAGCACCGGCTCAAAGGTTTGTCCGATAAAGCCGCCGAAATAATCGTCGCTGGAAGCCTCCATGTGATGGCCGGACAGGAAGGTGACGAAATATTTGGTCACCCAGCCGCCGATTACGCTGTAATAGGGTAGAATGATGATCGGGACCAAGGCGGTCAAAATTCCCAGGAACCCAAATTTTTTGTTCAGCTTTTTATAAGCGCCGATAGCGCTCAGCCTGGTATTGCGGCCCAGGGCGATTTCCGCTACCATCAGGCTGAAGCCGAAGGTTACCACCAGCACGACATACACCAGCAGGAAAATACCGCCGCCGTACTTTGCGGCAAGATATGGAAAGCGCCAAATGTTTCCCAGTCCCACGGCGGAACCGGCGGCAGCCAGAACAAATCCCAGCCTGCCTGAGAAGCTGCTTCTTTCTTTCATAACTTACACCTCAAACAAAAATTTTAGCCGGCACATTCCGCGCAGCGCCGGCTGAAAAAGTACATTTATCTTATCATATCTTAACAGATTAGTCAAAATTTTTTTTGCTTTTTCTTTATTTAGGAAAAACACCTTGCCCCCGGCGGCAGAGGCGCCGGCTGGCTCCGGGTCAGCACCGGCTTTTCCATAGCGGCGTTTTAGCGATTTGCAGGCAAAAGGAGAGAATATGAAAGGGCCTCTGAAAAATTCAGAGGCCCTGAGCAGCACAGGCTTCCGCACCGGCTGGTGAATACCCGCGGAAGTGAAACTGTGAAGGTACAATTCAGACGCACGGGCTTTCGGCCGGTTCGTGAGGAACCGCTTTTAAAATTCCGGCTTGTCCGGATCGGCGCACCATCCGCCGCCCTGGAGGGAGTCGATATAGGCCATATCCTCCGGGGTAATTTCGAAATCGAAAATCTGGGTGTTGGAAAGAATACGTTCGGGATTCACCGACTTGGGAAGAGGGATGACACCATGCTGGAATATCCACCGCAGCGCCAGCTGGCCGGGATCTTTCCCGTATTTTTTCGCCATTTCGCTGATTTCCGGCATACGGAACAGCTCGCCGCTGCCGAAGGGGCTCCAGGCTTGAACCGCGATATGATGGGCCTTGCAGTAATTGACGGTTTCCATTTGGGTCCAGCCCGGGTGGAACTCGATCTGGTTCACCATGGGCATGACCGTGGCTCCCTCCATGATTTCTTCCAGATGGTGGGGCTTAAAGTTGCTGACGCCGATGGCCTTGATTTTTCCCTCGTGATACAACTCCTCAAAGGCTTTCCAGGTTTCGCGGTTGTTTTCAATATAGTTTTTCTGCTCGTTTTTGGGAATGGGCCAATGAATCAGATAAAGGTCCAGATAGTCCAGGCCGAGCCTCTCCAAAGATTCCTGGAAGGATTTTTTCGCTTTTTCATAGCTGTGGTCGTAATTCCACAGCTTGCTGACCACAGTGATCTCCTCCCGGGGGACTCCGCTTTCCCGGATCCCTTTCCCCACGCTCTCCTCGTTCTTATAAAACATGGCGGTGTCGATCAGACGGTAGCCGGCTTGCAGGGCGCACTTCACGCTGCGGACCGTGACCTCTCCGTCAGTGTCGCAGGTGCCGTAGCCGACGCAGGGAATGGCCACGCCGTTGTGCAAAAGATAGGTGTCTTGCACGCTTTTCATAGGGATTCTCCTTTCTTTATGTTAAGCTTTTTCAGCCGCGCAAATTTTAAGCGGTCCAAAGAATTGATAAAATGCTTCCCGTGGCTTCTGTTTGTGTTTATCGCTTTTCCTAAATCTAACGTTTCTGAATGAGCGGGACAACGCGCTTTTTAGATTTGATGTAAAGCTGTACAATAAATATTTCAGGTGTTCATGCCGCTCACAGCGCAAAGGACAGGAAGCTGCGGGCGTATTTCAATGACCGGCTTTAAAAGGGAAACGCCGGAAGAAAGGCCGGCCCTGGAGGAAGGCTCGCCTCAAGCCAAGTCCAATAGGACAAAATCGTGCAATGATTTGTCAATTTTAGTATAGCAAAGGAAAGAACCGGTAACAACAGGGCTTTTTGCAGATTTTTCCCGGATAAATTATAGAAAAGCAAGGAGGCCTTCGGAAAAGCCGGCTTTGCCGCCCTCTTGCGGAATCCAAAATTTTCGTCTAAAATAGAAAAGAAAAGACACATGGATATGCGCGTGCCCTTCAGCGGCGGTACCGTGGGCAGGCGTTTTTTAAGGAGGCTGTTTGTTATGAAAGTATCCCCATCGGTACTGGCCTGCGATTTTGCCCATATGGCGGATGAAATTCAGAAGGTCACCCAAGGGGGCGCCGATTACATCCATCTGGATGTGATGGATGGCAATTTTGTCCCCAATATCAGCTTTGGCCCGGCAGTGATCAAGGCGATCCGGCCTTATACCGACGTGCCTTTTGACGTCCATCTGATGGTGGAGAGGCCCAGCCGGTACTTCCAGGATTATTTGGATGCCGGCGCGGATAATATTACCTTCCACCTGGAGGCGGAGCCCTATATCGCCCCGGCTCTGGATCAGATCAGGAAGGCGGGATGCAGCGCCAGCTTGTCCATCAAGCCAGGAACGGAGGCCGAAGCGGTTTTTCCTTATTTAGATAAGCTGTATATGGTGCTGGTGATGACGGTGGAGCCTGGCTTTGGAGGACAAAAGCTGATTCCCGAGTGCCTGGAAAAGGTAAAGAAGATAAAAGCCGAGGCAAAGCGCCGCGGCTTGAAGGTCTTGGTAGAGGTGGACGGAGGCATTAACAGCGAAACCGCTCATGAGGCCGCCGCCGCCGGTGTGGACGTATGCGTGGCGGGCACCGGCGTGTTCAGGGCGCCGGATGTGGCGGCCGCGATCAAGGAGCTGCAAAACGCTTGATCCGCAGCCCTGGAAGAAGCCGGCGCCCTGCCGTCGGACGCAGGCAAGCCAGTATCCGGCTTGCCCGGCAGCCGCGCCGATAAGGCGGCCCGGGAGAGCTCCGGTGGTCTCGGCTTCGGCCTGGGAGCGCTGGAAAAGCTTTTGTCAGGCGCTGTGAGAAAACGGGCCCGTGAGGATCCTGGGTTTTTTGGCTGTTCGCTGCGGTTCGCTTTGGTTTAGACGGCACGCAGCCCGCTTTATCGGCAGAGCACCGGCGGCCTGGAGCCTGGCCGTCCGCTCCAATCAGGCGGCCCTGAAAGCCGTTCTCCGGCGCTTAGCACCGGGCAAGCTGAAGACCTACGGTGGTGACGGCGTCTTCGCCGGCCAGCAGCTTTCCGTGCTCCAAAACCTGGGCCGCGGCCTGCTGGCCCTTGCCCACATAGGAGCCGTATTCCGTCAGCAGAATCTCCACCGGGCAGGGGAGCCTTTTGCCGCCGTACATAATCAGATAGTAGGCGCGGTTTAAAAGGTAAAGCCTGCTGCTGCACGCCGCCTTTTGCGGATGGTAAAATTGGCGGTAAACCCGGTCTACCGCTGCCAGCAGGTTCTCTGCCTGGTCGAATCGAAATAAAAACGGGGTCAGTGAAGGCTGGTTTTCCTTAATCCGGTAGACCTTGCGTTTGGCCTTTTCCTCGGGAAGCATGGTTACCAGAAGCACACAGCCCTCCTCGTCGGGCACAGCCTCGATCAGCAGGCGGCTGTCTCCCGGGCAAAACCCCTTCTGGCGGCAGGCTATCCGGAGAAATTCCTTGATGACCGAGCGGGAGTGCCCGTTCTGCCAGTCCAGAGAGTCGAAGGTGAGCTGGTAATCCTCCATGTCTTCCGGTGATAATATAATCAACAGTCTGGATTCATCGACTAGTTCAAGTATCAATGTCAACCCTTCTTCCTAGAACTCTATACTTTCATCATATAGAAGAAACCCGCTTTGGAAAAGCAGTAATTTTTGACAATGCAAAGAAGGTCTTTTTATGGTCATCGATTTTCATACACATATTTTCCCCGACGCTCTCGCCGCCCGCGCGATTGGCGGGCTGGAACAGTCGGGAAATGTAAAATCCGTCCTGTCCGGCCGGCGGGAGGATCTGCTGGCCTCGATGAAACGGGCCGGGGTGGATTATTCCCTCAATCTGCCCATCGCTTCCCGCCCCAAGCAGGTGGAGTCCATTAATAGCTTCGCGATCTCCGTCAACGGGAGGGACGGCCTGTTTTCCCTGGGAGGGATCCATCCTCTTTACGAGAATTACCGGGAGGAGCTGAAACGGATTCGGGCTGCCGGCCTGATCGGCGTAAAGCTTCATCCGGATTTTCAGGGCCTGTTTATTGACGACGAGCCCATGGTGGAGCTGATGGAGGCTTGCCGGGATCTGGGGCTTTTGGTTCTGGTTCACGGCGGCATGGACGTGTCCTTCCCTCACTGCCATCATTGCACGCCCGAGCGGATCGCCAGGATTCTTCCCCGCTTGGAGGGGCTGACCTTGGTGCTGGCTCATTTGGGAGGCTACAATTATTTGGATGATGTGGAAAGGCTGCTGGTGGGTAAGGATCTTTATCTGGACACCAGTTTTACCTTGGGACGGTTCGGCCGGGAGCAAATTCTGCGGATCATCAGGAATCACAGACCGGACAGGCTGCTGTTTGGAACCGATTCTCCCTGGGACGACCAACAGTCCGCTGTATCGGCCGTCAAGGACCTTCCTATTGACGCTTCGCTGAAGGATAAGATTCTGTATGAGAACGCCGCCGGCTTGCTGAAGCTGGAATGACGGCCTTTCAGAACGCTACCCTTACTATGTAAAATATGAAGGGGACAAAAGAAGGTTTCCTATTTTCTTTCCAAACAACCTGTCTTTTTCTCCTTTTTCCCCGATTTATAGGAGTACCTGTCCCGGACAGGCTGATTTTGACAAAAAAAGGACCGGCCCCGCGCTGTGCGGAGCCGGTCCTTTTCCATAATTTAATTTCCCCTTGAGAAGAATTACCGGAGCTGGCCGGCTGCCAGCCGCCGGGCCAGCTCCGCGGCCCCCAGGAGGCCGGCTTGGTTGCCGAGCTGAGCAGCCTGGATTGAGACGGAACGGTAGGCGGGCATCACGCTTTTAGGAACCAGCGCTTTCAGCTGTTCGACGGGGTAGGACTGCTGCATGACGCCGCCGCAAAGCGCCAGGCAGTCGGGATCCCAAAGATGGATCAGAGAGGCTAAACCGTACACAATCTCCCGCAGCCAGCTGTCCACCACCGCTTTTACCCGGGGCTCCCTCAGCCGGCGGAAAATCGCCCTGCCGCTGTCCAGAGAAGGATCCAGCCTTTGAGCCTGCCGAACCAAGGCCGAGGCGGAGGCATACCGCTCAAAGCAGCCCCTTTGGCCGCAGCCGCAGGGAAGGCCCCCGGCGTGAGTGACCATGTGGCCGAACTCGCCGGCGCCGAAATGAGAGCCGGTATAAAGCCTGCCATCCAGCACCGCCGCGCCGCCGACGCTGGTGCCGAAGCCTACGCATAAAAGGCTTTTGCAGCCCTTGCCCGCGCCGAAGGCCGCTTCTCCCACTGCGGCTGCGTTCAAGTCGTTCTCCACCGCGGTGGGCAAGGAAAAGGCATCCTCCAGCAAAGCCTTCACCTGTATGCCGGTGTACCCCCGGATACAGTCCTCTGCGAAAAGAATGGAGCCGCTTTTACTGTCTACCACCCCGGCGGTGCTGATGCCGATGCCATCCGCACCCTCCGGCAGATAAGCGGCGATCAGCTTTTTGGCCAGCGCCACAACAGCCTGCCCGCCCTCTGCGGCGGGGGTAGGCGTTTCCCGGTGCTCCTTGAGAACGCCGTTGTCCACCAGTCCGGACTTGACGGCGGTGCCGCCGATATCTAAAGCGATAATTTTCACAGCGAAACCCCTCCTGCTTACAAATTTTGCCAGTGCCGGTTATTGTATGGCTTTATTCAGCTGTTTTCCAGCTTTACCTTGATTACCGCTTTTTTTACGGTACCCAGTACGCCGTCCGCCAGTCCGGGGGCGTGGGCGTCGTGAGGAAATAAACCCAGAACCCGCCTAGGATCGGGGAAAGGTCTTATAGCGGGAAAGCTGGTGCGGAGAATCGTAGCACATGCAAAATACCTGCTGTGCGGTTTCATTCTATTCTACTCTATATTCGGGAAAAAGAAAAGCGGAAAAGGGAAAAAGCCCCGCAGCGAGGGCACTCGCCGCAGGGCTTTCCCCTGAACTTTTTGTTACTCCGCGTCATTTAGGCTTACGGAACCCATAGAGGAGGCGATCTCCACCTGGTAAAGAGGGCCGGAAGCCTGACCGGAGCCACTGTGCTGGAGGTTTCTATGAATCTCTCCTAAAGAAGAGGCGCTGTTGATTTGAATGGGAGAATTAGGAGGAAAATACAGATCCACGTTTCCCAGGCTGTTTTCCACCTCGATATCCCCGGCCACCTCCGCGAAGGTTAGGCTGGTGTCGCCCAGGCTCTGCTCCAAATCCAGCTTCCCGCGAAGCCCGGAAAGGGAGATGGTAGCGGTGGAAGCGGAGATGGAAATCTCCGTTCCCTGAAGGCCGCTTCCCTGGAGATCGCAGGCAGACAATTCCAGGTCAATTTCTCCCGAGAATTTGATATCCCGGAGAACTGCCGAGCAGGCGTCTCCCTCAAAGGAGAAGCCGCCTCTGTAGTCAGAAGGAATACTAACCCTCAGAACCGCGTCCTGCTTGGCGGAGGGGATCAGGCCCCGTTTGGTGGCGCGGATTTTCAGTTCCTCCTCCTCCTGGTATACCTCCAGCTGAAGCTTTTGGTCGTTTTTCCGTTCCAAAACCACGGAAACCTGACTGCCGGGGTCCCCAGGAGCAATCTCTACCGAGCAGCCCTGGGCCTTTACGTCGATTTCCCATAGGCCGCCGGCTGGCACCTGGTAGGCGTCTTGGCCGCTTACAGTATCCTGGGAGCCGCTGGAGCCATGACCGCCGCTGCTGCTGGAGCCGCTGCCGCTGGAAGAGCTGTCCGGCGCTTTCTGGGGCGGATCCAGACGATCCGCAATCTGGTCCAAAGATTCCTCCGCCCGGCCGAACAGTTCATAAGGCCAAACCTCCTCAAGGCGGTCGTATACCTGCTGGAAGGAAGCCTTAACGCCGCCGTTGAAGGAAAGAGCGATATTGCCGATCACAGCGAACAGCAAAAAGCAGCCGGTAAAAATCAATGCGATTTTTCCTAAGATTTTCATGCCTGGGCCTCCTTTCCCCGAATCACACGGGCGAAGCACCGGGAATAGGCGATAATCGCTTTCACCATACCATAAAGGAACCCAATCAAGCCGCAGAGCGCCAGCAGGGAAAGAAAGATCAGCGCCAATCCCAGCATAGCGAAGCCGAAGTGGAAGGGGGTGAGAGAGAATAAAATCATGGAAACCAGAACCAGAGCGAAGCACAAGCACGCCAGGCCCAGGCTGACCCCCACGATTACGCCGAAAAACACAGGGATCATAATGAATATTGTCAAAAGAATCATGGCCACCAGCGGGCCGGTCCGTACAGAGCTGCCGCCCTTGGAGCCAGCCTGTTCATAAGGAGGCTGAGAATAGCTTCCCTCATTGGGAGGATAAGGAGGCTGCTGCTGCGGTTCCGCCGAATAGATGTCCTGGGTGCGCTGGGCGGCGTGTGGCTGCCGCGCCTCCTGAGCCTGCTCAAAGGAGTGCGTTTGCCAGGCGTCCTGAGATCGCTCATGGGGCCATGCCTGCTGGGACTCATAAGATTGATGATGCGTCCGCTCGTGCTGAGCGCCCTGAGAGGATCCGAAACCCGGCGCCTCCGGTTCGGCCTGGGACTGCTGACGCGCCTGCGGCGCCGCCTCTGCCTGTCCCTGCCAGGGGGCCGGGGAGCTTTGAGGGCCTGCCGCCTGCGGAGAATCCGGCGCCGGGGCTGTCTGAGAGTGGGAGAAGATTTCCTCCTGCGCCGGGACGGGCTGGGCGTTTTCCTCTACAAAGGAAGCGCCAAGCTCCTCCGGAGAACCTAAAGAGCCGGCGATTTCCGCCTCGGTTTTGCCGTTTTCCAGCCCGATGCGGAAGTGCTCCTCGTAATCGTTTAAAATATCCGCCTGATCCTGTAGAGGCAGGCAGCTGATGGAAGCCTTAAGGCGGTCTAAAAAATCCTGCTTTGCGGCGACGCTCATTTTCCTCCGCCCTCCTTTTGAAGCAATTGGATCATGGCTGTGACCCTTTCGGAAAAGGATAGCCATTCGGTTTTCAAAGAGTCTGCCAAACGTTTGCCCTGAGGGGTGATGGCATAATATTTTCTGGGGGCGCCCCCGGGAGATTCCACTAAATAGGAGGATACGTATTCCTCCTGCTTCAGCCGGCGCAGGATCGGATATACGGTGCCGTTGGAGATGGCAATGCTTTGAGAAAGCTCGTTGGCGATATCGTAGCCGTAGCGGTCACCGGATTCCAGCATCACAAGCACGCACATTTCCAGCACGCCCTTTTTAAATTGGATGTTCATCCTGCGAAGCACCTCCTTTTATGTTTAGTATTAAACATTATACAATACTATATATACATGACCCAATACGTTTTGTCAATAACAAAACAAAAGAATTCAAAAAATAGTGCTGAAGTGGTTTCTTGTTTGTGGTAAAATAAAAGAAAGCCTTAGCTTTTGGAAAAGCACAGCGGCGGGCTTCTTTTGTCCATCGATTTTTAACGGCTGCGGCTTACCGTGCCAGAGTTTGCCGCAGGGGACGAGAGGGGGAGGCGCCGTGGCGCCGCGCCGGTTTGGCGCCGGGGCTGAATATCCTTAGGTTTTCCGGCAATAAGCATTGCGGAATTTTTTATTTCGCCGCCCGATGATCCATTCCCCAAAGGCGGAAAGCGGGCGGGCTGTCCTTATTCCTTATAGAAACGGTTTCGGAGGGGTTTTATGAAAAAAATCGGAGCTTGCCTTTTGCTGATAGGGTCCTTCCTTGTGTTATCCCTTTTTACCGGCTGCCAGGCGCGGACGGTAACGGTTGATACCGTGCTCACGGTGGACTCGTCCTGGTCCGGCTCCCGGGTGATGACGGTTGCCTTTTCCGCCGCGGATTACCCGGATGAGCAGTCCCGGGCGGCGCTGGATGGGATGATGGCCCGGTGTCCCAGCGCCATGACCTACGGCAAGCAGGAAAAGGATTCCCAGATTCAATATGTTTTTACCCTTGAGTTTACGTCTCATGAGGATTATCAGAAAAAGCTGGAGGCCTTGATGGGGTCGGCGCCCTATGGGGTGTTTTCTCACACGGACAGTATTTTTTTCAAGGGTACCCGGATTTACGAGGACTTTGACAGTGCCGCTTTGTTTGCCTGGATGCTTGAGGAACCGGAGGAGAAGCCGGGGTTTTCCCTTCAGTGCGGAAAAACGTCAGTGGTCCTGGATGGCAAAGCCTTGCCCACGCCCGGCCGGATCACCGTGAACCAGGTGGAGGAGCTTCAGCCCGTGGATGAGATTTCAATCTCCACTGTCAGCTATGGCCGCGGGGTTTATGACAGGACGTTTTCCTTTTATATTCCCAAAAGCACGGTGCTGGCGCTGGGAAACGATTTGGTTACCTATATGAACGCCAGAAGTGAAGGAGCGGACTCCGTGGACTGGCAGGAGTTTCCCTCGGGGAATATTTACACCGCGGCCTTCCATGGAGTTTCCCTGGAACGGCTGGAGGAGATCACTGACCTGCTGATGAATACGGATGCCTGCTCCCAAATCAGCTATGCGGCCCAGCAGGACGCGGAGACGTATTTTTCCAAACGGGCCGCCTTTGAGGAAACCTTGGACCTGTCCGCCTACGGCGGAGAGGATGGCGGCGAAATAAAAATCAGCTACGAGTATGAAAACAAGTCCTCGCTGGAGCTGTTTACTCCCCAGCGCTATCAGGAGGGACAGTGGGAATCCTTTGGGGCGGTGGGGGAAAATACCGTGCGTATGGAAACCACCGGGACGGGCATGAAGATCCGGATCACCGATGGATGGGATTATCCGGTAGATGAGGCCAGGATTACCCTGATCTGCCTTGGCAATGGAAATTATACCCGGCAGATTGATTTCCTATTCCCCAAGGACGGGAAGGAAGGGGCGAAATATGCCCAGGAGATGCTGAAGAAGAAGGACGCCAGCCTGGAGATCACTCAATTGGAGGATGAGGAGCATTTAGTGTGCCGGGTGTCGTTTTCCGGCACGGCGGAGGAAATTTCAGAAAAAGTGAAAATGCTGTTCGGCCCCGGGAATTCCTTCTCTTATCAGAGCCAGGGCCAGGGCGTTGATTTAAACCAGGAGGTTTCTATTATAGATAATATCCAAATGGGCCGGCTGTTCCAGGGAGAGCATCAGGGGGTGCCTGTCACCTATACCGTGCAGACCAACGGTAAGGAAAGCCTTACCTCCCTTCATTACGAGGGGGAATCCAGGAACCGGGATATTAAGATCGTCAACGGCAGCGTGATCGAGTCCTTCCAGCTGGACGGCGGAAACGGGCGGGTGGTTTATAACGGCACTGAGCCCCGGTTCTGGGGCGTGGTATTCTACTTTACCATCGCTGTATTGGTTGTGGCCGGCGTAGTCACGCTGATTGTTTTCCTGCGCCGCCGGGCAATCCGGGAAGGGAAAAGCACAAAAGGGGTTCTCAGCCAGCTTGCCGAGAAAAAGGAGCTGCCCGGGGAAACCCCGGAGGAGGCCAGGGAATCGGTAGAGGATATTCTATCAAAGCTGTAGCCGGCCGCGGCCCCAGCCGGGAGAAATAAACGATAGCCTGCAACAATAGGATAAAGGAAGAGAATTATGACAGAATTCTGTATTTTCGATTTAGACGGCACCCTTTTAGACACTTTAGAGGATTTGGCGGTAAGCGTGAATTACGCCTTGGAGAAAAACGGGCTTCCCCAGCATCCCATCGACAGCTACCGGTATTTTGTAGGGGACGGCGTGCTGACGCTGATCCGCCGGGCGTCGGGAAGCGGGGACGAAGGCCTGGTCAAAGCTCTTAAGGCGGATTTTGACCGGTATTATAATGTTCACCGTTTTGACCGCACCAGACCTTATGATGGCGCCAGGGAGCTTTTGGAGGCGCTGGCGAAAAGGAATATCCCAGCGGCGGTGCTGTCCAATAAGCCGGATGAGTTTGTGGGAGATTTGATGAAGCGGTATTTTCCCGGGATCTTCTTTTTCGCGGCTGTTGGCAAACGGCCCGGCGTAGCCAAGAAGCCGGACCCGGCGGCGCTGAATCAATTGATCGCCCAGAAGGGCGCAGAGAAACCAGCCTGCCTTTATGTGGGAGACAGCAATGTAGACGTAGAGACTGCTCATAACGCCGGAATCCGCTGCTGCGGGGCGGAATGGGGCTTTCGGGGTTATCGGGAGCTGAAGGAGGCGGGCGCCGACTGCTTTGCCAAAGCTCCGCTGGATGTGCTGGCCGCGCTGTGATGAAACCCTTAAAAAAGCGCGGGTATCCCGGCGGCGATTCGTAAGGCTTGTCCAGACGCAGCCGGCCGCTCTGGGCAAACCCTGTGAATCAGGAACCCTTTTGACGGTTTTGCGTAAAACCGGCCTTTTACAAAAAAATCTAAAAAAATTAAAAAAAACACTTGCATTCTGCAAAACGTGATGATATAATAAACAAGTCGCCAAAAGAAGCGATAAAAAAGAATAGTTGGTGTTGATGACGCTGAGGGTCCACCCGTTCCCATCCCGAACACGGAAGTTAAGCTCAGTGGTGCCGAAGATACTTGGCTGGTGACGGCCCGGGAAAATAGGGAGATGCCAACACAAAGCAGTCACCCAATAGGGTGGCTGTTTTTTTATCCACCGTTCACTTGTTTGGAGGGCTGCCCCATGGTTAAGGTGCTGCTGTGCGGCGTGTTTATCTTATTGGCGGCTATTTTGCTGTCGATCGGGGGAACTATGCTCCAACATCTTTTTTCTGTAAGAAAAAAATGCGGCCTGAAAATTATAGGGACGGTCAGCGGCTTTCAGGTGGAACAACGGCGCAAAACGAAACGCTATTATCCGGTCTTTGAATTTGAAATAAAGGGCTGCCGTTATCAGGGAAAATCCCACTATGGAACCAGAGAACCCCGCTACCGCTTGCATCAGCCTGTGGCCTTACAGGTGGATGCCCGCTATTTTGTAAGGCTTTACGAGAGGAAAGAGCTAATACGCACCCGGATTTTCTGTGCCGTGTGCTGCTCTGTGGGAGGAATAGCCTTATTTTTATCCTTTCTCTTTGCATTTTCCCCCATTATGTAGAGCTGGCAAAGGCAGGCGGAAGCGGCTAGCTTACGGACCGCGTCCAAAATGCAGCCTGCCGGAAAAGACGGATCAGCGTGTTTTGTAAAAAGATAATAGAAAACGGATTTGTATTTTACTACTCGCCGAAGTGATACTCAATGGGGTCTATTCCATAATAATATAGAAAGAGGAAAAAACTGTAAAAACGCGCTGGGAGACTTACTCTCCCAGCGCGTTTTAAATTTTCTGCAGCGTTTCTGCAGCGAAAAACCCAGAGCCCTCAGAATACAGGCGCTTCACAGCCTGACAGAGCCGCCGGTACCGCCGAAAGCAGGCGCCTTTAAAGGGAAACCTCCATAGGCCTTTCAATCCCATGGAGGTAAGCGGATGCTGTTTATTCCTTAGAGAACATATCCTTGCCCACGCCGCACAGGGGGCACACCCAATCCTCAGGAAGCTGGTCAAAGGAAGTACCCGGATCGATTCCATTGTCAGGATCGCCTACCGCGGGATCATAAACATAGCCGCATACATCGCATACATACTTATCCATAATAGCAATACTCCTTACTGTGGATTGATTTCATTAATTTAATAATGATTATCAATATTATAATTTTTTTTTGATAAAAAGTCAAGGTGTTCTTGGTATTTTCAGGGAAAAAGATAGAAAACTATATAGGACCAGAGACAGTCTGCTTATCATAAAGTTTCTCACCAAAAAAGCGGCTTATCCAATGAAAACAAAGCTGTAATTTATTGTAACAAGATTGTAATATTTATTTTTTTATATTTTGCACAGAGAACCTTGGTTTTCCTCCGGTAATCCATACAATATTTTGGGGTTTTTAGGGTGCATATATTCCAAATAAGAATTAAAATAAAATTACTATTGTGCATATCAAACAAAAATGAGAATCCGAAATAATTGACATATCGTGAAACTTCTCATATAATGCCATTGTCACCTGAAAGCCGTGAATAGAAATATAATGGAACCTATTCAAAAAGTAACGGCGCATAAAGGAGAATTAACGTATGAAAGAGACCACAAAGAAAATTGTAAGCAAGCGGCTTACAAAAGTTGTGGCGCTAGTGCTCATGTGTGTAATCTGCACCAGCGGGGTTATTACCGTAACCGCCCTGAGCAGAGACGTCACCGTTTTAGACGGCGATAAAATGTACGGTCTTACCACGCTCAACGCCAATCCGGATGCGGTGCTGGACCGCCTGGGAATCGAGGTTTCCCCGGAGGATTCCATCGAGTTCGACGAGGCGGCGGCTAAGATTACCATCAAACGGGCGTTTGATGTTACCGTTGAGGTAGATGGAAAGGCTAAAACAGTAACCATGACCGAGGGTACGGTCGCAGACGCGTTGGAGGCATCCAAGGTAGATCTGAAAGAAGGGGACCAGGTAGTTCCCTTTGCGGCTACCAGCCTGGTGCCGGATATGGAAATTAAGGTTGCCAGAGGCGTGGAGGTCACCGTAGAGGCTGACGGGAAATCCGTGAAGGTGAAGGTGCCGGTAACCGCTACGGTAGAAGCGGCTGTGGCCGCCGCCGATTTTACTGTCGGCAAGGACGATGTCCTGAGCGCGGAGAAAACAGATACCGTTTCCGCGGGAATGACCATCAAGCTTGACAGGGTATCCTATCGGGAAACCGAAACCACTCAGGAAATCCCTTATGAATCCACGCAGGAGGAGACCGGCGAGCTGGATCTGGGAGATACCCAGGTGAAAACCGCTGGCGAGAATGGCGCCCGTACAATTGTAACCAGGGAAAAGCTGGTAAACGGCCAGGTGGTGGAAACAGAGGAAATCAGCAGCACCGTGGTGAAGGAGCCTGTAAACGAGGTGCTCCTGGTTGGAACCCGTGAGGTTGAAACCGCTCCGTCCTATGGCGCGGCCTCCACCTCCGGCGGCGTGCTGGTGGACCATGACGGCAACCAGATCGCCTATACCGCCGTGTATACAGGCTCCGCTACCGCCTATACGGCGCCGGCCGGCTCCTTTACGGCCACCGGACGTCCGGCCCAGTATGGGAACGTGGCGGTGAATCCCGATCTGATTCCTTATGGCTCCCGGCTTTATATCTGCTCTCCTGACGGCTCCTATGTTTACGGTTATGCCGTCGCGGCGGATACCGGCGGGGCCTTGATGAGCGGAAGCGCTTTGGTAGACGTGTATTTTGATACGCTGAGCGAGTGCTACGGCTTCGGAAGAAGAACCCTAAGCGTTTATATCCTTGCCTAACGGCGGGAGCCCATGAGCTAGTGCGAAAAGGAAGCCGGACTATAGTCCGGCTTCCTTTTTAGATAGAAAATCCATTGATGTAGGGATGGGAAAAAGCGTTAGTTTTCGCTTTAGGGGAAGGAGCGGTACGGGAAATCTGCCGGCCGCGGAGCGGAAGGCGTCTGAGAAATCTGCCGGCCCGAGGAACCGGGAAAAGGATCATTTACAAATTGAGCCTTTCTTTCCCGCGGCGGGTATGGTACAATCAGACTACTGAAAAAAAGGAGGAATTCCATGCTGCAAATAAAACCCATGACCATTAAGGACGAGGCCCAGGTGATGGAGATGGTAAGGGATTTTTACCACAGCGACGCCGTGGATCACGTAGTAGGCGACCAGGTGCTGCACAGAACCTTTTTAGACGCGGTGGGTCAGGAACCGAGCTTGTGGGGATTGGTTCTGTGGGATGGCGGCCAGGCGGTTGGTTTCAGCTATCTCACCAGCTTTTACGCCTGCGAGTGCGGGGGAAAGACCCTGATGATTGAGGAAATTTATTTAAAGGAAAGCTGCCGGGGAAAGGGCTTTGGCAGGCAGTTTTTCCGCTGGCTGTTCCAGGAGTACCCCCAGGTGAAACGCTTCCGCTTGGAGGTAACCAAGGCGAACGCCGGGGCGGCTAAGCTGTACGCTTCCTTGGGCTTTGTGCCCTTGGAGTACAATCAAATGATTTTGGATCGGGAATAGCTGAAAAATCGGTTTCCCTGGCAAAGCCGGGAGGCTTTTTCGCAAAGGCTAAACATTAAGAGGCCCTGGGGCGGTTCTGCCCCAGAGCCTCTTAATGTTTAGCGGGAAGCGCCTACGGCATCATGACTGGAACGTCCAATGCGCCGTTATCCGGCATGGTCCAAGGGAAAGAGCCGAGAAGGGCGGCCGGCCCTTAAGCGGCCTCGGAGGGCCCGCAACAAACGCCTGGGATTAACACAGCGCTTTCAATCCGTAAACTTCTGTCCATTTTTGGTCCGCGGCGCGGCGGAGCCCGGAAAGTGAATCCGCACGTTTCCGGCGGCAGCCGCTCACATGCCCTTCCAGGGCTTTATCTTATAGTGATACGCGGGCTTGTCCGTTTTCATAGGAGCGGAGCAAGAACGCCGCCTGAGAGAAGCTGAAACGAGGCAGTCCCAGAGAAAACGTCGCCGGAACGCCCGGCGGGGAGAAATGCCGTCCAGTGAGAATAAAGGCAGAATCAGAGCTGGGAAAAGACCTGGCCGATTTGCCCCTGAATGAGCAGGTCTGCCTCCTGATCCAGGGGTAGGGCGGTTTGATTTACCACCGCTAGGCGGCTGCCCTGGAAATAACGCAGCAGGCCGGCAGCCGGATAAACTGTGAGAGACGTGCCGCCCACAATAAGAAGATCCGCTTGGCGGAGAGCGCCTACAGCTTTTTGAAGCACCGCCTGATCCAGCGCCTCCTCATACAGCACTACATCAGGCTTGACCGCGCCGCCGCATTGGTCGCAGCGGGGAACTCCGGAAGAGCGGAGAAGGTATTGGGCGTCAAAAAGCTTACCGCACCGCCGGCAGTAATTCCGGTGGACAGAACCGTGAAGCTCCAGCACATTCCTGCTTCCCGCCTTCTGGTGCAGGCCGTCGATGTTCTGGGTAATCACAGCAAGCAGCCGTCCCTCCCGTTCCCACTGGGCCAGCTTTTTATGGGCGGGATTTGGCTCCGCGTCTAGATACAGCATTTTGTCCCGGTAAAAACGGTAAAACTCCTCTGGGTTTTTCTCATAAAAGGAACGGCTTAAAATAGTCTCCGGCGGATAACGGTAGGCTTGATGATACAGCCCGTCCACGCTTCGAAAGTCGGGGATGCCGCTTTCCTTTGACACCCCCGCGCCGCCGAAAAAGACCATGGCCCGGCTTTTCTCCGTCAGCTCCTTCAGCCTGGCGATTTCCTGATCCATGAGAAGACCTCCCTTTCTATTTTATTTTTATGCGGGCCGCCCAGAGGATTGATCCTGCCGGGCCGCTGTCCTGTGAAAGCCTGTCCGGCAGCGTTTTTAACAAGACCCTAATAGGAGCTCCGGCTCCGCTCTGGACGGCCTTTTCAGAAAAACCGGCGGACCTCCCTTAAGAGAGCCTCCGCCGGCCTTTTTCTTTTACGATAACGCAATGAGGCGCCGCCCATTCCCTCCGGCCCCCGCGTTATTGATCCACAGTCTCCCCGTCCAGCAGAGCCTGGTCGATGTCCGCAATAGGTAATTCCAGGGTATCCCGTTTGAAATCGATAGACGGCCCTTGGCCTTTAGGCTCCTCCTTCAGGCAGATACCGGCGCAGCTCACCAGAAGCAGGGCAATCTGTACAGCCAGCAAGGCGTACAGCCCGACCTGGTAGACGGCGCCTAAATAGGCCTGCTCCACCGCGGGGAACAGATATTGCGAAAGCAGCAGGGTCAGCCCGCCGGAGGCGGCAAAGAGAGTTACCGCGTACCGGATTTTGCTTTCCAGCAAAGCAACCAGAATGCCGCTGACAATGATCGGCAGATAGTAGATGGCGTCGGTTAAAATGCCGCTGGGAGAGCCTGTCAGGAAGTTCTCGGTAATCTGGGTCCACAGGCTGTCGGTGGCGCCGTAGTTTTCAAAGGCAGGCAGGAACAGAGCGGACAGGGCCAGCACGTCCAATAGAATCGTAGCGATTTGAAGTATTCTTTTTCGAACCATAATCAGCCTCCAAACAGGTTATAAGGATTCCAGGGCTTTTTGCGCCCAGGAAGCGCCTATTCGCAAAAAGCCGGCAGGAGGCACAGACTGGCCGCTGTAACGCTTGGCCACCTCCCTGGACTTCTCATAGGCCTCCATACGGGTGGTTTTGTGATAGGGCTCTCCGGTATCCTTTACAAAAAAGGTAAAGGCCAAATGCCCGGTTTCCCCATCCTTGGCGCAGAAATAACCCTTTTCAAGCTCCTTTCCGTGCTTTTTCAAAGCCACCTTGGACATCGCCAGCTTGGTGAGCTCTACCGCCCGGTCATCCAGGCCGTTTTCAAAAATTAATATTTTTTCCTTCAATTCATTCAAATCCGCCGCCAGCCGCTTGGTAACGCCGCCAAGCTCCGGGTAGCGGTTTTCCGCTTCGGCGTCGTTCAGGCTCTCCTGCTTTGCGCCGGGTACCAGGTAAATCATAAATTTATTGGCCATATCGTGATATAAACAAGGGTAACTGAGCAGCGCCTTATGGCCGCACTGGGGGCATGTCCATGTGAACAGGCTTTCATCCAGCACGGATTCCCGCAGCTCCTGGTCCAAGGTCACGTTGACGCTGGCCCACATTTTCGCATCCGCTTTTTCTCCGCAGGCGGGACAGGTGATTTCTTTCTTGATAGTTCTGGACATGACAGCTTCCTCCGCAATTGATAACTATTATAATTAATTTTATTGTAACACAGAAACAGGAGAATGAAAAGCAAATAATCGAGTTAGTTATTGACCTTGTTTAAAAAACATGACATAATGGGGATACAGCCGGAAAGGGGGCTTGGGAATGAAGGAAGCGAAACCATCAGAAGGAAAAAGGGTTCATCCCCTGACCAAAATAGGATATTTTCTGCTGACCCAGGGGAACCGTTATGCGAACAGCTTTATTCTGCTGGCGGGCTTCGCCCTGAGCGGCGCTTTTTTTGTGCTGGGGGTCAATTATGTGGCGCCGGCCTTTTCCTATGCCTCCCGGGTTAACGAGGCCCTGCGGCAGGGAATTGAGTTTGTATCCAGAGACGACGCTCTGGCAGCCTGGCAGCAGGCGTGGCTCTCTGTGTTTTTATGCCTGTTTTGCCTGGGAATTATGGTGTTTTGCGTTATGGTGGGCATAAAAATGATTAAAATTATTTTGGAGTTTCAGCGCCGGGGCAGAACTTTATAGCCTTTTTCCCAGGAAATGCTATAATTTTTGTTCCAGGTGAAGTATAATAGAAGAAACTAAAAGGGTAAATGCCATAAACGGAGGGATAAACTATGGATCTTTTCAATACGATTAGCTGCGCTGTTGCCGCCGCTTATGAGGCAGTGGCAAACCGGAACCGGCAGGCAGCGGTGAACAACCGCCTGAAGGCGGTTGTCCGCAGCGAGCTGGCTACCATCAACCGGGCCTACATCGCCCTGGGAAAGCACTTTTATAACGACCTTCGGAGCCAGGCCGCCGGAGACGAGGCGGTTCTGTGCAATGCCATCGACCAGGCGAAAGAGAGAATCCTGAAAGCCCGTGAGAAGCTTGCGGCGGAAAGCCAGCCTACCAAGGGAAGCGGAAAAGCTAAGGTGAAAAATACCCAGGCCTGGGAGCAGGACGAGGAAAATGACGATGTCCTCACGGAGAACCTGAAGGAAAGCCCCGTGTACCATCCCTTTGTGGCTCAGGCCCAGGAGGCGGAAGAGGATTCCGAGACGGAGGAGCTGAAAATGCCCAGGCCTCATACAGGCGGCGGGGAATCAAAGGAGACTTTTTGATGAAAATTCTGGTTGCGTGCTTTTCCCTTACTGGAAAAACAGAGCTGATCGCTAAAAAATTGGCTAAGTCTCTTGGGGCCGATTATGTGTCTCTGGAACCGGTGAAGTGGAAATCCAAGTTTGCCGCCTATACGGTGGGCCTCTTGCTGGCGCAGCGCCGGAGGGCGGTGGAGATTTTACCCCTGGAGGACGTGGATGTGGATTCCTACGACTGCGTGGTGGTCTCCGGCCCGGTCTGGGGAGGCGCTCCGGCGCCGGTGCTCAACGGGTTTATCCGTCAGTACCAGCTGGAGGGAAAGCAAACCTACGGCCTGCTTTCCTGCGGCCTGGAGGGAAAATCCGCGTCGAAGCTTTTGCGGGCGGAGCTGGAGGCTGCGGGCACCAGATGCCGGTCAGTCATTACCGTGAAGGCGGAGAATGAAACCTTGGAGGCCCTGGAAAAGGGAAAAATTGAGTTTTTGATGCGTGAAAACGGGAAAATTATTTTACAGGTAAGTGAAAAGCACCGCAGGAAAAAGAACCTGACGGAAAATCAGGTTCAGGAAATGCGGGAACTGATCGAGGCGTCGGAAACCGACGACAGCGTCAAGAAAAGCGCTTCCGCGCCTGAAAAGGAGAACGTCTCTCCAGAGGGGCAAACGGAAGAGAAAACGGATAATCCGAAAACCCAGGCCGCCGAAGGAGACGGCGCCCATGGGGACGAGCCCCGGACGGAGGAGCCGGCTCAGCCCGCGCCCGCCGGGAAAAAGGCGGAAAAGGGACCGTCTAAAACAGAAGAACCTTCCGTCCCGGCGGAGAAGCAGGCCGCCGAAGGAGACGGCGCCCATGGGGACGAGCCCCGGACGGAGGAACCGTCCCGGCCCGCGCCCGCCGGGAAAAAGGCGGAAAGGGGACCGTCTAAAACAGAAGAACCTCCCGTCCCGGCGGAGAAGCAGGCCGCCGAAGGAGACGGCGCCCATGGGGACGAGCCCCGGACGGAGGAACCGTCCCGGCCCGCGCCCGCCGGGAAAAAGGCGGAAAGGGGACCGTCTAAAACAGAAGAACCTCCCGTCCCGGCGGAGAAGCAGGCCGCCGAAGGAGACGGCGCCCATGGGGATGAGCCCCGGACGGGGGAGCCGGCTCAGCCCGCGCCCGCCGGAGAGAAGGCAGGCGGGAGGACTCCGGAAGGAGAGCAGCAGGAAGCCGGCGCAATGCCGAAAAAAATAAGAAAAGGGAGAAAGCGCAATGAAAAACAACCCAGTAGTGACGATTGAGATGGAAAACGGCGGCGTGATGAAGGTGGAGCTGTACCCGGAGACCGCGCCTAATACGGTGGCCAATTTTATTTCCCTGGTGGAAAAGGGATTTTATAATGGAACGATCTTTCACCGGGTAATTCCCGGCTTTATGATCCAGGGCGGCGATCCGGAGGGCACCGGCATGGGCGGCCCCGGTTACCGGATCAAGGGGGAATTTACCGCCAACCGGTTTCAAAACGATTTGAAGCACACCAAGGGAGTTATTTCCATGGCCCGGTCCGGCCATCCGGACAGCGCTGGCTCTCAGTTTTTTATCATGGTGGATGATGCTCCCCATTTGGACGGCCAGTACGCTTCCTTCGGTAAGGTAATAGAAGGAATTGAGGTAGCGGATCAGATCGTATCCGTCGCTACCAATTACAGCGACCGTCCTCTGGAGGAGCAGAGGATGAGGTCTGTCACGGTAGAGACGTTTGGGGAGACTTATCCTCAGCCGAAGAAAGCGTAAAAAGAATCATGGGAGTCCCCGGTCTCACAGCCCTTGCGCGTGCGGCCGCGAAGGAAACGCGGCCCCTCAAGCAAGCGGAACCGGCGGAGGGAGTTCCAATAAACTATCGGATCAGCAATCCGGAAAGAACAGTGCGGGCTGCCGTTGCTCCGGAAAAGGAAACGCGGCTGAAAAAGGGCGCCTTACGGCGCTCTTGGAGCTTTTGTGCCTTTCACGGATGCGGCGCGCTGCTGGAAACCGCCTGCTTTGCGGGCAGCCGGAGCTTTCAGTGAATTGTTTTCCGCCTAACTGGCTTGACCGATGTTCCGATACGAAAAAACAGGAAAAAGGATGCGGAGAAATCCGCATCCTTTTTTGAACAAATAAAGTGCTTTTTAGCCGCGAATATACAGGAATCCCGGATCTTTTCCGGAACCTGCTAAGAAACAGCGGAATTTCCAGGCTTCTGTTTAAAAGCTGAGAAATCATTAACAGTCCTGTCCCAAGCCGTTTTTTTGCAAACTCAATCCTCGGCCCAATCCCTGGCCCTGGTGACGGCTTTTTTCCAGCCCTTCAGCAGGCTTTCCCGGCGCTCCGGGTCCATGCTGGGCGTGTAAACCTTATCGATGGCCCAAAGCTCCTTGATCTGCTGCAAGCTGTCCCACGCACCGGTGGCCAAGCCCGCCAAATAGGCGGCGCCTAAGGCGGTGGTTTCCCGGATCATGGGCCGGCGCAGGGAGCGTCCCATAATATCGGACTGGAACTGCATCAAAAAGTCGCTGCGGCTGGCGCCGCCGTCAACCCGGAGCTCCTGGATTTCCAGGCCGGTATCCGCGATCATGGCATCCAGCACATCCTTGGTCTGATAGGCGATAGACTCCTGGGCAGCCCGGATAATATGGTTCCGGTTGGCGCCCCGGGTCAGGCCCACAATGGCGCCTCTGGCGTACATATCCCAGTAGGGCGCTCCCAGGCCGGTAAAGGCAGGCACGATGTATACCCCGGCCGTATCGTCTACCTTGGAAGCGAAATAGTCCGCGTCCGGAGCCTCGTCGAATAAGCGGAGCTCATCCCGCAGCCATTGAATCACCGCCCCGCCGACAAATACGCTGCCCTCCAGCACATAGCGCAGATCTCCGGGAAGGCTGGCCGCGATGGTGGTCAGCAGCCCGTTTTGGGATACGCATGGCTCGGAACCGGTATTCATCAGCAGGAAGCAGCCGGTGCCGTATGTATTTTTCGCCATCCCCTTGTCAAAGCAGGTCTGGCCAAACAGCGCCGCCTGCTGGTCTCCGGCGATCCCGGCGATGGGAACCTCTACGCCGCTGATGTTATAGGTGCCGTAAACCTCGCTGCTGGAACAGACCTTCGGCAGCATGGATTTGGGAATCTGTAGCCTTTCCAGAATCTTATCATCCCAGCACAGCTTATGGATGTCAAACAGCATCGTGCGGGAAGCGTTGGTGTAGTCGGTGACGTGAACCCTGCCGCCTGTCATGTTCCAAATCAGCCAGGTGTCCACCGTGCCGAACAGAAGCTCCCCGCGCTGGGCCCGTTCACGGGCGCCCTCCACATGGTCCAGAATCCATTTGATTTTGGTGCCGCTGAAATAGGCGTCGATGATGAGTCCGGTGGTTTCCCGGATGTAAGGCTCCAGCCCTTCGGCCTTCAGCTTTTCACATTCCTCCGCGGTGCGGCGGCACTGCCATACAATGGCGTTGTAAATGGGACGGCCGGTATTCTTATCCCAGACAATGGTAGTCTCCCGCTGGTTGGTGATGCCGATGCCGTAAATATCCTCGGGAGAAACGCCGCCTTTCAGCAAGGCCTCTGTCAGGACGGAAATCTGGCTGGCGTAGATATCCATCGGGTCGTGCTCCACGTAGCCGGCTTTCGGATAATGCTGGGCGAATTCCTGCTGCGCCATGGAAATAATGTTTTGATTGCGGTCGAAAATGATCGCCCGGGAACTGGTGGTTCCCTGGTCCAGTGAAACCAGATACTGCTTCATTACGGTGACCTCCCTGATTGAAAATAAATTTGAATAGTTTTCAACAATCAATGATTTAATTATAGCTTTTTTTTGAGAGGACACAAGAGCTATTTTAAAATTTTATCTTGCCGATTTTTAAGCCCCGATAACAAATTTTCGATAATTTTCGCCCTTTTATTGAAATTATTTTCTTTTGTGATAAAATAAAAACACGTAGAGGGCCATTATGCTGCTTTTTATTCTACTTTTGATATAAAATTGATCGGGGAATGTTGTGATGTCATGAAAGCAATCGGTGCCGGACATAATATGGTGGATGTGAAAAAAATCAACCGAGGGTTGATCCTGTATTTGATTTATCAAAACAAGGGGCTTTCCAGAAAGGCGCTGGCAGCGAAGACAGGGCTGACGCCGGCGGCGATTACGCTGATTATCGGCGATATGCTCCGGGAGGGCTTGCTGGTGGAAACCCATACGGTTCACAATGGGAACAGCCTGGGGCGGAAAGAAGTTATTTTAGACATTAACCTGTGCGCTTATGTAGCCTTGGGGATTTATTTAGAACCATGCCGGGCGAAAATTTTATGCTGCGACCTGTCGAACCGGGAGATCTTTCAAACAGAACTGACAAGCGGGGAGAAGGAAGGCTCCTTTTCCAGCTTTTTAGACAAGCTGGCGGAGAAAATTTCGAGTCTGCTGGAGGAATATGGAATTAAAACCCGATACCGCCTCATCGGCGCGGGCGTCGCCTTGCCGGCAGACGGCTCTGAGGAAGGAAACGATGAGGCGGCTCCGGAATACGAAAAAAAGAGAGGAATGGTTCAGAAGGAGCTGTCCCGCAAATTAGGCGTGGACGTTTGGGCGGACAGCCTAACCTGCACCATGGCCGCCGCAGATGTCTTTCTTTCCGGCGAAACCATGGGACAGAATATTCTGTTTGTGAAATATGGCCCGAAGATAGACGCGGGCTATCTGTCCCTGACCTATTATCCGCAGGAATACCGGTCGAAACCGGTTTCCCTGGATCACTTTTTGATTGATCCGATGGGGAAGGACTGCGGATGCGGGAATAGGGGCTGCCTGCATACGCTGGCCGGGTTTCAGGAGCTGGCGGAAGAGCTTCGGGGAATTTATTCGGAGGAAAAAACGCCGGAGCTTGTCAGGATGACCCAGGGCCATAAAGAGCAGGTAGTGGGCAGCCGGCTCCGGGAGTTTTACCATGCCGCTGACCCCGCGGTCAGGGAGGTAATCGAGAAAGGCGCCTTTTATCTGGCCATGACGTTGAAAAACTGCCTGGTCATGCTGAATTTATCCACCGTAGTGGTGTACGGGGATTTGTTTTTTGACTCCGAGTATTGGGAGTGCTTCAGCCGTTTTCTGGATATTCTCCGTTGCAGGGGAAGGGTTCGTTTGAGCGGGTTCCACAAGGAAATTGAGACGGAGGGGCCGGCGTTTTCCATGGTGGGCCGGTTTTTCGCAAACGGCGGCCTCTTGGAAAAGGTGAGAAAGTAGGGAAGCGCGGCGTTATGGAAAAATTGCTGGTAAGCGGATGTCTTTTGGGGCATCCTTGCCGTTACGACGGAAAGGCCAAAAGAAACGAGGCGGTTTGCGCCTTGCGGGAAAAATGAGAACTGATTTCCGTGTGCCCCGAAACGATGGGCGGGTTAAAGGCTCCCAGGGAACCGGCGGAACAGAGGATGGTCGATGGCTGCCGGAGGGTTATTTCCAGAGATGGAAGGGACTTGACGGCGTTTTTTGAAAAGGGCGCGCAAAGGGTGCTGGATTTGGCTCTGGAGAAGGGATGCAGATTTGCCGTTTTAAAGGAAAACAGCCCCTCCTGCGGGTGCGGCTGCATTTACGACGGCACCTTTACCGGCCGGAAAATTCCCGGAATGGGGATAGCGGCCGGCTTGCTGACGAATCACGGGATCACCGTGGTGGGAGAAACCGGTCTGGAAAAGCTGCCGGATGGGGCCGTTCCCGGCCGTGAACAGGAATAGAAGCAAGGGGGCAAGAGCATTTTTCAGAGTCCTCTGAGCAGGATAGGAGCCCGGAGGCAGCGGCGGGGCCCAGAGGCGGAGAAGAATCAGAGGCTGCGGGATTTTCAAGGGAAAGCGGGGCAGGGAATAAACCGTTGCTGCTGGCAATTAGGTTAAGATGCCTGCGGCCTTGGCGCGATGATTTCAGGAATTGTCTCCGGCTGGCTGGGAAAGATGGAAAAGTAAATATTTAGTGAACTTACCCGGCAAAAACAGGATCGGAAGGAAAATGTGCTATAATAACGGTAACGCACATTTTCCTTTTTGTTGTTTAACGGGCTTTGCGGCAGCTTAAAATCTTTTCAAAAAGCCATGGAATAGTTATGATGATAAAACAGTATTCCACTGCCGGCATATGACAGACTGAAAATTTGGGAAAACAGGATCTACTGGTCCGCCTGATAAAAGGAGGGGCTTTGTGAGCAGCACGAAGAAGTTTTTCAAATCCTCTATGGTCTATTTTATGGGAAATGTTCTGACCAAGATCATTTCCTTTTTTCTATTGCCCTTATATACCACCCGCATCAGCACGGATGAATACGGCTATTTTAATACGTCCACCAACTACCTGGATATTCTGATCGCCATCCTCTGTATGGAGATCTGGTCCGTCATTATGCGGTTTATGTTCGACTATGAGGGCCGTCGGGGCAAGGAAAAAGCCATCACCAACGGCCTGGTGATTTTTTGTGTGTCGCTGCTGGGATACTGCGCCGTTTTTGCTGTGCTGGCCCTGGCTCTGGATTTACAGTACCTGCTCCTGATTTTTATCATGGGGCTTTGCAGCATGATTCAGGCGATCTACACCTATACCACCAGAGGCCTGGGCTACAACGCGGTTTTTGCCGTTTCCGGCATCGTAGGAAGCCTGGTGAATTCCCTGACCAATGTGGCGCTGATTTTGGGCTTTTCCATGACGGTAAAATCTCTTTACCTGGCGGCGATCGCCGGGTATGTGGTGCAGATTCTGATGCTGGAAAGAAAGGTTCATTTGCTCAGAGCCATCCATCCTAAGCTGGTGAGGCCCAGGCTGCTGAAGCGGATGCTGCGGTTCTCTCTGCCCTTGGCCGCCAACGCGGTGTGCGCCTGTTTTTTGACCAACTATAACAGCATCATGGTCACAAATCTGCTGGGGCTCAGCGAAAACGGGGTGTTCAGCGCCGCCGGGAAATTCGCCGTAGCCCTGACTCTGGTGTCCAGCTGCTTTTCCATGGCCTGGCAGGAGCTGTTTTTCTCCAAGGGAGGCGAGGAGGATAAGGGCGCTTTCTATACCCGGGCAATGTCCTACTATTACCGTTTTTTGACGCTGACTCTGGCGCTTTTGCTCCCGGTCGTCAATGTGGTGTTTTCGTTTTTCATCGGGCCGGAGTATGCCGGCGCCTTTCCGTTGGTGCCTCTGTATCTCATTTCGACCGGCGCCAGTATTTACTCCGGCTTTTTAGGGTATATCTTCAGCTCGGACAAACGGACCAACGTGGTAATGGTTTCCACGTTGGCGGCGGCGGCTGTCAACGTGGCCTGCCTGCACCTGACGATCCGCTGGATCGGCGCCCAGGCTGCCAGCCTGGCCTTGCTGCTGGGCTTCGCGGCGTGTATCGTAATCCGCCAGGCGATTTTGAAAAAGGAAACCGGAGCGAAATTTCCGTTTCCCTTTTTTCTGTTTTCCGTCGTCCTGCTGGGAGTGTCCGGATATGTATATTTCGCCTTTGGCAGGCTGGTGAATTTCTGCTATGGATTGGGCGTGTTCGCGCTGTTCTGCTTTTTGTTTCGGGATTTGCTCAAAAGCCTGCTGCAAAGCGGCAGAGCCTTCCTGACACGGCGGAAGGGGGGCAAAAAGGCTTCCGGCTCCAGGGAATAGTTTTTTGACAGGGAGCTTTATCCTAAAAGCCTGTGGCGCCGGTTCCACGGTAAAAGCTGAAAAACGCGGCGGAAGCCGGCCTAAAGGTGCCTGGCGCAGGGCCCGGTGGTATCCCGGAGGATCAGCTGGGGCCGCAGCAGCAGACGCCCCATGGGGATCTTATTCCGAAGTCCTTCCAGCATATAAAAGGCGGCTCTTCCCAAAGAGAGGCTGTCCTGGCGAACCACGGTAAAGGGTTCCTTTTTTTCTGACGCTTCCAGACGGCCGCTAAGCCCCAGCACGCTGATTTCCTCCGGAATCCGGCGGCCCATCGCCCGCAGGCAGGCAAGCACAGAGCTGGAAGCCTGACTGCCCGCGCACAGTACAGCCGTGGCGCCAAAGGACAAAAGCCGGTCCACAAAGGGGCGGACGCTTTCTTCTCCGCGGCAGTCGGCATACAGGGCGTCCTGATACGTTAGCTGAAGAACCTCCAGAGCGTCCCGATAAGCCGCAGCCCACAGCCCGGATAACGGAAAATCCGGCAAACCGTTCAATAGAGCGATTCTTTTATGCCCGAGCTGGCAGAGATGCTCTACCGCCATAAAGGCGCCGCGCCTGTGGTCGCTTCCAACACTGCCTGAACAGGGGCCGTTGGATTCCTCTTCCCAAAAGACCAATGGGAAGGCTGAATTAATTAAGTTTTTTAAATAATTGGCTTGAAAAAAAGAATCGAGCGGCTGCTTTATCAGAAATGCACCGGCGTAATTATGGCGGAGCAAAAAAGTATCCAAAGCTTCTTGAGAGGACAGAAGCCCCTGAAAGGGCGCCAAATCGGCTTGCCAGCCGTTTTGGGCGGCCGTAGTTCGGAACCCCACGGCCAGATCATAGCCGAATTGGCCAGCGGAAAGAAATTCTTCCCTTTCCGCTAAAACGCAGACCTTCCGCACGCCGGATTTTTGCACCTTTCGGCCGGCGTAACCCATCTCAACAGCGGTTTTTAAAATCAATGCCCTTGTGCTTTCGCTGACGTCGTTAGCGCCGTTAAGCCCCTTAGAAACCGTGCTTACCGCAACGCCCAGCCGCCGGGCGATATCCGTGATGGTTACCATGGCCGAACCTCCTGACTTGATAGGATTCTACAATTTAGTAGTATACCTCTGGTTTTCAAAATTGACAAGCGCTGATACCAAAGGTTTTTCGGCCCCGCTTCCGGTCCTCAAGGGCCGCTGTCTGTAAAAAATCCGGAAATACCGGGCTCCGGCGGCCGGGACGTTTCTTGACAGCACAAAAAGAAATTGGTAAAATGTTCCTGAAAATATCCCGGGTTTTACGGAAAAATCCTGACTTTTTACGCCACAATAAACATAGATTGTTTTGATGACCAGTGAAACAGAAAAGAGGAACAAAATGAGTCAATTTCAAAAAGATGTGATATCCTTTCTCAGACTGCAATACGGCAAAGCTCTGGCGGAGGCGGATGCGACGGAGATATACCACAGCGTCTCTGCGGCCGCCATGTGCCAGGCCAGAAAAAACTGGGGGCGGCTTGAAGAAGGGAAAAAGGTGTGCTATTTTTCCGCGGAGTTTCTGGTGGGCCGGCTGGTTTCCGGCAACCTGGTGAATTTAGGGCTGGCGGATCAAACAGAAGAGCTGCTGCGGGAAAACGGAGTGGATGCTTCCGTACTGGAGGAAATCGAGGATGACGCCCTGGGAAACGGCGGCTTGGGCCGTCTGGCGGCCTGCTTTTTGGATTCCGCCGCAACCCACGGCATTGCCATGAACGGCTATGGCATCCGCTACCGGTATGGTTTGTTCCGCCAATCTTTTGAGAACGGGTTCCAAAAGGAGACGGCTGACCGGTGGCTGCGCTTCGGGGATCCCTGGTCGGTGCGCCGGGAGGATGAAAGGGTCCGGGTGGATTTCAAGGGTCAAAGCGTTTGGGCGGTGCCTTATGATTATCCGGTGATCGGCTACGGCGGCAGAACGGTAAATACCATGCGGCTGTGGCAGGCGGAACCGATGGAGGAATTCCGGTTCGATCTGTTCAATGAGCAGAAATATGATAAGGCCTATGAGGAAAGAAACCGGGCGGAAGCGATTTCCGCGGTTCTGTATCCCAACGACGATACTGACGCAGGCAAGCGCCTGCGTCTAAAGCAGCAGTACTTTTTCAGCAGCGCCTCTCTGCGGGATCTGGTGAAAAAATATGAGGGAAAATATGGCGGCGATTTTTCCCATTTTTCAGAGGAGTACGCGATCCAGCTTAACGATACCCATCCGGTGGTATCGATCCCGGAGCTGCTGCGGATTTTCATGGAGGAAAAGGGAATGTCCTTTCGGCAGGCGTTCCCGATTATCCGGCAGACCTTCGCCTATACCAACCACACGGTCATGGCGGAGGCCCTGGAGAAGTGGAGCGTGAAGCTGTTCCGTTCTGTGATCCCGCAGGTGTACCGCTATGTGATGATGCTCCAGCGGTCTTTGCTGAAAGCGCTGGAGCAAAAGGGGATTACCGGCCAGGCCCAGGCGCCTTATCTGATTATGGACGGCAGTCTGGTGCATATGGCCCGGATGGCCGTATACGGCTCTCACGCGGTGAACGGTGTGGCCCAGATCCACACGGAAATTCTGAAAAAATCCGTGCTGAAGGAATGGTATCAGCTGACGCCGGAGAAATTCCAGAATAAGACCAACGGCATCACCCAGCGGAAATGGCTGCTGCAATGCAATCCGGCGCTGTCCCGGTTCATTACGGAACGAATCGGCTCCGGATGGATCACCCATTTGGACCAGCTGAAGAAAATGGAGCGGTTCCAGAACGATCCGGAGACGCTCCGGCGCTTTGGAGAAATTAAACGCCGCAATAAGCAGGTACTGGCGGACTATATTGAAAAAGTGGAAGGGGTAACGGTCAGCCCGGACTTCCTGTTCGACGTTCAGGCCAAGCGGCTTCATGAGTATAAGAGGCAGTTATTGAACGCGTTTTCCATTTTAGATATTTATTACGGGCTAAAGGAGGGCCGGATCGCAGGCTTTACACCTACCCTGTTCCTGTTCGGCGCCAAGGCGGCGCCCGGATATTTCCGAGCCAAGGGGATCATCAAATATATCAGCGAGATTGCAAAGCTGATCGACGGCGACCCGGCGGTGCGGGGTCGGATGCAGGTTCTGTTCCTCACCAATTACGGGGTGTCCTACGCGGAAAAGCTGATGCCGGCGGCGGAGATTTCAGAGCAGATTTCCACGGCGGGAACAGAGGCCTCCGGCACCAGCAACATGAAATTTATGCTCAACGGCGCTGTGACCTTAGGAACCTATGACGGCGCTAATATCGAAATCGTGGAGCAGGCCGGAGAGGATAACAATTATATTTTCGGGGCCAGAATTGAGGAAATTGAGAAAATCAGGGAGTCCTACGACCCCGTTAAGCTTTACCAAAGCAATCCCCGGCTGCGCCGGGCAGTGGATTCCCTGGTGGACGGCACCTTTTCCGACGGCGGTACCGGTATGTTCCGGGAGCTTTACGACGCGCTGCTGAAGGGCGCGTCCTGGCACCAGCCGGATCACTATTTTCTGCTCAAGGATTTTGATTCCTATCAGGAGACCCGCCTGCGGGCCAACCGGGAGTATCAGAATCCGGAGCTTTTCTACCGCAAGTGCTATTTGAATATGGCCAACGCTGGAAAGTTCAGCAGCGACCGGACGATCCGCCAGTATTATGAGGAAATCTGGTCGAACCGGTAAAGGGCCGCAGGCGCGGGCCGCCAAGAATGGAAGCCAAGCTTATAGGAAAAGACGAGAACACCCGGCGCTTTTCAGGCGGTACATGCCTAAAAAGCGCCGGGTGCTTTTTTGTGAGCCGGAGATTCTTTCTGAGAGAGGATTGTGGTATAATAATCGCAGGGCAGGCGAAGCCGAAGATTTCCGACGCCTGAGCAAGCATGGGAGCAAAACAGAATGGATTTGCGATTCCATGCAGGACGGAAGTCCGCTTTTGCGGCGTATCGTGGTATCATTGTTTTGTGTTCCGAAAAGGTTTCATGCCGCCGTTCCCTTGCTTTTACGCCGGCGTCAAGAGCATAGTCCAAGCGGCCCTTAAGCCGGGCCGGACAGCTTAGCGGTCATGCCGGACAACAGCGCGCCGGGCGCGGGGACTTATGCCGCCTGAAAAAAGCCCTCGCGGCGCGGCAAGCGGAGCTTCAAAGCAAATCATAAGGTGCGAAAAAGGAACGCCAAGGAACGAAAACAAAACGGAGCTTTTTCTGCTTATGGCCGCCGGCCGGTAAGGTTGGCGAAAAAACCGGTGAGGAAAAGAGCCGCGCAGAAAACAGCGACTGTGGAAGGAGCTCTGTAATAAAAAAATTCCATTCCCAGAGCCGCCAGGGCAAGAGCGGCCTTTACCGCTTCCGCTGGAATCCGGAAATTCCGGGAGAGCTCCCGGGACCAGCATAGGGACAGACCGAAAAAGACGGCCATAACCGCGACTTCAGCCAGACTGATCCATGCCCATCTTATGTCGTAGGTGGTAGAGGCGAGATAAGAAAAATAACGCTGTATGGGCGTCAGAAGAAATAGAAGAACTACGGAGAGAATGGATGCGGTAAGATAACAGGCTTTAGAATGCTTCAATGCGCTGCCCTCCTAACACAAGTAGATTTAATAAAAATATACAATATAACAATATGATTGTCAATTATTTTATAGAAAAAGTATATTGCCTAAAATGAAAAGTGTCCGGGGCTTCAGAAAGTGCGGGCGGCTTCTTGGAGCCTTTATGAAATTTTTGAGGAATCCAGGCTGCGGAAAACGGATACGCGGTGAGGATTTCGATAAAAATAAGCCCCCTGAATTGTTCAGGGGGCTGAAGGGAAGAGAAAAAGGAAGGAAACCTTACTTGATATCGATTTTTGTGGGGGCCGGCACCACTTCTACCTGCTTGGGAAGCTCTACCGAGAGGATTCCGTTATCATAGGAGGCGTTGATTTTAGCCTGATCGATATCGGAAATGTCGAAGCTTCTGGTAAAGGAGCCGTATTTTCTTTCCCGGCGTACAAACTTGTCGTCTTTCTTTTCTTCGGATTCCTCTTTATGCTGTGCGGAGATGGTCAGAGTGTTGCCCTCCACATGAATATCGATATCCTCTTTTTGGAAGCCGGGCAATTCGGCCTCTAATACGAACTTATCGCCTTTATCCAGCACGTCGGTGCGGAAGGAGGATACGTTGGTGGCAAGGTCACCCCAAAAGTTCTTTTCTAAATTATCCAGGTAATGGAATAAATTGTCTTCCCTGCGGTTAAAGGGCATTAGATCAAACATACTGATTCCTCCATTCTTAAGCTTTGATCTATCTATTTTCACAGGACCCTTTCGTTCCTGATGATTATAGTATAGCCGGGGATTATGAAAAAATTTCGCAGAAATCATGTATAAATTGTAAATAATTAGCACTCATATATAGAGAGTGCTAATATAAAAACAAGCTGAAATGACGCGTGTTGAAGAGCGGCTGAATGGTAAGCCTATTGATCTAGAAAGGGGGTGCGCCGGTTGGAGCGCACGATTTTACACTGCGACTGCAATGGATTTTACGCGTCGGTGGAATGCGTGCTCCACCCGGAGCTGCGATCAGTTCCAATGGCGGTCTGCGGTGATCCGGAAAGCCGTCGGGGAATTATCCTGGCGAAAAACGAGCTTGCCAAAGGGTATGGAATCAAAACAGCGGAGACCATCTGGCAGGCCAAGCGGAAATGTCCTCAGCTAGTACTGGCTCCGGCGCACCATGACCAGTACGCCCTGTTCTCTAAGAGGATCAACGGAATTTATCAAAGATATACCGATTTGGTGGAACCCTTCAGTATTGACGAATCCTGGCTGGATGTGACGGGAAGCCGGGAGCTGTTTGGCGGCGGCAAAAAAATCGCCGACGAGCTGAGAAAAGCCGTGCGGGAGGAGACTGGCGTTACCATCTCGGTGGGGGTCAGCTTTAATAAGGTGTTCGCCAAGCTGGGCAGCGATTATAAAAAGCCGGACGCCACCACGGTGATTTCCCGGGAAAACTTCCGGGAGCTGCTCTGGCCTCTGCCGGTGGACCGGATGATCTTCGTGGGGGACTCCTCCAAAGCGGCCCTGGAAAAGCTGAGAGTGCGGACGATTGGAGATCTGGCCCGTCTGGACCGGGAGCTTTTAGAGAAAAAGCTCGGCAAGCAAGGGGCTGCCTTATCTCTTTACGCCAACGGCCTGGATAAAAGCCCGGTGCGCTCCGTTTATGAAGAACGGGAGGTAAAATCCATCGGCAACAGCATTACCTTTAAACGGAACCTGACAGGCATTGAGGACATCCGCCTTGGCGTGCGGGCGATCGCCGACCAGGTCGCCTCCCGGCTGCGGAGGCACCGGGTAAAATGCGCCACGGTCCAGGTGGTGATCAAAGACCCGGATTTCCGTGTGATTTCCAGGCAGAGGCCCTTAAAAAAGCCGACCCATCTTTCCCGGGATCTCTATGAATGTGCGCTGGCGATTATCCTGGACAGCTGGAAAATAACAGCGCCTATTCGAATGCTGTCCATTACCGGCGCCAACCTGGTGGGCGACGGAGAGGATACCATTCAGGAGCAGCTGTCCCTGTTTGATCCGCCGGGAGAACGGGAGGAGGAGGAAAAGCAGGAAAACCTGGAAACCGCTCTGGACGAAATCCGGGCAAAATTTGGAAGGGAGGCTGTTTCGTTTGGCTCGGTGATCCACAACGACCTGGGTATCCGGGATCATAAAAAGGAGCTGTAGCGCCACCCTGGCGGAGAAAATCATACCAAGCCAGAAAATGGGTGAAAGGACGCTGTGAGAAGCCCCCCTTTCACCCATCTGGAAAGGCTTATGCCGCAAGCCGTCCGGATACAAAAAGAATCTAAAATTTGTATTAGGAGGAAGCCTATGGAACCTGTTTTTGCAGATCGGAAAAGCGTTTTGGACTATGCCGAAAGGACCTTTGGCACGCTGCCGGACTACCCGTGGCTGAAGGATCCGAAAAGCGCGGTGCTCCGCCATCAGGATACCGCCAAGTGGTACGGGCTTATTTTGGAAATCCCACCGAAACGGCTGGGGCTTTCCGGTCAAGGCGCCGTGGACATCTTGAATATAAAATGCGACCCGCTGGTGCTGGGAGGTCTGATAGACTATCAGCGGTATTTTCCGGCATATCATATGAATAAGGAAAAATGGGTCAGCGCCATTTTGAACGGTACAATCCCCCAGGAGGAGTTGTTCAGCCTGCTCCGGCAAAGCTTTGCGCTGACCAAAGGCAAGTGAAGGGAGCGGCTCAGAGAGAAAAAGCGTTTCGCAGGTTTTCGCGAAACGCTTTTTTGTAAACGGAAGGGTAGGGCTAAAATCGAGTGGCTCTACTGTTTGCGCCGCTGTTCGAAGATGATAAAGCCGGCTTGTGGTTTTCCGGCTTTGACAATTTGCCGGGCTATTTCAGCGCCGCGCCCAGGGCTTTGGCCTGGTCCAGCGCAGGATTTCCCTGAATATCGCCTACCGCCGCCACGCCCTTAGCGAAGACACAGCCAAGATCCCGCCACCGCAGATGCTTGACCAACGACTGGTAATAGTGGATGATGGGCTCAAAATTGTCATCCTCCTCGCCCTCCGCGGCCATCAGCAGAGCGCACTCCTTACAGGGAACCCGGTAATCGGGATAGCCCTCCGCTGTGGCGAAAAGCCGGTCCAGGGCGCATTTGAGCTGGCCGCTGATGGTCCAAAAGTACATGGGAGAGGCGAATATCACCACATCCGCCTCACGGTACACCGGATAAATCTCATCCATGGCGTCCTTCTGCACGCAAGGACTGTTTAGGTCTTTTCCGCCGCCATAACAGCCGAGACAGGGATGAATCTCCATGTCGCGCAGGTCAAACCGGGTTACCTGGTGGCCGGCTTCCTTGGCGCCCTGGAGAAACCGGTCAACTAAGGCGGCGGTGTTTCCGCCGCGTCTGGGGGAACCATTGAGCACTATAATTTTTTTACCCATAAAAATCATCCTTTTTTGTTTATTGTGGCTGCCGCCCGCAGCCTTAAGGCAAAACGGCCGAAACCGCGTGTTCCAAAGGCGCAGGATCGCCTTTGTGGATTTTTGCCCCTTGCGGGCTTTTCCGGGGCGGCTGTCCTGCGGCGAAGGCCTCAGCCGTAAGCCTGCCGCGGGAGCTGTTATCTATATTGTAGCGGACATAGAGGGAAAATCAAGGGGAGAAAATTCACTAAACCGTTCACAAGGCATAAAGTCAGGCTTGCGGCCCCTCTTTTTGATCCATTTTAAAGTGCCGCGGCGCTGGGAGTCTCTTGAAAGAACAATAAAAAACTCCAGGAAAGCTTCCTGGAGTTTTTTACGTTTACCGGGCTTTCCCGAAAAATTAACCCTGGATAATCGACTCCCCGGTCATTTCCTTGGGCTGGGGAACATTCAGAATTTTCAGCATGGTGGGAGCGATGTCCGCCAGACGGCCGCCCTCCCTCAGCTTGCAGTCGTAGCCTACCACACAGAAGGGCACCGGGTTGGTGGTGTGTGCGGTGAAGGGTTCGCCGTCCTCAGCTACCATCTTATCGGCGTTGCCGTGGTCGGCGGTAATCAGCAGAACACCGTCCATCTCCTTGATGGCGGCGGCTACCTTGCCGACGCAGGTGTCCACTGCCTCCACGGCGGCTACCGCGGCGCTGAACACGCCGGTATGGCCGACCATGTCGCAGTTGGCGAAGTTCAAAATAATCACGTCATATTCTCCGGAATGGATGCGCTTTAATACCTCGTCGGTGACCAGATAAGCGCTCATTTCAGGCTGAAGGTCGTAGGTGGCAACCTTGGGAGAAGGGATCAGCGCCCGGTCCTCGCCCGGATAGGGCTCCTCTACGCCGCCGTTGAAGAAGAAGGTCACATGAGCGTATTTTTCGGTTTCCGCGATCCGGAGCTGCTTCATGCCAAGCTTGGAGATATATTCGCCGAAGGTGTTGGTCAGAGATTCCGGCTTAAAGGCCACCTCGACATTGGGCATGGTCGCGTCGTACTGGGTCATGCACACATAGGTCAGGGGGAAGAAGCCTTTCTTCCGCTCAAAGCCCTTGAAAGCCGGATCCACAAAGGTGCGGGTGATTTCCCTGGCCCGGTCCGGACGGAAGTTGAAGAATACCACCGAATCCCCGGCGCCGATCTGAGCGCCGCCGGCGCACACGGCAGGCACCACGAATTCGTCGGTAACCTCCTTGGCGTAGCTGTCGGCCACCGCCTCCACAGGGCACTGTGCCTGGACGCCCTCGCCGTAAACCATGGCGGCATAGGCCTTTTCCACACGGTCCCAGCGGTTGTCGCGGTCCATGGCGTAGTAGCGGCCCATTACCGTAGCGATTTTGCCCACGCCGATTTCCTTCAGCTTATCAGCGCATTCCTGCACATAATCCTTGCCGGAGGAGGGCGGTACGTCGCGGCCGTCCAGCAGAGCGTGGATATACACATCCTTCAAGCCGCGGCGCTTAGCCAGCTCCACGATGGCATAGAGGTGGGTGTTATGGCTGTGGACGCCGCCGTCGGACAGCAGGCCGATGAGATGGAGGGCCTTGCCATTGTTCAGCGCGTTGTTGACGGCGTCTAAAAGAGCCGGATTTTCGAAGAAATCGCCTTCCTGAATGGACTTGGTAATCCGGGTCAGCTCCTGATAGACGACCCGGCCCGCGCCGATGTTGGTGTGGCCGACCTCAGAGTTTCCCATCTGGCCGTCCGGCAGGCCCACGTCCATGCCGGAAGCGCCGATCTGGGTCAGAGGATTTTCAGAGAAAAGCTTATCCAGATTCGGAGTATTGGCGGCTTTAATGGCGTTGCCTTCAGCGGGAGCAAAGCCGAAGCCGTCCATAATCATAAGCATTAAAGGTTTTTTCATTGGTCAGTGTCTCCTTTTCGTGGGGATTCCCCGTTTGCCCGGCGCTTTGGACAGAAGCCCTCCAGCCCAAGAGGCCAAATGCTTTTGGCCGGCGTTAAGCGTTCGGGCGCGTGCGGGCCAGGCTTGGGCCAGGCGCCCAAAAGAGCGAAAATGTTTCGTGAGCGCCTTAACCCTGTTAACATGTACGGCGGAGGTCCCTTTTATACCAAAGGAACGTCCGCCGCCAATTCCGTTTCAAACTTATTTAGAAGCCGCTTTTACAATCGCGGCGAAATCGGGAGCCTTCAAAGCGGCGCCGCCGATGAGGCCGCCGTCCACGTCAGGCTGGGCTACCAGCTCGTCGGCGTTCTTGGCGTTCATGGAGCCGCCGTACTGAATGGTAATGCCGTCGGCGGCTTCCTGGTCGTACAGGCCGGCGATCACCTTGCGGATCTGGGCGCAGACCTCGTTGGCCTGCTCAGCGGTAGCGGTCTTGCCGGTGCCGATGGCCCAGACAGGCTCGTAGGCGATGATAATTCTCTTCAGCTCTTCCTTGGAAACGCCGCCCAGGGCGATCTTAGTCTGCATAGCGACCAGCTCGGCGGTGACGCCCTGCTCACGCTGCTCCAGGTATTCGCCTACGCACACGATAACGGTGAGACCGGCATCCAAAGCGGCTCTGGTCCTCTTTTGTACGGTGACGTCGGTATCGCCGAAATAGGTTCTGCGCTCGCTGTGGCCGGTGATGACGTACTGTACGCCCATTTCCTTGAGCATCACGGCGGAAATTTCGCCGGTGAAAGCGCCGGACTCGGCCCAATGGCAGTTTTCCGCACCCACGCCGATGTTGGTGCCCTTGGTGGCCTCCAATGCGGTGCACAGATCCACATAGGGAACGCAGACCACTACGTCGCAGCCGGCGTCCTTAACCAGAGGCTTGATTTCCTCCAGCAGAGCCTTGGCCTCAGAGGGAGTCTTGTTCATTTTCCAGTTTCCGGCGATAACAGCTTTTCTCAGTTGCTTGTTCATAGTAAACAATCCTTTCTTTGCCCGCCGGCGCCGCGGCGCGGGGGCCTTTGATCCATCAGTGAAAAAAGCGGCGCGGGAGGTAACCCCGCGCCGCTTTTCAGACGTCGTAGCTCAGGCAGACGGGCGCTTAGCGCGCCGGGGAAACAGGGCGGGGTAAATAGGCCCGTTTTTCCGCGTCTGCGGTAAAAGGGAGAAAGCCTGCGCTTAGTCCTTGTCGTTCAGGCAGGCGATGCCCGGCAGCACCAGGCCCTCCAGGAATTCCAGAGAAGCGCCGCCGCCGGTGGAGATATGAGTCATCTTGTCGGCAAAGCCCAGCTTTTCCACAGCAGCCGCGGAGTCGCCGCCGCCGATAATAGAGATGGCGCCGCTTTCGGCGACCGCCTTCGCCACAGCGATGGTGCCGCTGGCGAAATTATCCCACTCGGATACGCCCATCGGTCCGTTCCAGACAACGGTTCCGGCGCCCTTGATGGCGTCGGCGAACAGGGCCTCGGTCTTAGGTCCGATATCCAGACCCATCCAGCCGTCGGGAATGTTGTCGGAGTTTACCAGCTTATGATTGCAGTCAGGAGCGTATTTGTCGCCCACTCTGTTGTCCACGGGGATCAGGAACTTCACGCCCTTGTCCTTTGCCTTGGCCATCATGTCCTTGGCCAGCTCAACCTTGTCCGCCTCGCAGATGGAGGTGCCGATGGAATAGCCCAGAGCGTTCATAAAGGTGTAAGCCATGCCGCCGCCGATGATCAGGGTATCGACCTTTTCCAGCAGGTTGTTGATAACGCCGATCTTGTCGGAAACCTTGGCGCCGCCCAGGATAGCGACGAAGGGGCGCTTCGGATTAGACAGGGCGGTGCCCATGACGGAAATTTCCTTCTGGATCAGGTAGCCGCAGACAGCGGGCAGGTAATCGGCCACGCCGGCGGTAGAGGCATGGGCTCTGTGAGCGGTGCCGAAGGCGTCGTTGACATAGATCTCAGCCAGAGAGGCCATAGCCTTGGCCAGCTCGGGATCATTTTTGGTTTCGCCCTTTTCAAAGCGGACGTTTTCCAGCAGCTCGACCTCGCCGTCCTTTAAATCGGCGGCGATCGCCTTGGCGGAATCTCCCACTACGTCAGAGGCCATTTTTACGTCAAAGCCCAGCTTCTTGGAAAGATAAGCGGCTACGGGCTTTAAGGAATATTTCATATTGACTTCGCCCTTGGGACGGCCCAGGTGAGAGCACAGAATGACCTTGGCGTTATGGCTTACCAGGTAATTGATGGTCTTCATAGCCTCGTCGATACGCTTGGTATCGGTGATATTGCCGTTTTCATCCAGCGGAACGTTGAAATCGCAGCGGACCAGAACTTTTTTCCCGGCTACGTCGATATCTTCCACTGTTTTTTTCTTTGAATAATCCATGTGAAAACACCCTTTCAACATATTGATAACTAATTGACAAATCCTACCTTATTGTACTCTACCTTTGTAATTTTTTCAAGCCTTTTTCATTGAGAAAACAAGGAATCATGCCCCTTCCTGCCCTTCCTCCGAAATAAACGGAAAAGCCTCCGCTTTTTTTGTGGGTTCTGTCTTTACTTATGGGTATTTACAAAACAGAGGCTGAAGGCCGGTTTTGAAGCCCCTTGAGAAAAACAGCAGGACAGGCCCTTTAGGGGCCGGCGGCCGGATGCGGAAATCCGCCGCGCGCCAGGAGCGGAAAGGCTTTTGCCCGGCGCAAATACGGCGCACCGGCGCCGCCAAGATGGCTTCCAAAGGGACGGCAGGCGGAAAAGAGAAAAGATTATTTGCCGGGCCAGCGGTAGGCCCGGAGCTGTCCGCTGCACTGAAGCTCGGGGTAACCCCACTGGCGCAGCACCTCGTAAACGCCGACAGCGACCGAGTTGGAAAGGTTTAAGCTCCTGGCCTCGTCAATCATGGGAATCCGCACCGTGGTGTCCGGATTGTCGAACAGCAGCTTTTCCGGCAGGCCGGCGGTTTCCTTCCCGAACAGCAGGTAGCAGTTGTCCGGATAGGCAAGATCCGTGTGCCGGTGAGGCGCTTTGGTGGAAAAATAGTAGAAATTTCCGCCTTTATTTTTCTCAAAAAATTCCTCTAAATTCTCATAATAGGTAATATCCAGCAAATGCCAGTAATCCAGGCCTGCCCGTTTGAGCTTTTTATCGTCGATGGTAAAGCCCATGGGGCCGACCAAATGAAGCCTGGCGCCGGTGGCGGCGCAGGTACGGGCTACATTTCCGGTGTTTTGGGGGATTTCCGGCTCTACCATTACAATGTTCAGCTGTGCCATAGTATCATGTCTCTCCTGTTCTCAGGTAAAATTGTGAATCGCAAGCTTACGCCTTTTTCTCCCGGGCTTGGCTTTCGTCCAGCCCTGCTTCCGCACGGCTCTGGGATCGTTTAGCTTTGGCTTCCGCACGGCTCCGGGATCCTGGCGGACGTGCCGGCTTACCGCAGTCCGGCTCCGGAACCAGCCCGCGGCAGGAAAGCTTCTTTTCCGGCCGGGTCACCACAGGATCTCGCCGATCAGCTGGTTGGAAACCAAAAAGCCCCGGCGGGTGAGCCGGATCCCCTGGCTGTCCACGAGCGTCAGGCCGGGGGCCTGGAACCGGAGAGCGTTTTTCCGGTATTTCTCCGGAATAGGGGTTTGAAATCTCTGCTGATAGCCGGCTTCGGTCAGCCCCTCCGACAGCCTGAGCCGGAGCATAGTGTACTCCTCCGGGCCTCCCGGCGGGATAGCTGACTCATCCGGGTCCTCCGGAAGATACTGGGGGGCTTGAAAAAAGGCGGAAAGGCTTTTCGGGGTATAAAACCGCCTGCCGCCGAAAAAGGAGTGAGCGGAGGGGCCGATGCCCAGATATTCGTCCCCGTTCCAGTATTTCAGATTATGGCGGCTTTCCTTGCCCGGAACGCTGAAATTGGAAATTTCATATTGGAAAAGCCCGGCCTCCTCCAGTGCCTGGCAGGCGGCCAGGTACAAGTCGGAGGCCTGGTCGTCGCCGGGCAGGTGAAAAGCCTCTCTTTGCTGAAAAAACCGGGTGCCCGGCTCAATTTTCAAAAGATAGGCGCTGACGTGGGTCACGCCCGCGTCACGGCAAAAAGCCACCGATTTCCTTACGGAATCGGTGGTCTGGCCCTCCAGGCCCAGCATCAGGTCCAGCGATACGCTGCGGAAGCCGGCCCGTTGAGCGGCCGCGGCCGTATCCCAGGCCTGCCGCGCCGTGTGCCGCCGGCCTAAGAATTGAAGCTCCGCGTCAAGGGCGGACTGAAGCCCGATGGAGATTCGGTTGGCGCCCGCCATCCGCAAAGCCGGAAAATCGAAGCCGCCGGCGGAGCAAGGGTTCATTTCCACGGTGATTTCAGCTCCTGGAACGAAGGAAAACGCCTTTTGAGCGGCTGTAATCAGCCGGGACAAGCGGTCCGCGCCCAAAAGGCTGGGCGTGCCGCCGCCGAAATACAGAGTGTCCGCAAAGCGGGGGCATTTTTCACCCCAGAGAAAAAGCTCTGAAATCAAACGGCCGCAGTAATCGTCCATCGTCCGGCTGCCGGCAGGCAGGGAATAAAAATCGCAGTAGGGACATTTGCCGTCGCAAAAGGGGATGTGCAGATACAGGCCGATAGGATCCCGGCGCCGGGGGATCATGCTTCCGCCTCGGTTTTCTCAGCACCAATGAAGTCGATTCCACCGTTATAGGGATGGAAAATGATCCCGGTCACGTTTTGGGCGGAGGCAAAATACCGCTTTTCATAAACCAGGGGATAAAACACCAGATTCTGGATCAGGTGGTTTTCCGCCTGCAGGCACAAAGCGGCGCCATCCTCGCCGGGTGAAGCTTTGATTTGGCTTAAAAGGTTATTGTAATCCTGGTTTTGGTAACCGGCGGGATTATAAGGGTTCTCCGAGGAAAAAAGATTTAAAAGCTCCCAGGGCCCGTCGTTGTCCGCCCGCAGGGGGCAGAGGGCCAGCTGGTAATTGCCGTTCCGCAAGGCGCTTTGCAGCTCATTCTCCGATACCGCGTTCAGGTTCAGATAATAGCCTAGGGCGCTGTTCCAGTTTTCCAGCAGATTATTGACGATGGCCTTGGCGCCGGGGCTGTCCAGGCAGAGAATGGTCACCTTCGGCAGAGAGTCCAGCTGAAGCTCGTTTAAGCCTGCCTCCAGATAGGCTTTTCCCTGACCCTGCTCGTAGGCGGGCAGGGAGCATTCGCCGGCCAGAGTCCGGTAATTCTCTCCCGACAGGGTGGTCTGGGGAGGAATCACGCTCTGGGCCTGGCTGTAATTTTCCGGCAGGGAGGAGAGAACCTGCTCCCGGTTTAAGGTCTTCAAAAACGCGGAGCGTATGTTGGCGTTTTGAAAGACGCTGTCCTGCATATTGAAGCATACTCCCAAGGCGGTATCCTCAAAGGAGGTCAGGTTCATATCGGCGGCATGGGCGGCCTCCAGCTGTTCCCCGGTGATAGGCGCGGCATCCACGGTGCCGTTTGCGATAGCGTTGGCGCTGTTCATGATTTCGGCGCCGATGGTGAAGCTTATGCCGGCGGGAACGGGCTTTTGCTCCCCGGCGTACAGGCTGTTCCGGGATAGGGAAATGGATTCCCCATGGGTCCAGCTGTAGGAGGTGGAGAAGGTATAAGGGCCGTTGCCCAGGGTAGTGCCGGCTTCCAGCCCATACTGTCCTTGAGATTCGGTGAAAAATTTTTCGTTACAGGGCATGGCGGCGGAAGAAGCCATCAGCTTTGGAAAATCCTCATAGGAATAGGCTAAGTCTATTTTTAGGGTTTTGGAATCCAACGCCGTCACTCCAAGCTCGGAGGGATCCGCCTGCCCGTCCAGCACCTGCTGTCCGTTGGCAATGCAGGTAAGAGTCCTGCCCAGGTCGGAGCCGGTACCGGGGTTCAGCGCCCGGCGGAAGGCAAATACAAAGTCAGCGGCTGTCACCGGGGTTTCATCCTCGTCGGTCCAGCAGGCGTCCTCGCGAAGATAAAAGATAAAGGCGGTGTAGTCTCCGTTATGCTCCCACCGCTCCGCGACCCCTGGCTGGGCTTCCCCGTCAGGGCCGATGCGGGTCAGGCCCTCAAACAGGCTCATGATTACGATTTGGGCCGACTGGTCGTCGGCGATCTGCGGATCCAGAGAGCTTGGCTCGCTCTCTAAATTATATTGAATGGTCTGCTCGTAGATAGGATCGGTCTTTTCCCTGCAGCCCGCCAAGGAAACGGCGAACAGCAGGCTGAGAAAGACGCACAGGCATTGTTTCAGCTTCATAGGGCGCTTCTCCCTTTCGGAATAGGATAAAATCCAAAGATTATGTAAGCGGTTACTTTGTTATCTTACCATTAAATTCCTGCCTTTTCAATGGATTTGGTATGAACTTTCTCTTACATCAGCGTAAGAAACGGGACCATGCTCCGGCAGGGAAGGATACCGTCAGGCATTTTACAGGCGCTGGGGCTTCCGCCTTCTGCATGGGCTGTCCTCCGAGGCGCGCAAAAGGCGCTTCGCGCGTGGCGCGGCGTTCCGCAGAACGCGCTTTTCCGCCTCGGCCCAGGCTGAAAGCAAAGACTTTTCTCCCTCGGCCGGGGAGCCGAGCCTTTCAAAGAGAACCAAAAAGAGAGCAGGAAAGAAAAAGAACCGCTGGACCCGGCGCAGTACCGGGCCCGGCGGCTGCTTTCCGGCGGGCTATCCTTTAAAAATATACTGGACGTCGTCGATCAGATTACCCACCGCGTGGGCGGCCTTGCTGGCCTTCTTCTTGACCTGCTTTTGATTGCTCATCAGCTGGGAGCCGACATAGCCCACCATCATGCCGGCTGCCAGGCCGGTGCCGATTCCCTTCATGAGCCCGATGGTATTCTTATTCATGATTGTTTCCTCCAAAATTTGAATGCTTTTTTACAGAAGGTTTTCCCTCCTGCATTAGTGTGCCCGGAAAAATCCAGTCAAGCAAAAAAATAGTTGGCAAATTTAGATACCAATATTTAAAAAAGAATGGTATAATAATACTGCAAAAATATGAAAAATAGAAAAATGAGAAAGGGGCTGTCAGTATGAACGATATCATTTTAAATATACTGGAAAGAAGAAGCATCCGCCAATATGAGGACAAGGCGGTTTCCAAAGAGACGATGGCGGAAATACTTAACGCGGGCGCCTGGGCGCCCAGCGCCATGAACCGCCAGACCTGGAGGCTCACCGGAATTATTGATCCGGAAAAGGTGCAGAAGCTGGCGGCCGCCGTAAAAAAAGCGCTGGGAGCGCCCCAGTCGGAGGATTATTCCTTTTACCACGCGCCCGCCTTTATTATTGCCAGCAATACCAGGGGTTACGCGAACGGCATGGCGGACTGCGCCTGCGCTATGGAAAATATGATGCTGGCGGCCCATTCCATGGGGCTGGGCACCGTGTGGATCAACCAGCTGAAGGACACCTGCGGCGACGCCGGCGTGCGAAAGCTGCTGACGGCGTTCGGGGTGCCGGAGGATCACGACGTGTACGCCTGCTGCGCCATTGGCACCGCCCTGGGCGGGGCCAAAGCGCCTGACCGGAAGGCGGGCGCCACGGCGATTGTGGAATAAGCTGCCGCGGGGGAAACGGGAAAGCGGCTTAGAAAGCGTCCGTCCCAAACGGCTTGTAAAGAAGCCTGGCGCTCCGGAGTGACGCTCTTGCGGAAAAGCGGCTCGCCAGAGCCCTCCGCCGAAATGCCGGAAGGCCTTCCCGGACCGGAAGCGGCTCCGGCATTTCGGCGGCTGATTGCCGGACGGCATGGAATCGGCTGATTTTTATTCTTGATACAGGGGAGTTGCTGGAATGGCCCATGAGCATTTTTACGTGAAACGGTCTGAGCGGGAGAGCTTGGTTCAGCCGGAGCTGATTTATACCGGGCTGCTGGAGGACGCCCCTAATTGGTTTAATATACAGCACAGCCATGATTTTTGTGAAATTTTATACGTGGCCGGCGGTGCGGGAGAAGCGATTTTAGAGGGGAAGAAATTCCGTTTGGCGCCGGGAGACCTGGTGGTGGTGAACCCGGGCACCCTCCATGAGGAGAGGTCAGACGCGAAAGCGCCTCTGCGCCTGATTTTTTTGGCGATCCGTGATTTCGCCGTGCCTGGCCTGCCCGCCGGGTGCCTTTCCCAGGAAAAGTACCGGGTGCTTTCCTGTGGGGAATATCGGTATAAAATGGATATTTATTTACGGGAGCTTTTGCAGGAGACCTCCAGCCAGATCGAATTTTATCAGGAGATTTCCCAGGGGCTGGTGTCGGCGCTGCTGGTTTTGGTGATGCGCCTGATCCGGATCAATCCGGAGGACGAGGCGGCCCTCAGCCAGGAGTGTCAGAAAATCAAGGAATATCTGGATCAGAATTTTACGTCTCCCATCACGCTGGATTCCCTTTCGGAAACGGTTTATATCAGCAAGCATTACCTTTCCCATTTGTTTAAGGAGCAGACGGGGGTTTCTCCCATCAAGTATCTGACCTCGAAACGGATGGAAAAAGCCTGCGAGCTGCTGTCCGAAACGGAACTGCCGGTTTCCGAGGTGAGCAAGGCGGTAGGCTATGAAAATCCTCTGTATTTCAGCCAGGTATTTAAGCGCATTTATGGGATTTCTCCAGTAAAATACCGCATGGGACGTGCATAATCACGAAATTTTATAAAAATCCAAATTTGTGAAAAAAGTAGTTGCTTTTTTCATGTCAGTTCTTTATAATAAATTATGAACTTTTTGTTACAGTTTAATGGACAGCCGGTTTTATGGGAATAGCAATCAAAAAAGGCCATTATCATGCGGGTTAAGGCATGATAATAGCCTGAAATGGTATGTCTATTAAAGTGTAGAATTTAGGAGGGAATATTTTTATGGAACAAAAACAAACTAACGGTATGGCTGTTGCCTCGCTGGTACTGGGCATTGTTTCCGCAGTATGTATTTTCTTCGGTTACTTTGCTTTTATCGGCATCATCACTGGCATTATCGGTTTGATTCTGGGCATCATGGCGAAGAAGAAGCAGCCCTGTGGCATGGCCACCGCCGGCATCGTTCTTTCCGCTGTGGCTCTGGGCCTGTGCGTCATCACTTTCATCGCTTGCTTTGCCTGCACCGCCTGTGCTTTGGGCAGCGCCGGTTCCTTGAGCTATCTTGCTTAATTTCCACAGCAGTTAGCAGCATCGTTGAAGAACATATGGAAAAGCGAGGAAGATTTCTTCTTCGCTTTTTCTTTGTCCCGATTCCCTCTTGACCTTTGGTCGCCCGATTTATTTTGAAAGCTAGGTGAAAACAGCTATGTTTCCGTTTATTCATGTGGGTTCGCTGAATATTGGCACCTACGGCCTCTGCATCCTGATAGGGGCGGTGGCCGGCATCGGCGTGGCGCTGATCCGGGCAAAGCGCAGGAGTTTTCCGGTGGAGGATACCTTATTCCTTTCCTTTTTCGCCCTGATCGGCGTGGGAGTAGGCGCCAAAATTTTATATCTTATTACCATTCTGCCGGATCTGATCGAGCATTTCCAGGAGATTTTTACCAGCCTGGAGGCGATCAATTTGCTGTTCACCAATGGCTTTGTGTTTTACGGCGGCCTGATCGGCGCGGTGCTGGCCATGTGGTGGTATACCCATCACTTTAAAATGGATTTCTGGCAGTCGGTAGAGCTGCTGATCCCCTCGGTTCCGCTGGTTCATGCTTTCGGCCGGATCGGATGCTTCTGCGGCGGATGCTGCTACGGGATCCCCTTTGACCCGCCCATCGGCATCGCTTTTACCAATTCACCGGTAGCGCCCAACGGGATACCGCTGTTCCCGGTGCAGCTGGTGGAGGCCGGCTTGAATTTCCTGCTGTTTTTCTTCCTGCTCTGGTTCGCCGGAAAGCCCAGGCCTCAGGGCAGGATTCTGGGCGCTTATGTCATCGCCTACGCGGTGATCCGGTTTGTGTTAGAGTTTTTAAGGTACGATTACGAGCGGGGAATTCTTTGGGTTTTCTCTACCTCCCAATGGATCAGCCTGATCCTCCTTCCCATTGGTATTTGGCTGCTGGCACGGAGAGCGAAAGCAGGGGAAAAACCGGTTTCGGTGGAGCCAGCCGGGGCAGGCGAAGCCGTGGAAAAAGAATAAGCAAAGCCGCAAGCCGTTCAGCGCTTGTTCCGCCGCAGCCTCATAGCCTGGGGCCTCAGAAAAAAGGCGGGCAGTCCCTTTTACACAGAAAAACACCTATCTTCCCTGGAGCCCACAGGGAAGATAGGTGTTTTTGCTTCCAGCTGAGAGGGAAGCAAATGGCAATAGCGGTTCCCGCAAAGTGAAAATCGATAGCGATAGAGCTGCTTCGGCGGCAGTGCGGGCGGCGCGGACAGTTATTTGTGATACTTTTTCCCCCTGCAAAAGGGTAAGACGGGGCCGCCGGCAAACACTTTCGCCTGCAGCGCTCCTGGCTCGTCAATACCCGCCCCCGGCGTATGGCCTTCGCTTGCCCCCTGACGCACGAACCCCGGCGCTGTTAGACGCCGTTTGGAAGCATGTGCCCGGAAGGGAGCGGGCAGTCCGCCAGCCGTGACGGACTGTCTGCCATTTAGAACCGATACTCCGCAATGGTTACAGAGTGTGGCGGCAGGGTCAGAGAGCTGCCATCAAAGGGCAGCCATTGAGAGGCCACAGGGAAAATTTCGTTTTTCCCGATATCATTATAAGAATCCGCTGCTTTTCCGGTAAGAGTGTGAAGCCGGTATTCCTTGGGAGCGGCGCCAAAATCAACATCCAGTGCGCGGCCGCTGCCGGGATCCTTGTTCACCAGGGACAATATGGCGGAGTCCTTCTTCATGGTGGCCAGGGCGTCGATGATCTGGATTTCCTCCAGTGCGCCGGCCTTGCTTTTTACTGTCATTTTTGGAGCATCCTCACACCAGCAGTCCACTACGGTATCGCCCAGCAGGTTTACGTAGAGGTCGAACACGTGATAGGTGGACCGCAGAACGATTCCCTCGTCATAGGTAAAAATACAGCCTCTTGTGTTTACCGTGGGGGCGAAGTTTGCCATTTTCACTACGTCGCAGTGGCGGTTGCAGGCGTTTAAGAAACAGGCGCTGAATACTGCGTCAGCCATGGTGTAGGTAGCGTTTTGGTCGTTTTCATCCCGGGGAGTAAGATATTCCTCCTTGGTTACTCCCATAGGCTGGTGGAATACGTTGGGGTGATACCAGCTCCGCAGATTCCACTCGTCAAACGCTATTTTGATTTTTCCCTTTAGATTCATAGCGGTGAGCAGACCTTGGATATTTTCGATGGAATCATCCACGTGATTGGTGTAGGCCATAGCTTCCTCATAGGTGGCGCACTGGTTTTTCTCCTGCAGCGGATCCCAGTATTCATGAATGGAAATCCAGTCCAGAAAATCGGAGCAGTTTTTCAGAAGGCTGATGTTCCAATCCAGGTCGGTGAGAGCCGCGGCGGTTAATTCGGTGGTGGGATCGATGTGCTTGATCATTTTAGCCGATTCCTTCACCAGCCTTCCCCACTGCTGAGCGGATTTTGCGCCGATCTCCCAGTCGCCGTAGTTTTCATTGCCGATGCTCCAGTACTTTACGCCGTAGGGCCTGGGATGGCCGTTTTCGCTGCGCCATTTGGCGTAGCGGCCCTCCCGCTCCAGATTGCAGTATTCCACCCAGTCGCTCATTTCCTCTGAGGTGCCGGTTCCCGCGTTGGTGCAGATATAAGGCTGGCAGCCCAGCTTTTCGCATAAATCCATATATTCGTCGGTGCCAAAGGCGTTGGATTCCTCCACACGCCAGGCTTTGTCGAAATACGGTTTTCTTTCAGGACCTACGGCGTCCTTCCAATGGTAGGATGAGGCAAAGCAGCCGCCGGGCCATCGCAAAACAGGCACTTTGATTTTACGCATGGCCTCCAGCACATCCAGCCGAAGCCCCTTTTCATCGGAGAAGGGGCTTTTCGGATCGTAAAGCCCGCCGTAAATTTGGCGGTGGAAATGCTCGATAAAATGTCCGTAGATCATTGGGTCTCGTTTGCCGAGAACCCGTTTTTGATTTATTTTCAAACGCATAGGATCAAATCCTTTCTTTTGGCGGAGCGCGCCTCGATTCCGGACGGACGCCGGCGAAAGCAGCGCAGGGGAATACCCGATCCGAACGAGGGCCTTTCCATTCCGTCTGCCCATCAAGCGCTCTTGAAGCCTTTTTAAGGGGAAGCTTTATTTTTTTGCGGCCTGGGGGAAACGCTCATGGCAGCTTCCCAGCTTAGTGAAAAGGTCCCGGAAAATAGCGTCCCGGTCCATACGCTGAACGCTGCGGATAAAATGGCGCCGCTCGTCAAAAGCGTAGGAGTGGTCGGAAACCACCACCGGCGCGTGAATCAGGGAGGAGGGGGTCCAGCCGCTGTTCACCAGATAGGCAACGGCTCCTACATCCCAGATTGCCTTGGACCAGGCGAAGTGATCGTTGGAATAGGCCTTTACGTTGTCCACCAGGTAATCGCAGATTTTATTTTTTCCCGCGAGGCAGGCCTCCAGCTCGGGAACCGTGGTGATGAGAAAATTGGTAACCCCGAAGGCGGGAATCTGCACCAGGGGTACGCCGCAGTCGAACAAAACCTGGCCGGCGGCCAGGTCCTGGCTTAGGTTAAACTCGCTGGGGTAGACCCAGTCTCTGGTGTTGCCGCCCAGCCAGACCACCACCAAATTTTCGATGATCTCGGGGCATTTGAGGATCGCGCTGACAATATTGGTGCAGGCGCCGATCCCGATGACATAGAGAGGGTCATCCGGGGAAGCCTGGCGGGCTTTTCGGATCAGGTCGTTTACCGCCTCGCTTTCCTGGGGAAGCTCCGGACCTTCCAAGGGCGCTCGGCAGCCACGGAAGACGAAGCCTTCCGGATCGCGGCCGGTCAAGCCGCAGATCTTTAAAATTTCCTGATAGCTTTTTTCCATTCCGTCCGCCGGAGAGGAGGAGCGGCCGTTATAAAATAAGGCGGCGTAAATCGCCTGCAGGTCGATTTTTTCCGGTGACAGCATGGCGTATAGGATAGCAAATTGGTCGTCGATCTCATTGTAGGCGTCCGTATCCAGCACAGCCTTTACCCTGCGCTGGGGAGGAAGCAGCCTTTCTGCCTGTTGTGAAGCGGATAATTTAGAAGAAAAATTTTTCATAAACTCAAAATCCTCCAGCAATTGTAAAAACAAGAACTGCCGGCTGTTATAGAAGCTTTCTGGGGGCGCCGGTAGTCCCCTCATTATAAATTTTCACCGGAAGCACCCTGGCCTGCTTTGGCATATCGGGGTTGGTGATCCGCTCCAGCAGCAGATCTACGGCGATTTCTCCAATATTGTATTCCTGAGCGCAGAAAATACTGGTCAGCGGCGCGTGATAGGGCACGTATTTCCGGATGTGGTCGAAGCCCATCAGGGAAATATCCTTTGGAATTTTTACGTGGGCGGTACGGAAGGTGTTGATAATCCGGTAGGCGATTTCATCGTTAAACGCCAGGATGGCGGTATAGTCCAGCGGATTCAGCAGCTCCATTATGGCGTTGTTCTTGATAGCGCTATCCATATCGCCGCAGCCGATGACGCGGATATCGCTGTCAGGGATCCCGGCCTCCTTCAGCTTTTTTAAAAAGCCCGCTTCCCGGTCCACCTGGGCGCTGTTGTTCATCGGCCCGCGGATATAAGCGAACCTTTTGTGGCCCAGTTCTAAAAGGTGCCTGCCGGCCAGATACCCTCCGGAGACATCATCGCACCGGACTAAATCAGCGGAGACGCCGGGAATCCAACGGTCCACCAATACGAAAGGCACGCCGCTTTGTTCGAGAAAAGCCACCACGGGTTTATCGTCGCTGTAAGGGAAATACAGAATCCCGTCTACTGACTGGGAAATAGCCACGTGGACCATCTGGGTGCCGATCTGCCTGCCCTGTTCCTCAAGCTGGGTACACAAAATCATCATATCGTATCCGGCCTGGCGCAGAAAAAGCTCGATTTCGCTGATCATGGAGGTAAAGTGCTGGTTTCGGATATCGTTCACAATCACGGCGATGATATGGCTGGCGCCGGAGCGCAGGGATGAGGCCAGGTTGTTGCGGATGTATCCCTTTTCTTTGGCGGTTTGCTGAATTTTTTTCCGGGTTTGCTCCGAAAGCTTGGTGTCGCCCCGAAGCGCCCGGGATACGGTGTTCACAGAGTAACCGCACTCGTTGGCAATATCTTTCAATGTTACACGGACTGGTTCCAAGATAATCCTCTCTTTTTCTATTTTGGGAAGTATAAAAATTGCTTCCTGCTGTATTTTTTTGCATTTGACATGTTTATAATAACATCCCTGTCTCAACGGCGCAAGACAAAGTTCAGGCGCTGTTTTTATGGAATTTACAACAAATTTTTATCGATTGTTCTTAAGAAAACAGGAGGAGCATTGCGGAAGGATCCGCACGGAACCAAAGCGGAGGCAAGGCGCCCTGACAGAGACGTCAGACCCTGTCTGCACAGTTTTTGCGCCGGCGCCTGCCGGCCTTCATGGCTTTCAGCAGAGGAGGGCTTCCGCGGCTTTGGACGGCTTTGGCTTGGCGGCCGCCGGGCGGAGCTTATTGAGGAATTACGATGACGTTGACAGAATGCTTCCGGATCGGGACCGGCTGGCCGCCGTCCAGGATAGAGCTTGCCGGAGTAACGCGCTCCGGCTGATCCGCTGTATTGGCGTTCCGAATGGAATCGCTGTAAAGCTCCAGCTTTTCCACAGCCTTTCCGGAAAGCCCCGGAACGTCCAGGGTGAGCAGGCAGTCTTCGGTGAGGGACTGGTTCACAACGGAGAGATAAACCGCGCCGTCTCCGGCCGTGGCCACCGCGTCTATGGCGGGGATGTCCTGATCGATGACCTTATCGGTCACAACGTGATTTTTCTTGTCGATGTTGATGCCGAAGGGCAGGCGGCGGACATCGTGGACGGTAATGCGGCTGTCGCAGTCTACATCGGCGCGGACCAGCTGGGAGCCGGTATGGTTAGCCAGCATCTGGAACACATAGTAAGGCGTTCTCTTGAGACAGCCCTCCTTGGTGACATGGAGGGCGCCGGTAATATTCACAAAGGTGGAATACATGGCCATTTTCACCGTGTCGCAGTTCCTCACCAGCCAATTGAGGATCAAAGCGGTGATGATGGCGTCGTGGAGGTTGTAGGTTTCATCCTGGTTGACGGTGCTGAAATTCCAGCCGAACATATTCCACTCATCCCAGGCCACCTTGATCTCGTTTTTGACGCCGTTCTGGCCCGTGATAATGGAGGCCAGGGTGAGCTTGTGGCGCTCGTCGATCTGATAGGGAATATACAGGGATTCCTCATATTTTTCCGATACATCCCCGAAATCCTCCCAGCCCAGGCCGTAGTAATGGGCGGAAATCAGGTCGATATAGGGAGCGAGCCGCTTTACCACCGTGTGGTTCCATTCGGCGTCCTGCTCCATGCCGCAGGCTACCAGGCGGATGCTCTTATCTACCGCTTTCATGGCCTTGGCAAATTGAACCGCGGAATCGGCATATTCCGCCGCGGTCTGGTTTTCCATCTGCCAGGGGCCGTACATCTCGTTGCCCAGCCCCCAGAATTTCACGCCGAAGGGCTCCTCGTAGCCGTGGGAACGGCGGAGATTGGCGTAATAGGTGTCCAGAGTGCCGTTGCAGTACTCCACCCAGTGCATGGCCTCCTCAGCGGTTCCGCTGCCCATATTGACGCAGATCAGCGGTTCGGCCCCAACCTTGCGGCAAAGCTTGATAAAATCCACAGTGCCGAACTGGTTGCTTTCTGAAACGCCCCAGGCAAAGTCAAAACGTTTTGGGCGGTCATCCTTTGGGCCGACGCCATCCTCCCAGTGATAGTTGGAGACAAAGTTTCCGCCCGGATACCGCAGAATGGGCACCTTGACCTCCTTCAGCAGCTCCAGCACGTCTGTGCGAAAGCCATCCTCATCGGAGAGGGGATGGCCGGGATCGTACACGCCGCCGTAAATATTGCCGAAGGCGTGCTCCATAAAGTGGCCGAAAAGCAGGGGGCTGACCTCCCCCTGTACTTTTTCACGGTTGACGGTAATTTTTGCTTTCATCAAATCATCTCTCCATCCCGGTTAGTGTGATTGAGGCCGCCGGCGTTTTCAGAGCCAGTCCGCCAGCGTTCCTGTTGTGCTCGTACACGAAATTGGTTTCAATATAGCACAAAAGATAAAATTGTCAATAAGGGCGTTGGTCCGCTGGGCGGGGGTTTTCTCCCGGGGAGCGGGCGGAAAAGAAAGTGAAAAGCTGCCGCCCGCCGGGAGGGAGAAACAAAGAAAAAATCCCGGAACGGCGGCGCTTTTCTTTGGGCCTCCGGCTTCTCAATTTAGTGCTTCGTTCGGGGTCTTTTTTCGCCATGATTTGTTTGAATTTTGAACCATAAAAAATTTTTTATCGTTAAAATATCCATTATTTACAGAAAAGGTATTGACAAATTAGGAGGTTAACGTTATTCTATAGTCAGGATTATCGATAATCCTAAATGAGCCTTAAAAAGTGCCGTCCTGAGAAACGCAAAGGAAGGACCAGGAGGGCAGGACCATTTTTGAAGTTTAGAAAGGTTGGATTCCCTAATGAAGCAAGCGAAGCTACATATTGATCGGCACTTCCAGGTGGGAGAGGTTGACAAGCGCATTTTCGGCTCTTTCATCGAGCATCTGGGCCGGGCCGTATACGGCGGCATCTACCAGCCGGGCAGTCCCTTATCCGATAAGGAGGGAATGCGTAAGGACGTAATGGAGCTGGTTCGGCAGCTGCAGGTTCCGGTGGTTCGCTATCCGGGCGGAAACTTTGTATCCTGCTTCCACTGGGAGGACAGCGTGGGACCCAAGGAGCTGAGGCCTGCGAGGCCGGAATTAGCCTGGTTCGCCATTGAGACCAATGAGTTCGGCCTGAACGAATTTGCCGACTGGGCAAAGAAGGCGGAAACTGAAATCATGATGGCGGTCAATTTGGGAACCCGCGGCGTGGACGACGCCAAAAACCTGTTGGAATACTGCAATCTGCCGAAGGGAACCTATTACAGTGACCTGCGGCGCAGCCACGGCGTAGAGCAGCCCCACGACATCAAGCTTTGGTGCCTGGGCAACGAAATGGACGGCCCCTGGGAGATCGGACGGAAAACGCCTTACGAATACGGACGCCTGGCGGCGGAGACCGGCCGGGTCATGAAGATGATGTGTCCTGAAATCGAACTGGTGGCCTGCGGCTCATCCTTGTGGACAATGCCCACCTTCGGCGTTTGGGAAAGCGACGTGCTGAAGGAGTGCTACGACGTGGTGGACTACATTTCCATGCACCAGTATTACGACAATTACGATAACGACACCGCCGAGTTCCTGGCAAACAGCACGGCGATGGATCGGTTCATCAGCCAGGTGGTTTCCCTCTGTGACGCCGAGCAGGCGAAGCAGCGCAGCAGCAAGAAAATCAACCTGTCCTTTGACGAATGGAACGTATGGTACCATTCCAAGGAGGCGGATAAAAAGATCGAGCGCTGGACCAAGGCGCCCCGCCAGCTGGAGGATATTTACAACTTTGAGGACGCCCTGCTGGTAGGCGAGATGCTGATCACCATGCTCCGCCACGCGGACCGTGTAAAGATCGCCTGCCTGGCTCAGCTGGTAAACGTGATCGCTCCTATTATGACCAGCGACAAGGGTGCTTGGCGGCAGACCATTTACTATCCTTATTACTATACCAGCGTTTATGGACGGGGCCGCGTTCTGCAGACCCTGGTGGATTCTCCCCTTTATACCACGAAAAACAACGGCGATGTTCCCTATCTAGACGCTGTAATGGTGGAGTGCGACGACGGCTCCTTGTCCCTGTTTGCCGTCAATAAGAGCCTGGAGGATGACATTACCCTGTCCTGCGACCTGAGACAGTACGAGGGCTTCCGAGTCGAAAGGCATATTGTGCTGGATCATGACGATATGAAGGCGGAAAACACAGAGGAGCATCCCGATACCGTGGCTCCGAAGAGCAACGGCGCATCCAGTATGGAAAACGGCCACCTTTCAGCGGTGCTGAAGAAGCATTCCTGGAATATGATCCGTATGACCATAGATTAGTGGACGAGAGAGTTTTAAGCAAAATAAAACAAAAAAGGCTGTTATTTATGCCTTTTTAGCACAATAACAGCCTAGAATCTATTGTCCGCTAAAGTATAAGACCCCAAACATCTAAAAGGAGGAGCAAAAATGAAAAGACTTGTTTCCGGCATCCTGGCGGCCCTGTTAGCGGTAACTGCTTTCAGCGCCTGCAACACCAATTCCCCCGCCAGCAGCGGCGACGCCACCAGCGGCGCTTCCAGCACAGAGGCTTCCGGCGGCGACGCTCAGAAAGAGCCCGTTACCATTCAGTTCTGGACTTCCTTCACCGGTCCTGACGGCGAATATGCCCGTGACATTACCAACCGCTTCAACGAGATGGATAACGGCATCACCGTAGAGTTTGACGCTATGGGCGCCGACATTCTGACCGAGAAGCTGGCCACCGCCCTTTCTACCGGCAACGCCCCCGCCCTCACCTTCCAGTTTAATTTGCAGGTAGGCACCCATGGCAAGAACGACACCATGAGAGACCTGTCTGACTTCTGGGAGAAGACCGGCGTGGATAAGGACGACTTTATGGAGGAATCCATCACCGCCCTGCAGTACGATGGAAAGCAGATCATGCTTCCTTTCCACTGGTATTCCACTTACCTGTACTGGAATAAGGATCTGTTTGAGGCCGCCGGCTTAGATCCGGAGACCCCGCCCACCACCTGGGATGAGGTATACACCATGGCCGAGCAGATCACCGATCCTTCGAAGAACGTATACGGAATCGGCTTCCCCACCAGCGGCGCTGTGCCGTGGTTCTATTCCATCATGCGTTCCAACGGCGGAGACTTCTTTGATACTGAAAACATGAAATCCGTGCTGGACAGCCCGGAGAACCTGGAAACCCTGAAGTGGATCCAGGATATCGCCCAGAAGGGCTTTACTCCCGCCAACAATACCGGCGCCGACCTGGATAACATCATGATGGCCGACCAGCTGGGTATGTATGTAAACGGCCCCTGGCTCTCCACCGGTCTGAGAGACAATGAGATTAACTTCGGCGTAACCGGTATGCCTGCCGGCAAGAAGGACACCATCGGCGTTGCCGAAGAATACGGCTTTGCCGTGCCGAAGTCCACTCCCGACGATCAGGTGGAAGCCGCTTATGAGTACATCGCTTACTGGTATACTCCTGAAATTGCCTCTGAGTGGTGCCTGAAGAACGGCTATCCTCCGTTCATCAAGTCTCTTGTTGAAAACGAGGACATCAAGAATGACGAATATGTCAGCATCTTCTCCCAGATGGAGGACTACGGCGAGGTTTCCTGCGTAGGCCTGACCACTGGCCAGCAGATTCAAAGCGACGTGCTGTTCCCCATGGTAGAAAACATCATGGCCGGAAACGACGCCCAGGCCGAACTGACCAAGGCTTCTGAGGAAATCGATGGAATTTTAGCGACTGAGAAATAATCAGAATAAGTGGCGAGGTTTGCTCTAGTTGGAGGCTAACGCCTTATCTTGGGGCAAACCTCAAATTTTACCAAAGGGGGATGCCAGCTTTGCTGAAAAAATTAGACAGATATTGGAACCGTCCCGGCCGGGCCGCCTATATCTTTATACTGCCATCGTTAGTGCTCCTTTTTATTTTTGCTTTTATTCCGCTCTGCGCTTCTATTGTAATCGGCTTTATGCACATGGACATCTACTTCAGCGACGTTCATTTCGATGGATTTAATAACTTTGTCCGCGCGTTTCAGGACGAACGCTTTTGGAACGCACTGAAAAACACTCTGCTTTTCGCGATTATAGAAATGGTGCTCCAGATCGTGGTAGGACTGCTGGTGGCTAACGCCCTGGTGAGCTCGACGTTTTTCAATAAATTTTCCCGCACCATTCTCTTCATTCCTGTTGTAATCTCGACCGCCGCCACTGGCGTTATGTTCGGTCTTCTTTTAGATGAAACCATCGGCTATATTCCCTATCTCTGCGGTATGCTGGGCTTCCCGGACGCCACCTTTTTCAGAAACGCTTCCACCGCGATGGGCACGATCATCGCCATGACGGTTTGGAAAAACTTCGGCTATACCATGTCGATTCTCGTGGTGGGCATCCAGGGCGTGTCCCAGAGCTACTACGAGGCCGCCCGGATCGACGGCGCCTCCAAGGTGCAGCAGTTCTTCTATATCACTCTGCCGGGGATTCTGCCCAACCTGGGCTTCTGCATCATCACCAACCTGATCGGCGCCCTGCAGGTATTTGACCAGGTGTTCGTCACCACCCAGGGCGGTCCCCAGTATACAACCGAAACCTTAGTGTTCTACATCTATAAGACGGGCTTCCGCGACCCCTTCAACCTGGGCTACGCCAGCGCCATGTCGGTCCTGCTGCTGATCGCTATTTTAATCCTAGCCGTGCCGGTCTATAAGAAGATGTTTATGTCTAAGGATTAGGAAGGTGCACAGATTATGAAAAAGACAAAAGAAGATATTGTATTAGGCACTATCAAATATATCTGCATCGCGGCTTTGCTGATCGTGGTGCTGTTTCCCATTATCTGGCTGGTCGCCGGCTCCTTTAAGCTGGAAAAGGAGATTTTATCCTTCCCGCCTACCGTATTCGGCGAGCATTTCAGCATGAAATCCTTCCAGCGCATTTTTGATGCGATTCCCTTTCTGCAGTATATCGCCAATACGGTGATTTTTGCCTTGGGCGCGACCGGTCTGGCTCTGGTGTTCGACTCTGCGGCGGGATACGCCTTCGCCCAGCTGGACTTTAAGGGAAAGAATTTTCTGTTCGTCGTCGTTTTGCTGACCATGATGGTGCCGTTCCAGGTCATGATGATTCCGCTCTTTTTGGAATCCAACTATTTGGGACTATTAAATACCTATATGGGCCTGATTCTGCCCAAGGCCACCACCGCGTTCGGTGTGTTTATGATGCGCTCCTATTTCGCTCAGCAGCCTCATGAGCTGGGCGAGGCCGCCCGAATCGACGGCTTAAGCGAAATCGGTATTTTCTTCCGGATCTTCCTGCCTTTGGTGGTGCCGGGCCTGATGACCCTGGGTATTTTCCATCTGATGAACAACTGGAACGATCTTCTGTATCCCCTGATGATGACCACGGAAACCAAGATGAGAACCCTCTCCGCCGGACTGGCGCTGTTCGTGGGCGAGAGAAGCACCACCTATTACGGCCCTCAGCTGGCCGGTGCATTGATCTCCATTCTGCCGCTGATGGTTCTGTACGCTTTCTTCCAGAAGTATTTCATCGCCAGCGTGGCCACCAGCGGAATGAAGGATTAATCGGGATGAATCAAAATTTGAAAAATTCTGCCCAGGCTCTGCTGGCCATGCAGCGCATGTCCTGGGAGCAAGGAGTGGCGGCACAGGCGTTTTTTGAGTACGGGCGGCCTGACATCGGGATGCTTATGGTCCGGGAGGCCTTGCGCCGCTCCGACGGGAAGGGCCTGCTGGGGATTACTAATCCGGCGATGGATTCCGTTGACTGCGGGGCCAACGGACTGCCCCTTTATTACGCTTATCAATATACTGGGGACCGCGCTTATTGGGCGGCCCTGCAGAGACTGGCTGATTGGCTGGAGTTTTCCGCCCCCCGGGGCGCCTCCGGCCAATTGTATCATAACCCGGGCAGCCGGAAAATGATGATCGACGGAATTTATCACATTCTTCCGCCTTTAGCGGCGGCAGGAAGGGCCGGGTTCGCGGCTCAGCAGGCGGAGCTGTTTCACCGGAGGCATTATGATTCCAAAACCGGGCTTTACCGCCAATTTTGGGATGAGGACGGGAACAGCTTTTGCCGCCGGGAGCTTTGGGGCGGCGGCCAGGGATGGATGGCCGGGGCCTTAGCCCTGGCGTGCAGGCTTCTTCCGCCGGAGGACGGTGAAACCAAAAAAACGCTGGGTGAGCGGCTGAACCGCCTGCTGAAGGCCATGAAGAACTATTTGCGGGAAGACGGCCGGTTTCACGACGTTTTGGACGACCCGTCCACGTTCCCCGAGGTGACAGCATCCCTGATGATGTGCTATACTGTTTATCAGGGAATCAGCGCCCTTGTGGTGCCTGCCGAGGAGAAAAGGGATGCCGACCGGGTGCTGGAGCTTTTAGAGCGGTATGTGGATGAACAGGGCTTTGTCAACAGCGCCTGCGCCTCACCCGGCTTTGACCGGCCCGGAAATTCCGCGGAGGCGCAGGCTTTTTATCTTTTGGCGCATTCGGCTAAGAGAGCGTTAGAACCCCAAAAAGCTTAATGATGAGGTGAAAAAGAAATGATGCTGAACAATAATCCCTATTCTGAGGTCAAGGGCTTTAACTACTGGCCGTCCTATGCTATGGTTTTAAACGATGTGATGGACAGATTTGATTTGGAAATCGTCAAAAGGGAGTTAAAGGGCGCCCAGAACCTGGGAGCCAGCTGCGTACGGGTGTGGGTCAGCAATGTGAGCTGGCAGAGAAGCGCCCCAAGGTTTCTCTCTGATTTCAGAGCCTTGCTTTCCGCCGCGGAAAGCTATGGTATTTTGGTCATGCCTGTGCTTTTTAACCGCTGGGTGGATACGGATTATCCCGTAGGAGAACTGGACCTGACCACCGTAATGATGCCATTGTCCGGGGCCAACCGGGAGTATCTGCGCTCCTTCCTGGGAGAATTCCGGAATGATTCCCGGATTCTGATGTGGGATCTCTGCAACGAGCCTTTTTATTACGCGCTTCTGCCGCTGGAGGAGAACGCAATCCAGGAGATCAAGAGACTGGAAATCCGCTACTGGCAGGAATGCCTTGCTGAGATCCGCCGGATTTCTCCCAGCCAGCCGGTCACTATGGGCTTTGCAGGCCCGGCAGACCCGGCGCTGGAGGAGCTTTACCGCAGCCTGGATGTGATTTCCTTCCACCCCTACGCCGAGTATTGGGACGAGGGCTTTTTACAGTTCACAGATGCTTACATAGACGTTGCGAACCGGCTGGAGAAGCCTCTGCTCTGTACGGAAACCTGTCAGGGCAGCCTAAACGACCAGGTGCGCGGGGAGATCGTCAGGCAAACCCTGGATGCGCTGGAAAGCCGAAGCATCGGATGGCTGGCCTGGCATTTGTGCGAGGGAAAGGTCGTCACCGGAGACCGGTCCCGTCCGGACGGAAACTGCCGGCCCGGAGAGGCAGGATATATGCCCTTCCTGCTGGCCGACGGCTCGATCCGGCCGCATCACGAGGCGGTGCTGCGTTACACCAAGCCGGAACGCAGAAGCTGACCGAAGCCGCAGGCAATCGCGTAAACCGAAAGGAAATAAGGAGGATGTCATAGTGCAATACAGAAGAATGGGCCGCAGCGGGCTAAAGCTCAGCGAGGTGGCCGTTGGAAGCTGGATGACGGATCTGAAGGGCCGGGAGGCCTGCGATACCGCGAAGGAGGTTCTGCGCCGGGCTTACAACAGCGGCGTAAACTTTTTTGACTGTGCCGACGCTTACAGCGGCGGTCAGGCGGAGGTTTTCCTGGGAAATATTCTGAAAGAATTTCGGAGAAGTTCCTACGTGGTTTCCAGCAAGGTGTTTTTCCCAGTGGGAGACGGTCCCAACGACCGGGGGCTTTCCCGGAAGCACATTGTGGAACAGCTGAACCGGTCTCTGAAAAATCTGCAGGTGGATTATTTGGATCTCTATTTCTGCCACCGGTTTGATCCGGAAACCTGTATGGAGGAAACTCTGGAAACTCTGAGCGATATGGTGGCCCAGGGGAAAATTCTGTACTACGGGGTCAGCGAATGGAGCCCGGTTCAGATTACCAAGGCGCTCGGCCTGATTCAGAAGCACGGCTACCGGCCCTTGTCTGTGATTCAGCCTCAGTACAATATGGTGGACCGGTATATTGAGGATGAAATTATGGGGATCTGCGAGGAAAACGGCGTGGGTATCGTTCCCTTCTCGCCCCTGTCCCAGGGCTTGCTCACAGGCAAATACAGAAAGGGCCAGCCTATCCCGGAAGGCTCCCGGGCAACCCATCAGGCGGATAAGCAGATCAACCAGCTTCTCACAGAAGAAAATCTGGATAAGGTGGAGAAGCTGCTGCGGGTGGCCAAGGAGCTGGGAGTTTCCCTCTCGGTTCTGGCTCTGGCCTGGATCCTGCGGAAGCCGGCCGTCACCAGCGTGATCACCGGGGCCTCCAAGGCCTCCCAGCTGGCTGGCAACCTGGCTGCCAGCGGGTTCCGGATTCCTCAGGAGGCTCTGGAGGAAATTGAGAAGATTCTGGATTACCATCCCTTTGTGAGAAGGATCGGATAACCCTACGGAAGGAAAGGACCGCGATAAAAGAAAATCCGCTTAGCAGGCGGTCAAAAGAAGCGGAAAAACAGTGAAGCGCAAAATGCGAAGAATAGAAAAGCGGAAGCTTTGGCGAAGGTGAAAAGGAGGAGCTTATGAAAAAGATTACGCTTGGAGGAATGCAGGCCTCCGATATTGTACTTGGATGTATGCGGATCAGCGATATGGCTGTGTCCCGGGTGCAGGAGCTTTTGGAAACAGCTGTCGAAGAGGGGATCAACTATTTCGATCACGCAGATCTTTACGGCCACGGAGCTTCAGAGGAGGTTTTCGCAAAGGCCATGGGCCAAAAGCCCTCGCTGCGGGAGCGGATTTATCTCCAGTCCAAATGCGGCATCCGGGATGACGGGGGCCTTTTCCGGTATGATTTTTCCAAGAGCCATATTCTGAAAAGCGTTGACGGTATTCTGAAACGGCTGAACATCGATTATCTGGATGCGCTGCTTCTTCACCGGCCCGATCCGCTGGTGGAGCCGGAAGAGGTGGCCGAGGCCTTTGAGCTTCTCCACAGCAGCGGAAAGGTCAGAAGCTTCGGCGTCAGCAACCAGTCCCCTATGCTGATCGAGCTGCTGCAAAAATATGTCAATCAGCCCTTGGTGATCAACCAGCTTCAGTTCGGCGTTGCCCACACCCCTATGCTGGATCAGGAGCTTTTCTTCAACATGACCGCTGATCAAAGCGTGGACCGGAGCAGCGAAATCCTGGAGTACTGCCGCTTGAAGGATATCGCCATACAGGCCTGGTCGCCGTTCCAGTATGGATTTTTTGAGGGCGTGTATCTGGATAACGCCAAATTTGGCCCGCTGAACGATACCTTAGACGCCATTGGAAGGAAATACGGCGTATCCAAAGCCGCTGTGGGCGTTGCCTGGATTCTGCGCCATCCGGCGAAAACCCAGGTAATCGTCGGCACCACCAACCCGGAGCGCCTGAAGGCGATGTGCAAGGGCTCGGAGGTTGTCTTGACCCGGGAGGAATGGTATGAGATTTACCGGGCGGCCGGACATAAAATCCCCTGACCATAAACCGCCGTTTCGAGGCTTAAGCAGATCAGAAGCGAATAAATACAGTGGACGCCTTGCGGTGCTTTTTTACGGAAGCTGACGATTTTACTTTTGCGGCCGCCCCGGAGCGCTTGTTTTGCGGCGAAACCGTTCAGCGCAGCCGCCTTGCCGCAGGGCTGAGAGGGCTTCAACGATTGTCAAATCAGCTTGAGCGTTATGCGCGGCCGGCAACACGCGGAAACCGCCTGTTGCCAGGAGAAACCGCCGCCGTGGACCGGTGGAGTGCGAGCCTTTAGGGAACCCTGTGGACACAGGCGCGCCGCGCGGTGAATCAGACAGATTGCACCGCAGGAGGTATGGGCGTGAAACGTCCGGCCCGGGCGCTGTACGCCTGAAAGAGCTTTCGTCACAACGGCGGTCGGTGAAAGGCGTTCTCAGTCCATTCTCAGCTGTTTTGCTGATCAAGCTTATCTGAGCTGTGCTTCAGGATCAACAAAATTCGAAATTAAGGAAGGAATCGGCATGAAAGGATTTCAAAGCAGGCTTCCCGCAGCCCGCTGGGAGGAAGGACTGCTGTGCGGCAACGGCACCATCGGCGCTATGGTGATGGGCTGGCCGAAGGAGGAGACCATTTACTTTACCCATGAGAAATTATACGCGCCCTTCGCTCCGAAGCGGGAGCCTGTGCATACGGCAGGGCATCTGGAAGCTATCCGGCGCATGATGCTGGATGGCAGATACGAGGAAGCGGCGGAATTTGTGGTAAATCTTTCCTATCAGGAGGGGTATGGGCCCCGGATCGAGCAGTGGACCGACGGGTTTACCGTGGCCTGCGACATGAAGCTGCGGTTTCCCCAGAAGGAGGAGCCGGAGGACTATAAAAAATCCCTGAATTTTGAAAACGGCCAGGCGGAGGTTTCCTTCACCCTGGGAAGCAGCCGGGTCACCCGGGATTTCTTCGTATCCCGAGCCGCCGGGATCGCCGTAATGCGGATCACCTCTTCAGAGCCCGTCAGCTTTGAGGTCTCTCTGGAAAAGCATCAGGAAATTCAGGAAGCCTGCGAGCCGTATTGGAAGGAGGTCGGCTACGACCGCCGGATCCTGGATCCGCTGGTAGCCGTTCAGGATCATACGCTGCTGTATGAGGGCGTGTATCAGGATACCGATTTCGGATACCGCTGCGCTGTAAAAGTCGCGGAAACAGACGGCGCGGTTTGCGGGGAGCCGGACAGAATCACCGTAAGAAACGCCCGGGACACCTTGCTGTTCTATAATCTTCTTCCGGTTCCGGACCGCCGGAAGGCTGTCCCCCGGGCGGAGGACAGCTTTGAGGGCCTGCCCTTGTCCTATGAGGAATTGCTCCAGGCCCACGCGCGGCTTCATAACGCCGTTTACAGCCGTATGGAATTGAAACTCAGCGACCCGCAGGCGCCTAAGAGCGAGCTGGCGGAGGAGCTCTGGGAAAAAGGGCGGCAAAAGCTGCCGCCCAACCGGTATTTTGAAATGCTGTGCGACGCGGGCCGGTACCAGGTGATCTGCGCCAGCGGAGAGACGCCGCCAACGCTTCAGGGGATTTGGACCGGAACCAACCATGTGCCCTGGTCCGCCGATTATACCCGCAACGGCAACGAGCAGACGGTGATTCTTTCCAATCTGCCCGGCAATATGTTTGAGTGCATGGACAGCTTTATCCGCTATGAGGAGAGCCTGATCCCGGAGGAGCGGGAAAACGCCAGGGTGATGTACGGCTATCCCGGTATTTTAAGCGCCTCCCGCACCAGCAGCCACGGCCTGAACAACCACTTCAGCGTAGAATGGCCTATGACGTTTTGGACCACCGGCGCCGCATGGAACGCCCATTTCTTTTATGATTACTATCTTTATACCATGGACCGGGAGTTCTTTTTAAACCATGCGCTTCCGTATATGAAGGAGTGCATCGTGTTTTTTGAGAAATTCCTTATCGAGGACGAAAACGGCAAGTGGATGTTCGTCCCGTCCTATTCTCCGGAAAACAAGCCGGCGAATTCCCCCGGAATTTCCCAGGCGTGCATTAACGCCACCATGGACGTCGCTTTGGTCAGCGAGCTGCTGCGGAATCTGATTCAGGGCTGTGAAACGGAAGGCGTGGAAAAAGAAAGCCTTCCCAAGTGGAGAGCCATGCTGGGGAAAATGCCTGCCTATCAAATTAACGAGGACGGCGCTTTAAAGGAATGGTGTACTTCCCGGCACGAGGATTTTTACGATCACCGCCATTCCTCCCACCTGTATCCCCTGTATTACGGGGTGGCGGAGGAATTTAAAAACCAGCCGGAGCTGATGGAGGCCGCTAAAAAGGCCTATGAAATGCGGATGAAATATAAAAAGCAGGAAATCGGCGTGATGGCGTTCGGCACGATCCAAATGGCTATGACCGCCGTCCACCTGGGAGATACGGACACGGCGTGGAGGCTTTTATGCTCCATTGCGGAAAATAATTACTACAATACCTTTTCCCCCTCTCACAACGCCGGACCGTTTATCTTCAACTGCGATATCAGCGGCGGCGTGCCGGGGCTGATATTTGAAATGCTGATCCAGTCCTATCCGGTTACCGATGAAAATGGAAAGATCCAGTCCTTTGAGATCCGGCTCCTGCCGAATCTTCCGGAGCCCTGGCAGTCGGGCAGCCTGCGCGGCGTGAGAGCAAGAGGCGGCTTTGAACTGAACTTTTCCTGGGAAAACGGAAAGGTCACCCAGTGCGAGGTCATTTCACATTCCAATTACAGCTACACCATGGGATAGGGCAAAGCGGATTTGTCCGGATGGTGGGAAAACGGCTTTCTGGAGCTTGAAGGCGGAAGCGCCTGAAGCCGGGCCGCTGTGCGCCTGGGAAAGCTCATTTCGGGCCGTGGAACAGCCGGCGCTGAAAGGCTGGCTTTAAGATATTTTGATTGGATCGTCAGGAGGAGCGATTATGAATTATACGGTTATGGCTTATACCCGCCGGGAAAACAGAGAGCTGGAGAGCGCCATGCACCTGGCGGCGGTGCTGGAAAACGGCTCCTTGCAGCCCTTGCAGAACGGGACCGGCATCCTGTTTGCCAAAGCGGAATTTAACGAAGGCCCTCTGTGCGGCACCACGAAAATCCTGCGGAAGCCATGGGTGTTCCGCCTGAAGGATGGAGCCTTCGGCGTGGTATGCCTGCGCCGCAACGTAGGCGGCGGTCTGGAGCCTGGAAAAGAAAACTGCGTGCTGATATTCACCTCGCCGGATCTTCTTTCCTTCCGGGAGGAGGGACTGATCCCGGCAGCGCCGGAGGGTACGGCTGTTGCGGACGTCCGGTGCCAATGGGATGGGAAGGCTGGGCTCTACCGGCTGACCTGGTCGGATGGAACCGGATATTATACCTCGTCGTCACCGGATCTGACTTCCTTCACCGGTATGGAAAAGACCGGTTCCCCGGAGCCCCGGGCCTTGGTGAAGCTCAGCGATGGGGTGGATGGATGTTTGATTTCTCTTACCCAAGAGGAGTATGAAAAGGTTCTGCGCCGCTATTCTCCGGTAGTCCAGACCGGATGCCTGCCGGTTTATTGCAAGGCGGCTCCCGGGGAAAGAGTATCCCTTCCGGAGCAGGTGACCCTCACCTACTCCGACGGCTCGTTGAAGCCGATGCCGGTAAAATGGGAGCCCTTCTCCAGAACCCTGCCCGGCGTGTACTCGGTGGCGGGCGCCGTACAGCGGGAGACTTGGCCCTTTCCATTTTTGGAGGAGCGGGCGGACCCGACGGTGATCCGGTACCGGGGGCGCTACTATTATATGGCCACGGATGACGGAAACGGCCAGACCACCCTGAAAATCCGGGGCAGCGATACCATCAGCGGGCTGGCGGAGGCGGAGGAGCGCGTGATTTTCACCGCCAACCCGGAGGGATATATGTCAGGCTGCCTGTGGGCGCCGGAGCCCCACGTGGTCAACGGAAGACTGTGCGTGTTTTTTGCCGCCGGCAATCCCCACTGGTATACGGTGCAGTGCCATGTGATGGTGATGGCGGGGGATGACCCCCTGGACGCGGCAAGCTGGCAGACGCCTCAGCGGTGCCGCACCATAGAAGGCGGGGTTCTGTGCCCCGATGGAATCACCCTGGACATGACCTGCTTCACTGTGGGCCAGGTTCCCTACGTGGTCTGGGCCCAGCGGGTGATGCGCCTGGAGGAGCAGGAATTCGGCAACTCCGACTTATACATTGCCTCGGTGGATCCGGAAAAGCCTTGGCAGCTCACCAGCGCCCCGGTCTGCATCTGCCGGCCGTCCTATGGCTGGGACCGGGTGGATACCACGGTCGATGAAGGCCCCTTTGCCGTGCGGAGAGGAGACGACCTGTTCCTTACGTTTGCGGGATCCAGCGTCAGCGTTCTGTATTGTGTAGGCCTGCTTCACGCTAAGACGGGAAGCAACCTGCTCGATCCGGAAAGCTGGGAGGAGCTGGGGTACCCCATTCTGACCAGCGAGAGCGTGCCCGGTCAGCTGGGACCCGGACACAACTCCTTTACGAAGGATGAATTTGGAAACGATATTGTGGCATATCACGCCAAGCTGCCGGCAGCGGACGGCCACGACCCGGGCATGACAAACCGGCATACCGGCCTGAGGCCTGTCCACTGGGACGCCGAAGGCCTTCCGAGACTGGATATGACCCCGGAAAGGGAGCTGTCCCCCGGCTTCCAAATCCAGGCCGTTGTGGAGATCACGGAGGCCCCAAAGGAATAACCCAAGAAACTTTGCACTAAGGCGTCCTAGGCTTACGTAGGGCGCCTTTGCTTTGCTGTGAGGAAATTTAACGAATGAAGAGAAGCGCCTGTCAGAAGCCAGGCGGTAACGGCTCTTTCAGAACCTGTGTGAACTGCGTTTCGGCTTATCTCTTTGAGCAAAATACCTTCCGCAGAAATTTCTGAGGTCCCGCTGAGGCCCCGGTCAGAAAATCTGTGCCTTTGTTCCTCCTTTTTGAGAGCTATAGAACCCTTGCCGTCAGCCAAGGCTTTTTATCCGCCCCTCCGGTTTAGCCGGGGTCTTTCTTAGCTGTAAGCGGCAAGAAAAGAACCCATCCGGCAGATACCGGATGGGTTCTTTTTGAACTAGCTTATCCTAGGAAGCTTACGGAACGATTATTTATACAGCGGGCCGTAGGTCTTGCAGGCATTGTAATCGGCGGCCATGGGGCAGTCTACGCCGAAGGAGGCCCAGGCGTGAGGACGGAAGATCTCCTTCTCGTCCAGGTTGTGCATAGAGACCGGGATTCTCAGCATGGAGGCCAGGGTAATCAGGTCCTTGCCGATGTGGCCGTACACAAACGCGCCGTGGTTGGCGCCCCAGTTGGCCATGACGGAGTAAACGTCGGTGAAGGGGCCCTTGCCGGTGAGCTTGGGAGCAAACCAGGTGGTGGGCCAAGTGGGGTCGGTTCTCATATCCAGCGTCTTGTGAACCTCGTCCGGCAGGGTTACGGTATAGCCCTCGGCGAACTGGAGCACCGGGCCTAAGCCCTCTACCAGATTCAGGCGGACCATGGTCACAGGCATTTCGGCCTGGGTCTTAAAGTGAGAGGAGAATCCGCCGCCGCGGAAATATCCCAGGTCGGCATGGCACCAGTCGGTGGCCTTCAGGCAGCCGTCAATGTCAGCGTCGGTCATGTCATACCATTTCTTCATCACGTGGTTGCCGTTTTCATCTGTGCTCGCGCCGGTTGCGTCCAAAGCCGCGGCGCCGGAATTGATCAGATGAATAAAGCCGCCGGCGGCCTTGCCCTCAGGCTTCCAGCCGGTCACGCGCTCCACAGCCTCGGGGCTCCAGTAGGTGCGTACGTCGGCGAAAACGCTTGCCTGGTTGGTGAGCAGGTTGCCAAACATCATGGAAACGGCATTGAGGCCGTCGTTCTCAGTGGCAAAGGGAATCGGCTGCTTTTTGCCGCGCCAGTCAAAGGTGGTGTTCATAAAGGCCTCGGTAAAGTCGCCGTTAGGCTGCCAGTCGGACCACATGCGCTGGCCCTGGAAGCCTCCCAAAATGCCGTTGCGGCCCATGGATTCTTCTTCCCAGCCCATTTCGGCCAGCTTGGGGTTGCCCAGCATCAGGTCACGGCAGATCAGGGTCATCTTGACTACGAAGGCCCATTCCTCTTCCTTCTGGGCGTCGGTGTGCTTTTTCTCCGGCGGGTTCTTATCGAAGCCCTCCGGGCAGTGCGCCTTGGTCCAGGCCAAAGCTCTCTCAAATTCCTCGTGATCGTAAATCTCCAGCTTCATGCGGCGGAGTACCTCGGTCATATCTACCCACTCGGCGCGGATGCCCAGGTATTCCTGGAAGAACTGAGGATTGCAGAAAGAGCCCATGATGCCCATGGAAACGGAGCCGATGCCCACATAGGCTTTGTTCTTCATCACGCCGACAGCGCAGGCGCAGCGGGCGAACCGGAGAATTTTTTCCTTAACGTCGCAGGGAATGGTGGAATCCGTGACATCCTGGACGTCGTGACCGTAGATAGAGAAGGCAGGCAGGCCTCTTTGGTTGTGAGCGGCCATAACGGCGGCCAAATATACCGCGCCGGGACGCTCGGTGCCGTTAAAGCCCCAAACCGCCTTAATGGTGGAAGGATCCAGGTCCATCGTCTCGCTGCCGTAGCACCAGCAGGGAGTAACGCTCAGGGTGGCGCACACATTCTGCGTGGCGAACTGCTGGGCGCAGCGGGCCGCCTCCTCGCCGCCGCCGATGGTGCAGTCGGAAATGACGCATTTCATCGGAGTGCCGTCTGGATAACGAATCTCGGATTCAATTAGCTCCTTGGCCATCTTAGCCATCTGCATGGTTTTTTCTTCCAGGCTTTCCCGCACGCCGAACCGGCGGCCGTCAATGATGGGGCGGATGCCAATGGTAGGATAGTTTGTCATAAAATTTGACCTCCTTGTGATAAAATAAAATCACTCTGCCTCAACCGGCGGAAATTTCGAGCTTTCAATACGAAAAGGCTAAAAACAAGAAACCCCGCCGCTGAAATCTGTACAAGTTCATTATAGAAAAAAGCAGCCTCAAATTCAATAGGTTATCCTGTTTTGCATATCAGAATTTTTGCTTTCTTCTCCCGCCGAACGAGGCAATTTCCCGGCGGGCCCGGCAGAATCCTTTCCAGGCCGGGGCAAGGCGCCGCGGGGCGTCGCTCCTGCGCGCGGCTTTCTCTTTCCGGTATCCCAGCCTCAGCCTGGAGTTGGCGGCTTTAGATACCGCGCTGGCCGCAGAACAGGGCCGTCCCGCCAGGCGCTCCTTTTGAGAGGCGGGCTTTTCAATATTCCGCTGAAGAAAGCCGGCTGTATCAGGAGCCGTTTTTATAAACCCATAAAATATCCCGTTGACTTTAGCGGAAGGAGCGTTAATAATGAAAGATGCCTGATCATAAGTTATAACGCTTTTGCGGCGGTCTGTGGAAGCGCAGACATAGGAGGAGAGAGCTTGAGAGGGGATTTCAATGATTTGACCAAGGGAGGCGTGACCAAACAGCTGGTTCGCTACGCCATTCCTATGGTGGTGACCAGCTTGCTGCAAGCCTGCTACAGCATGGCGGATTTGCTGATCGCAGGCCATTTTATCGGCAGTTCGGGGATATCTGCCATTAATAACTCCAGCCAAATCGTGTTGATTTTGACCAATATCGCCATCGGACTGACGACAGGCGGTACGATTTTAATCGGCCAATGCTTTGGGGCAGGCAGCCGGGAAAGGCAGAAAAAGGCAACCGGAACCCTGGTAACCTTGTCTATGGGGCTGGGAGCTCTCTGCGCCGTGATTTTTTTCCTGGCGGCAGAACCAATGCTGAGGGCGCTCGGCGCCCCAAGCCTGGAGGAAGCTAAAATTTATCTCCAGACCTGCTCCGTAGGGCTGGTGTTTGTATTTGGCTATAATGCTCTAAGCTCGGTGCTGCGGGCGGTGGGAAATTCCAAGCAGCCTTTTTATTTTATCGCGGCCGCCGCAATGATTAATGTGGCGCTGGATCTGTTCCTGATGGGATACTGCCGCATGGGAACTCTGGGGGCGGCCGTCGCTACCACTGCGGCCCAGGGAGTATCCTTCCTGTCAGCGCTGTTCTATTTGTTAGGGAGGAAAGAGCTTTTCCAGCTAAAGCTGGAATTTTTAAAAATCCGGGTCAATGAACTGCTGGTAATTTTAAGGCTGGGAATTCCCGGAGCTGTCCAAATGACGATCGCGGGGGTTTCCTGGCTTGTGGTGACCTTTCTCATCAACCAATACGGCGTAGATGTCAGCGCCGGCAACGGAGTCAGCATTAAGATCAAGGATTTCTGCCAGCTGTTCACCTCCGCTATGGCTACTTCCGCATCCGCCATGATCGCCCAAACCTTGGGAGCGGGCCTTTACGACCGGGCAAAAAATGTTACTGATACGGCTATGAAAATCACGGTGGCGATGTCCCTGGCCATAATTGCTCTGGTAGAACTGCTGGCGCCCCAGCTGGCGGGCCTGTTTACCAGCGACGAGAATGTAAGGCTGGCGGCGGTGCAGAACCTGAGAATCGAGATTGTAGGCCAAGTATTTTACGCGGTTTTTATGGTATATCACGCCTTAGCCATCGGCGCGGGACACACAGCCTTCGCTATGGCCAGCTCTTTTGTAAACTGTATCGTCTTCCGGGTGGTACTGGCGGCGGCCTTCAACCATTTCTGGGGGCTGACTGGAATTTACCTCGCCTGTATGATCGCTCCCGCTTCCTCGGTTCCGCTGGGCTATTTTTATACCCGGTCCAATGTGTGGCGGCGTTCGCTGGTGTAAGAAACGCCGCCCAAAAAGAAAGGCGCGGCCTGGGAAAGAACCCGGGCCGCGCTTTTTTGCCGTGTATCAGCGGATTTGGCTGATTAGAAATTAAAGTTGTCCGGATCGGCCCCAAACCGACGGTCCTGATTTAAAGCGGTAACCGCTTCCATGTCCTTCTGAGAGATCTCAAAGTCGAACACATCGCCGTTGGCAAAAATCCGGTCTTTATGAACGGATTTTGGAATCACGATAGTATCCCGCTGCAAATGCCAGCGGATGATCAGCTGGGCGGCGGACTTCCCGTAACGGCCGGCGATTTCGTTGACCACAGGGTCGCTCAGTACGGAGCCGGTGCCCTTACTGCCTCCCAGGGGGCTCCAGGCCTCTACGGCAATGCCCTTTTGGTCACAGTAATCAAAAAGCTGCTTCTGGGTGAGATAGGGATGGCATTCGATCTGGTTTACCGCCGGAACCACCTCCGCATCCTGAAGGAGATCGTCGAGATGATGTATCTGAAAATTGCTCACGCCGATAGCGCGGATTTTTCCCTCTTTGTAAAATTCCTCCATGATCTTCCAGGATTCCTTGTAGACTCCGGCTACCGGCCAGTGAATCAGCAGCAGGTCCAGATAGTCGGTTTGAAGGTACTCCAGGCTTTTCTCAATGTTTTCCCTCTGGGTGTGATCCCGCATATCCTGGTTCCACAGCTTGGTGGTGATGAACAGTTCCTTCCGGTCGATGCCGCTCTCCTTGATGGCCTCACCCACGGCGTCCTCGTTGTGGTAAGCCTTGGCGGTGTCGATGTGGCGGTAGCCCGCTTCCAGGGCCCACAAAGCGGCCTGCTTGGTGTCGCCGCCAGATTGGAACACGCCAAAGCCCAGCCTTGGCATTTCCACGCCGTTGTTTAGGGTTTTACTGGTTAAAAAGTTCATAAGATTTTCCCTCCATACTCATTGTTGTTTGGAAAGCCGCCGGCACAACCCGGCGGGGCGTTCTGCGTAAAAGGGCTTATGCTGAAAGCGTCGCGGCAGGCAGCCGGTCTGCACAAAGCCGCTTTTCCTTGATTCATATGGCTTTTTAAAGGCTGGCCTGACTGGTAACGAAAATCCGAAAAAGTGCGGACTTCCGGCGCAGGACTCTTTTTGGCCATTGCCGCCGCAGAGGTTCTGACACGCTTTTGAACCTGGCAAGCGCCGGTGGGGACAGGCTTACAGCGCCAGCTGGTAAACCGCCAGGGCATCCTGCTCCGAAAGCTTTTTCAGCCCGCCTAAGGGCTTAGGAGAACCGTCGGGCCAGTGGGTGGCCTTATAGGCCATTTGCGCCAGGTGCCGGCTGTCAATGCCCAAGCCGGCCAGAGTTGACGGCTGGCCCATCTCTGTAAAGAAGGCCTGAAGCCGCCGGATACCCTCCAGGGCAACGGCCTCCAGATCCCGGAGGCCGCCGCCGACGCCCATAACGTTGACAGCGAACTGGACGAAAATCGGAAGATGCTCCTTGTAAATGTGGCGCATCCACGCCGGGGTTACCACGGCTAAGCCCGCTCCGTGGGCCACGTCATAAATAGCGCTGAGCTCATGCTCCATATTGTGGCAGCCCCAGTCCTCCTCGCGGCCCAGGCCCAGCAGCCCGTTGTGAGCTACTGTGCCCGCCAGGGCGATCTCCGCCCAAGCGTCGTAGTTAGTGTGATCCCGTTTCAGGATTCTGGCATTGCTCATGATCGTGCGCAGCACGCTCTCGCACAGTCCGTCGGTAACGTCGGTGTGAGTGGTGTTGGTGAAATACCGTTCCATAATATGGCTCATCATGTCGCAGACGCCGTTGGCCACCTGGTTTTCCGGCAAAGTGAAATAAAGCTCCGGATTCATAATGCTGAACACCGGACGAAGAATCACGTCTCCGTAGGGCAGCTTCAGCTGCGCCTCCTCATTGGTGACAACGGTTCCGTCGCTGGCTTCGCTGCCGGTGGCGGGCAGAGTCAAAATGGTGGCAACCGGCAGGGCAGTCTCGATAGGCTTGCCGGTTGCGAAGAAATCCCACACGTCGCCGTCATAGGGCACGCCCATGGCGATGGCCTTAGCGGAATCAATGACGCTTCCTCCGCCTACGGCCAGAATAAAGCCGATGCCTTCCCGGCGGCAGAGCTCAATACCCTGATGGATCAGGGACAGCCTGGGATTCGGCTGAACGCCTCCCAGTTCCACAAAGGAAACGCCCGATTCCCGCAGGGAGGCGGCTACCCGGTCGTAGAGGCCGCTTTTTTTGATGCTTCCCCCGCCGTAGTGGAGAAGAATCTTTTCGGCGTAGGGCTTGACCAAGGAGCCAACCTGGGTCTCGGTTCCCTTGCCGAAGACGATGCGCGTTTTGTTGGAGTAATCAAAGTTTAGCATGTGAACAATCCTCCTGCTCTTTTAAAATTTCAGATTTATCCCGCGGCCTCGCGCCTTTGGACGCTTCAGCGTGCTGCACGTCGTGGGAAAACAGCGCTGCCAATGACGGAAGAAGCCGCTCGGACGGAGTTTTCCCGGACAATCATAGAAAAAGGCGGCGCGGCCTTCCGTCAATCGGATTCGCGAATTGCCGAACCGCGGCGCTGCCAATGCGGTTATCGGTTTCCAGTCTCTGGATACCCTTTCAGTTTACGCCGGAAGGAAAACCTTTGTCAATGGGATATTACTATGATATTTTTGTCCGGCTGGTGAAACCAGGCCGATTTTACTTCCTCGGGGAAGCCGCTGCGCCGCGGATCGCGCCGGGTTAACAGCTTCTTAAGAAGAAAAGTAAAAATTCGCTAAAAAAAATGGGGTAAAAAATAGAATTTTGTCAAAGAAATCTGTTTTTGGTTGAAACGAAGAAGAATTTCTGCTATTCTATAAGAGATATTTTCATGGGAGGTCACATCATTGGGCGCACAGGGGAATTTTGTGATTCGGAAGGCGGAAAAGAAGGACGCCTGTCTGGTACTGGAGTTTATCCGGAAAATAGCGGAATACGAAAGGATGTCCCGGCAGGTAGTGGCCACCCGGGAGCTGCTGGAGGAATTTGTCTTTGACCGGAAAGCGGCGGAGGTCCTGATTGGAGAGGCGGAGGGCAGACCGGTTGGCTTTGCCCTTTATTTTGAGAACTTTTCCACCTTCTTAGGCCGGACGGGGCTTCACCTGGAGGACTTGTTCGTGGACCCGGACCAGAGGGGAAAAGGGTATGGCAAGCAGCTGTTTCAGGCAGTGGCGAGGATCGCGGCGGAGAGAGGCTGCCAGAGGCTGGAGTGGGCCTGCCTGAACTGGAATCAGCCTTCTATAGATTTTTATCATTATATGGGCGCGGTGCCCCTTGAGGAATGGACCACCTTCCGGCTGGCGGGAGGCGCCATCGAGGCGGCTTTGGAAAAATAGAAAATTGAGGAGAGAATTAAGTATGGACGCAACCTTTTGGGCGCTAATGCCGCCTGTTGTGGCAATTGTGCTGGCACTGATTACCAAGGAGGTATACGTATCCCTGCTGATCGGCATTTTGGCGGGAGGCTTGTTTTACGCGAATTTTAACGTGCTGGATGCTCTGGAGACCACCTTTACCATTATGGGAGAACGGGTGGGAAGCAACACAAATATTATCGTTTTCCTGGTGCTTTTGGGAATGCTGGTAGCTTTGATGAGCAAATCCGGGGCTTCGAGAGCCTACGGCAGCTGGGCTTCCCGGTCAATAAAAACCAAGCGGGGCGCTTTGTTCGCCACCGCCGGGTTAGGCGCTCTGATTTTCGTGGACGACTATTTCAATTGTCTTACGGTGGGCACCGTCATGCGGCCTGTAACGGAGCGGTATAAGATCTCAAAGGCCAAGCTGGCCTATATTATCGACGCGACCGCCGCCCCGGTGTGCATCATTGCGCCTATTTCAAGCTGGGCCGCGGCGGTAGGCTCCAGCCTGCCGGAAAGCAGCAGCCTGGATGGCTTTAGCCTGTTTTTGCAGACCATTCCCTTTAATCTTTACGCTCTGCTGACTATCGTCATGGTAATCTTTATGATCGCTATGCAGTTTGATTTCGGCAAAATGAAGAAGGCGGAGGCCCATCCCGAGCTGGGCACTGCCATGTCCGATGAAATCGACGACAGCCAGGCGGGCCGGGACCGGAAAGGCCGGGTCTTCGACCTGGTGATTCCCATTATCACCCTGATTGTGCTGTGCATCGCCGCTATGCTCTACACCGGCGGCATCCTGGAAGGCAAGTCCATCGCGGGAGCGTTCGCCGACTGCGATTCCTCCCTTTCCCTGGTCTTAGGCTCCTTTTTCACCATCGTATTGGTATTTCTGCTGTATATCCCCAGAAGGGTCATCTCCTTCAGCGAGTTTGCCGCCAGCCTGGTGGAAGGCTTTAAAGCCATGGTTCCGGCGATCCTGATCCTGACGCTGGCCTGGACCCTTTCCGGCGTCTGCGGAGAGGATTACCTTAACGCCGGCGGCTTTGTCAGCCAGGTGGTCAACGGAAACCAGATGGCCCATACCCTGATGCCCGGCATCTTCTTCCTGATCGCCCTGGGCCTGGCCTTTGCCACCGGCACCTCTTGGGGCACCTTCGGAATTTTGATCCCCATCACTATCGCCATCTTCGGCGATATGGGTGGACAGGTCATGGTGCTCACCGTGGCCGCCGTGCTGGCGGGCGCCGTCTGCGGAGATCATATTTCTCCCATTTCCGACACCACCATTCTGGCCTCCACCGGCGCCAACTGCAACCATATCGAGCACGTATCCACCCAGATGCCCTATGCCTTGCTGGTGGCCGCCTGCTGTTTGATTGGCTATCTCGTGGCGGGCTTCACCTCCAACGGATGGCTGGGCCTGGGCGTCGGCTTTGTGCTGCTGATGGCGGCTTTGATCGTTTTGCTGGCGCGGTTTAAGAAGCAGAAAGGCGCGGAAGCCTCTCAGGCTGCTGGGAAATAGTCCCGGAGAAAATAGAAATGCCGGATTTTATCCCCCTCTTTGACAAAGGAGGGGGATTTTTTTGTGGAAACGCCAATTTTTGAAAACAAACTTTATTCAGCTTTCCGGGTGGAATTTCCATTGGGTTGTGATACAATGAAGTTGCGGCAAAATATTATAAAAAGGAGAGGTAGACAATGAAACTAGGCTTTGTCAGCGCGATTCTGGCAGATTTCACCTTTGAGGAAATGATCGACTGCGCCAGTGAAATGGGGTATCAGTGCGTGGAGGTGGCCTGCTGGCCCCAGGGAAAGGCGGAGCGCCGGTATGCCGGGGTAAGCCACATCAACGTGGATGAGCTTTCGGATGAAAAGGCCGCCTATCTTCAGGCGTACTGCCGGGAGAAAAATGTGGAGATCTCATCTCTGGCCTACTATCCCAATACTCTGGACCCGGATCTGGACAAACGGGCCGCCGCGGCGGAGCATCTGAAGAAGCTGATAGCGGCTTCTAAGAAGCTGGGCGTGAACATGGTTACCACCTTTATCGGCAGGGATCAGACGAAGACGGTCGAGGAGAACCTAGAGCTTTTTGAGCAGGTATGGAAGCCGCTGATTGCCCTGGCGGAGGAGAACCAGGTGAAAATCGGCATTGAAAACTGCCCCATGCTGTTCGACGCCGGACAGTGGCCCGGCGGACAAAATCTTGCAACCACCCCGAAAATCTGGCGGGAGATGTTTTCCCGGATTCCCAGCGAGTATTTCGGCTTGAATTACGACCCCAGCCATTTTGTGTGGCAGCGCATCGATTACCTGAAGCCTCTGTATGAGTTTAAGGATAAAATTTTCCATGTCCACTATAAGGATATCAAGCTGTATCCCGACCGGCTGGACGACGTGGGGATCATGGGGTATCCCCTGGAGTACATGGCTCCCAAGCTTCCCGGACTGGGGGATGTGGACTGGGGCGCGTACGTTTCCGCCTTGCGGGATATCGGTTATGACGGGTATACCTGCGTGGAGGTAGAGGACCGGGCCTTTGAAGGCTCTCTGGAGGAGGTGAAAAAATCTCTTCTGCTGAGCAAGCGGTATATGGAGCAGTTTGTCATCTAAGACGTGATCCCGAATCCGCCGTGTCAGGCCGCCGGAGAAGCTTGATTCTCCGAACGGCTGGACGGGATAGGCTTGATAGGCGCCGGCTTCTCAGCAGACAGCGCCCGAGGCCGCCTGGAATCTTCTGATCCCAGGCGGCCTTTTGCGGCGGCTTCAGCGGGAAGGCTGTAACCGCAGAAAAGCCTTCGATAAAAATTAATAAATAGTTGACTTTTCCCTTAGGGTTTGGAGGTATAATATACAAGGATAGAGTGGGAATTCAAAAGAAGGAGTTTTTCAATGTTAGCGGAAGAAAAAAAAGAATCCGGCGGAAGGCTTGAGGAAAGCCGCCGCGATCCTCAGGACGAGAGAAAGTATCTGATCCGGAGAAGAGTAGTCAGCATCGTATCGTTTTTGATTTTGATCGGCTTTTTCGCCGTGGTAGCGGTTTACGTGGGCAAGCCTATGATTAACCTGGCAAAAGACCCGGAGACCTTCCGCCTGTGGGTGGACAGCCACGGCTTCGGCGGAAAGCTTGCCATGGTGGGGATGATGGTCCTCCAGGTTGTGGTGGCGGTGATCCCCGGCGAGGCCCTGGAAATCGGCGCGGGCTACGCCTTCGGCGCCTGGGAGGGGCTTTTGCTGTGCCTGATCGGCGCGGCGATCGGTTCGGCAATCATTTTCTTTTTTGTCAAGCTTTTGGGCGTCAAGATGGTGGAAGCCTTTATTTCCCGGGAAAAGATCAATTCTCTGAAATTTATCAAGAGCAGCAGGCGGCTGAACCTGCTGATGTTTATTCTGTTCTTCATTCCCGGCACCCCAAAGGATCTGTTCACCTATTTCGCCGGCCTCACCCCTATGAAGCTGCATACGTTCCTGATGATCTCTACCATCGCGAGAATTCCCTCGGTGATTACCTCCACCATCGGCGGCCACGCCCTTGGCACCCAGCAGTATGTGTTCGCGGCGGTGGTGTTCGCCATTACCATTATCGTCAGCCTGATCGGCATCCTGGTTTATCGGCGGATTTCCAAGCAGGAAAAGGAAAAAGAAAAAGAGGAGAGTCAGAATGATACCATTTCTCAGGGATAACAGCGTGGTGTTTCTCGGGCTTTTATCCTGGTTTATTGCCCAATTGATCAAGTTTATCATCGAGGTTTCCACCCACCGCAGGATCAATTGGAGGCGCTTTTTTGAATCCGGGGGAATGCCCAGCTCTCATTCGGCGTTCGTGTGCTCCATCGCCATGGGCATCGGCTTCCGGGAGGGCTTCGCGTCCAGCTTTTTTGCTCTGGCGTTTATGATCGCCATGGTGGTGATGTACGACGCCATGGGCGTGCGCCGGGCTGCGGGAGAGCAGGCGGAGGCCATCAATGAGCTGCGGGAAAAAATCTCTGAGGACCAGGTGGAGGAGGATCCTTTTCCAGAATGGGGCAAGCCCTTGCGGGAGGCCCTGGGCCATAAGCCTACCGAGGTCATCAGCGGCGCGATCCTGGGAATCGCGGTATCATTTTTAGCGTTTTAAAGGATGGTGATTTTCAGTCAGGCGGGAAGCAGCCGTGCTGACCGTGCCTTGGCCGCTGTTGCTTTGGTGCGGTCCTCTTGCGCCGCGAACCGGAAAAGCTGAATCATTTTCTGCTCCGCCGGCTTCTGGAAAGGTCCGCCGAAAATTCGGTGATTGACTTTGACCAGGGAGTCGGCTATACTAAAAGCAAACAGAAAAACGTTTTATTAAGGAGGCGCTTTCATGGAAAATTATCTACTGGGACTGGATAACGGCGGCACGATGGTGAAGGCCGTTATCTTTGACGGCAACGGAAAAGAGGTGGCTGGCGCGGCCGCTAAGCTTCGCATGATTACGCCGGAGGCCTCTATGACAGAGCGGGACATGGAGGAGCTTTGGGAGGCCAACTGCCAGGTGATCCGGGAGGCGCTCGCCAAGGCCGGCGGCGGCGCGGCGGAAAAAATCCGCGGCATTGCCTGTTCTGGCCACGGAAAGGGCCTTTACCTGTGGGGAAAGGACAATAAGCCGGCCTATAACGGCATTGTTTCCACTGACGGCCGGGCCTGGAAATATCCGGAGCAGTGGCAGAAGGACGGCACGGCGGAAAAGGCCTTTGAAAAGACCTATCAAAGGATTCTGGCTTCCCAGCCGGTGTCGATTTTAAACTGGTTTAAGGAACATAAGCCCGAGGTTTTGGAAAATACGCAGTGGATTTTTGAGTGTAAGGACTACATTCGGTTCCGCCTGACCGGAGAAGCGTTCGCGGAGAAGACCGACTATTCCGGCTCCGGTCTGATGAACCTGAGGGACCGGTGCTTTGACGAGGAGCTTTTGGCCCTTTTCGGCCTGAAGGATCTGATGAGATGCCTGCCTCCCCTGAAAAACGCTACGGATGTGTGCGGCGCCGTGTGCAAGGAGACCGCGGAGCGTACCGGCCTCAGGGAAGGCACCCCGGTTTCCGGCGGCATGTTCGATATCGACGCCTGCGCCGTGGCCATGGATGTTACCGATGAGAAAAACCTGTGCGTTATCGCGGGCACCTGGAGCATTAACGAGTTTTTGTCTAAAACCCCGGTGCTGGACGGCACGATTATGATGAATTCCATCTTCGCTTTGCCGGAGTACTATTTGGTGGAGGAGTGCAGCGCCACCTCCGCCGGCAACCACGAGTGGTTCACCGAGATGTTCCTCCAGCAGGAAAAAGAGGAGGCTAAGCGGCTGGGGATGAACGTGTATCAGTACACCGACCGGCTGGCCGCCGAGGTGGGGCCGGCGGATCAGAACATTATATTCCTGCCGTTCCTTTACGGCTCTAATTACGATCCCAGAGCCAAGGCTTGCTTTGTGGGCCTGGACAGCCACCATACCCGCGCCCAGATCATCCGGGCGGTGCTGGAGGGCGTGGTGTTCTGCCACATGGTTCACATTGAAAAGCTGCTGCTGCACATGAAGCCCAGCGCGATCCGGCTGGCCGGCGGCGCCGCCAATTCTCCCCTGTGGGTGCAGATGTTTGCCGATGTGACCGGCCTGCCGGTGGAGATTGTCAAGGTAAAGGAGCTGGGAGCCTTGGGATGCGCCATGACCGCTGCGGTGGCCGCCGGCCTGTACAGCGACTGCAAGGACGCCGCCAAGCATATGGTTACCATCGGGGACCGGGTAGAGCCTAATATGGAAAACCACAAAATCTATCAGAAAAAATATGAGCTTTACCGCAAGGTGTCTGATGCGCTGTTTCCCCTTTGGGGCGATTTCTCTCAGGAATAACCGGACGGCGGCCCTCGCGCTCTTTGATTTTAGAACGGAAGCTTCGATGCGTGAGTGCCGCCGCCTTTAAGAAGCAGCTAAGTTCAAATCAAAACCACCAGGCCTGGAAGGGGATCATACCGGCCAGCCTCTTTAGAGGCCGGCCGGTATGATCCCCTTCCAGGCCTTACCCGAACCGCCGGCTTTGAGGGAGGCTGCGGCAGCTTTTTCTTGTTTTGCGGCTTTTACGTGCTCGAACACGGGAAAATGCCGGAAATCTGCCGGGCGCAAGGCTGCCTAAATGCCGTGCTCGAACACTTTCTATATTTTTTTTAAAAAATTCATTGCTTTGTCACGCGAGAAGTGGTATAGTAGCCTTAAAGAACCAACCCCCAAAATAAAGTGATAAGATAGGAGGAAAAAATATGTTTCAAAACATCCCCCAGGTAAAATTGGGAATCATCGCGGTAAGCCGCGACTGCTTTGTCATCTCTCTTTCCGAGCGCCGCAGAAAGGCGATTGTGGAGAGCTACGCCAAAAAGGGCGGCGAGCTTTATGAAGTGATGACCACAGTGGAAAATGAAAACGATATGCTCAAGGCGGTGGACGAGGCGAAAAACGCCGGCTGCAACGCTTTGGTGGTATTCCTGGGCAACTTCGGCCCGGAAACTCCTGAGACTCAGGTAGCCCAGTACTTTGACGGCCCTGTGATGTATGTAGGCGCGGCGGAGGAATCCGGCGACGACCTGATCAACGGCAGGGGCGACGCCTACTGCGGCATGCTTAATTGCTCCTACAACCTGAATTTGAGAAAAATCCGCGCGTTTATCCCGGAGAACCCGGTGGGCACCGCCGACGAGCTGGCAGACCTGATCGCGGAATTTGTGCCGGTTGCCACCGCTCTGCTGGGCGTCAGCAAACTGAAGATCTTTACCTTCGGCCCCCGTCCCCATGACTTTTTTGCCTGCAACGCTCCTATTAAGGCCTTGTATGATTTAGGCGTGGAAATCCAGGAGGACTCCGAGCTGGATCTGCTGGTAGCTTATCAGGCCCACGAGGGCGACAAGAGAATCCCCGCCGTGGTGGAGGATATGAAAAACGAATTGGGCGCCGGCTGCCAGTATCCTGACCTGCTGCCGAAGATGGCCCAGTTTGAATTGACTCTGCTGGATTGGGCTGAGGAAAACAAAGGCTCCCGCGAGTATGTGGCTTTCGCCAATAAGTGCTGGCCGGCGTTCCCCAAGGCCTTCGGCTTTGTTCCTTGCTATGTTAACGGCCGCCTGATGGCCAAGGGCATCCCAGTGGCCTGCGAGGTGGATATTTACGGCGCTCTGAGCGAGTACATCGGCCTGTGCGTTTCCGGCGACCAGGTCACCCTGCTGGATATCAACAACACCGTTCCTCAGGATCTGTACGATCAGGAGATCAAAGGGAACTACGACTATCGTCTCCATGAGACCTTCATGGGCTTCCACTGCGGCAATACGCCTATGTGCAAGCTGAATTCCGGCGCGCTGAAGTATCAGCTGATTCAGAACCGGAACCTGGAAAAAGGCGGAGAGCCTGATTTCACCAGAGGTACTTTGGAGGGCGACATCGCTCCCGGCAAGATCACCTTCTATCGCCTCCAGTCCACTGCCGATACCAAGCTGACCAGCTATATCGCCCAGGGTGAAATTCTGCCGGTAGCTACCCGCTCCTTCGGCGGCATCGGTATTTTCGCCATTTCCGAAATGGACCGCTTCTACCGCCATGTGCTGCTCTCCAAGCACTATCCGCACCACGGCGCCGTAGCCTTCGGCCATGTGGGCAAGGCTATGTACAGCGTGTTCCAGTACCTGGGTGTGGAGGATATCGCTTTCAACCAGCCAAAGGGAATGCTGTATAAGGATGAAAATCCCTTTGCGTAAGCGCTTGACCTAATAAAATTATGACAAAAGCCGGCACGCCTAAAAGGCGCGCCGGCTTTTCTATATTTTTCCTGAAAGGAAGCGAGCAAAAATCATTTATTTGGAGGCGTCCCTTGCGATGTTCCGGGCCACCGCCACGCCGGTAACGGAGGCCTGCATCAGGCCCCGGGTGATTCCCGCGCCGTCGCCGATGGCGAACAGGTTCTTAACCTTTGTCTCAAACCGGTCGTCGACCTGGATTTTACTGGAATAAAATTTTACCTCCACGCCGTAAAGCAGAGTGTTTTTAGAGTAGAGGCCCGGCGCCAGCTTGTCAAAGGCCTTCAGGCTTTCCACAATGCTGGTAAGATGCCGGTGGGGCAGGACAAAGGAAAGATCCCCGGGAACAGCGTTTTTCAGGGTGGGGACAGTGGTGGATTTGGAGAGCCTCTCCTTGTCGGTGCGCCGGCCCATCAGCAGATCGCCGAGGCGCTGCACCATAATGCCGCCGCCGGTGAGCATGTTGCCCAGCTGGGCGATATACCGGCCGTATTCGATGGGCTGGTTAAAAGGCTCGGTGAATTTGGTCGAAACCAGCATGGCGAAATTGGTGTTTTCCGAGTGCTTGTCCTCGTCGGCGTAGCTGTGGCCGTTGACCACGGCGATTCCCTTGCCGCCTACGCCGCCTTCATAATGCTCCTCGCTGACGATGCCTCCAGGATTCATGCAGAAGGTGCGGACCTTATTCTCAAAGGTATCTGAGTAATATACCAGCTTCGCCTCATACAGGTTTTTGGTCAGGTGGTCCATCACGGCATTGGGCACTTCCACCCGTACGCCGATATCCACGGCGTTGTTGATGGTTTGCAGGCTGTTTGCCCGGGCGATGGAGGTGAGCCATTCCGCGCCGCCCCGGCCAGGAGCCGCCACTATATAGCGCGCCTTTTCCAGCCTGCGCTCCCCGTCCCTGCCGATCAGCCACACGCCGACGGCTCGGCCGTTTTCGATCTCAATGGTGTCCGCCTTGGTGTATTCCCGGAATTCAAAGCCTTCCCGGCTGCTTAAATACCGGTACATCTCACGAAGCACCTCGAAGGAATACTCGGTGCCCATGTGCCGGACCGGACAGGGGATCAGCTTAATATTGTGCTTGTGGGCCTCGTAGCTGACCTGCTCGGCGAACTTGTCGCTTTTGCCGAATACCTTGTCCGGCGCGCCGAATTTTAAATAGATATCATCGGCGTAGCGGATCAGATCCCGAACCTCCTGCACCGGCAGATAATCGGTAACATTGCCGCCTACCTCCTCAGAAAGAGAAAGCTTGCCGTCAGAAAACGCGCCGGCGCCGGCCCAGCCGTTCATGATGTGGCAGGTCCTGCAGTGGGCGCAGTGGCTGGAGGTTCTGGCAGGACAGGACCGGTTGTCGATAGTGGAGCCGGAATCCACCACCAGCACCCTCATCTGGGGCATGAGCTTGTCCAGCTCCAGCGCGGTGAAGATGCCGGCTGGTCCGGCGCCGATTACGATGACATCATAAGCTTGCATGTGTTGTGTTCTCCTTTTTAAGCTTTGAATTTTTATTGATTGCCGGCCCGGCAGCCTCCACAGGCGAAGGCGGCGCTCTTTCGCTGAAAAACAGAGGAAAGCCGGCTGCCTGGTTACGGATGCGGCACGGCGCTGGGGGTGACGGGCACGCAGAGCTGCAGCTGAGCGCGGAAGCAGGCCCCGGCAAAATAAAAGGGAAGGGGGCCGGGGCTTGCGGAAAAGGTATGGCGGAATGGCAATGCTGATTTTTAAACGCTTCGTGGGTAAGGCTCAAAACGGGAATGGCCGGCTGAAGGGCGCTTCCAACGTCGGTTGATTTACCGGTCAGCCGCCGGAACAGAGAGGACGCCGGAACAAGCGGGCCATAGGCTGGCGGGATCTCAGACTATAGGATTCTACCGCCTGGCGGCCGGGTCAGGGATTAGGGGTCATGCGCAAAAGCCTTTTGGCGTTGCCGCTGAAAATTTTCTCATATTCATCATCGGTTAGATCCAGGGAAAGCAAGGTTTCCACCTCTGTTTTGTGATCCCACATGGGAAAATCGTCGCCAAACAGGAGGCGGTCCGCGCCGTAGGCGCGGATGATCTCCTTGCTGCGGACCTTGCCTAAAAAGGCGAAAGAACTGGAGGTGTCCAGCCAGCAGCTCCGGTCCAGCAGGTATTCCATGGCCAGATCCCACAGGGACCAGCCGCCGAAATGAGCGCCGATGACCTCCAGCTTGGGAAAATCGTCTAAAATATGGGCCAGGCGGCGCGGATGGGAAAAATCGTACCGGTAATCGCCGCAGTGGATCAGAATCGGCAGACGGCCCTCAATGGCCTCGTAAATAGGGTACATAGAGGGGTCATCCATATGAAACCGCTGGACGTCGGGATGGATCTTGATGCCGTGAAGCCCCAGCTTAACGCAGCGTTCGATTTCATCCACTGGGTTTTCCAGCCCCGGGTGGATGGTGCCGAAGCCGATGAGCCTGTCAGGATGCTCCTGGCAAGCGGCATGGATAAAATCGTTGATGCTTTGCACCTGCCTGGACACCGTGGCCACAGACTGGACTACGAACATCCCCACGCCGGCTTCACCGCCGCTTTTCAGCAAGGTATCCACGCTGCCGATTTTGTTCATGGGAATCGAATAAAATTCTCCGACGCTGTGAGAGGCCTTTTCCGCAATTTTATCCGGATAAATATGGGCGTGAAAATCAATAATATCCATCATGGCACTGTACTTCTTTCTGTTTAAAGATATGAAAATTTTCATAGATTTCAATTTTTGACCATTAAAACCCAATTTATTATAATATCAGAAGACGTGTTCTTTTGTCAAGGAAAAGATTACTGCAAGGGGAAATCAATATGGCTGCCTGCCCTGATTTAAGATTGACGGATTCCCTGTTTTTTACTACAATGGAAGCAAAGGGAATGAAGGGAGAATATTAAAATGGCTGAAGTAAAAGGAATGAAGGGGCTCAGGTTCCAAACCTCGAAGGCCGGAAGCATCCAGGAGCTTTGCTGTCCGCCTTACGATATCATCAGCGAGGAGCAGAGGAAGGCTTATTTGGAAAGAAACGAGCACAATGTGATCCGGCTGGAGCTGCCCAAGGGGGATGACCCTTACGGTACCGCCGGAAGGCTTTTAGAGGAGTGGATTCAGCAGGGAATCCTGAAGCGGGAAGAGAAGGAAAGCCTGTATATTTACGAGGAGGAGTTTACCGCCCGGGGAGAGCGGAAAAGGGTTAAGGGCTTTATCAGCAGGGTAAAGCTGGAGGAGTTTGAAAAGGGCGTGGTGCTGCCCCATGAGGAAACCTTGTCCAAGGCCAAGGAGGACCGGTTTAACCTGATGAAAGCCACCTTCTGCAATTTCAGTCAGATTTATTCTTTATATATGGACCCGGAGCACGTAACCCTGGCAAGGATCGATCAGCTTTCCCAGGGCGAGCCTCAGGCGGAGTTCACCGACGGGGAGGGAGTGACCCACCGCCTTTGGGTAGTGTCGGATCCGGAGACGGTCGCCGCCGTATGCGGTGATTTTAAGGATCGGAAGCTGTATATTGCCGACGGCCATCACCGGTATGAGACCGCCCTGAATTTTAGAAACTACTGCCGGGAACAGGGACTCGCCAAGGAAGGGGATCCGGCGGACTACATTATGATGATGCTGGTGGATATGGAGCACGACGGATTAGTGGTGTTCCCCACCCACCGTTTGCTCCGGAATTTGAAGAATTTTGATCCCAGAGCCGCCATGAAAGCCTGCGAGCCTTATTTCCGGGTGGAGGAAAAAGCCTGCGTTGCCCAGATGGAAAAGGCCCTGGACGAAAAGTACGCCAAGGGGGAAAAGGCGTTTGGATTTTACTGCGGCGGGGACCGCTGGACTCTGCTGACCCTGAAGGATTTGTCCGTGCTGGACGGGCTGCTTCCGGGCCTGAGCGAAGCCTCCAAGTCTCTGGATGTGACGGTGCTGCATACCCTGGTGCTGGAAAAGCTGTTCGGCATCGATAAGGAGAATATGGCCAACCAGGTAAACCTGACCTATACCCGCAGTTTTCAAGAGGCGGTGGAAAGCGTGGAAAAGGGCGAGAGCCAGTGCGCCTTTATTTTGAATCCCACCCGTGTGGCGGAGATCCGGGATGTTGCCGCCGCCGGGGAAAAGATGCCTCAGAAATCGACGTATTTTTATCCCAAGCTGATCACCGGCCTGGTGATGAACCCGCTGAAATAAGGCGGCCGCCGTGAGAGCCGCCGGCCTCTTCTCTTGGATTTTGGACGAAAAACGGAGGAGATATTCTCTGATTTTCCATGAAATAATGGTTTACAAGCCATGGGAACTGTGCTATACTTTATAGGCGCACGTACAGCGTACGCGCCGACGCCCTTACCCCGGTTTCAGGAGTAAGCCCCGACGGGGATTTCGCCTGCCTGCTACTGGGATATGGGAAACTATTCAACGAGGTGAAAAAGCATGTTAAAGGAAGAAAAGAACGCTATTATCAAGGAGTATGCCCAGCATGAAGGGGATACCGGTTCTCCCGAGGTGCAGATCGCCCTTTTGACTAAAAGGATCAACGACCTGACCGAGCACCTGAAGACCCACAAGAAGGACCACCATTCCCGCCGGGGCCTTTTGAAGATGGTTGGCCAGAGAAGAAATCTTTTGAACTACCTGACCAAGGTGGATATCGAAAGATACCGTGCCATTATTGCCAAATTGGGCATCCGTAAATAATTCGCTTCATCGGGCAGGCGGCTTTTTAGCCGTCTGCCCTTTCGAAGTTTACAGCAGGTTTTTTCAGGAGGGCGGAAACGGTTTTAGCAGTGAAACGAGGCGCCGGAAGCCGGCGGTTGGTTTTATTGCTAAATCGCTTCTCCTCCTGCGGAAGATAAATTTTTTAGGAGGAAACGAAAATGTTTGAAAATTACAAGGTTTTTGAAACCGATTTCGCGGGGCGCCCCCTTAAAATCGAGACGGGAAAAATCGCCCAGCTGGCCAACGGCGCCTGCTTTGTCCGCTACGGCGACACCGTGGTGAACGTGGCGGTGACCGCTTCCGCCAAGCCCAGGGACGGCATCGACTTTTTCCCGCTGTCCGTGGACTTTGAGGAAAAGCTGTACGCCGTGGGCAAAATTCCCGGCTCCTTCCTGAAAAGGGAGGGCCGTCCCAGCGATAAGGCCATTCTGACCTCCCGGGTCATCGACCGGCCGATCCGCCCCCTGTTCCCCAAGGATATGAGAAACGATGTGTCCGTGGTGTGCACCGTCATGTCTGTGGATCCGGACTGCTCTCCGGAGATCGCCGCCATGGTGGGAACCTCCGCGGCCCTGTCCATCTCCGATATCCCGTGGAAGGGCCCGATCTCCGGCGTTTCCGTAGGGTATGTGGACGGCGAGTATGTTATCAATCCCACCGCGGAGCAGCGCGAGAAATCCCAGATGGCCGTTACCGTGGCCTCTACCGATAAGCTGATCGCCATGATCGAGGCCGGTGCCAACGAGGTTTCCGACGAGGTCATGTATAACGGCATTATGGCGGGTCATGAGGCCAACCAGAAGATCATCGAGTTCATCAAGGGTATGCAGGCGGAGATCGGCAAGGCTAAGTTCGAGTATCCCAGCAACGAGCCGGATCCGGAAATGCTGGCGGCTGTCATGGAGTTCGCCACCGAGGACGTAAAGCTTGCTCTGGATACCGACGACAAGACCGTCCGCGACGAGCGGTTAAAGCCCATTTATGAAAAGGTTCACGAGCATTTCGACCCGATCTATCCCGAGTGCGAGGCCAAGATCGACGAGTGCATGTATAAAACCCAGAAGAACGTAGTCCGCCGCTGGCTGCTGGACGAGCAGAAGCGTGTGGACGGCAGGGCCATGGATCAGATGCGGCCTCTGGCCGCCGAGGTCGGCCTGCTTCCCAGGGTTCACGGCTCCGGCATGTTTACCAGGGGCCAGACCCAGGTTATCACCGCGGCGACCTTAGGCCCGGTCAGCGACCAGCAGCTGCTGGATGGCATTGACGGCGAAGAGTTCAAGCGCTATATGCATCAATATAATTTCCCGTCCTACTCTGTGGGCGAGACCAGGCCCTCCAGAGGCCCGGGACGCCGGGAAATCGGCCACGGCGCTCTGGCGGAAAGAGCCCTGCTGCCGGTGATTCCTCCGGTGGAGGAGTTCCCCTACGCATACCGCCTGGTTTCCGAGGTGGTTTCCTCCAACGGCTCCACCTCCCAGGCTTCCATCTGCGGCTCCACCCTGGCTCTGATGGACGCCGGCGTGCCGATCAAGGCGCCGGTAGCCGGTATCTCCTGCGGCCTGATCACCGAGGGCGAGCGCTGGATGACCATGGTGGATATCCAGGGCTTAGAGGATTTCTTCGGCGATATGGACTTTAAGGTGGCCGGTACCCACGAGGGCATCACCGCCATCCAGATGGACCTGAAGATCGACGGACTGACCCCGGAAATCGTGAAGGAGGCTCTGGAAAAGACCCACAAGGCCAGAGATTATATCCTGGACGAGATCATTCTGAAGTGTATCCCGGCGCCGAGAGCGGAGCTGAGCAAATACGCGCCCAAGATGCTCTCCATCACCATTCCGGTGGATAAGATCCGCGAGGTCATCGGCTCCGGCGGAAAGGTCATTCAAAAGATCTGCGCCGAGTGTGATGTTAAGGTGGACGTGGAGGAGGACGGCAGCGTGTTCATTTCCGGCACCGATATCGACAACTGCAACCGGGCCCTGACCATTGTCAAGACCATCGTGGAGGATCCGGAGGTCGGCGCCATCTATAAAGGCCGCGTCACCCGGCTGATGGACTTCGGCGCGTTTGTGGAAATCGCTCCCGGCAAGGAGGGCCTGGTGCATATTTCCCGGCTGGATGTGAAGCGCACCGAAAAGGTCACCGACGTGGTGAACGTAGACGACGAGGTGCTGGTCAAGGTGCTGGAGATCGACGATAAGGGCAGGCTGAACCTGTCCCGGAGAGACGCCCTCATCGAGGTGGAGGGCCTGACCCCGGAAAACGAGATCTCCGACGCTCCCCGCCGTCCCAGAAGGGACGACCGGAGAGGCTCCAACGGGTTCCGGCCCAACAACAACCGGTCCCGCAATTAAGCGGGCTGAAAAAACTTGATCAGCGCGGTTCGGGGCGCCGAAAGGAAAAAACGGGGCTTTCGCTCATTTGCGGCGGGCGGAAGCTTGAGAATTTTCCGGCGGCCGGTTCCCGGGGCAGGCTGACCTGAAAACGGAAAACCGGAGGCAATCAGCCTATGGAAAGGAGAAAGCTTCCCTATGTCCATTTGCGGCGGACAGGGAGAAGCTTCCCCTTTCAAAGAAAAAGTCTGGCCGAGAGGCGGGACCGCCCAATGCTTGACAATAAAAAGCGAAAGCGAAAAAGAATAACGGATCAAAATTCTGGAATTGCGGCTTTCGGAATTTTGAATAAAACATCGGCTTGAGGATTATTACAATTGAATAGAAATGGGAGCAGCTGAACGGTTGCTCTCATTTTGGCATTTAGGGGGTAGTAAAAATGACAAAGTCAAATGTCGTTTCTGGAAAGAACCAGTCTTTCTACAAGAGCTATTTTTCCATGACTCTGGTCATCGCGTTGCAGAACCTGGTGGTGTACAGCGTAAGCCTTGCGGATAACGTAATGCTGGGCGGCTACAGCGAGCTGGCTCTGTCCGGCGTGGCTCTGTGCAACCAAATCCAGTATTTTCTGCAGATGACTGTTATGGGAATCGGCGCGGCTATGGTAGTGCTGGCCTCCCAGTTTTGGGGAAAGAAGGATACCCAGTCTGTTCAGAAAATCATCGCGGTCGGCTTTTGGGTGGCTGTGGCGGTCAGTATGCTTCTGTGGTGCGCCGCCTTTTTCTTTCCGCACGGGTGCCTGGGCCTTTTGACCGACGACCAGGAGGTCATCAGGGAAGGGGTCAAGTACCTGAAAATCATTTGCTTTACTTACGTTTTTTTCGGTATGACCAATACGCTGCTGGCTGGCCTGCGGAGCGTGGAAACCGTGCGAATCGGTTTTTTAGTCTCCGGGTCCACTTTGGTCATTAATGTTTGCCTGAATTATCTTTTGATCTACGGCAATTTCGGCGCACCCCGGCTGGGAAGCCAGGGCGCGGCCATCGCTACCCTGACCTCCAGGATAGTGGAATTCGGAATCATCTGTTTTTATTTAAAGGCAGTGGACCGGAAGATTCGGTTCCAGTTCCGTTCCCTGTTCCGCCTGGACCGGGAGATTTTGAAAAAGTTCCTCCGGGTAGGCTCTCCTGTGATTGGGGGAGACGCCATGTGGGGAATCGCCCAGGGCGCCCAAACCGCTATTATCGGCAGGCTGGGCGCGTCGGCGATTGCCGCCAACAGTATCTCTACCACGGTGATACAAGTGCTTACGGTGATTATCCATGGTTCCGCCAACGCCACCGGCGTGATGACTGGAAAATGGATCGGCGCCGGTAAGATAGAGGAGCTGAAGCGGTACGCGAAACGGCTCCAATTGGTGTTTTTAGCCTTAGGCTTGGTTACCGGCGTGACGTTGTATTTGGTTAAGGACTTTATCCTGGGCTTTTACGCCATCACGCCTGAAACTAAAACCATGGCGGTGCATTTTATTATCATTTTATGTATCACTACCGTGGGCACCGGCTACCAGCTTAATGTGCTGACTGGTTTTGTCCGGGGCGGCGGCGATACCACCTTTGTTTTGATTAACGACAGCATCTTCATGTGGCTGATCGTGCTGCCGGCCTCCGCGCTGGCGGCGTTTGTATTCCACGCTTCTCCAGAGGTTGTGTTCCTGTGCTTGAAATCAGACCAGATTCTTAAGTGCTTTGTGGCTCTGGTGAAGGTAAACCGGTGGAAATGGATTCGGGTATTGACCCAGTAAGGAATGGTGATGACTTAACTTGATGGAAAAGGTGACGTTTCCCAACGGGCTTAGAGTTCTGATGGAAAAGCAGGATCACGTCCGGTCGGTAAGCTTCGGCTTTTGGATCAAAAGCGGCTCCGCCTATGAAACGGCGGCGGAAAATGGTGTTTCTCATTTCATGGAGCATATGGCGTTCAAGGGAACGGCGGAAAAGTCCGCCCGGCAGATCGCCGAGGAAATGGACGCGATCGGCGGCCAGATGAACGCGTATACTGCTAAGGAGTATACCTGCTATTACGGGAGAACCCTAACCGAGCATCTGGAAAAGGCGTTCTCTATTTTAGCGGGCATGGTCACCAGGCCAAAGCTGGATCCAGGAGACATCCAAACGGAAAAAAGCGTCATCATGGAAGAAATCAGCATGACGGAGGATATGCCGGAGGACCGGGTGGTGGAGAACCAATACGCCGGAGTTTGGCGGAAATCCTCTTACGGCAGGCCGATTCTGGGCACCCGGGAAAGCCTGCGGCGGATCGGCCGGGGAGAGCTGAAACGGGTGCTGCGGAAAAGATATTCCCCGGACCGGGTGGTGGCGGCGGTGTGCGGGAACTTCTGCAGGGAGCAGTTTTTGGAACTTGCCCACCGCTTTTTCGGTGGACAGCGCAAGGGCCCCGCTTTGGTGGATGACTGCCGTATGGCCTACACCCGTTCCTGTGTGCTTCAGGAGGAGGATCAGGAGCAGACACATATCTGTCTGTGCCTGCCGGGGCTGGACAGCCTTTCTCCCCAGCTTCAGCCTCTGAACGTGCTGAACCTGGTCACCGGCGGCAGCACCTCTTCACGGCTGTTCCAGCGCCTGCGGGAAGAGCTGGGGCTGGCCTATTCGGTGGACAGCGGCACCACCGCCTACCTGAGCGGCGGGCTGTTTGAGATTCAAACGGCGGTAAGCCCGGAAACGGCGGAGCGGACCGTGGAGGAAATTCTAAAGACCTTGGAGGAACTAAAAACGGGAGTCTCCCCAACAGAGTTTTCCCGAGCCAGGGAGCAGCTGAAGGCGGGCCTGGTCATGGGAATGGAGAGCACCTCCTCCCGGGTGGGGCATATGGGCCGCAATGAGCTGCTGAAGGGCAGAGTGCTCACGGAGGATGAACTGCTGGAAAGGATTAACAGCGTCACGATAGAGGAGGTCAACCAGGTGGCCAGCCACATTTTTGACCTCAGCCGGCTGTCGGTTTCCGTGGTGGGGCCGAAGCTGAATCCAAGCTTTTACGAAGCAATCGGAGGAGTATGATGAAAGCGAAGCGAATTGTAGTCAAGGTGGGAACCTCCACTCTGACCTATGACAGCGGAAGGCTGAATATCCGCAGAATCGACCACTTGTGCAAGGTGCTGAGCGATTTGCAGAATTCCGGCCGGGAGGTGATCCTGGTCAGCTCCGGCGCCATCGGCGTGGGAGTAGGAAAGCTGGGTCTGAAGCAGCGGCCGAAGGAGACTAGGAAAAAGCAGGCGGTGGCGGCGGTAGGCCAGTGCGAGCTGATGTTTGTCTATGACAAGCTGTTCGGGGAATACAACCGCACCGTGGCCCAGATTCTTCTGACCAGGGACGTGGTGGAGCATGACCACAGCAAACAAAACGTGGTCAACACCTTTGAGGCCCTGATGGAAATGGGGATCATCCCGGTAGTTAATGAGAACGACACCGTAGCCATCGACGAGCTGGACGGCCAGAATTTCGGGGATAACGACACCCTTTCCGCTATTGTGGCGGATATCGTGGAGGCGGACCTGCTGGTGATCCTGACGGATATCGACGGCCTGTATGAGGAGGATCCCCGGAAAAACCCGGACGCTAAGCGGATTCCGGTGGTCAGGCATATTGACGGGCATATTCGGGAAATCGCCGGGGGCAGCGGTTCCAACCGGGGCACCGGCGGTATGAGTACGAAGATCACGGCGGCGGTGGTGGCTACCGAGGCGGGCATCGACTGCTGCGTTATCAACGGGGAAAATCCGGAGCTGCTATATGATTTGCTGGAGGGCCGGGAGATCGGAACCCGGTTTGTGGCAAAGAAAAAAGGATGAGAAACCACTGAGCCAAAGGAGGAACTGACAATGACCGCAATGGAACAAATGGGAAAGCGGGCCAAGGAGGCCGCCGCCGTTCTGGCGGTAGCGGGCCGGAAGAAAAACGACGCTCTTCTGGCGATCGCTCAGGCGCTGTTAAGCCACAGCGAAGAGATTTTAAAGGAGAACCAAAAGGATCTGGAGAATGGAAAGAACGCCGGACTGACCCCATCCCTGCTAGACCGGCTGGCCCTGTCCCAGGAGCGGATCGCCGCGATGGCAGAGGGGGTGCGCCAGGTAGCGGCAATGCCGGACCCCATCGGGACGGTGCTTTCCGGCGGCGTGCGGCCCAACGGCTTAGAAATCACTAAGGTTCGGGTACCCCTGGGCGTTATCGGTATTATTTTTGAGGCTCGTCCCAATGTGACGTCAGACGCGGCGGCCCTTTGCCTGAAGGCGGGCAACGCGGTGATTTTAAGAGGCGGCAAAGAAGCGATCTATTCCAATCTGGCGATTGCCGGCGTTATGCGGGAGGCCGTGGCCCAGGCCGGGCTGCCCAGAGACAGCGTCCAGCTGGTGGAGGATACATCCCGGCAGTCATCGGTGGAGCTGATGGAGCTGACAGAGTATTTAGACGTGCTGATTCCCCGGGGAGGGGCCGGATTGATCAAAACCGTGGTGGAGAAATCCAAGGTGCCGGTAATTGAAACCGGCGTGGGCAACTGCCACGTTTATATCGACAGCGACGCAGATCTGGAAATGGCGGCGTCTGTCGTATACAACGCCAAGACCTCCCGCCCGTCGGTGTGCAATGCTATCGAGACGATTTTGGTCCATGAGGCGGCTGCCGAAAGATTCCTGCCTCTGGTGAAGAAAAAGCTGGATGAAAAAAAAGTGGAGCTCCACGGCGACGAAAAGACCCGCGAGATCCTGGGCGGCTGTGTGATTCCCGCCGTTGAGGAGGACTGGGTAAAGGAGTATCTGGATTATAAGCTGGCGGTGAGGGTGGTGCCCTCCATGGAGGAGGCGCTGCGCCATATCGCGCGGTACTCCAGCGGCCACAGCGAATGTATCATCACGGAAAACTACCGAAAGGCCAGAGAATTTACCAGCCGTGTGGACGCGGCGGCGGTTTATGTGAACGCTTCCACCCGGTTTACCGACGGCGGTGAGTTCGGCCTTGGCGCCGAGATCGGCATTTCCACTCAAAAGCTCCACGCCAGAGGGCCTATGGGCTTGAACGAGCTGACCTCCATGAAGTTTATTGTGCTGGGCAGCGGGCAGATTCGGTAAAACGCGGCGCCCTGGCTTGCGGCCGGCCGTTCAAACATAAAAGTAATTTAAGGGGGCGGCCTGTTCAAAGGCTGCCCCTTTCTTCACTGTAACGTTCCCTGGGTTTAACCGGATGAGGCCGCCCACCGGAAGAAAAAACTCTGGGGAAGGGCATGGCCGCCAGAAACGGTTGGTTCAACGCTCTGCCGCCGGACCGTTTTATGCCCCCGCATTTTTTAAGAATTGCGGGAATATCAAGCTCCGAGAAGGAGTAACAAAAAGGTTCAGAGGCCGCTTTGCGGCTCTGAACCTCTTTAAATCAGAAGATACATCAGCGCGAAAATCAGCTCCATGTCGGCTTCATTTTCCATCAGCAGAAGAAGCAGAATCAAAATCAGAGTTTGATCGCTGTCCCTCATCAGGGATTTGAAAATGCCTTCCGCCGGCGGTTTAGGCGGCCCAAGCGGCACCGGCGGCATAGACGGCTGTTCCCGGCGCTCATGGGAACGCTCCCCGTGCTGGTGGGAAGGCTCGGGCTCCGGTGGCTCACGCCTTTGCGCGGGCTCCGGCCTTAGATGCTGGGCCCGGGCCTGCATTTCCCGTACCCGGCGCACGGCTTCCTGCTGCATGCGCTGAATATCCTCGCTGTTTTGATTTGCCGGTATGATAATCGCCCCCCAGGCTGAGCCTGGAGGCGCTACGCGCTCTGGGCTCAAGTTTTTCTTTTGCCTTAACGCCCCGCGCATATGGCGGGGATATTTTCGTTGCATCTACCCAGGCTGAGCCTGGAGGCACTGCGCGCTCTGGGCTCAAGTTTTTCTTTTGCCTTAACGCCCGCGCATATGGCGGGGGTATTTTCGTTGCATTTACCCAGGCTGAGCCTGGAGGCACTGTGCGCTCTGGGCTCAAGTTTTTTTGCCTTAACACCCGCGCCTGCGGCGGGCTTTTTACAGCTGCCTCTCAGACTGGGCCTAAGGCGGCGCCGGCTAAACCCGAGATATGAGGCCGGGACGGTAAGAACCGGCTTCATGAAAATCAGAAACAGAAGAAATGCATCCGTCTGCAGGCTGAGTAAAAACTAAGCGCAGGGCGGGCGGCGGAGCATCCTCGGGATCTGTTACAGCAGCCCGCCTAAAATGCCGCTTCCCTTCAGCAATGGGAGCAGCTTAAACATACGCATCATGTTGGCGGATTCATCCAGTCTTTTTTGCCGTTGAGGCTTTAAAAAAGGCCTTAACGCATAGAGCAGCCGGGTGTTGTCATCCTCCTGCTGAACACTGGATAACAGCGGGGCGATTTTCAGGATAGACTGGAGCATTTCCGGGCTCACGCTCTGATTTCCCCCGCCAGCCCCTAAGCCGCTTAAGCCAGCTAATGCTCCCAGACCGCCGGCGCCCTGTCCGTTTCCGCCCAGGCTGCCCAGCAAGGCTTCCAAAGGGTTGGCGTTCTGAGGCGCTGCGGGAGCAGTCTGAACGGTGGGGCTGGAGTCCTGACTGTCCGGCGCGATTCCCAGCATATTAGAGAGGTTTTTGATTTTCTCCATGCTGGCCGGGTCGTTTAGTATTTCGGAAATCTTACCCGCTAAGTCATCCATGGCTGCCTCCTCGTTATTTTCCGCCCTGTTTGCCCATCAGCTGGCGCATAAGGGCCTGCGCCTGGGGAGTGGACAAAAGCCTGTCGGTAGCCTCTTTGTCTGCCAGAAGCCTATGGAGCTTTTCCTGATCCTGGGGGCTTAGCTTTCCCAGCATCTCGTTTACCTTTTTTTGGCCTTCGCTTTCGGTCATAAGAAATTCCTCCTTTTTCCATGAAGGAACGAATCGCTTCGCCCTTCTATACTATGTAAAACTACGGAAAAATATGATATAATATCGCCGTAGCCATCTGCCAAGGAAACGCGCGGCCTTTAGGAGCTTCGGCCAGCTGGAAAGGCAAACAGGTTTCCCGGTTATTATTCTATGCGGCGGCCTGCCGTTTCGTTCCAAACACTTGCAGGCCGAGGAGCCCTCCCAAATTTAATACGGCTTAGGGAAAGCCTAGCGCGTACCTTCAAGGGTACGGAAAAGAGGCGTTAAAAAGGAAAAGAAAGCGGGAGCTATTTAGAGGGCTTTCTGTTTTCAAGCCCTCTGGCCTATGGCTCCAAAAATGCCGCGCATCTGGAAAGAGGGTTTGCTTGTTTCGAGGCAGAGCTTTATAAAAACCTGGCGGTTTCTGTGAAGAAGCGGCCGATAACACAGCCGGCGGCGCCGGTCAAGGATTGTACTATTCAGAAGGGGCGAAATTGATATGCGTATTTTAGTGGTCTCTGATACTCACCGGGATTTCAGCGCTCTGCATCACGCGGTCCAAACGCAGCTCAAAGCGGAAATTGTCCTCCATTTGGGGGATGGGGAAGAGGAGCTGATGCAGATAAAGCCGATGTTCCCGGAAAAGATGATCGTGGGAGTGCGGGGAAACTGCGATTTTGGCTCTCTGCTTCCCTGGGAGGAGGAGCTGTCGGTAGAGGGGAAAAAGATTTTTTTTACTCACGGGTATACTTATCAGGTGAAAATGACATTATACAACCTGGAGTGCGCTGCACGGGACAGAAAAGCAGACATCGCCCTTTACGGACATACGCACCAGGCGGAAATTGAATACCGGGACGGCTTGTATCTGATGAACCCAGGCAGTCTGCACGGCAGCTATGGCACTTACGGCATCATCGATATCACTCCAGCGGGTCTGGTGCCTAATATTGTGAAAAACTACCGGGATTAAGACTGCGGGCCGCCAAAATGCAGGCGGATCATTTCAGAGCCGGAACAGCCTCGGCTGCCGTAAGGAAAAATAAATCAATTAATAAGATGCGGAATCTGCACAAAACCCCCAAAGGCCCGGGACAAAAGAGAAATGGCTCTTTTGTCCCGGGCCTTTGGGGGTTTGGGAATAGAAGCGGGGTCCCGATGGGCCGGGAATCCTAGTCATCAGCTGTTTTTCATCTGCCCTACCGCCCAATCGTATAAGGAAGCGATCACCGGCAGAAGGGAGCTTCCCTCCGGCGTCAAAGCGTATTCTACCCGAGGCGGAATCTCCTGAAACTGGGTGCGCTGGATCAGGCCTTGAGCGGTCAGATCCTTCAAGCTTTGACTGAACATCATATCCGTGATTCCGGGGATCTTTTCCTTTAAATCCCCGTAGCGAAGGCCGCCGCTTTCCGAGGATTGGCCTAATCCCCACAGAATGCGGAGCTTCCATTTTCCGCCCACCCGGGAAAGGGCGTATTCCAGCGGGTCCTGGGGCAGGCTGTCCAAATCCACATTCCGCTTTACCGCCGGAATTACCGGCTGGGGCGCGGATGCCCGTTTTTCCTTTTTCTCTTTCTTCTCTTTTTTATCTTTTTTCAAGATCCCAGCCCCTTTCCGGCAGCGCTTTTCTTTAAGAGTAGCATAAACCTTAGGTTTCGTAAAGAATATTCTGGTAAAATTCTGGAAAGCTATCGGTAAGTTTTAGATTTTTAGGAGGGAAACCTATGCAGGAAACGGTAAACGACGTGATGAGCAAAAAAGTGGTGGCGGTTCTGCCGGGGGATACCCTGGAAGAGGCGGCCAGACTGATGAAGGAGCATGATGTGGGCGTGCTGCCGGTGGTATCCGGCGGGGAACTGAAGGGGCTGGTTACAGACCGGGATATTGTGCTCCAGTGCGTTGCGGCGGGAAAAGAGCCCTCTCAGGTAAAGGCTTATCAGATTATGACCAAGGATGTGGTCAGCGTTTCTCCCGGACATACCGTCAGCGAGGCGGCCCGGCTCATGGGAAAGGAGCAGATCCGGCGGCTGCCGGTGATTAAGGACGGAGTGATCGACGGTATGATCAGCATGGCGGATATCGCCCGCCGCCACGCCGGCCCGGAGGTTGCCGCGGCAATTTCAGAGATCAGCGAACCGTTTTCAGGAATCGCCGGAGCAGTGAGGACCAGGTGATTCAAGGAGGACGGCTTAGAAGCGCGGACGCCGGCAGAAGGATCGCCGGCGTCCGCCTGAAAGGCCAGGAACCGGCAAAGGCCGGATTGCAAAAACGGGGATATTATGGTAAACTGAGCTTGTAATAGAAAGGAGTTGATTACCGGTGAAAAAAATCGGTGTTCTTTTATTGTGCGCCTTGCTGGCGGCTTCCGTTATGACGGCCTGCCAAAACGGAGGAAAAGACGGGAATTCGTCTCAGACTTCCTCCGCTGCCTCCAGCGCCCAGACCTCCAGCGCCCCGGCCTCCTCAGCGGAGGAAACTTCCAGCCAAGCCACCTCCTCCCAGGAAACCAGCCCTTCCTCTGAACCGGACAAGGTGTATGAAAGCGGAGCGGATTATACCCTGGAAATTACCGAAATGGAGCCTGCCGGGATTGACGGAGTCAGCGTATCGATGACGGTTCCGGTGATGGGCGGCGCGGCGGCGCAAAAATACGGCGTCAGCGGGGAGATCACCCGGCAGGTCAATGGAACGGTTCAGGAGGTTATCGCGGATTCCGGTTATCACTCCGGCACGCTGACTCTGGAAAGCGAAGCCCCGTACTACTCCGAAAAGCTGCTCAGCATCGTGATGACTGTGGACTACACCGCCGAAGGGATGGCCTATCCGGTCCACACGGTGAAAACGGTGAACTTTCTTTTGGGAGAAAGCGGGTTTTCCGACTTTGCCAGCGCCATTGAGGATAACGACGCCTTCCGTGAGGCGCTGACAGCGAACAACGGTTCCGATGTGGATGACGAAACCTTGTTGTCCGGTATCAGCGAGGCCTGCGTTTACTTTACGGAAACCGGCGTGGGAATCGCCGTGCCGGTACCCCATGCCGTTGGAGACGTGGTCCGGATCGTGATCCCCTACAGCCAGACCGAGGGCTTCCGCACCGACGATCCGGCGTGGAACAGCTTCCAATAACCAATGATATTCAGCGGGGCCGCCGGAGCGGTTTCGGCGGTCCTGAACGGTTGCCTCCGCCCGCCGGCGGAGGCAGGGCCCCGCTCTGAAGCGGAAAAGTAAATGGCGTTGGTTTTTTCCCGGCACAGCCCGGTTTTCCATCAAATCCACAGGGTATGGCGATGGAAAATGATGGTGAGCAAATTGCACAAATTTCAAAGAGAAAATTCTTGCAAATATACAGAAAAAAAGCTTGCAACTTCCGGTGAAAAATGGTATTATAATTGAGCGTGACTGCGATAGATATGCGATGAAGCGGGAGGTTGCGGCGGTTTCCGCCGGTTTTTCCGTGGAGTATGTCCGATTTTAAACCGGGCGACAGAAATATTTTGAGAAAGTGAAAGTGCGGCTTGCCTTGCTTTCATGGTACTCAGACGCTTTTTGACCGAACCCGGATTAGACTCGTAAGAGTCCAGTCCGGTTTTTCAATGCAGGTCGAGGAAACACCCGGATGGGTTGTCGAAAATAGAAGCGTCGCCCGCCAACTATTTTAAGGAGGCGTTGTTCATGGCAGTCAAAGAAAAAATCAGGATCAGACTCAAGGGGTACGATCACAAGCTGGTGGATGCATCCGCCGAGAAGATCGTTGAGACAGCGAAGCGCACGGGCGCCAGAGTTTCCGGGCCGGTGCCGCTGCCGACAGAGAAGCAGATCATCACCATTCTGCGTGCCGTCCACAAATATAAGGACAGCCGCGAGCAGTTTGAGATGCGCACCCACAAGAGATTGATTGATATCCTGAGACCGTCCAATAAGACGGTGGAGGCTCTGATGAGCCTGGAGCTCCCTGCTGGCGTTGAGATCGAGATCAAGGCCTAACGGCTGAGAGAAAGGTTCCAACCAACCAGGCGGAAGCGGTCAAGTTGGCAAACGCCAACCAATAACCTGCTAGGAGGAAAGGTAACATGCAAAAAGGAATCATCGGCAAGAAAATCGGCATGACGCAGATTTTCGATGAGAACGGGAAAGTCGTTCCCGTAACAGTCGTGGAAGCCGGCCCCTGTGTGGTTTCCCAGAAAAAGACTGTTGAAAACGACGGCTACGCGGCTGTGCAGATCGGCTTCGGCGATCTGAAGGCCCATAAGGTAAAGAAGCCTATGGCCGGACACTTCGCGAAAGCCAACGTAGCCCCCAAGAGAACTCTCAGAGAGTTCCGGTTCGACGACATCGACGCTTACAACGTAGGCGACCTGGTAAAGGCGGACGTATTCGCCGCCGGAGACAAGGTAGACGTCACCGGCACCAGCAAGGGTAAAGGCTACGCCGGCGTGATCAAGCGCTGGAACTTCCAGAGACTGAAGGAATCTCACGGTTCCGGACCGGTTGCCCGCCACGGCGGTTCCATCGGCTCCTGCTCCGATCCTTCCAGAGTGTACCCCGGCAAGAAGATGGCCGGCCATCTGGGAAGCGAGAGAGTCACCGTTCAGAATCTGCAGGTTGTCAAGGTGGACGCCGAGAACAACCTTATCGCTATCAAGGGCGCGATTCCGGGTCCTAACGGCGGTACCGTAGTGATCCATGACACCGTTAAGGCCTAAGGGAAGGAGGAATTGGAATGCCTAATGTAGCAGTATTTGACGTAACCGGCAAGGAGGTCGGCAAGATCGACCTTTCCGACGCCGTTTTTGGGATTGAGCCCAACGCTGTCGTGATGCATGAAGTGGTTGTGAATTACCTGGCCAACCAGCGCCAGGGCACCCAGTCCGCGCTCACCAGAAGCGAGGTTTCCGGCGGCGGCAAAAAGCCCTGGAGACAAAAAGGCACCGGCCATGCGAGACAGGGTTCCACCCGTGCTCCCCAGTGGACTCATGGCGGTATCGTATTTGCTCCCAAGCCGAGAAGCTACCGTTATACCGTAAACAAGAAGGTCAGAAGATTGGCTCTGAAGTCTGCTCTGTCCTCTAAGGTGCAGGAAGAAAGCCTGGTGGTTTTGGATTCCATGACCATGGACGCTTACAAGACCAAGACCGTGGCCGCCATGCTCAACGCTCTGGGCGCTGAGAAAAAGGCCCTGATCGTGCTTCCCTCCGTGGACCAGAAGCTGATTAAATCCGCCAACAATATCCCCGGCGTGAAAACCGCCCAGGTAAACACCATCAATGTGTACGATATCCTGAACGCTGACAAGCTCATCGTTCTCAAGGACGCCGTCGCAAAGATTGAGGAGGTGTACGCGTAATGGCAGCACAGGATATCATCATTCGTCCGGTCATTACCGAAAAAAGCATGTCCGGCATGGCTTCCAAGAAATATACCTTTGAGGTCTGCAAGGACGCCAACAAGATTGAAATTGCCAAGGCAGTGGAAGAGCTCTTCGGCGTGAAGGTTTCCAAGGTGAACACCCTGCACGTGAGAGGCCATATGCGCCGCCAGGGCAGATACGAGGGCTATACTCCTTCCTGGAAGAAAGCCGTCGTTACCCTGAAAGAGGACAGCAAGCCCATCGAGTTCTTCGAAGGCATGATGTAAGGGGAAATCCCCCGCAGGCGCTTTCTCCCTTGACGCCGCCGCTTCGGCCGGCGGAAAAAGGTCAAAAGGGGACCCAAGGGTTCCCCGGATCGGAAAAGCGCATCTGAAGTTTGACGGAATCCCGTCAAAGGCAACGTATGGGGATCAGGCAAATCCCCGCAAAGCCATCATGAGGAGTGTGAAACCGTAATGCCTATCATCAATTATAAGCCGACTACGCCCTCCCGGCGCAATATGTCGGTTACGGATTACTCCGGCCTTTCCAAGGTAGCCCCGGAAAAAAGCCTGCTGGCTCCTTTGAACAAGAAGTCCGGACGTAACAGCTACGGCAGAATCACCGTCCGCCACAGAGGCGGCGGAAACCGTAGAAAATACCGCATCATCGATTTCAAGCGTCAGAAGTTTGACGTACCGGGAACGGTCAAGACCCTGGAATACGATCCTAACCGTTCCGCTTTCATCGCCCTGATCGAGTATCAGGACGGCGAGAAAAGATATATCATCGCCCCCAACGGCCTGAAGGTCGGCGACACGGTAGTCGCCAGCCCCTCTGCGGATATCAAGCCCGGCAACGCTCTGCCGCTGGCCAATATCCCCACCGGTACCTTCATTCACAACGTTGAGCTGTATCCCGGCAAGGGCGCCCAGTTGGCCCGGGCCGCCGGCAACATGGCCCAGCTGATGGCCAAGGAAAACAACATGGCTCTTCTGAGACTGCCTTCCGGCGAGCTGAGAAACGTTCCCGTAAACTGCATGGCCACCATCGGCCAGGTAGGCAACGTGGACCACGAGAACGTGAAAATCGGCAAGGCCGGCAGAAAGCGCAACATGGGCTGGAGACCTACCGTCCGCGGTTCTGTTATGAACCCCAACGACCACCCCCACGGCGGTGGTGAAGGTAAATCCCCTGTTGGACGTCCGGGACCGGTTACCCCCTGGGGCAAGCCCGCTCTTGGATATAAGACCAGAGCGCACCATAACCGCTCCGATAAGTTTATCGTGAGACGCAGAAATGGTAAATAAGGCGTACGGAAAGGAGCTTAAATAATGGGCAGAAGCGTTAAGAAGGGTCCTTTTGTACAGCCTGTGCTGCTCAAAAGGGTTCAGGAAATGAATAAGACAGGCGAAAAGAAAATCGTGAAGACCTGGAGCAGAAGCTCTACCATCTTCCCGGATTTCGTCGGTCACACCTTTGCGGTCCACGACGGCCGCAAGCACGTCCCGGTGTATGTTACTGAAGATATGGTCGGCCACAAGCTGGGCGAGTTCGCCCCCACCAGAACCTTCAGAGGCCACGCCGGCGCGAAAACAACGAAATAACGGCCGAAAGGAGTGTATCGCATGGAAGCAAGGGCTTATTTGAAATACGCCCGTATTTCTCCCAGAAAAGTATCGGTTGTGCTGGATCTGATCCGCAACAAGCCGGTTGATTATGCAATGGCTGTCCTGAAGCATACCCCGAAGGCCGCCTGTGAGGACCTCGAGAAGTTGCTCAAGTCGGCAATCGCCAATGCTGAGAACAACCACAATATGGACGTTTCCCGGTTATACGTGGCCGAGTGCCATGTGTCCCAGGGCCCGATCCTCAAGCGCATTCGTCCCAGAGCGCAGGGTCGCGCATTCCGCATCGACAAGAAGACCTCGCACGTCACCCTCGTGCTCAAGGAACAAGAATAACGCAGTAGAGGAGGTAAACTGATAGTATGGGCCAGAAAGTAAATCCCCACGGTCTCCGTGTGGGCGTAATCAAAGATTGGGACTCCCGCTGGTTTGCCAAGGATAAGGATTTCGGCGATACCCTCGTCGAGGACTATAACCTGCGCAAGCACCTGAAGAAAAAGCTCTACGGAGCCGGAGTGCCGAAGATCGAAATTGAACGCGACGCTTCCAAAGTCCGTATCCATATCCACTGCGCGAAGCCTGGTATGGTCATCGGCAAGGGCGGCGCTGAAATCGAAAAGCTGCGTTTGGAGTGCGAAAAGATTCTGAACAAGCCGGTCGCCATCAATATCGTGGAGGTCAAATCTCCCGATTTGAACGCCCAGCTGGTTGCTGAAAATATCGCCCAGCAGCTGGAAAAGAGAATTTCCTTCCGCCGCGCCATGAAGCAGGCCATCGGCCGCGCTATGAGATTCGGCGCCAAGGGAATCAAGACACAAGTCGGCGGACGTTTGGGCGGCGCTGAAATCGCCAGAACCGAACAGTACCACGAGGGTACTATTCCGCTGCAGACCATCAGAGCGGACATCGATTACGGCTTTGCCGAGGCTGCCACCACCTACGGCCGCATCGGCGTAAAGGTTTGGCTGTACCGGGGCGAAGTGCTCCAGAACGCCGGCCGTCCCCGTGCCCGCAGGGAAGGAGGCAATAAGTAATGCTGTTGCCCAAGCGTGTAAAATACCGCAGAGTCCACAGAGGCCGTTTGACCGGTAAGGCGATGCGGGGTAACAAAGTAACTTACGGCCAGTTTGGCCTGCAGGCCCTGGAGCCGGCGTGGATCACCTCGAATCAGATCGAGGCCGCCCGTGTGGCCATGACCCGTTATACCAAGCGTTTCGGACAGGTTTGGATCAAGATTTTCCCCGACAAGCCCATCACCGAAAAGCCCGCTGAAACCCGAATGGGTTCCGGTAAAGGCTCTCCCGAGTACTGGGTGGCCGTGGTTAAGCCCGGCAGAGTGATGTTCGAGATCGGCGGAATCGCTGAGGAAACCGCCCGGGAGGCTATGAGACTGGCTGCCAACAAGCTGCCGATTAAATGCAAGTTCGTGAAAAAGGAAGAAACGGAGGTTGAGCAGTAATGAAGGCCTCAGAGATTAGAGAATTAAGCGCCGCAGAACTGGAAAGCAAGCTCAAAGACCTGAAAGCTGAACTTTTCAACCTGCGTTTCCAGCTTGCCATTAATCAGCTCGACAACCCGATGCGCATCAGTGCTGTTAAGAAGGACATCGCAAGAGTGAAAACCGTTCTTCGCCAGATGGAACTGAACGACAGCGCTAAGGCGTAAGGGAAGGGAGGATTAAGCCGTGAGCGAAAGAAATATGAGAAAAACCAATGTTGGCAAGGTGGTCAGCAACAAAATGGATAAGACCATCGTTGTCGCCATTGAGGACAGCGTAAAGCATCCCCTTTACAAAAAGATCATCAAGCGTACGGTGAAGCTGAAGGCGCATGACGAAAACAACGAGTGCAACATCGGCGACCGCGTGCGCGTGATGGAGACCCGTCCCCTTTCCAAGGATAAGAGATGGCGTCTCGTAGAGATCATTGAAAAAGCGAAATAATCCGCTCAGGAGTGTTTTGCTGGCTGAAGGGGTAAGGCCCCCAGCCAATAAACTTGAATAGGAGGAACGCACTGTGATACAGCAGCAGACTTACCTCAAAGTTGCCGATAACACCGGCGCGAAGGAGCTTATGTGCATTCGCGTTCTGGGCGGCACTCGCAGAAGGTATGCAAATATCGGCGACGTGGTGGTAGCTTCCGTGAAAAAAGCAGCACCCGGCGGCGTGGTAAAAAAAGGCGACGTGGTCAAGGCGGTCATCGTCCGCTCCGCAAAAGGCGTTCGCCGTGATGACGGCACCTACATCCGCTTCGATGAGAACGCGGCCGTCATTATCCGTGACGACAAGAACCCTCGCGGCACCCGTATTTTCGGGCCGGTGGCGAGAGAACTGCGCGATAAGGATTACCTCAAAATTTTGAGCCTTGCGCCCGAAGTGCTTTAATGGAGGTGCTCACTGATGATTAATAAGGTTCATGTAAAAACGGGTGACACCGTAGTCGTGTTAAGCGGCAAGGAGCGCGGCAAAAAAGGCAAGGTAATGGCTGTCAGCCCCAAAGAGGGCAAGGTCATCGTGGAAAAGATCAACATGGTATCCAAGCACATGAAGCCCCGCAGAATGGGTGAAACCGGCGGCATTGTAAAGGCCGAGGGCGCCATGTACGCTTCCAAGGTCCAGATCGTTTGCCCCCGCTGCGGCAAGCCCACCCGTGTCGCCCATAAGATCTATGAGGACGGCACTAAGGAACGCATTTGCAAAAAATGCGGCGAGTCGCTGTAAGGAGGATAAAAGATGGCTAGACTTAAGGATTACTACAAGCAGGACGTAGCTCCCGCTTTGATGAAAAAGTTTTCTTATAAGAGCGTCATGCAGATCCCGAAGCTGGATAAGATCGTAATCAACGTCGGCGCCGGCGAGGCCAAGGACAACGCCAAGGTGATCGACGCCATCACTACCGATCTTGCCGCTATTACCGGCCAGAAGCCGGTGGTCTGCAAGGCCAGAAAGTCCGTTGCGAACTTTAAGCTCCGTGAGGGAATGAATATCGGCGTGAAGGTTACCCTGAGAGGCGACCGGATGTACGAGTTCCTTGACAGGCTGTTCAACGTGGCTCTGCCCCGTGTAAGAGACTTCAGAGGCATCAACCCCAACTCTTTCGATGGCCGTGGCAACTACAACATGGGCATTAAGGAGCAGTTGATCTTCCCTGAGATCGATTACGATAAGATCGATAAGGTTCGCGGAATGGACATTTGTTTCGTAACCACCGCAAACAACGACGAAGAGGCCCGCGAGCTGCTTTCCTTGATGGGCGCTCCGTTTGCGAAATAAGGAGGGATTGTTGTGGCCAAAACATCTATGAAAATCAAGCAGCAAAGACCGGCGAAGTATTCTTCCCGCGAATACAACAGATGCAAAATCTGTGGCAGGCCGCATGCCTACCTTCGCAAATTCGGAATTTGCCGTATCTGCTTCAGGGAGCTTGCCTATAAGGGCGAGATTCCGGGCGTGAAAAAAGCCAGCTGGTAAGCAAGAGCAAAGGAGGTAAACGGCAGTGCAAATTACTGATTCTATCGCAGATTTGCTGACGAGAATCCGCAACGCGAGTTCCGCCAAGCATGAAACTGTTGATATCCCGGCTTCCAACATGAAGAAAGCGATTATGCAGATTCTGGTGGACGAGGGCTATGTAAAGAGCTTTACCGTCATCGAGGATGGCAAGCAGGGCATGATCCGGGCAACCTTGAAATACGGCGAGGGAAAGACCCCGGTCATCACCGGCCTTCGCAGGGTTTCCAAGCCCGGCCTGAGAATTTACAGCAGCGTAGAGGATATGCCTAAGGTATTAAAGGGCCTGGGCATCGCGATCGTTTCCACTTCCAAGGGCGTTATGACTGACCGTCAGGCCCGTAAGGAGAATGTAGGCGGCGAAATCCTTGCATTTATTTGGTAAGGAGGTGTTGATATGTCTCGAATTGGAAGAAAACCTATAAATATTCCCGCCGGCGTTGACGTAAAGGTGAGCGACGGTGTTGTAACGGTCAAAGGCCCCAAGGCTACTTTGACCCAAAAGGTTCATCCCAACATGACCGTTAAGGTCGAGGGCAGCGAGGTTCTGGTCACCCGTCCTAATGACGAGAAGGAGAACCGCAGCCTGCACGGCTTGACCCGCACCCTGATCCACAATATGATCGTGGGCGTTACCGAGGGCTACAAGAAGGAGCTGGAGGTTAACGGCGTAGGCTACCGTGTGCAGAAGCAAGGCAAAAACCTTGTGATGAACCTGGGGTACTCTCATCAGGTAACCATGTCTGAAACAGACGATATTACCATTGAGGTACCGGGCCCGAACAAGATCATCATTCATGGCGCCGACAAGCAGAAGGTCGGACAGTTCGCCGCGGAGGTCCGCGAGAAGCGTCCGCCGGAGCCTTATAAGGGCAAGGGCATCAAGTATGTTGACGAGGTCATCCGCCGCAAGGAAGGTAAGGCCGGTAAGGGCGGCAAGAAGTAATTAAAGGAGTGAATCAACGATGGTGAATAAGGCTGATACCAATAAAGCTAGATTACACCGCCATAAAAGAGTGCGCGGTAAGATCAGCGGCACCGCGGCGCGTCCGCGCCTGAACGTTTTCCGCTCCACCAATCACATCTACGCCCAGTTGATCGACGACGTTAAGGGTGTAACCCTGGCGGCGGCCTCAACGCTGGACAAGGAATTTGATGGAAACGGCGGAAACAAGGAAGCCGCGAAGAAGGTTGGCGAGCTCATTGCCAAACGTGCCGCTGAAAAGGGCATTTCCGAGGTCGTATTCGACCGCGGCGGCTATATTTTCCACGGCCGCGTCAAAGAGCTGGCCGAAGGCGCCCGTGAGGGCGGCCTCAAGTTCTAAGAGAAGGAGGAATACTTTTGGCTAGATTTGACGCAAAAGCGACTGAGAGCGAATACAAAGAGCGCGTAGTCGCGATCAACCGTGTATCTAAGACTGTAAAGGGCGGCCGTATCTTTAAGTTTGCCGCTTTGGTTGTGGTTGGCGACGAAAAGGGCACCGTGGGCTTCGGCATCGGCAAGGCCGGCGAGGTTCCGGACGCTATCCGCAAGGGAATCGAGGACGCCAAGAAGAACCTGGTGAAGATTTCTCTGAGAGGAACCACCATTCCTCATGAGGTCATCGGCATCTACGACGCCGGCAAGGTTCTCATGAAGCCCGCCGCTCCCGGTACCGGCGTGATCGCCGGCGGCCCGGTGCGTGCTGTGGTCGAGGCGGCTGGTATCAAGGATATCAGAACCAAGGCCCTGCGTTCCAACAATCCCTGCAACGTGGTGCGGGCCACTTTGGAAGGCCTGAAGAGCCTGCGCACCGCAGAGGAAGTCGCGGTGATCCGCGGCAAGTCCGTAAAAGAAATCTTATAAGTAAGGGGGTAGCAATATGGCACAGCTAAAGGTAAAGCTGGTCAAGAGTCTGATCGGCAGCAAAAAGGACCAGATTGCAACCGCCCAGGCTTTGGGTCTGCGTAAGATCGGCGACGAGACCGTTCAGCCGGATAACCCGCAGACAAAGGGCAAGGTGGCAAAGATCATCCACCTCATCGAGGTAACAGAAGCGTAAGCAAGGAGGTGCGAATCCAATGAAACTGCATGAACTTTCACCGGCGGAAGGCTCCACCAAAGAGAGCAAGCGCATCGGTAGAGGGCATGGCTCAGGCCAGGGCAAAACTGCCGGCAAGGGCCACAAGGGCCAAAAGGCCAGAGCGGGCAGAGGGATGCGTCCCGGCTTCGAGGGCGGCCAGATGCCTCTGCAGAGGCGTATTCCGAAGAGAGGCTTCAACAACATCTTCGCCAAGGAGATCGTTGCCATCAACGTTGGCTCTCTGAATGTATTTGAAGACGGCGCAGTAGTTGATAATGAAGCCATTATCAAGGCTGGCATCGCGAAAAAGGCCTGCGACGGCATTAAAATTCTCGGCAACGGCCAACTGACCAAGAACCTGACGGTTAAGGTCAGCGCTTATTCTGAAGCTGCAAAGCAGAAGATCGAGGCGGCCGGCGGGAAGGCTGAGGTGATCTGAGTTGTTCAAAACAATGCAGAACGCCTGGAAAATCCCGGACTTAAGAAAAAAGATCCTGTTCACCCTGTTGGTGATCATTGTTTTCCGAATCGGCGCCAATATGCCGGCCCCCTTCCTGAACATGGAAGCGCTGGCCGGCCTGATGGGCTTTGTGACCGACAGCTCCAGCGCCAACGCGTTTGCGTATTTGAACACCTTATCCGGCGGCGCTTTCGCCCAAGCGACCCTGTTCGCCATGTCGGTAACTCCCTACATCAACAGCTCCATTATTATGCAGCTGCTGACCGTGGCGATTCCTCCGTTAGAGAGAATGGCCAAGGAAGGGGAGGAGGGCCGGAAAAAGATCGGCGCCATTACCCGCTATGTCGCGGTTGTCCTTGGTCTGGTACAGGGCTTGGCCTACTATCTGTACCTGCGGGGCAGCAGCTATGAGGGAACGCCGATCGTCACCTATACTGAGGGCGCCGCGGGCGTATTTACCGCAATCGTCATCGTGCTGGTGTTCACCGCCGGTACCGCTATGATGATGTGGCTGGGCGAGCAGATCAACCAGAAGGGCATTGGCAATGGTATTTCCATTCTGCTGTTCGCAGGTATCGTGGCGAGACTGCCCGATACGGTCAACATTCTGGTGCAGGCTCTCCAAGCCGCATGGCAGGCTCCCGATTCTTTCGGCCAGTATTACTTCTTCGTACCGCTGTTCGTCATCATCTTCCTGGCCATTATCTGGGTCATCGTATTCATGAACGACGCGGAGAGAAGAATCCCGGTGCAGTACGCGAAACGGGTTGTCGGCAGAAAGATGTACGGCGGCCAGTCCACCCATCTTCCCATTAAGGTCAATATGTCCGGCGTTATGCCGATCATCTTCGCAAGCTCTATTTTAACCATTCCATCCACCATCCAGCTGTTTGTAACTCCGACAGGCTTCTGGAAAACCGTGTTGGACGCTCTTTCCACCACCGGCTGGGTGTACGCGTTAATTTACTTCCTGCTGATTTTGATGTTCGCTTATTTCTATGTGGCGATTCAGTATAATCCCATTGAAATGGCCAATAATCTTCGTCAGAACAACGGCACGATTCCCGGAATTCGTCCCGGAAAGCCTACTTCTGATTATATTCAGAAAATTCTGTCAAAGATTACATTGATCGGCGCTTTGTTCCTGGCGGTCATCGCCTTGCTGCCCATTGCGTTCAGCGCTTTCACCGGAATGCACAACCTGATGATGGGCGGAACCTCCGTCATCATTTTGGTAGGCGTAGCGCTGGATACCATGAAGCAGATGGAATCTCAGATGATGATGCGTCATTACAAAGGATTCCTGGATTAATGCGGTTTAGGAAGGAGTCGTTATTATGAAAATCATTCTGCTGGGAGCCCCCGGCGCTGGGAAAGGCACCCAGGCGGAGGCAATCTGCAAGCATCTTTCCATTCCACAAATTTCCACGGGTAATATTATCCGTGCCGCGCTGAAGAACGGCACTGAGATGGGCAAAAAGGCCCAAGCTTATATGGACGCGGGAAAGCTGGTTCCCGATGAGGTCGTCATCGGCATCATCGAGGAGCGTTTACAGGAGGACGACTGCAAAAACGGTTACGTCCTGGACGGCTTCCCCCGCACCATTCCCCAGGCCGAGGCTCTGGACAAAATGGTGAAGATCGACAAGGTCATTGACTTGGAAGTCTCCGACGAGGCGATCATCGCCAGAATGTCCGGACGCCGTGTCTGCGAAAAATGCGGCGCCACCTACCATCTGCTTTACAAAAAGCCGAAGGCCGAGGGCGTGTGCGACATTTGCGGCGGCACCCTCATTCAGCGCAAGGATGACCATCCGGACACCGTGAAGGCGCGTCTGGAAGTTTATCATAAAGAGACAGAGCCCCTGATCGCCCATTACAAAAAGCAAGGCGTCGTGAAAAGAGTAGATGGCCAGGAGGAAGTCGCCGACACCACCCGCTTAACGCTGGCAGCGTTAGAGGCTTAATCCATGGTTGTACTCAAAACGAGCCGCGAACTCAAGGCGATGAGAGAAGCCGGACGGATCTCCGCCAACGCGTTAAAGCTGGCGGGCGAGGCGGTGGAACCGGGCATTACCACCTGGGAAATCGACGAGATCGTCCGCAAGTATATTGAGGGACAGGGGGCGGTCCCCTCGTTTCTCGGCTACGGCGGTTTTCCGGCCAGCGCGTGTATTTCTGTCAACAATGTGGTCATCCACGGCATACCGAGCAAGAAGTGCGTTGTGAAAAAAGGCGATATTGTCAGCATCGACATCGGCGCCCACTTTAACGGCTTCCACGGAGACAACGCCTGGACGTTCCCCTGCGGGGACATCAGCGAGGAAGCCAGGGCCCTTTTGGATGCCACCAGGGAAAGCCTTTTTGAGGGAATCAAAATGGCGAAGGCGGGCAACCGCATCGGCGATATCGGCAGCGCGGTTCAAAGGTATGTAGAAGCGCGCAACTACTCTGTGGTACGAGATTTTGTCGGCCATGGCGTAGGTGCGAAGCTGCATGAAGATCCAAGCGTACCAAATTTCGGTACACCCGGTAGGGGTGTACGCCTGTTACCCGGAATGACCATTGCCATAGAGCCTATGGTGAATGCCGGCACTTATGAAGTCGAAATCCTTTCGGATGAATGGACAACGGTAACAGCGGACGGCAAGCTGTCCGCTCACTTTGAGCACAGCGTGGCAATCACCCCCGATGGTCCTCAGATTCTGACTCTTCCCGACGATTGATGAAAAGGGAGGCGCCCATGGAACTGAAACGAGGATTGCTTGTCAGGTCCAAAGCGGGACATGACAAACACGGTTTTTTTGTGGTGCTGTCGGCGGATCAGGAGTTTGCCGTGATCTGCGACGGAAAGCACAGGCCGCTCCAGCGGCCGAAAAAGAAAAACTGCAGGCATCTGGCTGTAACCAATACGGTTCTGCCGGAGGAGGCAATGAAAACCAATCGTGAGATTCGCCGAGGGATCCGGTGCTATTTGGAAAAGGATCCCCAGTCTTAACCATGAGGAGGTTATGGTTTTGTCGAAACAGGATGTTATCGAAATCGAAGGTACTGTGAAGGAAGCACTGCCAAACGCAATGTTTCAGGTCGAACTTCCCAACGGCCATATGATCCTGGCCCATATTTCCGGGAAATTACGGATGAACTTCATCCGGATTCTGCCCGGGGATAAAGTCACTTTGGAGATGTCTCCCTATGACTTGACCAGAGGCCGCATCACATGGCGTTCTAAATAAGGAGGCGTAACGAAATGAAAGTCAGACCTTCTGTCAAGAAAATCTGCGAAAAGTGCAAGGTCATCAAGCGCAAGGGAAAAGTTATGGTGATCTGCGACAATCCGAAGCATAAGCAGCGCCAGGGCTAAAATTCATCGAGAAGCCCGTGATACCGCAAAAGCGGCCGAAGACCCGGCTCCATGCCGAGCGGCGTAAAGGTTGTTGGCCAGACAGATTTGGCTGACAGACGGTATTTTCGGAGATCGGCAATGAAAAGCCAACAGGCGCGACCAAATTTATCAGGAGGTGCAAGGCATGGCACGTATAGCAGGTGTAGACTTGCCAAGAGATAAAAGAATCGAAATCGGCCTTTCCTATATCTACGGGATCGGACGCAAGACCGCCACTGAGATTTTGAAGGCGACCGGCGTAAACCCCGACACCCGGGTAAGAGATTTAACCGAGGACGATGTTTCCAAGCTGAGAGAGTATATCGACCATAACTGCCGCGTGGAGGGCGACCTTCGCCGGGATGTGGCGTTCGATATTAAGAGACTTATTGAAATCGGCTGCTATCGCGGCGTCCGTCACCGTAAGGGCCTGCCCGTAAGAGGCCAGCGCTCCAAGACCAACGCCAGAACCCGCAAGGGACCCAAGAAGACGATAGCTAACAAGAAGAAATAAGGAGGGGTTTTGATGGCAGCTCAGAAGGGCGGCAAGAAAACCGCCGTACGCAGACGCCGTGAGCGCAAAAATATTGACCGCGGTGCCGCGCATATTCAGTCCACCTTTAACAACACGATCGTGACCATCACCGACACCCAGGGTAACGCTGTTTCTTGGGCGAGTGCCGGTGAGCTGGGTTTCAGAGGCTCCAGAAAGAGTACTCCTTTCGCGGCACAGACCGCCGCGGAAACCGCAGCTAAGGTTGCTATGGAACACGGCATGAAGTCCGTCGAGGTCTTTGTAAAGGGACCCGGCTCAGGCCGTGAGGCCGCGATCCGCGCGTTGCAGGCCGCAGGGCTCGAGGTCAGCATGATCAAAGACGTGACCCCGATTCCTCACAATGGATGCCGTCCTCCCAAGAGAAGACGTGTCTAATCGAAAGGAGAGAATAAGTTATGGCTAAAAATATGCAGCCGATTGCAAAGCGCTGCCATGCCCTGGGAATTTCTCCTGCGGTCATGGGATATAGCAAGAAGACTACCAACCGCAATCCCGGCGGCCAGATGAGAAAGAAAAAGGGCGAATATGCCCTCCAGTTGGCTGAAAAGCAGAAGGTAAAGTTCGTTTACGGCATTCTGGAGCGCCAGTTCCGTTCTTACTATGAGAAGGCCACCCGTATGCCTGGTAAGGCCGGTGAAAACCTGCTGATCCTGGTGGAGCGCCGCCTGGACAACGTGGTATACCGTTTAGGCTTTGCCAGCACCCGCCGCGACGCCAGACAGCTGGTGAACCATGGCCATTTTACCGTCAACGGCAAGAGAGTCAACATTCCTTCCTATTTGGTAAAGCCCGGCGATGTGATCGAAGTGGCGGAAACCAGCCGTTCCTCCGTCAAGTTCAGCAAGCTGACCGGCGAAGATGCTCCGATGGTAACCGTGCCTCGTTGGCTGGAGCGTGAAAAGAGTTCTTTGAAGGGCGTTGTCGCTGCAATGCCTGCTCGTGAGGATATCGATCTCCCTGTCGAAGAGCACTTGATCGTCGAGTTGTACTCCAAATAATGCCCATGCGGTTGATTTCAATACGCGTTGGCATCACTTACCAATACAACTGTGTGCCTAAGGTCAAGGAGGGTCGCTAATGATCGAGATAGAAAAGCCTAGAATTGATACCGAAGTATTATCTGCCGACGGAACTTACGGCAAGTTTGTGGTGGAGCCGCTGGAGCGCGGCTTCGGCACAACGCTGGGGAACAGCTTGAGAAGGGTATTGCTCTCCTCACTGCCGGGCGTTGCCGTAACCTCCATCAAGATTGACGGAGTTCTCCATGAGTTTTCCACGATACCAGGCGTGAAAGAGGATGTGACTGAGATCGTCCTCAACATGAAGGGCTTAACGGCAAAGCTGCACTGCGACGGTGCCAAAACCGTGGAAATCAGTGCGGAGGGTCCTTGCGAGGTTACCGCGGATTCCATCAAATGCGACAGCGAGGTTGAGATTCTCAACCCCGAAATGCACATTGCAACCCTCGGTGACGGGGCCAGGCTCTATATGGAAATTACCCTGGATAAAGGCAGAGGCTATATTTCCGCTGAAAGAAATAAAGCCAATATGCAGAACAATGTGATCGGCATTCTGCCTATCGATTCTATTTATACACCTGTGTTGAAGGTCAATTTCGGTGTGGAAAACACCCGCGTGGGTCAGATCACCGACTATGACAAGCTGACGCTGGAGGTTTGGACCAACGGGGTCATCAACGCGCAGGAGGCGGTTTCCCTAGCCGCTAAGGTCCTGACCGAGCACCTGAACCTGTTTGTAGACCTTTCTGATAAGGGCTATAACACGGAGATCATGGTGGAAAAGGACGACAAGGGCAAGGAAAAGGTTCTGGAAATGACGATTGAAGAGTTGGATCTTTCCGTCCGCTCCTTCAACTGCCTGAAGCGCGCCGGCATTAACACAGTGGAGGACCTGATCAATAAGTCTGAGGACGATATGATGAAGGTTCGCAACCTGGGACGCAAGTCCCTGGAGGAGGTTGTGTATAAGCTCAACTCCCTCGGATTCAGTCTTCGCAAGGACGACGAATAAGCCGTCCGGATAAACCAAGGTAAAGGAGTGAATTTTCGATGCCCGGAACAAGAAAGCTCGGAAGAGACACTGCTCATAGAACCGCTATGCTGAGGGCGATGGTAACCTTTCTGCTGGAAAACGGTAAAATCGAAACCACAGTCACTCGCGCCAAGGAAGTACGTTCCTTGACCGAGAAAATGATCACCATCGCAAAGGTAAACGATCTGCATCATAAGAGAATGGCTATGGCCTTCATCACCAAGGAGGGCGTAACCAAGAAGCTGTTTGATGAGATCGCCCCGAAATACGCGGAGAAAAACGGCGGTTACACCAGAATCACTAAGCTGGGACCCCGCCGCGGTGACGCCGCAGAAATGGCAATCATCGAGCTGCTGTAATTTGCGGCCGCTGCTGTGATAAAGCTTTGATAGAAGCTTCGATAAAAAAGAAGGCCTGGGATTTTTCCCAAGGCCTTCTTTGCATATTGCTTTTGTATTTGCTTTCAATCACTTCAGGCTGCCGCTCCAGCTTGCGCTCGGCTGCTTTTGGCCATTTTTGATTGTTTATCAGGAACTGGGGCTGCTTTAACATAGAGGCTTCGGGGCTGTTCCAGGCCTCTTTTTGCTTTAACAGCTTTCCTATATGTGGGAAAGCGGAATGAAAAAAACGTCAAAAATAGAAAAGCAGTCCGTGCCGTCGTGTCGGCATTGCCTATGACATGATTCAAACGGCTAACCGGCAGCCATTGGCGGCAGCACCGCTTTCCGATTGCTTTTCCCGGTTTCCCATTCTTAATGATGCGGAAGGGGATTGAGCGGATTACCGTTTGAATCATTGCGGAGGGAGGCAGAAAATTTACTTCCTTTACGTTATAGATTTTGCTGAACCATCCCTAGAAATTCGTCCCAGCGCCCCTCTTGGCGGATGATCAGGGGACAATCTTTCCCGTTAAAATCATAATGCTGTTTAACGTCATCAATAGTGAGATCATATTCTTTCAGGAGAAACGCTGTCAGCTTGGCGGCGTTTTCCATGGTTTGATCGAAATTTCCGTCAGCATTGACGCAAAGCTCAATGCCGATACTTGAATGGTTTCCCTCCCGGTCGCCGGAATGCCAGGCCTCCTCGTTGTCGGGCAGATGCTGGTAGATTTGGTGATCGTCCACCGTGTAGTGCCAGGATACCTCGTCGGAGGTGGTGCTCAGATAGTCGCTGTGGGCCTCCGCGTCGGCTCCCTCGCTGGTGTTGGCGGTTTCGTGAATAGTAATGCTTTCGACCGTCCGCAAAACCCCAGGCCGTCCGGGAGAGTCCTCTGGAATGTAAGCGGTAAACAAAGGGATACCGTCGATGCTGTCAACCGCCTGCCGCAGATTGGCTGGATCCCGCACGCCGGATGCGCCGGAAGCCCTGCCGGACAGAGTGACCGCCAAAATGACAGACAGGGTGATAATAACTGCAAGAAGCCCGCCTGTGACAATCAGCCATTTCCTGTTGTCCGGCTTGCACAAAAACATCCTTACGGGTCTTTTTGACCTTTGATACCGCTGATACCGCATAACAACACCCCAAAAGCTTGATGCTTTAAAAATACCATAAAATTATGTCGAAAAAATGAAAAAGTTGAAAGGAAAACCTGACAACTGTCTTAAAATAATATTGCGGAAAAAGAATTTAATAATTTTGTAATATTTACACAAGAATTAAAAATTTTTTCTCTTAAAAAACTTGACAAATCACAAGAATTGGGGTATTATGATAACAAGAAGTGATCCAGACGGACAATCGAGGTCCGCGCGATATATTTGAATCAGCGCCTGCCCGAAAGGGCATACCAGCTTATATATGGTAAGGTCTGTACTTCAGGGAGACGAGATTTTTCTCGTCTCCTTTTTATTTGCGGTAAATCAAATGCACATTGCCCCCGAATTTGCTGAACCTGTTTTGGCTGAAAAAGAACTCCCAGGGCCGTTTTTCCAGCCCTGGGAGTTTAGGTTTGCAGGAAATAAATTTTAAAACTGCAAAAGGGAAAGAATTTCCTTCTTGTATTCCAAAAATTGGCTGGTCAAAGCAAAGTCTCCTCTAGGACGGCTTTCCTTGTGGAGATTCAGCTCCGCCGTGATATGTCCGGGCTTTCCGGAAAGAAGGTAAATCCGGTCAGACAAAAGGATTGCCTCGTCGATATCATGGGTAATAAACAGGGTGGATAGCTCGATCTGCTCCATGACCTCCAGATACCAGCGGTGAATAGAGGCTTTGGTGAGAGCGTCCAGAGCGCTGAAGGGCTCGTCTAACAGAGCGGCTCCCTCGCTGCAAAGATAGGTTCTCAGAAGGGCGGCCCTCTGGCGCATCCCGCCGGAAAGCTGAGCGGGATACTGCTTTTCTGTGCCTGACAGCCCAAATTCAGCGAAATGCTCTAACGCTTTGCGGCGGGCCTCCTTTTTAGGAGCTCCTTTGATGATCAAAGGGAGGGCGATGTTGTCCAAGACCGTGCGGTAGGGCATCAGCAGGTCCTTTTGCAGCATATAGCTGATGTGCCCGGCTTTGCCGGTGATCTCCCGGCCGTCCAGGAATACCTGCCCCCGGTCCGGCAAAGTCAGGCCGGACAGCACGTTGAACAGGGTGGTTTTTCCGCCGCCGCTGACCCCAAGGAGACAGACGATTTCCCGGGGCTCCAGCCGGAGGCTCACGTCCTGAAGAATGGTATTATCACCGAAGCTTTTGGTAATGGAGACTGCTTCCAGCTTACTCATACGCTATCTCCTACTCTGGAAGATAATCGTTGGAAAAGCCGAAGCCCGCGGGAATTTCTTCCTCAATCAGCTGGTTTTCCCACAGCCACTGGTAAAAGGCGTCCCAGCGGGAGGGATCGATATATCCCCACCGGTCTACCTCCGCCTTGTACTGATCCGCCAGCCACTGCTGGCTGGACAGAACGATCTCTGAATCCAGAGTGGGATCCGCCTCGCAAAGAATTTCAGCGGCTTCCTCTGGGTTTTCAATGGCATATTCGTAGCCCTTGGCAACCGCAGCTAAAAAGGCCTTGGCGGTTTCCGGGTTCTGCTCCAGATAATCGTTGTTGGCTACCAGCACCGGGGTGTAATAGTCGAACACAGGATTGATATCCTTGAAATAGAAATAGTTGGTATCCAGCCCCTTGACCTGGGTGGCAATGCCGTCCCAGGCGTAGTAAATCCAAACCGCGTCGATGTTGGTCTGCAAAGCGGAAATCACGTCGGTTACGGTCACACTGGCAAGGTTAACCTTGCTCCAGTCACCGCCGTCGTTTTCCACCACGTTTTGCATGGTGGCCTGTTCCACCGGCAGATCCCAGGTGGCGTAGGTTTTGCCCTCCAGATCCTTAGGAGATTGGATCCCCTTCTCCTTTAGGGAAATAATTCCCGAGGTGTTGTGCTGAATCAAAGCCGCCACAGCGGTGACAGGAAGATCGGATACATAGGCGGGCGCCAGATAATCCTGAAAATCCACGCCGAATTGAGCTTTGCCGGTGGCAACCAGGGCGGTAGCGCCGTCCTCGGGAGGCTGCTGGATATCGATTTGGATACCGGCTTCTTTAAAATATCCCAGCTTGTCCGCCACGTAAATACCGGTATGGTTGGTGTTAGGAGTCCAGTCCAGTACAAAGGTGATGGTCTGAAGCTGCTGGCCGTCCGTGGATGAAGTCTTTTCTGACGCGCCGGCGGCGGATTCCCCTGCGGTTGAAGAACTGTCCGCCCCGGCGGAGCTTTCCCCGCCGGGGGAGGCGGAACAGGCAGCGGCCGAAAGGAGCAAGGCGCCGGATAAAAGCAATGCGAGAACTTTTTTCATGATTGGTTTCCTCCATATTTTTCATAAGGCATACACAGCCGTTGAATCATCGAGACCAGCCACATGAGCAGCAGGCTGATCAGGGAAATTAAAACAATAACGGCAAACATTTTGTCAAAGGCGTAGGACTTCCGCACCCGCGTCATGTAGACGCCCAGACCGCTGTTTCCGCCCAGCCATTCGGCGATCACCGCGCCGACAATAGAGTAGGACACAGAGACCCGGAGGCTGGAAAAGAACCGTCCCAGGGATGAGGGAAGCTTTACCAGCCGGAAGATCTGTCCCTTTGAGGCACCCATAGACCTGAGCAGATTGACGGTATCCTGATCCGCAGACCGGAATCCGTCGAGCAGGCCGACCGCCATGGGAAAGAAGCAGACGATGACTACCAGGGCAATTTTGGGAGCCATGTCATAGCCCATCCAGAGCACCAGCAGCGGCGCGATGGCCACGGTGGGGATCGTCTGAGTGATCACTAAAATAGGATACAGGGATTTATATAGGAATCGGTACCGGTCCATAAGGACCGCTGTCACGAAAGCCAGGGCAATTCCAAGACCAAGGCCCAGAAAGCCCTCCGCCAAAGTGGTGCCGGAGTTAGCCATCAGAATGGGGAAGTCCTCCACAAAGGCAGCTCCCACATCCACCGGAGAGGGAAACATGAATTTCGGCACCAGATCAAGGTCAGACACGGCCTGCCACAAAATGAGAAGCAGACAGAGCAAAATAGCCGCAGACAGTTTATTGGTGATGCTTCGTAACTTTCTGGTCAATGGTAAGCACCTCGCCATTTGGCTTATAGCTGATTTTTACATAGGACATCAGCGCGGGACAGCCCGCCTTGACGGCGATATGCTGACATTCCTTCACAATATCCATTAACTCGTCGTAATCTCCCTCAATAGTGGTTTCAAAGGGGCCCACATAGCAGGAATTGCCCGTGCTTTTAATATAGGCGATGACCTCATCGACAATACGGACAACCTCTTCATCGGAGGTTACGGTGGGAAGAACCTGGATTGCTACGCTTGCGTTCATAAGAACTCCATCTCCTTACTAAAATAAGATCAATGTTAAAAATAAAAAATGCCATCCGCGGGATGCGGACGGCATAATAACAGCAAAGGGAATTTCCTTTTTGCTTTTGATTCCTTACGCCGGCATTACCCGGATCAAGTTAAGGGTTTCAGGCTTCAGCCTGCTCTCAGCCGATTTTCTCAGCACCCCGGTATTCTATTTTCAAAACCAACATAATGATAATGCAAAAGTGATTGATTGTCAATAGACTGCCGACAAAAAATATAGTGTTCCCCGCTGACGGGCAAGCGCTAAAAAAGCCTCAGGCAGGAAGGGGGAGAAGTGAAAAAAGAACACAGCACAGAAAAGTATAACGCAGGCAGATCGGTAAAAGCAAGCCAAGGGAACCGCGGCCCATTGTCCCGTCTCAGATACAGACTGTTCCTATAGCAGGGCGTTTATGCCGTGAAAAACTAATACAGCGCTGAATAGGCTTATAGCGCAGGGAACAATATACAATGAGACTTTACTGAGAAGACTTTCCAGCCGCTGAATTGCCTTTGTTCCCTGAAGTCTGCGGTATCCCCAGTAGAGCAGGAGCAGCGGCAGAATATAAATAAAATTATACAACAGGATAAAAGCAAAGACTAACGGAAATATCAACTGATAACCCGCTAGCAGAGCCAAGAATCCAAAATACGGCAGGGCGCTGGTCAACTCCACGAAGCAAAAGGCGGCGCCCATCAAAAACAGCGGCAGAGGCGCAAGCTGTGCGGGAGGCTTTGGAGCGGCTCTTTCCTCTTTGCCGCCGCTGCTTTGGCTGCGGCTGGTTTTGACGATCAGTCTGATCCCAAGACCGAGAAACAACAAGCCGGCCGCAGTTTCCGCACCATAAACATATAGTGGATAAGCTGCTGTTATGGCGGAATAGGCCTGTGATGCCCAGTTGGCTGCGCCGTAATAAATAGCTAAGCCCATAGCTAGATTGGCAAACCCAATACCGGCGATGAAAAACAAAATATGGCGCTTGTTCCTGACCATAGTCTGCAGTAAGATTTGTTCCGCAATGGCAGATGGATTGAGGCTGTCGAAAAAGCTGGCAGTGATCGCAGCGCCTAATAGAAGCAACATAAAGCTTCCCTCCTAATAAAGTAAAAAAATAAGCGCTAAAATTACACCACTAAGACCTACGGTGTAATTTTAACGCTTTGCCTGTCCGGTGACAGCTGGATTACAACTATTTTATTAAAATTATAATATAGGAAAAGAGGTTTGTCAAGAGTTGCCGCGATGTAGGCCAATTGCGGTTAGTTTCTATGATGGAATAGAAATTTTTCCGAGGGGACTCTTGCATTTTATTCTCGAATGTGGTATTATATTACGGCAGTCAAAAATGCGCTTGTAGCTCAGCTGGATAGAGTGACTGGCTACGAACCAGTAGGTCGGGGGTTCGAGTCCCTCCAAGCGCGCCAAGTGAACAGAGGTCGAAATTTGGAACTCAAAAATGAGACATTCCAGATTCCGGCCTCTTTTTCTATGCGAAAGCCCAGCGTTTAAGCCATTTTTCGAGGTTTACCTCTTTTTATAGAAATGGGACATCAAAAAGCAAAAAACAGAAAAATGGGTTGTAAAAACAATCAAATGTATCTATTCCGAACCCGGAATTCTCATTTTAATGAGGATTCTTTCTTTTTATCCCAGTATTCCTGCTCTTTCTGCACTGGAGTCTTATATTGTAATGTAGAATGAGGACGTTCATTGTTATAAAAGTTAATAAAACGATGGATACCCTGTATCATATCTATTTCAGATTTGTAATGCCTGCGATACAGTTCCTCCTTTTTAAGAATGGAAAAGAATGCTTCTGAAACAGCATTATCATGGGGTCGCCCGGTTCGGGAAAGAGATTGTTTAACTCCAAGTGTCTCCAATAAACGCACAAACGTATAGGAAATATACTGCGTCCCCCGATCACTGTGAAACATGAGTCCTGTTTCTGGTTTCCTTTCCGAATAAGCCTGCCTAAAAGTTTTGGTGAGCAGTTGCGTACTACTGCTCTGCGATATCCGATAAGAAATGATCTTTCGTGAGAATAGGTCGATAATAGCACAAAGATAGTAATATTTATCGCTAAACTTAAAAATTGTGATGTCGCTGACCCAGACTTGATTCGGTCGGTCTGTATGAAATTGTTGATGTAAAAAATTTCTGTTCTTTCCTTTTTCCCATTTCTTATAGTCTTGCTTTGCTGTGATACCAACACTGCTGATTCCTATTTCTTTCATAATTTCAGAAACGTATTTTTCACTGGCCTTAATTCTTTTCGTGTGAAGTATCGCTGCGATTTTTTCCGCGCCGTGAATTTGTTCGCTATCATTATAAATATTCTGTATCTGCACTTTTAGTTGTTCCAGGCGTTTAGCTGCAAGTGTGTCACTTTGTTTATTCCGAAAAATATGATTGTAAAAAGTACCACGAGGAACCTCCAGTGCTTCGCATAAGGTATGTACGCTGAATTGACCATACAGTGATTCCAAAGCTTTCAACTTTTCTTTTTAAACTCGAAAATTCCTGCGGAGTGATGACTGTACCTGTTTTGGTCACAGTCCGCTGGTAGTTCTGTATCCACCTATAAAAGGTGCTTCTCGGTATCTTATTTTTGTTACAAATTTGGAGTACTGTTTCACCGTTTTGATAGTGCTTGACAAATGCCTGCTTTTCTTCTTTTGTAAATTTCATTGAAACCTCCTTATATGGTTTTATAAGGATATGGTAGCATAGATATGACTAAGCAGGTAGTAATATATCTTCCGACTGTAAAATGATTGGACTTTATGATATAATTAAACCCCTCCAAACTCAAAACGGGATTAGAGGGCAGTGATAATCTTGTTCAGACGTGACAGAGCAACCCACTAAAGCGTCGTTTTTTGTTTGGTGGGTTTATCCAAATACAAAGAGCCGATGGCTGTGATTACTCACAAGCTCGTCGGCTCTGCGTCTGGCCCTTTGAGAACAGTTATATATAAATCCGTTGTTTCAATTAGTGCTTCCCACTTACATTTAGGGCAATAGAGAGGGAAGTTTCTTAATTCCGTATCTTCCCGTATCATTGTGCGAGTCTTATTACCGCAGATAGGGCATAATATCCATTCTGTTTTATTCAAAACCTTTGTCCTCCGACCTATTTGGATTTTTGCTTGTTCAAAAGTATTGCACATATAATTACTGCCGCACAGAATATAAGAATGAAATACCATAGCTGATCTGATCACTACTACACCTTTTTGAATAGGGTTCGACAAGTGCTCCAAAGTTGCCCGGCCCAATAAAATATAATCCACTGATAATTCAAATCGTACAAGTTATCACAAATTTGAAATAGACAAGAGTTCCGCAAACCATGTCTCCTTTATTTTTGCGAAATTTATTTTATCTTATCAATCTCGATTACAAAGATTTCGCAGCGAAAGCCAGCGACATAAACTTTACACTGCGAAGGCAGATTGCCTTGAGCGGCAATCCGTTTACCGCCAATAGAGGAATGATCCGGGGCGTAATTTTCCCACACACAAAAGAATTGCCGGCCGAAAGCGACGACGGGATTGTCCCAGGCATTGGTCTCGCAGGAACTCTCCGGTGGCTACTGTTAGCATAGTGCTATCCGCCATGACAAATCAGAAAACGCCGCGAAACCGTATGAACACTGGGCGGCGAGTTTTTTCATTTGACAGGACAGAAGAAATTGAATCTCCAGCGCGACTTTCGGAGAACAACGGATTAGGATAAATAAAAGACACGTCTCATACACAAGGCGGCAGATTTTATTCTGCCGCCTTGTGTATGTGCAAAGTGTTTTAAGAAATCAGACATTACTGTTGGGAAATAGACCCCTTCAAGAGCGGCAGATTCATTGTGACGCAGGTTCCATTTTCTGAAGAAATACTGACGCCGTACTCCTTTCCATAAAACAGCTGGATTCGCTGGTGAACATTTACGATACCAATGCCTTCATTTTGCTTAATCATATCAGATTGAAGCGCGTTTTGAATTGCGGAAAGGCGTTCGGCTGGAATGCCGACCCCATTGTCCCGGATAGAAATTTGTAAAAAGCTGCCTTGCGGTTTTGCGCTGATATGGATAAGGCCATCCTTTCCAAGCGGTTTAATACCGTGCTGGATAGCATTTTCAACAATGGGCTGCAGGATAATTTTGATGACGTGAATATCTAAAATTGTTTCTTCAATGTCCCACTCCACACAAAAGCAGTTGTTATATCGGAGTTCCTGAAGCTCTAAATAAATGCGGGTGTTTTCTAATTCTTTGCGAAGCGGCACCAGCGTGTCGACATCGTCGAGGGAATACCTAAGAATTTGCGCCAGCTTTGTGAGCATGACAGAGGCTTTGTTTTTTCCGCCGGTCAGCCGGATGGCGGTCCAACTGATGCTGTCCAGCGTATTGTGCAAAAAATGAGGATTGATTTGGCTTTGCAGCGCAACGGCCTGTGCCTGTTTAAGAAGGGCGACGCGTTGGGACAGTTCTTCCGTGATTTGCTCATTTTTCAGAGACATTTTGCGGATGGAATCTAAAATAAACGCTTCTTCATCACGGCTGATGGCTACTCGGTTCGACATCAGCCAGGCGGGAGAATCCAATTCTTTTAATATTTTTTTAAAAGGAAGGTGCAGCCGTATGGAAATAAATACGGTAAGTGCAAATACCAAGAGAAAAACTCCCATAATCAGCAGTATTGTCATATTCAGCGGAGATTGCAGACGCTGCTGCACGGCACTTCGGGAAAGCGTGGAATACAGATAGAGATCAGTGTAATTGACTGGAAATCGGTACACAATAGTGTCTCCGCTTTCCCAATAGCCATTCTCGTTGGGGGATTCCCCAAGAGCCAAGCACTGGCCGGCGGTATCTCCCCAAATATTTTCTACAACCGTGCCATCCTCCGTACACAGGCACAGGCCGGCGTCATAATCCCCGTGATACTGAGAAAGCTCCCGTGAAAACTCAGTAAAGTTAATATTATACACCACAACACCAAGCCGTCCGCTGCCATGCTCCAATATTTTATAAAGGCTTAGCAAGCGGACTGGCTGCAAATAGCTGTTGGTGCCGTCGCGGAAAACATAGAAAAAACTGTTGCCCCCTTTATAATCACGGTAGTAATTCAGCCACCCGGTGTCAAAAAAGCCGCTTAATGAGGTTTCACCGTAATTCGAGACAAATTTTCCGTTGATGTCCGAATAAATGTAAATACTTTGCAGGTTGCTGTTAGCCTGCATCTGATCCCGCATAAGCTTATAAATCACATCGTTGTGGTAAAAGGTATAGCCGTCTTTTTGAGTGATAAGAAACAGGTTAATGTTATTTTCAGTAAGAAGAAAATTTGCCTGCTTTAAGCAGCTGTCGATCAGCTGATTAATTGAATTTTGCAGTAATGAACCCGTACGGGAATTATAAAGGAGAACTTCTTTTTCCACTGCAGTATGCTGAAAGTTGGTAGCTAAAATAACCACCAAAAACAAGGGGATAATCGCAAGGCTGATAAGCATGCGTAAGTTACGGAAGAAAACCCTTCCAAATGAATAGTTTCGTATGCGCCGGACGTTTGGCCTACTGGTCATTTCCCGCTCCTCCCATGTGCATTCTCTGGCGGTAACCGGAGGGCTGCATGCCAGTGTATGCTTTGAACAATTTATTGAAATGCCGAAGGCTTTTATAGCCGACCTGTTCGCAAACATCATAAATTTTCAGATTGGTGTTGGAAAGCAGCTGGGCGGCATATTCCATCTTGCAACGGCTGATAAATCGAATCAGCGTCTCGCCGGCTTGCGCTTTGAAGGTGCGGCTGAAATGCGACGGGCTTAAGTAAAAATGCTCGGCAATATCTTCTAAGGAAAGATCCTGTCCGATGTGCTCGAAGATATACTCCTTGGTCCGTTCCACAAAATCGCTGCTTGTACCGTGCAGCACTGCGGAAAGACTGCGGGTTGTTTTTAATAAAACGTCGCGCAGCGCGGCGGAATCCTCTGCTCGATCCAGCTCCAGAAACGCTTCATCCAGCGTCAAGGCGGCCAAGGGAGGAATCCCTTCTTCTTTTAGCTGGATGGATAAGGGGTAGAGGAAGTTTTTCGCCGCATCTTTTGCGAGAGCCGGCTCTAACTCTTCAAAATAAGAAGCAAAGCATTCGGCTGCCTGAATGGCCTGAGGTTCTTTTCCCGGTTCCAGCAAAGCGCTGTAAAACTGCTTCTGCCGGAGCCCCAGCCGTTCCAAGGCGCAGGGCAGAGATACCGGACCAGCATCGGATAGGCTGCTTAGCATTGCCGGGATGCTTGAAAAGACCTCCAGCCCTTCCAGATTGATTTGTACGCCGAAAGTAGTGCGAAGTCCGTCGCAAAGCGCCGCGATATCTTTTTCAATCACCGAGCGGGCGGAACCGCTGACCTGCACCCGAAGCAGCCCGAATGCTAAAAGACGGTCATCCTGATCAGAAATAATCCTTATTTCAATGCGGTATGAAGAAGAGGAAGCAAAGCTGTTGATGTATTGGGAAAGCTCACCGCGGCCATGCGCCCACTGATTGCGTACAAAATGATTGTTTTGTCGGATATGCAGCGTCAGGGAAAAGCAGGCGTTCTGATCAAAAGAAAGATTGGGATAAATCAGATGGAACATGCGCCGGACCAGCCGCTGGTTTTGCAGTGAGCCGCGCATCATTTCTTCGAAAAAAAGGTTGAGCAGGTCTTCGATTTTGCTGCATGTCTGGGTTAATTTTTCCTGCTTAAGATAGGCGGCCTGTTCGGTATCCAATTCTGTGCGGACGTTTTGAATACATTCAGTGAGTTCGTCCAGATCAACGGGCTTTAAGACATAATTTTTCACGCCGTAGCGGATAGCCGACATGGCCAAGTCGGCCTCCTTGTAGCCGCTAATCAGGATTACTCTTGTCCGCAGATTATGCTCTTGTATGTATTTGGCGACTTCCAATCCAGAACAACGGTTCATACGGATATCGGTGACGAGAAGGTCCGGTGGTTGACGCTCCAATAACGATATTAATTCATCACCGTCCTCAAAAGCGCCTACCAGCGAAAATCCTAGCTTATGCCATTCCACCAGGTCTCGAAGTCCTTCCCGAATACAGACCTCATCGTCTGCAATAGCTACGCTGTACATAGTCCCCCTCCTTTTGAGTAAAGTTTATTAAGCTGTGATTTCCGAAGCAAAAAAGCGCAAAAAAATGCTGGTTACACTACAAATATAGCGATAACCAGCATAAAATTGACTGTCCAAAAATGTTTACATTATTAGAGTGTATAAATGCGACAAAATATTGAAATGAGACAATGTAATTATAGCACACAGGCGTGAGAACACAACTAAAAAGCAACATAATACACAAAAAAATAGCCGGAATCGCAAAAAAAAGCACTTGAATTTTGCGGATCTCAAAAAAGAGGATATCTATATGACGCAATACACAAATTTATGCGCTTTTTTCAAAGAAAACAGGATGTTATACTGATGCCAGAACGGAAAAGGAGGAGATGACGGCGTGACAATTCAAAAAAGCAGCCAAAGAAAACCGAAAAATGGTCGTCTCAAACATCTGCGGAGTAAGCATGTTGACAACATTCAGCTTTTGATTCTGGCGCTGCCAGCGATTGTTTTGCTATTTGTGTTCTGCTATATTCCCATGGGCGGCATCATTCTGGCGTTTAAAAAATTTAGAGTAGATCTTGGAATTTTTGACAGCCCTTGGGTGGGATTTGAAAACTTTGAATTTTTCTTTACTTCTTCCGATGCCTGGCGTGTGGTGCGCAATACCTTAGGCATGAACTTTTTATTTATTTTGTTCACCACGGTCTTCAGTGTGCTGTTCGCAGTAATGATGTACCGGTTAAGAGGCCGGCGTTTGGTGAAAACATACCAGACAATTACGCTGATGCCCAGCTTTCTGTCCTGGGTTGTGGTGGGCTACATGGTATACGCGCTGCTGATGCCGGGACCTTCAGGGCTTATCAACCAAATCATCATGCTGTTTGGCGGAGAACCGATTGATTGGTATTCGCAGTCGGGATATTGGCCGGTGATTCTTCTTATTGTAAAGCTGTGGCATGGTGTAGGCTATAACAGCCTGTTTTATTATGCCAGCCTGATGGGAATTGATAAAGAGTATTTTGAAGCCGCTCAGCTTGATGGAGCGACAAAATCGCAGGAATTACGCTATATTATTTTACCCTTCTTAAAGCCCATTATCATTGTAATGACACTTTTAAATATCGGCAATATTTTCCGCGCTGATTTTGGTTTGTTCTTTAACGTGCCCCGCAATGTTGGCGCTTTATATCCTACTACCGACGTAGTGGATACCTATGTGTACCGCGCTTTGACACAACTGGGGGATGTTGGCATGTCCGCCGCGGTGGGGCTGGTTCAATCTCTTGTTGGTTTCGTGTTGATTCTGGTTACCAACCTTATTGTGCGGAAGATTGATCCAGAGAGCGCTTTATTCTAACAGGGAGGGACAATATCACAATGAAAATAAAAGAAAAACCACAATGCCTTATTAATATCATTGGCGTGATATACTCAGCACTCTGCATTTTGCCCTTTCTGCTGGTTATCTCTGCATCCCTCACCAATGAACACGCGCTGAGTGAAAACGGCTTTAAGCTGATCCCCTCCGAGCTAGACTTAACCGCTTACGAGTATATATTTAAAAGCCCAGAGAGGATTTTGCGCAGCTATGGCGTTACTATTCTGGTAACTGCAGCGACAGTGGTGGGCGGCATACTCATAATGAGTATGATCGGCTACACGCTGGCGCGCTCAAACTGCAAATTTGCCCGGCCGCTTTCCTTTTATGTTTTCTTCACACTGCTGTTTTCCGGCGGTATGGTGCCGACCTATATCTTAATTACTCAAGGCTTGCAGTGGAAAAACACCTTTGCGGTTATGATTGTACCAAGCCTGGTCTATGCGTTCCATGTTATTATGATACGCACGTTTTTTCAAAAGCTGCCGCCGGCCCTGTTCGAATCAGCTAAAATTGACGGCGCAAGCGAATTTGTGATTTTTTTCCGTGTTGCGCTTCCCCTCTCCGTACCGGTTTTGACCACGGTGGCATTCTTTACAGCTATGAGCAAATGGAATGACTGGCAAACAGGGCTTCTGTACATCACGGAGGAAAATATGGAGCCGCTCCAATACATGCTTTATCGTATTGAACAAAACATACAATCGCTTATCACAGCGCTAAGTCAGGGAGGCGGAATTTCAGTGGATATTCGTGATATTCCCGGTCAAAACCTGCTGATGGCGATGGCTGTGGTAGCGGCAGGACCGATGCTGGTGGTTTTTCCTTTCTTCCAAAAGTACTTTATTTCGGGATTGACGGTCGGCGCGGTAAAGGGTTGATTTTCTTGGACAATAACATCCGGAAAGGATGTAATGTATAAAACAAAAGGAGGAAAAAATTATGTCGAAACGTTCAAAACACACATGGCGCCTGTCCCTGTTAGCAGGAATTACAGCTGCCACAATGCTGTTGGCCGGATGCGGTCAGGGTGATTCTGCAAGCACAGGATCAACCGATGCTTCCGGTGCCGCTTCTGGTTCCGAATCCGGCACCGGCGAGGTGACCTCTGTGCGGTGGATTACCGCCGGTACGCCCCAAACCGGGATGGATCAGGTCTTAGAAGAGGTCAATAAGCTGTTGGCCGAGCGCTATGGCCTGGAGCTGCAGCTGGAGATTTACGATTACGGCAGCTACGATGAAAAGATGAATATGCTCATTTCTTCCGGTGAAGAATTTGACGTCTGCTTTACCACGCAAAGCTGGCTGAATAAGTACCAGCCGAATGTTTCCAGAGGTGCGTTTTTAGCCTTGGATGACTTGATTGACGAGCATGCTCCGGATCTGAAAGAGGTGCTGCCTGAATTTTTATTTGAGCAGGCCCGTGTGGATGGTTCTATCTATGCAATTCCGAACTACCAGATTTGCTATGATTCCTTTGGCTTTATGATGCGCAAGGATCTGGTGGAAAAGTACAATTTTGACTGGGAAAATGTCAAGACGGTAGAAGATATGTACCCCTTCTGGGATGCGATCCGCGACAACGAGCCGGGGCTGTATCCTGTGGGAGATTTGAGCATTCAGGCCTTTGAGGATGACTACGTGGCCATGAGAATGATTCAGGATTACTACACCGTGGCGGGAAGCGGAGCCTCCAGCTTCTATATTAAAAAGGGAGACGATTCTTATACGGTTGACTGGTATCCGGATGTCGTAAAGGAATACCGCCGGGAATTCGGCGAGCTCTATGAGAAGGGCTACATCCGCGACGACATCATTACCCTGCAGGATGACAGCGCCGACATTACTGCTGGTAAATATGCATCACGTCTAGGTATTATCAAGCCCGGCGGCGAGGCCGAGCAAAAACAGCTGGCCGGCGGCTATGATTATGTTCAGATCGCTTTGACCGAGCCGTTCGTCAATTCTCTGTCCGCCCGCGCTGCGATGAATGCGGTCTCCAGCAGCAGCAAGAATCCCGAAGCGGCCATCCGCATGATTGACGTGATGAACACCGATAAAGAAATCTTTAATATGCTTAATTTCGGTATTGAGGGAACCAACTACACCATGGAAGACGGCTTTGTAAAGGAAATTCCCGACAGCGGCTACTTCTTCAACAGCGGCTGGGCCCTGGGTAACCAGTTTAACGCTTATCTGGTAGAAGGCCAGCAGGAAGGCGTTTGGGAGGAGACCATGGAAATTAATAACAATGCTGAGGTTTCTCCGATTTCTGGATTCAGCTTCAATGAAGATCCCGTCGCTACAGCAATGGCGCAGATGAGCTCAGTCACCAGTGAGTATAAGTTTATAGGACTGTATGATGACTTCGATACAAGATTTGAAGAATTCCGCACCAAAATGGAACAAGCCGGTGTGGAGGAATACAAAGAAGAAGTTCAAAATCAATTAAACGAGTGGCTGGAAGCCAATGGAAAAATCTAAATTTCTTGCTTTAACAAGAAACAGAAAAAAACAATTCTTTCTATAGGCATTATCCCAAGGCGCATTTTGTTTGCGAAAAAAGGAGTGAAATTATGCTGAAAAAAAGGATTCTCTCTCTTGGCATATTGACCGCTTTTCTGACGGGTATGGCGGTATTTCCCACCTCTATAGCCTCCGCGGCCCCCTTAGGGAACGGACAAACCTACTATGTGGCCACAGACGGCTCTGACACAAACGACGGCTCCCTGAACGCCCCGTTCAAAACTTTTCAAAAAGCAGCGGAAACCTTGCAGCCGGGAGATACCTGCATTATCCGCGGCGGCACCTACCATGAAACGCTGACCCCGCGGTCCGGTGAAGCGGAAAGCCCCATCACCTATAAGGCCTATGAGGGCGAAGAGGTCATCATCAGCGGCGCCAACGAGGTAACAGGCTTTGAGCACCACGAAGGAGATATCTACAAAGCTCCGGTACAGCTGACGCAGGGCGATAAAAACCAGGTTTTTGTAAATGGCGATATGGGCTTTAACGCCCGGTGGCCTAACACAGCAACCGGCAAATTTTACGAAGGCTTTGCCGAGGTGGAAAGCGGAAGCAACACCACCATTACCGATCCTAAATTAGCGGAATTCGGCGATGACTTCTTTAAGGGCGCAACGGTGTGGGTAAACGCGGGCAGCCGGTGGACCAGCCAAACATCAGAGGTTACCGACCACACCGGGGACACTATCACCTTTAACGGCCTTGGACTGACAGATGTGCAAAACACCCCGGCAAAGGGCAATCCGTATTATCTGTTTAACGTGTATGGCGCGTTAGACAGTGAAAACGAGTGGTGGTACGATGAGGAAGAACAGATGCTGTATCTGTACGGCGATCCCACCGGCAAAACCGTGCAGGTCAAGGCGCGCGATACCGCCATCAATCTTGACAATGTTTCCTATGTGAATATCGATGGCATTCAGGTGCTGGGCGCGGGAATTTCCGGCACCAACACCAGCAGCATAACGCTCAACCGCGTCGAGGCCAATTATGCGGCGCATGCTTCAACTATCGAAAATCCGTACGGAACTGATGTTGCCAGCATTAAGCTGTTCGGAAATAACAACACGATTTCCAACTGCGAAGTGGCTTACAGCTCCGCCACCGGCGTGTGGATCAGCGGCGACGATAATCTGCTGTTCAACAGCAAGATTCATGACACCGACTATATCGGCAGCTATGGCGCGTGCATTAACGTCAGCGGAAGCGGAAACGTTGTAAGCCATAATACCGCCTATAACACCGGACGTGACATCATTATTTTCCAGTCGGGCGACAACTGCAAGATCGAGTACAATGACTTTTCCCACAGCGGTATGATCTGTGCCGACTTAGGCGTATTTTACACGGTGGCCACCGACGGAGGCGGTACTGAAATTTGCTACAACTGGGTTCACGATAACGATTCTTCCGGCAGCCGTTCAGGCATTTACCTGGACAACGGCACCAGCAACTGGCTGGTGCACCACAATGTGGTGTGGGATGCGGGAACAGCGCTGCAGCTGAATGTGCCCAGCAACTACATTGCGGCGTATAACAATACCTTCATCGGCAATATCAATCAGGACTTTGCCTGGGTTTTCAAAACGGATACCTGGGGTGACCGAATCATCAACAACATTGCGACCGGAAACATCGCGTTGAAGGATGAGACCCTGGCCCGCACAAACTTTGGAAACATCGCGGATCCGGGCTTTGAAAATGCGGACGAGCACCAGTACAGCCTGCTGGCAAACTCGCAGGCCATCGACGCTGCGGAAGTTATTCCTGGCATCAACGACGACTATGTGGGAATTGCACCTGATCTAGGCGCTTATGAATATGGCCAAGAGCCCTGGACCGCGGGCTGCAATTTGGAATCTCCTCCGGAAATGCCGCAGATGCCGGTAGAACTGTCTGCGCCGCGGTATTCAAATCTGGTGGAAAACGCGGGCTTTGAAACCCGCGGCCTGGAAGGCTGGACCGTGTCCGGACCGGTATCAAAAGCAACTCCCGGAGCAGGCCACGACCCTATTCAGATGGATAACGGCTATACGCGCACGGGCTATGGCAGCGCCAAGCTGACCGGAAGCGACGCGGCCGTAGTGGCTGAACCGCTGGATGAGGATTTCAGCAGCGGCGATTTAAGCGCATGGAGCAGCGATACCTTTACAGGAACCCAGTACAGCGTACAAAACGAAGCGCTGCAGATAGAAAATGTAGAAGGGGTTATCAGCGAGTGCCGCGTACTGTATACGGGGGAAAATTACCGCGACGCATCCTACGAGGTAGATGTACAGGTGGTAAATGAAGACATGGGTAACCAGGATTTGGGCCTTGTAGCGCGGTATATGTCCTCTGAATCGTACCTATACTTCTCTTATGCGCCTTGGCGCGCGGGGACGCAGGAAACCTATCAGATTACCCGGCGCGTAGGCACCAGCTATGAAACATTGGCTTCTGCGGCGGGCAATGTGCAGCTGCAGCCCGGCCAAACCTATACTATGCGTGTAGAAATGGACGGCGAAAGCCTGAAATGGTACGTGAACGGCGAACTACAGCTGCAGGCTGAGGATCCCTCTCCGGCAGCGGGCAAGATTGGCCTGGGTCAATATGAGTCAAAGGGCGCCGGCGTGCTGCTGTGTGATAATGTCAAAGTGACTCCAATTGAGTCGGAGGAACAAACGGCTGCAGGAAGCGAAGCTTCCAGCAACCGCGGCAAGCTTTCCAAGACCATTGAGGGATTAAATCCCAATACAACCTATACGCTTACCGCATGGGCTAAGGTGGAGCCGGGCGAGGAGCTGACAATGGGAGTTGTTGGCGGAGAGAGCGTAACAGTCTCTGAGTCGGCAGGCGGTGTGTGGTCCCGCCATCAGGTGGAATATACCACCCAGGAAGAGACAGAAATGACCATCTACTTTGAAAAGACCAGCAATGGAAGCAATGCGGTATATGTCGACGACGTAGGCGTATTGGAGCAAGAGGCTCCCATTGTCAACGACGCGGAACCGCAGAAGGTAGCCTTGAATTTGACAACTGCAAGCCTCAGCGAAAAGGACGCGCTGCAGTTAACGGCAGTCGTACTTCCTTTCAACGCAAAGGAACAGGAAGTAGAATGGTCCACCAGCGACCCGGAAATTGCTACGGTAAGCGAGTCAGGATATGTACTGGGAATTTCAGAGGGAACCGCGACCATTACCGCAACGGTAAAGGGCTATCCCAATATCAGCGCAAGCTGCCAGATCGAGGTTGTTCCGGGTATCGATTACCCTGTGTTTGATTTGGCGGAGGATCTGGCGGATCAAGACAAGTGGGTTACCGACGGATCTCCTGTTTTTGAAAATGGACAGGTGACGCTGGAAACCATGAAGACCCTGGCCAGCACTGCGAAGTATGAAAACGGCCAACTGCTGCATCTGCGTATGAAGCTGGACTTTGATGACCCAAGTGACTGGTACGGCGTGGGCATCGCAAGCAAAAACCAGTTGAATTATGCATGGGGTGACAACGGGCTGTATCATCTGGTCATTAAAGAAAGCAATTTTGAATTGCAGAAGTGGGGCAACAACGGCGGCGGACAGATTTATCAGAACGTCGTCAACAACGGCCTTGTGAAGGACGGCGAGTTCTTCGACTTAAAGATAGGCGCGGTTCCGGAAGGAGATGCTATGCGCGTTGTTGTAGAAATCAATGGGCAGCGCATTATGTCTTGGCTGGATGAAAACACTCCCTTTACGGAAAGCGGTTATCTGAACTTCTATAACCAGGCGCCTGGCGGAGGCAACATGGTGCTGGCTGCAGCTGAAACAGAAGAACCCGGCGGCGAAGATCCCGGCAGCAGTGAGGATCCCGGCAGCAGTGAGGATCCCGGCAGCAGCGAGGAGCCCGGCAGCAGCGAGGAGCCTGGCAGCAGTGAGAAGCCTGGCAGCAGCGAGAAGCCTGGCAGCAGCGAGGAGCCCAGCGGCAGCGAGGAGCCCGGCAGCAGTGAGGAGCCCGGCGGCAGCGCAGAGGCGCCTGACGATGGTTCCGGCACTGACGGCTCAGACAGCATTCCTACCGGAGACGCCGCTCCTCTGGCTGTCCTCGGTGTAATGCTGATTCTTTCGGCTGGCACAGTAGTTGCTCTGCGAAAGGGAAGAAACTAAAGGCTTTAGCTAAAAAACGCGCATAAACTGAAAATAGAACAAAATCTTAAAATTCTAAAGATTCAGCACCATAAAAAGTATAAAGTTCTCTGGTACAAAACATGCTTTTTAAAAGAGGCGACGCCTCGGATGGTGCAAACAATTCATCAGCAAAGCAGGGGGCGCCCCATGGGCGCCCCCTGTACATAGGGAGAAAACTAGTATGAAAAATATTCTGCTGTATGGCGATTCCAATACGTGGGGATTTAACCCCGATTTTACTTCTAAAAGCGATTTGCGATTTGCCCGGGAAGAACGCTGGGGCGGCGTTTTGCAGGAATGTCTGGGACCGGAGTGCTGTGTTCTCGAGGAGGGCTTGGGCGGAAGAACCACCTCGCTGGAGGACCCGGCCGCCCCGGGACGCAGCGGGCTGGCGCTTTTAGCGCCTATTGTACAGAGCCACCAGCCCTTGGATTTGCTGGTGTTTCTTTTGGGAACCAACGATATGAAAAACACTTACCATGCTTCTGTAGCGGATATACGCCGCGGTATGGAGCTTGTACTTCAGGCGGCGTTGTGCCCTTATGCCTGGGATACCCGTAAACCGCCGAAGATGCTGCTGATTTCCCCTACCTATATTTATGACAGGGGCGTACATGACTTTATAGATGCTGCTTCAGCGGAAAAATCGCTTCACCTGGCGGCCCATTATGAACAGTTGTCGAAGGACTATGGCTGCGCCTTCCTGGATGCGGCACAGGTGGCCGCTCCCAGCGAGTGGGAGGGTTTACACTTGGATAAAAAGGGCCATGCCGCTTTAGGCAGGGCGGCGGCAGAAGCTGTACGCCGATTGATGAAATAACCGGAGGAGTAGCTATGTATCGTTTTGACAACGAACAGAAGGAAATTCATTTTGACAAGTATAACACGCCAACTCCCTGGATGAACTATTTGTCCAACGGGGTTTTTCACACGATGATCTCGCATTGCGGAGGGGGAGTGGCTTTTTATAAATCGCCGCAGATTTGGCGGATCAATCATTATCGCTTTTTTCATCTGCCAACGGACCGCAGCGGATTTTATACATACATCCGAGACGGTGGCGAGGTGTGGGCGCCCACCAATGAGCCCTGCGCCACAAAGCCGGAGACCTGGACTTCTACTCATGGAATGGGCTACACCCGTTTTGCTGCGGTGCGGAAGGGGCTGCATGCTACAGCGACTTACTTTGTGGGCGAATATGAAAATTGCCTGATTTGGAACCTGCGCTTGAAAGCCGACCAGGATAAAAAGATCACGCTGTTTCCCTATGTAGAGCTGGGTATGATGGAATTTGTCAGGGAGCTCAGCTGGCAATGCTACAATAAGCATCAGCTTTCCGTCAACCACATGGATGGGATTTTGGTATATAAATATGGCGTGGAGATGCAGCCAAAGCCTGATGAAACGCCGCTGGTTTATTTTGCGGCCGATACGGAAATAAAAGCCTTTGACTGTGACCGGGATGAATTTGTAGGAAGCTATCGCAGCGAAGAAAATCCGCAGGCAGTGGAAAACGGCCGATGCACCAATTCAGAGCTAGCGGGCGGAGACCCCTGTTTCGCTCTGGAAATTCCCCTTACCCTGCGCGCAGGGGAAGAAAAAGAGATCAACATTTTTTTAGGCGCAGCGATGACGCGGGATGAAATCCGCCGCAGTGTGGCCCGGTGCCGTGAAGCGGGATTCGCAGAGAGATCTTTTCAAGCGCTAAAGACGCACTGGGAGCATTATTTTGAGCATTTTCACTGCTGCGTACCGGATGAAAACGCAATGACCATGGCCAATATCTGGAATCCATATCAAGCGGAACGCAATTTCCTTTTTTCACGGAATCTTTCCTATTATGCCACGGGAACATTTCGCGGCGTAGGCTTCCGGGACACAGCGCAGGACGTTCTTTCGATGATTCCCTTTCATACGGGCCGTGCCCGGGAGAAATTGGACCTTTTGCTGTCGCAGCAGTATAGGGATGGCCATACCAATCATTACTTTTTCCCAATCGAGGGATATGAACCGGTAACCAGAATCCACAGCGATAATCATTTGTGGGTTGTAATGGCGGTATATGCCCTTGTTATGGAAGAAGGACAGCTGGATTACCTAAAGAGGGATATCCCCTTTTATGATGGCGAGAAGGCTTCCGTGTGGGAGCATTTAAAGCGTTCCATTGACTTTGTGTATCAGAACATTGGAACCCATGGCCTGCCGCTGATGCTGCACAGCGACTGGAACGACATGCTGTATAAGATGTGCCGGGAAGGGCGCGGGGAAAGTGTGATGGTAGCCTTTATGCTGGGGCTCGCCCTACGGCAGATGGCGGAGTTAGCCGAACTGATGGGAGAAGAAAATGATTACCTGGCCCGGTATGAGGCAATGAAGGAAACCGTAAACCGCGTGGCCTGGGATGGAGAATGGTATGCCCGAGCCACCATGGATGACGGACGGTTTTTAGGGGTTAAAAGGGAACCTATGGCTAAAATCTGGCTTAACGCCCAGACATGGGCCGTTTTATCCGGCATGGCGCCTGCCCAGCGGGCGCACCAGGCGATGGACAGTGTGAGGCGGTATTTAAACACGCCTCTGGGCATTAAGAAAATTGACCCGGCCATGGCGGACTACCCAACGCCAGAGGATCCGCTGACCTATTATAACAAAGGCTGCGGGGAAAATGGTTCTGTATTCTGCCATGCCAACGCTTGGGCCGTGATTGCCGAGTGCCTTCTGGGCCGGGGCGAACGCGCCTGGGAATATTACAGCCAGCTTCTTCCCATGAACGCCCAGGCCAAAGCGGGAGAATGGCGCTACAAAGCGGAGCCCTATGTTTACAGTTCCAACATTTTCGGGACGGAAAGCGACAAATTCGGCTTGGCAAACGTGAGCTGGCTAACCGGCACCGCTGCATGGATGTATGTAGCCTTTACGCAGTACCTATTAGGTGTAAAACCTGTATGGGGAGGCCTTTCCATAGAGCCATGCCTTCCGCCCCAATGGGAAAGCATAGAGATCACACGGATTTTCCGCGGCTGCCGCTACCACATTCGAGTGAAAAACGGCGAAAAACTTTTTATTCCACATGAGGAGGGAAGAACGCATTATGAAAGAACTGATGACACAACCGTTTGATTTTCAGCTTCCCAGGCGCCAGGTCAATTTGGATTTTCATACCTCCGGGAGTATCGAACAAATTGGCGCGGAGTTCAGCAAGGAAGACTTTCAAAACGCTCTGCGCACAGGGAATGTAAACAGCATCACCATATTTGCCAAATGCCACCACGGTTATTGCTATTATCCTACGAAGATAGGGACGATGCACCCGCATTTAAATTTTGATTTGCTCGGAGAAATGATGGATGCCGCCCATGAAATCGGCGTGAAAGCTCCCATATATATTACGGCGGGGTGGAGCGCCCTGGATGCACAGCAGCATCCGAACTGGTGCTCAAAATGTGCGGATCAATCGGTTTCTTCTGTGTGCGGCTGCCTGACAGATGCAGATCCGGATCAGCCAAAGCCAGAGGATTCCTGGATTAACTTATGCTTAAACGACGGCAGCTATGCGGCCCATATTTATGATTTGGCGAGGGAAATCTGCAATCGCTACGAGCAGATAGACGGACTGTTTTTTGACATTTGCTTTTTTATCGAGGCCTGTTATTGTGATGAATGCCGCCGCGGGATGAAAGCGATGGGCCTTGACCCAGAGAAGGAAAGCGACGCAAAGCGGTACTTTATCATCATGCACAACCAGTTCATGAGAAAATGCCGGGAAATTGTGGCGGAAAAACACCCGAACGCCAGCGTGTTTTTCAATGGCGGAGCAGAAATTCACAAGCCGCAGTATCATAAAAACCAGACGCATTTTGAACTGGAGGATCTTCCTACCTCCTGGGGCGGCTATGACAAAATGCCCTTGCGTGCCAAATACTTTTCGAAAAGCGGCAAGCCGTATTTGGGTATGACAGGAAAGTTCCATAGAGCGTGGGGGGAATTCGGAGGATTTAAAGCACCGCAGGCCTTGCGGTATGAGATAGCCGCGATGATGGCGTTCGGCGCAGGATGCTCAGTAGGCGACCAGATGCATCCCAGCGGAAAGATGGATTTGGAAACCTATCGGCTTATTGGCCAGGCCTATGATTATGCCCGGGTCATTGAACCTTACTGTTACGATGCGGAACCGGTTTCCAAGCTTGGAGTTTATCTGTCCCGTAACCAGGAAGTCAATGAGGGCGTCGCAAAAGCGCTTCTGGATGTCCACGAGGAGTTTGACGTCATTACAGACGATGTGTTTGAGCGTTACGAAACGGTATTGATTCCTGAGGAATCGATTCTCACAAAGAGTGCCCAGCAGTCGCTGCGTAAATATCTGAAGAACAACGGCAGGATCTTCCTGTTGGGAGACAGTCTTTTACAGGAAAACGGACCTATGGTAGATATCGGCTGCCAATGCTGCGGTCCCGCTGCGGCGGATGTCGACTATCTGTATTTGGATCAACCGGCGTTGAAGCCGCTGATACGTTCGCCGTTTTTGATGTATCGCCCCGCTATGAGGCTGGAGGCGCAAAATGGACGCTGTGAGGTATTGGCAGAAGTGGTGCCGCCTTATTTTAACCGCACATACGGCCATTACTGCGGCCATAAAAATACGCCCTATAACATGAAGGCGCCGCGCCGCCCGGCCGCTGTGCGCTGCGATGGCATTGTGTATTCGGCCCATCCATTGGGAACCATTTATAAAATGTACGGCAGCGAGTATCATCGCCGGTATTTTGAACAGCTTCTGCGGTTAGCCTATCCCAAGCCATCTGTAAAAGTATCCTTGCCCAGTGCGGGCCGGATCAGCTTTGTCCGTCAGGCAGAGCAGAGACGCTACTGCCTGCACTTGTTGTATGCGCAGCCGGCACACAGGGGTTCCGTCGACGTCATTGAGGATATTCCGCCTATTTATGATACGCATATTCAGCTGCGCGTTCCGGAAAAAATTCAGCGTGCACAGATCTTCCCGGCGGGAGATATCCTCCCGTTTCACCAGGATGGCGAGCATGTGGAACTGAAACTGCCTTTCTTTCAAATGCATACCGTCATTGTTTTTACGTACGGTGGGAACTAATTAAGATTTTGCAAAGCGAGGAAGATATGCAAGAGAGTGAATGGTACCCTTTTTGTCAAAAACAGAATGAATTGGACAAAATCATTAATACTGTCTTGTTAATCAAATTTATTTCAATATGATCCGGAATAACCGCCTGTTCCGCTGCAGTAACAATTGAGCAGAGGCCGGAATTTGGAACTCAAAAGTGAGATAATCTAGATTCCGACCTCTCTTTCCCTGTTAAAACCCAGCGTTCAAGCCATTTTTCGAGGTTTATCTTTTTTTATAGAAATGAGACACTAGAAAGCAAAAAATAGAAAAATGGGTTGTAAAAACAATTAAATGCATCTATTCTGATCTGGGGCTTCTCATTTTGCTGAAGGTTCCTTCTGATCTTGGGTTAATAAATTTATTCCAAGCGGTATTAGACCAGCGGACAACAATTTCGTCACCCCCGCCCACACCTGCGGTGAGCAATTCGCGCACCGCAGTTTTTTCTATTTTTGGCTTTTGTGCTCGCGCTTAAGGCGGGTATCTTTTTCGTCAATGCTATCCAAGTGGGGGTGATGTCACTCCCCCATCCGATTTTTTCAGTATTCATCTGGGTTTCCGGGCTTTTTAGGGGCGATTTTTCAAAACCGCCCTACCTGGATGTCCAACCCCCAAAAGAGCAAAAACAGCAAAAAACCGCTTTCCTAATAAAAATAGGGAAGCGGTTTTGTCATTTTTTAGACACCGGCAGAGAAATGATTTTCGATGGTCCGACCGGGCTGTCCTGAGAATTGACAAGAGAAGGAGACAATCGGCTTTGGCCGGGTGCGGTCCCCCCTCTGGCAAGAGGTGAGGGAAAAATTTCAAAATGCTTCTATATAAGCTAATTATTATTTTATCGATGAAACTATGAGGCGGACAAGTGGTCAAAGTCATACTTTTTTACTATTAATGGCCTTTATGTAAAAGATCAAAAGATGTTTATGAAATTTTGTTGGCTAAATCAATAAAAATATTAAAGAATTTATTGACAATTTATCGATATATAAATATAATGAAAGCACAACGTTTCGTTTTTAAGAGATTGACTGCATTGAAAATGCGGTAAAAATATCTAAAAAGATAAAATTTGCGCCGTTTTTTGCTTTGAAGGAAGAAATGTGCGGCCTAAGGAATGGGCTTACAGCTTTGAATATGTGTGCTGCCGGAGAAAGATTAATAATACGCTTTTTCCGGCTTGCAAGAAATCCAGGACAGAGCGGAAGGCAGTCTAATCGATGCTTTTCGAATGCCTTTATTTCGGCGAGTTAATTCTTCATACTGCGGATTGATAAAATCATATTCATGAATATTGTGAAAAGCCTGATAGCGGAAAAGATTTTGTTTGGTATGGTTAAGGAAAGAAAGCAATCTAGTTCCGGAACTTTAGAATTTTAAATTTTTATATTAGGAGATGATGCCCCAATTTATTAAAAATATTATGTGAAAGGAAGGGAGAATGAAAAATCACGATTGCATGCCAAGAAAGGTTGTTTTCGGTGTCGAGTCTAGATCAATATTTTCTAAAGCGTTTTACACTCAGGCTAATCCTGCCAGTGCCGTTCCCGTTTTGGATAAAATTTAGAACGTGCCGATTAACCACAGGGCCAAAATTTTGGCCTGAAAGCGAGCGTTGGAAAAATGAAGATAGTCTAGAAGATAGTCTAATAATCTAGAAGTTACTTTATGGATTCTATTATCATCAAAATTTAATAATATCGGAGGGAATGGGAATGGAAATACCTAAAAAGATGAAAGCAGTGGTAACGCATGGTCCGAAAGATTCCCGTCTGGAGCTTGTAGATGTGCCGGAGGTAAGCGAGGGAGAAATTCTAATTAAGGTGGAAGGTTGCGGCATCTGTGCCGGCGACGTAAAAGCCTATAACGGCGGCCTGAATTTTTGGGGAGATGGAACAAACCCGCCAAGCTTAACGACTCCAACCATTGGAGGGCATGAGATCATCGGTACCATTGTTAAAATGGGGCCGGGAGTGGAGAAAAAAGAAACCTACGGTGTTGCGGACAACGATTTTAAGCTTGGAGACCGGGTTGCGGTAGAACAAGTAGAACCTTGCGGCGAATGCCGGTATTGTAAAGAAGGACGGTATTCCCTGTGTGTTCCCCACAATGTGTATGGTTTTAAGAGGCATCTTTGGGGAGGCTTCGCGGAATATGCCAAGCTGACAAAAAATTCCTTGGTTTATAAAATTCCTCAGGATATGCCCTTGAAATTGGCTTTGGTCATTGAGCCCTACTCTTGCTCTATGAACGCGGTCAATCGGGCGCGGATTCAACCAAATGACGTTGTGGTAATATCCGGCGCGGGCTGCTTGGGCCTTGGCATGCTGGCGATTGCCAGTACCTTGCAGACAAAGCATTTGGTTTCCTTGGACCTGAACGATCAGCGGTTGGAGCAAGCCAAGGAGTTTGGTGCGGATATCACCATAAATCCTAAGAGAGAGGATGTTTACAAGCGGATTGATGAACTGACGGGCGGCTATGGCTGTGATGTGTATATAGAAGCCACTGGCTATCCCTCTAGTGTCGTGCAAGGCTTAAAACTTATTAAGAAAGGAGGAAATTTTGTAGAGTTCAGTCTGTTTATGGATTCCACCACTGTTGACTGGAGTGTTATCGGCGATGAAAAGGAATTGAATGTATACGGCTCCAGCCTGAGCCCCAGATGCTTCCCGAAGGTGATCGAGGGAATTTATTCTGGAAAAATAAAGGCGGATGGCGTCGTCACTCATGAATTTGCGCTGGATGACTATTTAGAGGCTTTGGAAACGAGTGGGAAAGGAGCCGGCAGTATTAAGGTCGCTTTTGTGAATAAATAACTTAATGTTTGGTGCTTTTATATTAAAGTATACAATATAAAACAATAAAATTTGTGCTTTTTTATTGCAGGTTTGCAATGAAAGGGCGTTTTTTTTTGCCTTTTTTGCTCTAGGTCCGCTCGTCTGGTAAGTCATAGGTAACGGAATCAATTCACAGACTGATACGGATAGGATCCGGCTGGCTTTTGCTAATTATAAAAATACTAATGCAAGTAAAGGAGAGAAATTATGAAAAAGCTAATCGCATTATTGACAGCAGGTTTATTAACAGCAAGCATTTTTTCTGGCTGCGCTTCTGATGGAGAGAGCTCCGCCCCCGCAAGCGATTCTTCTGCGCCAGGCAGCTCCGCCGCGCAGGAAAACAATGGGAACACAGACGGCGCCACAATTACGATGGCTATGGTGAACTGTCCGGTAGTGCAAAAGCTGGCCGAACTCACTCCGGAATATTATGAGGCCGAGGGCGTCAATATTGTTATTGACGTTTTGGAGGAGGAAAATCTCCGTACCAAGGTCACCAATATGGTTGCTACCGGCGACAGTACCTATGATTTGTATATGTTAGGCGCTTACGAGTTGTCCACCTGGATCAATAACGGCTGGGTAGCCAACCTAACGCCCTATATGGAGACGAAATCGGAAGAGGAATTAGCGGCGTACGACCGCGACGATATGTTTGAGGGCCTTTTATCCGTGGCAATTGGATCTGATGGAAATCAATACGCGATTCCATTCTTCGGTGAGAGCTCCTTCATTATGTATAACATTGAAAAGTTTGAAGAGGCTGGCATTACGGTTACTGAAAACCCCACCTGGGAGGAAATTTACGGCTGGGCGCAGGCCTTGACCGATAAGCAAAATGAGGAATATGGCTTTGTCCTTCGCGGAAACGTCGGATGGGGTGCTAGCGGGGGTGTGTTGACAACCATCTGTAATTCCTTTGGTGCCAGGATGTACGACGAGTCTTGGAATGCCACCTTTAATACGGAGGAAATGAAAAGCGGCTGGGAAACCTTCTATAATCTGGCGGTAAACTGCGGTCCGGATGATGTCACCAACTGCACCTACAATGACTGTATCAACTATATGACCTCCGGCAAGGGAGCAATGTGGTATGATGCCACATCCAATGCCTCTAATCTGGATACCGATGATTCGGCGATGAAGGATAATACCGGCTATATCGTGGCTCCTAACGACTCCGGATGGATTTGGGAATGGTCCTTTGCTTTAAATCCCCAGTCCGACAAGGGCCAGGAGGTTGTAGACTACATGATGTGGGCCTCCTCTAAGGATTATGTGGATTTGACTATGGGCCTGGATTCTACCGGCGCTTCCACACCTTCCGGTATCAGAACCTCTACCTATGAACGCGACGACTATAAAGGCCTTTCTTATGCCGCGGCGACTCTCGACGCGATCCAGGGTGCAAAGTTTGAACTGGAAGGCAACCCTTGCAAGGGAAACCAATTCCTGGCGATTCCCGAATACAGCGAGCTTGGAGATTATATGACCGAGCAAATGGCCGCTTGCATCGTAGGCGACATTGATATGGATACAGCGCTGAATAACTGCAATGATTTCTTTAATGATGTTGCGGAAGAGGGCGGCTACAAGGAATAAACGGATGCGGAAATAATCGCTGCGGCCGGAGACCAGCTTCTCGGGCCGCAGCGAGTCCACGAAAGGAAGGCTTGTGATGTTCGGGAAAAAGAGAAAGCTCTCTAATGAAAGATTTTATTTAGTCCCCGCGGTGGTCATCGTGGCAATCTGCACGCAAATACCTTTTATCTTTTGTATCGTTTATTCCTTTACTAACTGGAATCTAACCCGGCCGGATAAAGGGATCACCTTCGCCGGACTGAAAAATTATATTTACTTTCTTACTGACGCGGAATTTTGGAAAATAGCTTTGCAAACGGCTGTTTTGGTCATTGTCTCCCTGGTGGTGTGTAAGTTTTTGGGATACCTGATCGCGCTTCTGCTGGATCATGACATTCCCGGGAAAAGGCTGTTCCGCACCATGGTGATTACTCCCTTTTTCTTGATGACCACTGCCAGCGGGGTAATCTGGAAATATACGATTTTCAATATTTCCTTTGGCTGGTATGGAGAAATTGTCCGGACGTTTGGCGGCGTGCCCAGCGATCCCCTCACCAGATATCCAATGGCATCCTTGATCCTGATTTTTATCTGGCAGTGGATGCCGTTTTTCATCATGATCTATTTAGGGGGCCTTCAAGGAATTTCTGAGGAGGTTGTGGAAAGCGCGAAAATTGACGGATGCAATTGGTGGGTGCTAACCTTTAAAATCAAACTGCCAATGATCTTTAATTACCTTCAGGTGGCAATGATGCTGGGCTTCGTTTTCATTATGAAGGAGCTGGGCCTGATCGTGACCACGACATTAGGCGGGCCGGGGACCTCGACCTACACCTTTACCTACGAAATATATAAGCAGATGACGGTTTCACATAATGTTGGCCGAACTGCGGCAGTTTCTGTGATTGTGGTAGTGATTATTTTGATATGCATAAAATTCCTTTTCTCTTCCATGCAGAAGAGAAAGGCTTGAATTGGGAGTGAGTTTTATGAGAAAGAGCCTTCACTTCAAAAAGCAGCTGATGAAATGGATTGTATTCTGCGGCACCCTGCTGTTTGCGGCATTTTACTTTTTTCCGGTGTTCTATATGTTTATTACCGGCTTTAAAACGGAAAATCAGGCGGCATATCCGACGCTGATTTTTACGCCTACTCTTGAGACCTATAAGGAAGTCCTCAATTCCGATATGATGCGCTATCTGGGCAATTCTGTTTTCCAGGTAGTGCTTGGAACGCTTATTACCACCGTTTTATCCGTGTTTGCGGCGTTTTCTATTTTGTTTGCCCGGTTCAAGAAAAGAGGGCGGGGCGGCAGTATGTATTATTGGTTCATTACCACGATTTTGTTGCCTCCGGTGGCGGTGCTGCTTCCTCTTTTCATCATCTTCAGTAATTTCCACCTGAACCAAAATTCCTGGAGCCTGCTGTTTTTGTATGTGGGCTTCCATATACCCATCGGGGTTTGGCTGATTTACTCCTTTTTCTGCGATATTCCGGGAGAAGTGGTAGAGGCCGCGCGGGTAGACGGGTGCGACGGGCTTCGCCTGATGTTCCGTATTATTGTTCCGATTGCCCGGGTTGGCATCATCACCGCCGCCTTGCTGGTAGCAGTGTTCATTTGGAATGAATTTTTCCTGGGCTTTAACCTGTCTTCGCCCATGACGGCTACCGTGCCGGTTTATCTGCAAAAATTCAAGGAACAGCAAGGACAGTTTATTGCCAAGCTCTGTGCTTCTACCACATTAGCGTCTCTGCCCCCGATTATTTGCGGCTGGTTCTCCTTGAAATCCTTAATTAAAGGCCTGACCTCAGGCGCTGTAAAGGGATGAACAAAGTGTAAAAGGTATCACTATGAAAAACGGCGACAGCAGATGAATTGATCTTATGAGAAAGAAATACCTTCTGCAGACCTTGGCTCCAGTAGCGGAAAGGTAACGCTGATACACTCCCGAATAACAAAATTGTATCTTGGTTTCCACGATTTTGCCTTTGTCGATTGCCGTATCTTATTGTATTTAGATGATAGAACATGGATAAAGTAGAAAAATCCGCTGATTAAACATAAAGCGCCTTCCTGTTTTTATAGGAAGGCGCTTTTTACTTTTAGTTAATAACAAAGGGATTATTTTGAGCCTTTACCAAGGATATTTTCAAGGCTGCTTTAAAGGTTGCTGCTGAAGATTGCCCGCGGGTCTACTAATATTTCTGATTTTAATTGGGAATGCGCTACTAAACAATGGTAGCACTGCATGATAGCTTGCCTGCCCTGTTCTTTAGGATACTGATCTTGCAGCCATCGTTTTTATTCCTCCGTAGATTGAGATGATCTTTTATTTAATAACACACCAGACACACAAACTCTGTTGATAGTGAATGAAGATGAACTCCCGCCAGGCTTGAGGAATCATTGTATCAGAAAGATTGGCGGGCTGTCGATTCTTCATCAGCTATATTGTCCAGCAAAAATAAAAGAGGAGGAAACTTATGAAAAAAGGTAAGCGTAAATCTATTTTGGCGAAGCTGTTGTCGTGTGTAATGGTATTACAAGTAGCGGCTAGTTTCGGGGCATCGTCTTACGCAGCTGAAAGTGAAAGCGGTACCAGTGTGACGCCTATTTTTAACCCGGATTATGCTCAACTGATCGGCCGGTCCGACATCAGCTATACGGGGCAAATATCAAACGGGATGCAAGGCTTTTCCGTTGCCAACGGAAGATTCGGCAGTCCGGTTTGGCAGTCCACAGACAGCACCCTGACGATGCAGGTGAACCACACCAGCGTATTTATGTTTAACGATGCTTCGTCGGTTTCTAAAGATCATTTGAATTCCGGCGGCGGCGGAATCGGGCGGATTCATGTGAACTTCGGCGGCTCTGTTTTTGGCGGCGACACCGAAAACTATCTCTCTTTGTATGAAGGCCGGCTTGACGTTACTACTCCCGAGGTTGCAGTCGAGGTGCTGCCCAATATGGACCTGGACTCTGACGCTATCATTCTCCGTGTTACGGACAATCGTGAAGTGCCGGAGGATATTACCATCGATTTAACCATGCTCAGAGACGCAAACCAGGTGTGGGGTGACGAGGGCCAGCATACAGCCACCTCCGTTCTTTCCAAGGAAGCGGACGGCAGCACTGCGGTTTTGGAACAGCTCATCCAGGAGGACTGCGATACCGGCATTGAAAGCAACGACCACTACAATCATGCGGCAATGGCGGTAACGGTGCAGGAGCGTTCTGTTTCTTCCATTGAAGAATCCAAGGTCGGAAACCGCGATTCCATGCAGTTAACGGTTCCTGCGGCAACCGGGTCGTTTACCATTGTTGTCGGCGGCGACGCGAGCATGTCGGAAGATGACGACGTAGTGGCCAATGCCATTGCCAGCGCGGCCCAATCCCCTTCCTATGACGAGGTATCTGCCTCAAGCGCGGCATGGTGGGCGGATTTTTGGAACCAGTCTTATATTTATCTGCCTTCCCAGCAGAATTTTGAGCAGCGGAGAAACTACTATATGTACTTAGCCGCCATCTCCAACCGCGGTTCTTATCCTTCCAAATATAACGGCGGGATTTGGCTTGCCGAGGAAGACCGGCGTGACTGGGGCAGCTTCTATTGGAACTGGAACCAGGATTCCCTCTATCAGCCTCTTATGGCGGCCAACCATGTAGACCTAATGGATCCGCTGTTTGAAATGCGGGAGTCCAGCTATGACCAGTATGCTGTCGCGGCGGAGCAGATGTGGGGCAGCGAGGGAATTTATATTCCTGAAACCTGCGGCGTTTTGGGCTGGGAAACCTTGCCGGATGATATTGCCGAGTCTGTGCGTGAGTATTACACCTTTGAAACCGATCAGCGCTCACAGGACTTTACTGATATGACAAAGAGGCGGAATACCTATCTGGCGGCTTGGAACTGGAATGTATTCGGCAATTCTGACAACCAGGCAAGCTATACTACCCATACCATGATGGCCACTCAGGAAACCGCGGAATACTATTGGCAGCGCTACTGCTATACCAAGGATCTGGACTGGCTGCGCGACCATGCTTATGACTTTATTAAGGGGGCGGCCGAGCTCTATCGCACTTATCCCGGCTTTGTTAAAGAGGATGATGGAAAATATCATATTTATAACACCAATCTGCACGAGCACATTTGGGCGGGCAAAGACGTTATTGATGACCTGTCCATGGCAAGAGGCGTGTTCGCGGCGGCTGTCGAGGCTTCTGAATTATTGGGAGTCGACGAGGAGCTGCGCGCTCTGTGGATTGACTGCAGGGACAATATGGCTTCCTATCCGCTTCGCACCGACGAGGGCGCGGTATGGGCAGGTTCCACAAATGAGTCTATGAAAGAGAGCCTCGCGACGGATGAGCCCGCGTGGGCTCAGGGACTGGCCCCCTACTACTTTATTCGTGACTGCCACGGCACAGAAAGCCCGATCTTCAAAATGCTGGAAAAATATGATATCCTCAATCTGGAAACAAGAGATCAGGGCCTTGACAACGGAGACTGGGAGATCGCTCTCAACACCTATTATCATTCTCCTGGATATTTGAATCAATTCGAGGGCACTAAGGTTGATCAAAACGGCTCCAGCCGGTTCCATGTGGATGTTGCCAAGCTGGGCCTTGGCGATGATTTAGGCCGTATCTTGAACACTCAATATGAGGTGTTTACGGTAAACGGCGATACCCCCAACCTGATTTTTGACCAAAGAGACTACTATTCCGCGGAAGGCTACGGAACATTCTCCGCGGCGCTTCAGGATGGGCTGAACCAGAGCCTGGCCCCCACAACCGACGGTGATCCTGTCATTCGTGTATTCCCGGCGTGGCCGAAAGCGTGGGATGCCAAATATAAGCTTCTCGCGAAAGATGGTTTCCTGGTATCCTCTTCCATCGAATCCGAGGAAATTCAGTATGTAGAAATCGAATCTCAGCTTGGAGAAACCTGCCGGGTCAGAAATCCGTGGGACTGCAGTGTCGTGCTGTATAGAAACGGCGTCAAAGCGGAAACCATCGAAGCCGGCGAAAACGACCTGATGGAATTTGAGACCTCGGAAAATGAAGTGATCGTTCTGGTCAAAGAAGGAACCACTCCCGATCAGTACAGAACTTCTGAACTCACCTCCGTGGATTACCATACTGTAAACGATACGGAAAGCAATATTATTTATACCGGCGACTGGACCTACAGCGAGAACAGAACCGACCGGGAAGACTATTTGAACGACGTGCATTACACTACTGCTGACGGCGATTCCGTAGAGTATACCTTTACCGGCAACGGCGTGGAGTTTATCACGGAAACCGGTCCGGAAATGGGCGAGATCGACGTCTACATCGACGGTGAGCTGAAAACAACGATTGATTGTTCCAGCCCCGAAAATATTCTCTATCAGCAAACGGTTTACCGCAACGCCGGCTTGAAATTCGAATACCCCGTCGGCGGCTCGGAATATCAGGGCAGACATACCATTAAGCTTGTTAAAAAGAGCGGACAAGCCATGATAGTGGACGCCTTTAAAATTCTGACAGAGGAAGACGCCGCCGAATACGATGCCGATAATATGAATGAGAAGATCATCAATATTAACGACAACGATTTGGATTATATCGAATATGTAGACGCATCCGGCGCAACTGACAGAAATGACGGCGCGTGGTTCTATACCGATAACAGAGCGGGCGAAGGCGCTTATATGAACGACGCCCATATTTGCGGCAACAGCAGCAGCGGCGGCATCGGCAATTACTGCGAGGTCACCTTTACCGGTACCGGTATCACCTATTTGACCGAACGCAATAACGACATGGGCGAGGTAAAGGTATATCTCGACGGTGAGGAACAGGAGACTGTAAGCTGCTACAAGACGGGCGGCAGAGACTCCAGATACCCGGTTTACTCCGTATCCGGCCTGGAGAACAAAGAGCATACGCTGCGTCTGGAAAAAGTAAGCGGACAGTATATGATCGTTGACTATTTCGAGGTGACGGTTCCCACCGGATTGGGAGATGTAACGGGCATTGAGCTTGTTCAACAGCCGTCATTGGTGTACGACGAAGGACAGCCCTTAGATCTTTCTGCCTTAAAAATACTGGTAACTTATGAAAACGGCGCTGAGAAGCTTTTAAGCTATGATGACGCTGATATTCAGGTTTCCGTGGCGGGTGGAGCGCCGGTCGCGCACGGCGATGAGCTTACCGCTGATTATAACGGGAAAGCCTTGGCAATCAGCTATGGCAGTCAATCTGTAGAAACAGATCCGTTACAGGTGGGCTTTGAATCTGTCTTCGCGGACGACACCCACTCCAGCGTCAAATACATAGGCTCGACATGGAGCGCAGAGACAAATAGAGAGGATGCTTATAACGGTACTGTCCATATTGCTGGCAGCGCCAAGGAGCTCGGGAACGGCGATTACTGCGAATTTTCTTTTAATGGCATTGGAGCCTCATTCCTCACGGAACGGAATGAGAATATGGGCAAAATAGATGTTTATGTTGACGGTATCCTCCGAGCCACAGTAGATTGTTCAGCGGCTGAGGGAGATTCCCAATATGCGGCTTATACAGTCCTCGGACTGCCGGAGGGCAAGCATACTCTTAAGCTTGTGAAAGCAAGCGGAGATTACATGATTGTGGATGCCTTTGAGGTTTGGGGCACCCTCGTCGAAGAAGTCACTCTGGAGTCTATCTCTGTAACCGGCCCAACCAAGGCCGAGTATGAGATCGGCGACGAGCTGGATCTGGACGGCCTGGTGGTAACCGCCCATTACAGCGACGATAGTAGTAAGCCCATCACTGAAGGCTACGAGGTAGCCGGATTTGATTCCTCCACCGCGGGAGAAAAGACCGTAACCGTAACCTATGAGGGCAAGACCGCAACCTTTAAGGTAACCGTGAAGGAAGCTTCTTCTGAGCAGCCCGGCGGCGATAGCAGCGTACCCTCCGGTTCCGAGCCGTCCGGTTCTTCTGAACCTTCTGGTTCTTCCGAGCCGTCCGGTTCCTCTGAACCCTCTGAATCCTCTGAGCCTGCCGGATCTTCTGAATCTGAGACACCGGAAACCGGGGATCACAGTATGACGCTGGTTCTTCCGGTTGTGTCTGTTCTGGCGCTGGCCATTTTGGGTGCGGCCATACTGGTTCTTTATCAGAAAAAACGCGTATAAAAGCTAGCAATGGAATAACAGGCTGAATGGAGGCCGGAATTTGGGAGTCAAAAGTGAGAAAATCCCGATTCCGGCCTCTCTTTTATTTTGTAAATGTTCGGGCTGACTGCCCTAAAAGGAATAAACGAACCGCTTTTCTGCCGTTTCATGGAAAAGCGGTTTTGCTATTTTTGAATTGACAAAATATTTAATTATTATATTATAATTTATATAACTGATAATAGAATTATCATAAGGAATGTGAAAAAGCGGTTCATTACCCCAAATATAATAACGCGGAGAACGGTTTTTGCGGCTTTTATTGTAAACCTTTGTGGACGTTAAAAAATGACTATAAAAAAGCAATACCTTGCCCGAACAGGCAAAATATTGCTTAAAATTCTTTAAAAATATCAATCCCAAAAGGTTTGAATTTTGAGAATCTGCAATCCGATTAAATTTAAATGGGGTTATTAGATGCCGGCATTTGTCGTATTGAAGGGGTGCTGTAAAAACCGCGTTTTTTGATCAAATCAAATGTCTAAGCTGTGCTTATCGAGGAATGAATCAACTGGCACAGTAGTCGAGATGAAAGCTTAATGATCAATAGGTTTGTCTTGTGGCGGCAGGCTTATTTTAACAATAACATGACAAAGGTGATCTTAAAATGAAAAAGTCTTTTGATTCCTTGCTAAGACAAGCTCCGGTACACAATCGGGTTGTGATCATTTGTGTGTGCTTTACGCTGCTTTCCATGCTGGTCATTGGCGGATATTTAGTGATGGTGATGTATTCCAAGGCATATGAAAATACCTATGAGAAAATGCAGATTTATACCGATAAAACCGTGCAGAATATTGATCAGTCCTTTTCTTTCATTACGAATACTGGATTGGCGGTAGCTACTGGAGGAACCGTTGGCCATTGGATTAATAACACGAGGCTGTTTGACGACGACAGCTCCGCTTATTATACGAATATCAATAACTTAAAAAACGAGACTAATCATGTGCTTACCTATAGCAATGCGTGGAAAACCAATTATATCAGCTATATTTGTATTCTGCTCAACGATGATCCCCTGCTTTATGTTTCAGCAAACCAGATAACGCCGAATACCATTTATCAATCGGCTGTCAGCGCGAACCAGATATTGAAAGAAAATCAGGAGCAGCAGTTTATTGGCGATATTCCACCTGTGGTAGATAATAACCAGATTTTCCATGTGCGCCGTATGCAGCGGGACTTCAATTCTCCGGATTCTCTGTCGATTGTAATCGCGACCAATGAAAAGGCTTTGTACCAGGATTATTCCCGCTACTATGGCGGAGAGGGGAATTCTACTTATCTTTTGGATGAGGAGGGTTATATTTTCTCCTCTTCCGAGCGGGACCAGGTAGGTGAAAAATTTGAGGAGGACATTTTCCAGGAGATCAAAAGCGGAAGCAACGGTAATTTCAGGCGGGACGGAAAAAATTACCTGTATTTTTCAAAACCGTTATCCTCTAACAGCCTTACACTGCTCAATGTGGTTCCCGAGCAGGTAATTATTGACCAAACCCTGGAGGGAACTCCCTTTTTGTTCGTTATCGCAGGTATCCTATGTATAGTGCTTTTGGCGGTGGGATATATTGTATCGTTTAAAAGCACCTCGTTTATTAAAGACCTGGTAATTTGTATGAATGAGGTGAAAAAGAAAAATTATGATGTAAAGATGCCTCACTACAGCAACAGCGCCGTGGACGCGTTGGGTATGTATTTTAATGACATGACCGCCGCAATGAAAACATTGATTAACGATACTTATAAAGCAAAGATTATGCGCCAGGAAATGGAACTGGAGTTTATCCAGCAGCAGATGAACCCCCATTTTCTGTTTAATGTCCTTTCCACAGTTCAAATCAAAGCGAAAATGTGCGGAGATGAGACTGTTTATCAGATGCTGGCTTCTCTTTCCGGTTTGCTCCGGGCCAGCCTGTATTCGGGAAAAAGTATGATGACCTCGTTGTCAGAGGAGGTGCAATACGCGGAGTTTTACCTATATCTGCAAAAGCAGAGGTACCAGGACCGGCTCGATTATCATATCTCTATGGAACCCGGCTTAGAAAGAGTCCGTATTCCCAGGCTCACCATTGAACCGATTGTGGAAAATTCTGTGCTTCATGGAATGGAAGGCGATATAGAAAGGGTTTGCGTTGAACTGGCGATCACAAAGGAGGAGAAATGCCTGAAGATTAGGATTGCGGACAATGGCCGCGGCTTTGACACCAAGCAGCTGGATTTAAGCGGCGGGGAAGTATCACTGGAAGGAACCAGGGAAAAGGTAGGACTGAAAAATACTCATAACCGCTTGACGCTGCTTTATGGGGAGGCGTATGGACTGAGGATTCACAGCGCTCCGGGAGAGGGAACGGTTGTGGAAATTGTCATTCCTCTGGATCGGAAAGGAGAATCAGATGAAGTATAAAGTGATTGTGGCGGATGACGAGGATGTTATTCGGAAGGGTATTGTGTATTTAATCGATTGGGACAAACTGAACTGTGAGATCGTCCAGGAATGCACCGACGGCCGTCAGGTGCTGAAGTATTTAGAGAAAAACACAGCGGACATTGTCATAACTGACATAAAAATGCCAAAGCTCAGCGGGATAGAGCTGATGGAAGAAATCGATAAAAAACACAAAGGTTTAAAAATGATCCTGGTAACCGCTTATACGGATTTTGAATTTGCGAGAAAGGCTCTGCGCTACGGCGCTGTGGACTTTGTTGTGAAAAACGACATTATCACCGATCTTCCAAAGGCGGTGAAAAAAGCGGTGTGGCAGTATGAGACAGAAAAGAAAGAACGGGAAAAGGAGCAAATCAGCGAGAGGGAGTACCAAAATATTCAAGGGTACGTTTTAGAGTCGCTGTTGTTGTCTAAGGCGCTGAATTCCCCGGAGGACATTGAACGCTATGGACTGAACGACAGAAGCTACTGCGTTTGCAGCTGTGAGGTAGCTTTATTAGACAAAAAGTGGGATTTGCAGGCAATTGTGCAGATGCTGAAAAATTTTCTCGATATTATCGAAAACAAGCACGATTATCATATTGTCAATGTCCACTCCTCTGGTATGTCGCTGATTATCAGTGAACCCAAGGAAACAGGGCTTGCCCTTCGGGATGTTACTACCATGTGCGGGGAAATCCTGCGCTTGGTGGATGAGCTAATGGGGATTAATATTAAATTCGGCGTCAGCACAATTATTCATGACGTTACCGAATTGTCCCGGACATTTCATGAAGCGGCTATGGCTCTCTCGCGGGCCGCGGATTCCGGCAATGAAATTATTTTATATGTGGAAGAGTCAGAGTCATCCGGCGCCTCCCACTTGAACGAATATGGGACGAAAATCACAGACGCCCTGTTTGACAAGAATCCGGATGCGGCAAAAGAGCTGTTGGAGCAGATGAAACAGGAGATTACGGATATCCGCTATCCGCTGCACAAAGCAAAAATCAAAATGATCAACTTGTGCTCGGCGGTATTCAGAAGGTTCGGAGAAATTTATGTCAGTGATACGGCCGAGGACATGGAAAGCAGGTTTTATCTGAGGATCAGCCAAAGCACGACACTATATTCGCTGTTTCAGGTGTGCCGGGAAATGATCGACGAAACCAACCAGGTGATCAGCGGAAGATTAGAGAAGCATGATCTGGTGGATCAGATCAGCCGCTATATCAGCGCAAATTATCAAAGCAATATTACGTTACAGGATATCGCGGATCAGATACACATCAGCTCGGCGTATGTGAGCCGCTTGTTCCGAAATAAAACGGGGATTACCATTACCGAGGCCATTAACCGGGCCCGCATTGACCAGGCTAAGCTTCTTTTAGGGAATCCTGAATATAAGGTATACGAAATCGCTCAGATGGTGGGCTTTGAGGACGCGGCTTATTTTACCAGCGTTTTTACGAAATATGTTGGATGCAGTCCAAGCGAGTACCGCAGTCAGAAGTAAAAAATTTAAAAGGTTTGTGCAAAATTTTTAAAGACTACAGAGAAAAGCGCGATGAGTTTTTGAAAAAGCAACTCATCGCGCTTTTTTGTGCAATTATTTTATAAATCAGGGCAAATTGTTCTATGGAGATTTTAAGGAAAATTAGCTAATATTATAGTCGCAAAGCACATAAAAACAAAATTTTTAGGAGGTTTTGTTATGAAAAAAGCTAACTTTAAAGCGATCCTCGCGATGCTGTTGGTTGGCGTTATGGGCGTTAGCATGACTGCCTGCAGCGGCAACGGAGACACCGCCAGCAGCGGAGAGAGCAGCTCTGCGGAAAACAACTCCGCAGCTTCTGCAAGCGAAGAACTGCCGGAACCGGTAGAACTGAACATCGCTTCGTTCCGCGTTGGTACTCATAACGCAGCTGCGGCAGAAACCCGCTATGTGACAGAGTTCCAAGAGCTGTACAATGGTGTGGATAAGCAGAAGATTACCATTAACATTGAGGAAATGCCCAGCGATCAGGAGTATTACAACCAAATGCTGGTACGCGCTTCCTCCAACACCCTGCCCGATGTTTTTGAAGGAAACAACGGCGTTTTAGAGCTGGCGGTGCAGAATGGCATCGCCGTGGACATGAACCCCTATGTGGAAGCTGACCCGGAGTATGCGAAGGAGCTTGGCGAGGACGCCTTGGAGTTCGGACGCAACTGGGAAGACGGCGGGCTTTACAATATTTCCTACGGCCGTCAGTCTATCGGCTATTTCTACAACAAGGAAATGTTTGAGGAGGCCGGTATTACACCCGCTACTACCTGGGACGAGTGGATGAGCAATCTGGAAACCCTGAAAACCTCTGGCGTTTGTTCCGCTCCCCTTTCCAGCATGACCGGCGAGAACTGCTGGACAACGAACCTGATTCTTTCCTCGATCATCGGCACCAGCGGCGAGGAAGGCAACGAGTTCATGAACATCAACGGCTATATTCAAGACTATGACGAGTCCTTTGTGGCCGAAGCGTATGATATGATCCGGACGATGCTGAAGGATTATTCCCTGCCGGATGCTATCGGTTCTGACTACGCTACCACCGCTAACCATTTCCTCAACGAGGAAACCGCTATTATCGCCAACGGCCCCTGGATGACGCCGGACTTTTCCAATACGGAAAAAGCCGCTGAAGGCTTTGCCGATAAGGTAGACGTCGCTTTGTTCCCCGAGAACGGAACCATTTCTCAGTTTGAGAGAGGCTATTCCATCGCTAAGAGCGATAAGGCTACGGAAGACGCCGCTTGGGAATTCATTAAATTCAAGACCGGCACCTATGGCCAGCAGATCCATCTGGAAGAGGCCGGCACTCTGCCGATGAACCCGGAAACTCCTGTTCCGGAGGAATATAAGGAAGCCGAGCCGCTGGTAGCCAAGCTGATTGAAATGGGTAACGACGTTGAATGGCGCTATAAGAGCATCGACGCCATCAGCTATACCACTGCCAACAATGCTATGAACACTCTGTTCCCCCAGCTGGTGGATGGCACCATTACTGCCGAAGAAATGTGCAAGCAGCTGACCGAAGCCGCTAAGAGTGATGCTAACTACGGAAAATAATAGTTTTTCCTGCTGCTTTCATTGATTAGGAAGGGCCGCTGCAAATTTTTTGCAACGGCCCTTCTAAGGAATTAGATATTCGTTTTGGAGTCCTTAGCAGACGGTTCTCATTTTGTCTCTCGACCATTACTTGTAACAGATTCGCTTTTTTAAATACGGCGAATAGGAAGAAAAGGTGACGTCATGAAAATAAAAAAGAAGTGGTTGGTAATCTTCCTCTTGCCGGCTACCTTGATTTTTGCTCTTGTATATGCTGTCCCGGTGGTTATGCTGACCGCGACCTCCTTTACCGATTGGGTGGCGGTTTCCTCTCCGCACTTCAACGGGATTGACAATTATATTAAGCTGTTTCAAAACAGCCAGTTTCTTCACGCCACAGTGAATACCTTGATCTGGATGGTGCTTCAGTCTACGGTGCATATTTTTATCGGAGTGCTGACCGCCTTGATTTTGGCCAGAAAAAAGTTTTATTGGAAATTTACGCGTACCGTTTACATGTTCCCCAATATTATTTCCAGCGCGGCAATCGGTATGCTGTTCGTTATGCTTTTGAATCCTTCCTTCGGAATCGTGAATAAGGGCTTGGAGGCCTTAGGCTTTCAGAACCTTCCCAACTGGTTCTCAAATTCCTCCACCGCGTTTTTCGCCGTGACCATTACCTGGCTGCCGTTCGCCGCCACTGTTACTATTTTGGTGATGGCGGAAATGACCTCCCTGGATGTCTCTATTCTGGAGGCCGCAAAGGTGGATGGCGCTACGGAATTTCAAACCACAATCCGCATCATTCTGCCTTTAATGAAAAATATTATCGGCACCACCACGGTGCTGGGAGCCACCAGTATGCTGCAAAAGCTGGATATCCTGATGATGACCACTAAGGGCGGGCCTGGAGATGTTACCTTGAATTTGCCCTATTTCGTTTACAATACCGCTTTCTCAGCAAAGCAGTTCGGCCTTGCCAACTCTGTGGGCGTGCTGATGATTATTATGGGACTTATCGTTGTCGGAATCATCAACCGGATTTACAGAGTTGGAAAACAGGATGATTAAGGAAGGAGTGAGGAATATGAATACGGTAAAAAAGATAATTTGTAAGGTTCTGATCTTCCTCTTTATCGGTACGATCATTATAATCTCTGTCGGCCCCTTGCTGTGGGTGCTGTTTTCGTCGTTTAAAACCAATAAGGAAATTTTGTCTGGCAGCCTGGGACTTCCGGCGGCTTTTAACTTTGACAACTATGCCGATGCGCTGAAAATCGCTCCCATTCCTCAGTTTTACCTCAACAGTATCATTGTGGCGGTTGTGGCCACGGTGCTGAATGTTTTCCTTCTGAGCATGGCGGCGTATGTCATCGCCCGCTTTCAATGGAAGGGCAAGACCTTTTTCCGGCTTTTGTTTTCTGTGGGGCTGTTGATTCCGGGCGCCGCGCTGCTGCAGCCTTTGTACCAGACGATGATCGCCATGGGGCTTTATGACAGCCTGATTGGACTGATTCTCGTTTACATTGCGTTTGGACTGCCCACAACCATTTATGTTATGAGCAGTTACTTTATGACCATCCCAAAGGAGCTGGAGGAATCCGCTTATTTGGATGGCAGCGGGTTCTTTAAAACCTTCAGCCTCATTGTGATCCCCATTGCGAAGCCGGCTCTGGGAACCGCAGCGGTTCTGGAGTTTTTGGTGGCTTGGAATGAGTTCCAGTTCGCCCTGACCCTGACGGCCTCCAACAGCAACCGCACCCTTCCCATTGCGCTGTACTACTTTAAAAGCCAGTTCGCCAGCAATTACGGGGCGATGTTCGCCGCGACCATTCTGGTGATTATTCCAAGCATTATCGTCTATATCGCTTTACAGGAGCAGGTAGTTTCTGGACTTTCCGCAGGAGCTGTCAAGGCCTAAAAAGCTTTTTCGGAGAGATCTCACAGAAAGGCATGCGCCGGTTTGCTCTAGGAATTAAAAGCTTCAGAGGGCAGAAGGCTCTTGCCTTTTGGTTTTTAAAACAGGTGAAAAATACGCGCCAGCCGGCGGCAAGGAGAAAAGCGAAGGCCTGGCGCTTGTGAAAAAGCCTTGGGAAAGGATTCCTGCGGGCAGAGCCGCCGATGGTTGTATAGGCAGTCAGTCTTTATGAGCAGCTGGATCATCAGATGATACGATATGGGATTTCTTTTTGAAAGAATGAATGGCAAGAGACTTGAGAGCTTCCTTGCTTCCCGGCTTTATCCTAAAATGGCTGTGAGAGGATGCCGCTCATATGAAAAAGAGAGGACAGATTTATGACAACGAATTTATCCAATTTATTTATGCTCAGCGAAAATATAAGCCGCTCCATCAGCGCGGAAAATCCTCACGGAGAAAAAGGAAAGGGTGCTATGGAGATCCCCGCGGATGAGGCAAACCCAGCGTTTGACTTGGGCAGGGGCTGGAAGGTTCGCCCCTGTATTCAGATCAGCAGCGGCGAGACCTATGAGATTGCTCACATTGAGGGGCCGGCAATGATCAAAAGCATGTGGATGACCTGTTTCCCGGAGGCCAGCCGCTGGCTGCTGCTGCGGATCTATTGGGATGGGGAGGAAGCTCCCTCGGTAGAGGCTCCGTTAGGAGATTTCTTTTGCAGCGGCTGGAATACGCCGACCTTTGTGGCGTCTCTGCCTATCAATGTAAATCCAGCGGGGGGATATAACTGCTATTTTCCCATGCCCTTCCGGAAAAGCGCCCGGATTACGGTAGAAAATGTGAGCCGGGATGAGCAGACCCTGTTTTATCAAATAAACTATGATCTGACGCAGGTAGATAACCGGGCGGCTTATTTTCACGCTCAGTTTCGCAGGACGAATCCGGTAACCTACAAGCAGCCCTGCATTCTTGCGGACGATATTATAGGAAAAGGCCAGTATGTAGGAACCTATCTGGCCTGGCAGGTAAATAACAATTATTGGTGGGGAGAAGGTGAGATCAAATTTTACATGGATGGGGATCAGGAATACCCAACGATTTGCGGTACCGGCACGGAGGATTATTTTGGAGGCGCCTGGAACTTTGAAGATCCCAAAGGAACCTACAAGCAGTTTACCAATCTTTATGCCGGCCTTTGTCAGGTGTTGAATCCCCAGGGGGCCCTTAAGGCGAATCAACGGTTTGGAATGTATCGGTTCCATGTTTGCGATCCCATTTATTTTGAAAAGGATCTGAAAATTACGATTCAGGCCCTTGGATGGCGAAATGGGTTTAAACGCTTCCTGCCATTGCGGGATGATATTTCCTCGGTGGTTTATTGGTATCAAGCAGAACCGCATAATCCTTATCAGCCTATGCCCGACAGAGATTTTTTGGAAAACATTTAAAATCAGACGCGAAAAGAGGGAGAAAATTTAATGAAGAAGGTTATCAAAAAGGGGCTTTCTTGTCTTATCGCCGGCTTAATGGCGTTCAGCGGAATATCCGGCGCGCTGGCGGCGAATGAGGGCGGAGCTTCCGACGCCGGCAATGAAAACGTCATTGATTTGTCTCATGATAGCCCTGCTGGTTCAGGGGCTACCTTCGGCGTTGAAGTAGACGCCTTGTGGCGCTGGCAGACCTTTGAAGCCACCAAGGATGGCGTGATCGATAACGTAGAGGTTTACGTTGTCAAAAGAAATCCGGATATCGGCAAACCTGGCGACCTAAAGGCTGCGATCTATCCGATGGACGGCAGCCAGCCCGCTGATGAAGCGCTGCAGACCGTTACGGTTCCTGAGGCTCAGGTGAACGACAAGGCCCCTACCAGCATTGATTTCGATGTGCAGGTAGAGGCCGGCAAGCGCTATGCCCTGGCCCTGACCGCCGACCCCGCCGGTCAGCAGGATCCTCCGATCACTAAACCCACCTACGACTGGGTAAAGAAGGATCTTGGATTAGACCTTCCTTCGGGCAAGATCAGGCCTGAGGGCAATTGGGTTGACGAGAGCTTCCTTGGCACCTATTGGTGCAAGCTCTATTACGGTATCAGCAATACGATTGATTTATCTCATGAAAATCCCGCCGGCTCTGGATCTACCTTTGGCGTTGAAACAGACGCTGTATGGCGTTATCAGACCTTTGACGCCACCAAGGACGGCGTGATCGGCAGCGTAGAGGTTTACGTTGTCAAAAGGAGTCCAACCTCGGGAGACGCCAAGCCGGGAAACCTGGTAGCGGCGATTTATCCGATTACGGACGGCGTGGCAGGCGAGGCCTTGCAGACCGTTACGGTTCCTGAGGCTCAGGTGAACGACAAGGCTCCAACCAGCATCGATTTTAATGTGCAGGTAGAGGCCGGCAAGCGCTATGCCCTGGCTCTGACCACAGATCCCCTTGGCCAGCAGGACGCTCCGGTTACCCAGCCCACTTATGACTGGGTTAACAAAGATATCGGGTTAAACGATACCCTGCCTTCCGGCAAGATCAACCCCAGCGGCGCTTGGGTAGACGAAACCAAGTATATCAACACCTTATGGTGCAAAATGCATTACGCGTCCGAAAGCGAGAACGTTCCTCCGGTAGATTTCACCTTTGATACCTCCGATACCACCTGGGGCTATGGCGTTGGTGCCGGAGAAGGAGAAGCGGCCCGGTACCAGACCTTTACCGCTCCAGCTTCCGCAAAAATGACCTCCGCGGAAGTGTTTTTGCTTCCCAAGGGCAGAGCGGCTCCTCCCTTCGCGAACCTGATCGCGAAGCTGTACGACACCAATGAGGACGGCACGCCCAAAACGGAGCTGGCCTCGGTGACCAAGCCTTATACTGAGATTCCAGGCAACGGCGTTTATAAGCTGGATTTGGCTTATCAACTGGAAGCAGGCAAGCGTTACGCCGTTGTTTTAACCACTGACAAGCTGGCGGCGGACAACAGCGGCAATAACGGAGACCATTATAATTGGCCTACCAGTAATCCGGCTCAGCCAGGTGAATTTTTTGGGGCAATTACGCCGGCGGGAGTAGCGTCGGATCAAACCAATTTGGGTACCGCTTATTTAAAGGTAAACTTTAACGAGAAAAGTGATCCTGCGGAACCCGTCCCCACAAAAGTAGAGCTTACGGCGGATAAAACAATTTTGAAGCAAGGAGAAACCGCTCAGCTCAGCGCTATCGTTTTGGATCAATTCGGCGTGGTAATGGCTGGCCAGACGGTTACCTATGAGTCTGACAAGCCGGCTGCGGTTGCTGTGGACCCCACCGGAAAGGTGACGGCTGTAGGCGAAGGCGTGGCAGCGATCACAGCTACCTGCGGCGTGGACGGCCCTAGCAGCAAAATTTATATCACGGTGGCGGATGATTCCGGTATGCTGGAGCCTGTGCCTGGTATGATTATTACGGAAGACGTGAAATTCAAGCCTGGCGAATATGATTTCGGCGGCTCTGAGCAGGGTATTACCATCAAGGGTGACAATATTACCGTAGACGGTACCGGTGTGCGGATTTACAATGCAAAGGATGCGGATATTCTCGCGGATGTGACCACCGGCGCCTACGCTTATCAGTTGAATCCTGTGGATGGAGAAACTTCTTACTGCCTCACCCGGGAATTTGATTTCAGCAGCGCGGAGGCGGTCAAGTTCAGCTTTGACTCCAAAGTGGATGGAGCTTTCGCCGGCGCTTTGAAGGTTTACGCCTCTGTGGGCGACGGCGCGTGGAACGAATTGAAAACAGTTGTCCCCACAAACGACTGGTCCAAGGCCGAGGTCGATCTGAGCGCCTATGCCGGCCAAGCCGCTGTAAAAGTTCGGGTCGCGTATGAAAACAGCGCATCCAGCGCGGACGATATGAAAGCCATGGGCCTGAAGCTGGATACCTTCGAAATCTTCGAGGATGGCGTGCGCACCTTCAGCGACTTGTGCAGCAGCAAGGTGTTTTATTGGTGGAAGGTGTCTTACGGCGATGAAGCGCCGATTGAAACTCCAGCCACCAGGAATAAGCCCTTTGACAGAACCTCTTATGATGTGGATACCTCTTTATTCAAGGGCACCGCTCTTACCGTAGAGGATTCCAGCAAGGTCACCATCAAGGGCTTTGATGTCAGCGGCTTCTATTATGCTCTGGAAGCTTACAATTCTAACGGCTTAACCATTGAAAACAATAATTTCTCCGACAACTATACCAATCCCAACGGCGGCTGGGGCGACCAGCTGGGCGGTGCGGTTCTGATGGAAAATGTTAACGGCAGCACCATCCGGAACAATGTGGCCACCAACAACGCCAACGGCTTGTATCTCCGGTTCTCTGACAACAACGTGATTACGGATAACAACTTCTCCGACTGCTCTGACGTTTGCCTGGAGCTGTGGAATTCCTCCAAGAACCGGATCGAAGACAACGACTTCAGCTGGGGTATCCGGATTGACCCCTATGACGAGGTTCACGCCAGAGACTCCACCTCTTCATTGATCGAAGCAGCTTCCAACTACAACTATGTGAAAAACAACGACTTTACCCACGGCGGCGACGGTATCTTTGTGCGCGCCCTGAACGGCATGTGCTCTGAGTACAACGTGTTTGAAGGCAACGATACCTCTTTTGCCAACAATAACGCGGTGGAATGCGGTATGGGCCGCAACTATTGGTATAACAACAAGGCTAACTGGTCCAGCTTCGGCTTCTGGATGGGCGGCTCTGACGAAAACGTCATGATCGGCAACGAAATGGGCTGGAACGGCATTATGCCCGCCAACGCGCCTACGGGCCAATACGGCAACTCCGGTATTTCCATGACAGGCTGGTCGTCTGAGCATGAGATCATTGTGGATAACTATATCCATGACAATGCCGGCGCGGGTATCGGTATGATGTACCGTGAAAATCAGCCTTCCTTTAACGGACTGATTCAGAACAACCGGATTGTCAACAACGGGCAGTATGCTATCTATCTGGAAAACGCCGATTGGTTCGAAATCAACGGCAACGTGATGGAAGGCAACGGAACCCGTTTAGCGGAGGACACAGATGGCGACGTAGTACACCAGGCGGCTAACGTGACAAACATTATCCAGCGGGATGGCGCCCAGTACCAAGAAAATTATGAGAATTATCTTGATTTGGTTCCCGAAGCTGTGATTGAAAGCGCTCCGGCTAACCGCTTCTCGGTAGGCGAGGAAGTAGCCTTCACCGCCGAAAACAGCACCGATCCTAACGGCAAGCCTTTGACCTTCCGCTGGGAAATGGGTGACGGCACCGTACTGGCTGGTGAAACCGTGCGCTATACCTTTAAGGAGCCCGGCTTCTATGATGTGGCGGTCAGCGCCACCAACGGGGATTGGACCGATATTGCGTGGATCAGCGTAAACGTAGTGGCCGGCGGCGGAGAAATCGGCACCGAGTCCCTGGAGGGCTGGTCTGTTACCGAAAACGGAGGCAAAACCGCTCTGAGCCTGCAGGAGCCTGATGAAGAGATTCCCACGGTAGGCGGAGTCAGCATGGAGCACCCCATCTATTACGTTATAGATGGCAATAAGTCTGTGAAGATGACCTCTACTGCTCAGAACAATACCTTGACCTATCCCCAGACTATGGACGCGGGATTTGATTTCAGCAACGAATATGCCTTTGGCTTCAGCATGAAGCTTCACAACCAAAACCAAAGAAACGGCGCGAATTCTCCGGTGGTTACCCTGTATACCGACGAGAATAACTATGTTTCTTACACGCCCAGCGATCCGCTGATGTTCCCCCACGCCTATGAGACCTTCACGGAGATGCAGTACCGGCATGAGTGGTATCCGGTGAACATTCCTCTGGAAGGCGGAAATGGCTGGGTAGCCCAGACTACCGGTACCCCTGATTTCAGCGAGATCAACTACATTACCATCGATACCCAGTCCGGCGGTTCTCAGACCCTGGAAATGTGGATCGACGGTATGAAGACCATTTCCAAGGATGCTTTGCCCGCTTACGGTGCGAATATCGCCGCCGACGGCAAGGAAGCCGTTTCCTCTTCCGCCGCTGGTTCCCAGACTGGAATCAACCAGCAGGTCAACCTAGATAATAAGTGGGTTTCCAACGTGGAAAAAGAAAGCTTCTATGGCGTCACCTTCTCCGGACTGAGAAATATCGACCAGGTAAGCTTCTATTCCTACTATCAGCCCACAGGCCTTGCGGACGATGTCATTGGGCTTCCCTATTCCTACGAGGTGCAGTACCTGAAAGATGGAGACTGGACCCCGGTAGCGAATCAGAGCGCTTCCAGCTCCGTGGCTCCCAACGAGAATATCGTTAAGTTCGATATGGTTCGTACCGATGGAATCCGTGTGGTGCTGAAAAACGCCGACGGCATGGCGTCAGCCCTTTACGGCTTCCAGGCTATTAACAGCAACAACTACGCCGCGGAAAAGAAAGCCGACGGCAGCCCGGCAGTCGATGTAAAAACCAGCATCAACAGCGATATTACCGTAAATGCTGTGGACATGTATATCTGCGTAGCGAAGGAAGATACCTTCCCTGAGCATTACAGCGACTTCCTGGTGTTTATTTATGAGACTTCCGCCGACGGCAGAACCCCTGTAGGAGATCCGATCGGCAAGGGTGTCCTGCCCGTTGAGGAGATTGAAGAGGGCGGCCTCAACAAGCCCTATAACATTAAGATGACCAATATGGAGGGCGGAGACCTGGTGCTGAAGGCTGGCTCTACCTACGTGCTGGGCGCTACTCAGGATATTCGCCTTTATCCCAACAACGAGTGCTACCGCTGGCCCACCAGCCAGCATCCTGACGGCGTCGACCAGTTCTACGGCAAATATGAGCCGCAGTCCGACGGCACCTTCGCCAATGCCGGAACAGAAAACCTGGGCACCGGCTGGATGCGGGTATACACCGACCGGGATGCAGACGGCAAGCCCTTGATCGACTATTCCTACGAGCTTTCCGGTTCCAGTGGTTACGGCGTGGGTTGTGAAAGCGGCGAAGTAGGCCGTTATCAGACCTTTACCTTCCCCACAGACCCCAATGGCTACACCATTGACGGTAAGGTGGAGAGCGAAGAAGGCTGGGCTACCAGAGGCGGCGGAGAGACCGACTATTTGACTTATACCTTTGAGGACAGCAAAGAGGTCGGAAACGCTCTGGTGTTCCTGGACGGCGTGCCTGAGAAGGTAACGATCAAGGCCGGCGAACAGGTTCTGGCGGAAAAGACCAAGGATCAGCTGAAAAACGGCGAGAACGCCTTTACCTTCACTAAGGCTGACACCGGCTCCATCACGGTAGAAATCGTGAACGGCGCCGAGAGCGTAACCGTTCGTGAGGTAGAACTGATGGGAGCGGATATCCCTGATGAGACAGTGGTGGATAAGAGCGCTCTGAAGGAGCAGATCGACAAGGCCGACTCTCTGAAGGAAGCCGACTATACCGCTGATTCCTGGGAGAATATGCAGAAATTCCTGGCAAAGGCAAAGGACGTTTACAATGATCCAAAGGCGGACCAGGCTGCGGTCAACGGCGCCGCTAAGGATCTGGAGCAGGCCATCAGTGATCTGGAGGATGTGATTGTCCCCGGCGAGGTGGATAAGACAGAGCTGAACCGGGCGATTAAGCAGGCGGAAAGCCTGAAAAAGGAGCTCTATACAGCGGATTCCTGGGACAAGATGCAGGAAAAGCTGAAAGCAGCCAGAGATGTTTATGCGAATCCCGACGCGGATCAGCCGGCGGTAAACCTGGCGGCGGAAGAGCTCAGCGAGGCGATTGCCAATCTGGACCTGGTGAATCCTCCGGCAGAAGTGGATAAGAGCGGCTTGAAGGACGCGGTCAACCGAGCCGAAACCTTAAAGCAGGATGGCTATACCGACAGCAGCTGGAGATGGTTCCAATCCGCCCTGGAGGAGGCCAAGGCTGTGCTGGCCGATTCAGAGGCTACCCAGGTGATGGTAGACAGCGCGGAGGCCCGGCTGGAAGCCGCTATGGAGGATTTGGAAAAGACAGAGGCAGGCTCCGGCGGTCATACGGCTACAGGCGACTGGCTGGTTTCTGGAATTTCCATATTGCTGGCCGCTCTGGCCCTGGCAGGTGCCGGCATTGTGATCTTCCGGCGCAGAAAGCGTGACGCTTAAATCTCCTGTAGCTGCGGGGCCCGAGGCTTTTGCAGGAACAGCAGTAAGAAAAAATTCTTCTAAGGGATTAGAGGAAGGATAAAACCGTGGGCCGGCAGGCATCCAAAGGGAAATCAAATCGGATGTCTGCCGGCTCTTTTTATTAAAATGATAAGAAGGAGAATAACATGAAGCAGGCTGCTATTTTCGATTTAGACGGCGTGATTGTAGATACCGCCAGATTCCACTATTTGGCGTGGAAAAGGCTGGCGGCAGAACTGGGCTTCCAGTTTACCGAGGCGCAGAACGAGCGCTTAAAGGGCGTCAGCAGAATGCAGTCCTTGGAATATCTGCTGGATTCCGGCGGCCTTCAGAACCGTTTTTCCCAGGAGGAAAAAGAGAAGATGGCGGCACGGAAAAACCGGTGGTACGGGGAGCTGATCGCCACACTGACGGAAAAGGACCTGCTGCCAGGCGCCGAACGCCTTTTGAAAGAGCTGAAGGCTGCGGGAGTGGCCGTTGTGCTGGGATCCGCGAGCAAGAATGCCCCGCCGATTTTGAAGAGCCTTGGAATACAGGAGCTGTTCGACGCCGTGGTGGATGGAAATATGGTTCAGGAGGCCAAGCCGGATCCTCAGGTGTTTACCTTGGGAGCCGAGCTGGTGGGAATTCCCTATGAAGACTGCGCCGTATTTGAGGACAGCCAGGCTGGAATCGAAGCGGCGAACCGCGCGGTAATGTATTCCATCGGCGTCAGCAGGGCGGGTGCCCTGCAAGGCTGCAAGGAGCAGATCGCAGATCTTTCCCTGATCGGGGAAACCAGCTGGTATCAGAAAATTTTATTGTCGTCATCAGAAGGGGATCAAAGCAATGTATGATTTCAAAATTACAAAAACAGATTTTATGATAAACGGAAAAAAGGAGCTGCTTCTATGCGGAGAGCTGCACTACTTCCGCATGGAAAAGCAATACTGGGAAAAAGCGCTGGACGCGCTGGTAGACTGCGGATGCAACGCGGTCGCCTATTACGTTCCCTGGTTTGTCCATGAATACGAGGAGGGAAAATTCGATTTTACCGGCGAGCTTTGCCCGGAGAACGACCTTCACACCTGGATTCAGCTGACTCAAAAAAAGGGCTTGCTGGGCTTCTTCCGTCCCGGCCCTTATGTGTATGCGGAAACCACTGATTTGGGACTGCCTAAATGGTTTTCACAGAAATACCGGAACGCTCACGTCAAAGGATATCAGGATGGCAAATATGTGGATGTGGGAATGAAAAACAATGTGGCCCACAACCATCCGGATTTTATCAGGGCGGCGGAGCGCTGGTATAAGTCGGTATGCGGAGAAATCCAGAATTACCTGGCGCCGAAGGGAAACATTGTGATGTTCCAGCTCTGCAATGAGATCCCCACCGAGGATCTGGATGACAGAAATCCGGAAAATCTGGGGATCGGCCGGGAGGACGGACTTTATCCCCGCTATTTGACAGAGAAGTATGGGCAGGCCAGCCGGCTGAACCAGTATTATGAGTCGGATTTTTCCGATCTGCTCACCATAGAGCCCCATATGCTGGAGGCGGCGAATCCCAGCTTGGCACAGCGGGATCATTTGGAGTTTGTCTATGACTTTTATTTTCCGGCTTACTTCCAGACCTTGCGGAAAATCGCGCGGAACAATGGTGTTCAGGTAGAAATGATACATAACGCTTACAATCCCAGGGCGATTTCCCTGCATTACGGGAACAACCGGAAAAATCCCTGGCTGAATATTGGAATCGACTGCTATTATTCCCTGACAGGCCAGCTCGGAATCCGGGAGGGAACCTATTTCTGCGATTACGGCGCGGAATACGCCTCGAATTTTTTGGCGAAGGCTCCCTGGGTCATTGAGCAGGAAAGCGGGTATTGGAAGGACTATCCCCAGGTTTACGGGCCAGAGCTTTATCTATGGAACCTTTGGACGATCGCGGCGGGCTACCGGGGGTTTAATATGTTCCTGTTCGCCGGATGTGAGAACCGGCCCGGCATGGGCTGGTACGGTACCGACCATAATTGGCAGACTCCCGTAAGCCGCACCGGAGAGCGGCTGGAAAATTACCCGTATTTGGCGCGTTCCCTGTCGGAAATTAAGAAGAACCAGGAGGACCTGACAGCGCCTGTCCGGCATGACCTATTGTTCGGCGTCAAGAACGATCCGGGACTGATCTGGAAGCGGGCCGCCCGAGCCAGCAACGATTTTTATTTTGTGCTGAAGTCGGCGGGCTTCACGCCAAGAGTGTGCGATTTCGCGGAGGAGCCTATGGAGCGGCTGAAAGAAGCGCAGGCCCTGTGCGTCCTTTCCGACGAAGCTATGGATGAGACGGTTCAGGAAAAGCTTTGCGAGTTTGTCAAAGAGGGCGGCAGGCTGATTCTGTGCGGGCGGGTGCCGACACGGGATTCCTGGAGTCAAAGCTGCACCCTGTTGGCGGATATGTTTGGCATCTGCGCGGAGGAAATGGAGGACAAAGGAGACGACCAGCAGAAGCTGAAGCTGGACGGTAAGGAATATTACATCGGCAGAACCGTACAGCCGATTATGGCGGCGGCAAAAAATATTCTGGCGGCGGAGGATGCTGGAAATCCGGCCGTATTTTACTTTACTCTTGGCCAGGGGGAACTGCTTCTGCTTCCATTCTCCCTGGAACCCACATTTTACAGCCAAGCGGAAGCCGTGAAGCTTCTGCTTGGAAAAATCGGTGTCAAGCCCTATATTTCCGGCGCGAAACGCCTGAGAATCATTCCAAAGCAAAACGGCAAAGCTGTGGCCTTGAATCCGAATCCCGTCGCCGCTGCGGAAGAAGTGTACTTGGGGGACCGGCGGGTTGCGGTCTCCCTGGAGCCGTATGAGTATGCCATTTTATAATTAAAGGGGTATTTCCATGAATTATTTGAAACCATTTGACCCGGCCTATTGTGTCGAGGAGGAACGTAATTGCCGGCGTTATACCAAATATTACGAGGGCGTTTTCGCTCAGGGATCAGGGTATCTGCAGATTCGCGGCTCCTATGAGGAGGGCCTCGCCTGCGCGGACCAAGGCGAGCTCTATATGCGTATGCCCGCTAACGTGACCATTGAAAAGCCAAGGCATCCCTATTCCAAATGGGGAGTCTATGTGCCGGGCGTCACGGGGATCCATCCCATGCTGAAGGAAGAGCTGGTGAACCTGCCCTACCTATTAAAGCTGGACGTTACCGCCGATGGGGAAAAGCTCGATATGGAATTGCCTGGAATCCACAATTACCGCCGGTGCCTGGATTTTCGGGACGGAGTTCTTTACCGGGACTTTGACTGGCGTACGGAAAGCGGGCTTGTCCGCTGTCAATACCGCCGGTTTCTGCCCAGACAGCTGAAGCGGGTGGTTGTGCAGGAATTCTCCTTTCAGGTGGCTTCGGGCCGCTGCCGCCTGACGATTGAAAATGGAATTGACTGCAAGGTAACGACCAACGGTTACAACCATTTTAAAAAGGTAGAAGAGAGCGGAGAGGCCGGCCGCCGCGGGTGCGTTGTCCAAACGGACAACGGGGATTCTATTCGGATGCTTTCCATGCTGTTTGACAGTCAGGGAAAAGTGCTGGGGCCTGTCGTTGATTCCGTTTTGCGGGAGGGGGAAACCCTGAAGCTTACTAAATTGTCCGCCGTTTCCACATCCCGGGATCTAGACGCTGGCTATCTGGAATTTGACCAAATGGAAGCCTTGCTGGCGGAAACCATTAATAGGGGAGAAAGGGTCTATCTGGAGAACAAGGCTCAATGGGCTCGCCTTTGGAAGAGGGCAGGCGTCTCTATCGTTGGAGATGAGACGGCGCAAAAGGCAGTGAACTTTTCAATCTACCATTTGCTCCGCAGCGTCAATCCAGACGACAGCCGGGTGGCTGTCTGCGCCAAGGGCTATTCCGGCGAGGCATATTTCGGGCATTTCTTTTGGGATACTGAGGTCTATTTACTCCCCTTTTATTTGTATACCAATCCGGAGCTGGCAAAAAAGCTGGTGGAGTTCCGCATTCAGACCTTGCCCGGCGCCATGGCGAACGCCAAGGCTTACGGATATCCGGGCGCCCGGTATCCCTGGGAGTCTTCTGTTTCCGGTGAGGAGCAGTGCCCCAACTGGCAGTACGCGGATCATGAGATCCACGTTACAGCTGATGTCGTCCATGGTATTTGGCACTATTATCAGGCGGCTGGAGATATGGAGTTTCTGAAAAATGCCCTGCCGGTGCTGAAGGAAACGGCCCGCTACTGGCTTGCCCGTGTTTGCCGCAGGCCCGGCGGGGCCGTGACGCTGGATGGCGTTATGGGGCCGGATGAATATATCTGCCTGTGCAATAATAACGCCTATACCAACTTCATGGCGGCCCGCAGCCTGGAAATTACCGCTTGGGCTTTGGAGCTGTGCGGAGAAGCAGCGGAGCCCGGTTTTATAGAAGATCTGCGGGAGACGGCTCAGGGCCTTATGAATTCTGTGGACTGGTCCGGGGTCATTCCCCAATGCGACCATTTTGAGGATTATGAGGAGCCGGATTTTGAAACGATGTGGCCGGACCGCTCCAAGCCGTTTGGCGGACAGGTGTCTCAGGAGTATAATTACCGGGTCAAGGCGCTGAAGCAGGCGGACGTACTCATGCTGCCCTATCTGTTTCCGGAGCGGTTTTCCGCGGAGCAAATCAGGCAAAGCTATGACTTCTATTATCCTTATACTACCCATGATTCCTCGCTTTCCGCGATCATACATTCTATCCTGTGCGTCCGGCTTGAGAGAGACCGTGAGGCGTGGGAGCTGTTTCAAAGGGCTTTGGAAATCGACTTGAGCGAAGCGAAAATGGGAGCGGCGGAAGGCGTTCATATCGCGAACTGCGGCGGAATCTGGCAAGGTGTCATTTTGGGGTTTGCCGGTATGAAATGGGAATATGACTGCGACCAGCCGACCTTTTATCCGAGGCTTCCAAAGCACTGGAAATCCCTCTCGTTTTCTGTGTGCATGAAGGGAGAATTCTACCGGGTGTCCATTTGCGGCGATCAGGCTCATGTGATAAAGGTTGAATAGAAAGCTCGATTTTAAGCTGAAAAATGAAGTGAGCTGAATTTAAGCGGTTTCCGTGCTTTTTATGGATGAGCTTTAGGCTCTCTTCAACTGTTCGCGGGAAATGCGCCACGAAGCGAAAATCGGGAATCGCGGCGGAAAGAAGGAAACAAGGAGCTTTCAATAGAAGCTTCATGCTATTGCGGCATATGGCTTCGAGGGGACGAATTTTTTTATTTAAGACAGCCCTTAGAGACAGGTAACGGCTATTTCACCGCGCGAATAAGGCCCTGCGGCAAGCATTCTGCTTGCCGCAGGGCCTTTGCTTTTGCTTTCAGCTTCAGGAGTACAGGACAACGGCGCGTCAGGCGGCTAAGCCGTGGTGGATTGCTTCTGTTCACAATAATCAAAATCGCGTTGTTCAGCATCTTCCATTTACTCTGCGAATGGTCAATGTTAATATGAATCCGTAGTTTAATACAAATTTTCCGTTGAAAGTGCCAGCGGGGTTTATGCGGCATTTAACAGGAATTTTTAAGAAGGGAAGGATTTTATGAGCAATTATGGAATTCAGACAAAACCATGCGAGCTAAAGTATGCGCCAATGGATATCGAAAAGCGCAGGAAACTGCTGTCGAAGAAAAGCGTCAGCAGTCTTTATCCGGCGAAGGCGGATATTGATGTTGTGGTAACAGGGAACGGAAAACAACGCATTGATGTGATTGGCGACCCCTATCATGAGAGAATCATTTTTAAAAGAGAACGAATCATGGATATGCGTTGGAAGGATACGCCGGAGCCGCCTGATGTGGCTTATGCGATCCCGGAATGCAGAAGGCTTTTACTACAGGGTGAATTTGAGAAAGCGGCAAAGCTGATGGATCAGGCGACGAGAGATGCGGGCTATGATAAATGGCTTGACAAACGTCCATTTGGCGTGGAGTTTCCTCGGCTGCATCCCCGGCTGCATTCGGTAATGGAATTATTATTGGATTTTGACGAGGCAGAAAACAGCCATGACTATCTCCGCTATCTTGACATGATGTCCGGAGAAATTACGGTGCGGTGCGAAGACGGCAAGGGCGGGATCATCCGCCGCTCTTTCGCGTCGTTCCCGAAGGATGTGGTAGTACAGGAATTTAAGCGCCAGGACGGGAAAAGCTTTGATGTAACCATGCGTTTTGTTGCGCCGGGCGGATATGAACTGCAGGATGACTTTGGAGAGTTTGTGCTGGTGGACTTCCATGAAATGTATCCGATTCCGGGAAGCTCTGTCCAGGTTCAGACGTCGGCGGACAGTTGTACCGTATCTTTAGCGTATGATCCCCAATACGGAACCAGAGGCTATTGCTGTTCCTCCTTGATTCAAACGGATGGACAGGTTACGGAACATAAAAGCGATGATTTTAACGGATATATCACGGTGAAAGACGCGACAGCGGTCACTGTTTTATCCCGGACGAATAAATATGAGGAGGACTATGAGCACAGCCTTGCGGAAACGGTGCTGGAAGATATTAGAAAAATTACGGGCACTTATGAGGAGCTGTTGGAAGAAAACAGAGCGCATTTGCAGCCGATGATGGAACGGTCTACGCTGAATCTTGAAGGGGACTGGGCCCTTTCCGCTGAGGAGCTTCTCCAGGAGCAGCACAGCAGAGGCGTGGAGCTGAGCCCCATGATGATGGAAAAGCTATACGACATGGGAAGATTTTTCATGATTGCGGATACCGGCGACGACCCGCCTTCCTTGTTCCAGCATAATATCAATACCAATTTGCAGGTGTGCGCGGGTAATATGACTGGCCTGCCTGAGGTGATGGATACCTACTTTAGGTTCTACGAGACCAAATTTGATGATTTTAGATTAAACGCCAAACGGTTCTTTGGCTGCCGGGGCGTGCTGGGAAATGTGCATTGCGACTATAATTCAGGCCTGTTCTACCAGTTCTCGATTGTCTATCCGCATTATTGCTGGACTGCTATGCTGGGCTGGATTTACAACGAATTCTGGGGCCATTATCTTGTGACTGGCGATAAGAAGTTTTTGCGGGAGCGCGTCGTACCTGGCTTAAAAGAGATCGCGCAGTTCTATCTTGACTTTCTGTCCGATACGGATGAGGAAGGAAAGGTGATTTTTTATCCCAGCTATTCTCCGGAAGATCCTTCAATGAACGATTACCATGTGCCGTTCCCGAAAGACGTGTATGCCATGAATGTAAACTCACTGATGGACGTTATGGCTTGCCGCGAGGTGCTGGATAATCTGATGGAAGCGTGTGAAATCTTAGATTTGGATGAACCGGATTATCCAAAATGGAAAGAGCTGCGGGGAAAGCTGCCCACCTATCTGCTGGATGAAGAGGGCGCCGTCAAGGAATGGTCTTTCAAATATTCCGGGGAGAACTATGATCACCGCCATGTATCGCACCACTATGACGTATGGCCGGGCAGAGCGATTACCCCGGAAAAAACGCCGGAGCTGGTTCAGCCGTTTATCTTGTCAAACCGGAAGCGGGGCCATCAGGATGATTCGGCCCATGGCGTGATTCACAGATATTTTACCGCCGTCAGGCTGGGCGACCTGCCGGATGCCATGCATAATTTCCGTACGCTGATGGAGCATGGCTACGTTACCCGAACCTTGAATACAGTCCACTATCCTTATCGTGTGTTTTGCGGGGATCTGTTAGGGGCTATGCCGGCTATGCTTTTGGAATTGCTGGTGTATTCAGACGAAGGGCTTATCAAGCTGCTGCCCGCGGTTCCTGACGATTTGAGCAAAGGTTCCGTAAAAGGCGTATGGCTGTACACCTTTGCGAAAATTGAAAGCATGGAATGGGATATGAAGGCCGGAAAGGCTGACGCGGAAATCTCCTCTTTAGAAGATCAGGAAATTCATTACCTGTTCCCAGTAGGCTATCGCAAGGTCTTTGTAGATGGAAAGCTTTACGCGGAAAACGGTAAGGAATTTAACCTTGAAATGAAGAAAGGGACAACAGCGGTTATTTCTTTTGAGTTTTAACAGCAAATCCGCGGCGGAGCGCCTGTCTTTTCAGACAGGCGCTCCGTGCAGTTCATAAAATAAGCGGGAAACTGGGACGCCGCAGTGAAAATATGAATGGAAAAAATAAAAAATCCGAGAAAAATACTGGTGCCTGCCGAAAGGGAAAAGCTTATCCCAAAATCAGGAGGGAAGGAAAAAGCTTATGGCTTTCACGGAAGAGCTCCTGATGAATCCCCACAAAGAAATCACATAAAGGAGAGTGGCTTACTCATGCCAAAACAAAAATGCTACCCGCCTGTTCCCCTAACGGATATCCGGATATCCGATCCATTTTGGTCGCGTTATCTCGATCTAGTGAAGGAGGTGATGCTTCCATATCAGTGGGACGCGCTGAATGACCGGATTCCAGGGGCGGAACCAAGCTGCGCGGTGCAGAATTTCCAAATTGCCGCCGGCCTTGCGCAAGGGGAATTCCAAGGCGAAGTTTTTCAAGACAGCGATGTGGCGAAATGGCTGGAGGCGGCCGCTTATCTCTTAGCGGCCGGTCCGGATCCGGAACTGGAAGCGGTTGCCGACGGCATGATAGAGATTATAGAAAAGGCGCAGCGGCCAGATGGATATTTAGATACTTACTTCATCATAAAGGAGCCTAAAAAGCGATGGTCCAATTTATATGAATGTCATGAAATGTATGTAGCCGGCCACATCATTGAGGCGGCGGCAGCCTACTATCAGGCTACCGGAAAAAGAAGGCTTTTGGATGTGGCGTGCCGGCTGGCAGACCATATTGAAAGCGTTTTTGGAACGGAACCGGAAAAGATACAAGGGTATCCGGGCCATCAGGAAATTGAATTGGCGCTTGTAAAATTATATCAGGCAACCCAAAATGAGAAATATTTGGCTCTAAGCAAGTTCTTCATTGACCAGAGGGGAAAGAAGCCTAACTATTTTCAAAAGGAATGGGAAGGTTCAAGGGATAGGCGCACTTTTAAAACCGGCGCGCCTGTTCCTCCGCCGGATTTGAAATACAATCAATCCCATGAGCCGGTGCTTCAGCAGGAAGCCGCCGTGGGACATGCTGTTAGGGCGGTATATATGTATTCGGCGATGGCGGATTTGGCGCGGGAGGCCGGCGATCAGGAGCTATTGAAATCTTGCAGGCGCTTATGGGACAATATCGCTTCCAAACAGCTGTATATTACGGGAGGAATCGGGGCCACTCATAACGGAGAGGCCTTCACCTTTGCTTACGACCTGCCAAACGATACGGCGTATGCGGAAACGTGCGCTTCTATCGGGTTGATTTTCTTTGCCCATCGCATGCTGCAGATGGACATGGACAGCCGTTACGGCGATGTTATGGAAAGGGCTCTCTATAATGTAGTGCTGGGCTCCGCTTCCCGGGATGGAAAGCGATTTTTCTATGTGAATCCTTTGGAGGTTTGGCCGAAGGCCTGCGGCGGCAATCCGGATAAACAGCACGTAAAGCCGGTAAGGCAGAAATGGTTCGGATGCGCCTGCTGTCCGCCTAATGTGGCGCGGCTCATGGCCTCCTTGAACCAATATCTATATTCCACTGACGAAGATACCATTTATACGCATCTTTATATCAGCGGGGAAGCGGGGATTAAGATCGCCGGCGGAGAAATGCGCTTAAAACAGGAAAGCAGTTATCCATGGGATGGCCACATCAAGTTTACCGTGTTGTCGGCGCTGCCGGAGGACGAACTATCCCTCGGCCTGCGTCTGCCCGGCTGGTGCCGCAATTGGTCTGTGCTTTTCAATGGGAAGCCTGTACCGCGGCCCGTGGTACAAAAGGGCTATTTAAAGGTCGCGGCCCATTGGCATGAGGGGGATACGGTAGAACTGCGGTTAGAAATGCCTGTGGAATGTTTACAAGCCAATCCCCAGGTGCGCGCCGACGCTGGCAAAATCGCTTTTCAGAGAGGGCCTCTGGTCTATTGCCTGGAGGAATGTGACAACGGCGCCAATCTATCCGCCCTGTCCGTGGACCCCGGCTCCGCCTTTTCCGTGTTTAAAGACAGTCAGCTTTTAGAGGGGGCGGTTGTCATAGAGGGCAAGGGAATCCGGGAATCAGAAGACGGCTGGGGAAACCGCCTTTACCGGCCTTATAAGGCAGCGGAAAAAGAAACAAAAATCAGACTCATTCCTTATTTCCTGTGGGCAAACCGCGCCCCGGGGGAAATGGCCGTATGGATACGGCGGCGGTAGCAGAGCAGGCCTCCTGGAAAGCCTGCGCAGAAGAAAGGCGCGGATTTGACCGTAAATCTTGGCCTCCCCTTTTCACCGCCAGAGCCAGACTGAGGCCGTTGGGCATTTGTATTGGAATGCTGGACGCCTGCCGGCCGCTTCTCGAAGACGGGCAGGCGTCCTCAGGCCGCTTCGCTTGTTTTAATAACGCTTATATGAGAACAGAAGGAGGACAGGAAATGGAATATTATAATCCGATTATTCCCGGGTTTTATCCCGATCCCAGCATCTGCCGGGTGGGAAACGATTATTATCTTGTGACCAGCTCCTTTGAGCTTTTTCCCGGCGTTCCCCTGTTTCACAGCGATGACCTGATCCATTGGGAACAAATCGGCTGTGTGCTGAACCGGGAATCCCAGCTGCCGCTGGGACGCTGCCAGCCATCCCAAGGAATTTGGGCTCCGACCATTCGTTACCATAAAGGCCGTTTCTATATGGTGACAACCAATATGAGCGGCAAAGGGAATTTTTATGTGTGGACAGACGATATCCGAGGAGAATGGTCTGATCCGATTTGGGTGAGCCAAAAGGGAATTGACCCTTCCTTGTTTTTTGATGATGACGGGACTGTGTATTTGTTGAGCACCTTTGACGGGCCAAAGGGCCAGGGGATTGGCCAAAGCATTTTGGATTTGGAGACGGGAAAGCTTCTGACGGAACCGAAGCCGGTGTGGTATGGGTCCGGTGGAAAGTATCCAGAGGGGCCCCATCTTTATAAATGGGATGGACTTTACTATCTGATGATTGCCGAGGGCGGAACAGAATATGGCCATATGGAAACCATCGCCCGCAGCCGTTCTCCGTGGGGGCCCTATGAGAGCTGCCCCAGGAATCCGATTCTCACTCATAGAGACACAGCTTTAGACCAGTTCCAGGCTGTAGGGCACGCGGATCTTGTAGATACGCCTGATGGAGAGCTGTGGGCTGTGTTTCACGGGATTCGTACGACGCAGTATATGCTCCACCATATCGGCCGGGAAACTATGCTGGCGCCAGTTTATCGGGATAAGGACGGCTGGCCGGTAATCAGCGGGGGAAACCCGATCACGCCCCATATGCGGGTTACAAGCATAAAAAGAGAGGTCCCCCGTGAAACCGGAAAGGCTTCTTCGGAATCAGCGGGGGCGTTTCAGGAACACTTTGATGACGGAAGGCTGTCTTACTGCTGGAGCTATCTCCGAAATCCAGACACCGCTAATTATACCTTATCCACGAGGCCAAGCTTTTTGGGGCTTACAGCAGGCTGTGATTTTCTGGATGGGTGCGGTTCGCCTACCTTCATCGGCAGGAGGCAGCAGCACTTTTTTGTGAATGTGCAGGCTGTGGTGGAGTTTTCTCCGGAAAACGAAAACAGCCAGGCCGGAATCACCGTGTTTCATACCAATGAGCACCATTATGATCTTTTAGTAACCAGGAAAAATGGGGAAAAGGCCGTGCTGCTGAGAAAACGCGTAGGGGATATGATAACAGAAAGCCAGCCTGTTTATGTCCCTGAGAAAACGCCGCTGGCCCTTTCTGTGCAGGCCTCTAAGCTGGAATATATTTTTTCCGCTGGGGCTGTGGGAGAATCTCCTAAGGTTGTGGGGAAGGGCAGGACCCAGCTGCTATCTACGGAATGCATGGTAAGCACGTTTACCGGCTGCCTCTTCGGGCTTTTTGCGCAAGGCGCGGGCACCGCGTGGTTTGACTCCTTCACTTACCTGCCGGCGTGTGAAGAACCTGCTGAAGAAAAGAGATAGGGGCCTGTGCGCTGCCGGCGTTCGATTCTTACGAAAACGTTGTTAGCGGCCGTTTGGATTTTAAACGGTTCATAATAATCCATAATCTTTGTTCAGCATACTCCATTTACGGGATTTCGATCATACTCTATAATAAGATTGTGATGAAATTGTATACAATTATCTCATAAAAAAATAAAATATTGTTTGAATTGTAAAGGAGGTACTATTGTGAAAAAGGAAATTGTGTCTGGCGTGAAAGCATTGCTGGCGGGTATGCTGGTCGTTTCCATGCTCGCGGGCTGCGGCCAGGAGGCTGCTCAGGGGGATGCGTCAAATCCGTCTGAAAGCACGGAGCCTGTCTCTTCGTCGGAAGAAGAGGCCTCGAAAGAAAAAATAACGCTGACTATCGAATCAAGCCAGCAAAACGTTCAGGGCAACCAGTATGCCTTTTGCGAGGAGAATATAGCGGCGTTTGAGGAGGCTCATCCCAATATTACCATTGAGGTGCTGCTGGATCCAGACGAGCAGATAACTTCAATATTACAGACTAAGCTTGCGGCTGGACAGCCTTCGGATATTGTTGTCTATAACAAGGTTTCCGCGGAGAATGAGCTGGATGCGGTCAACAATTTTGTGGATCTTTCTGACGAGCCTTTCGTAGACAACCTGATAGATCCTTCCTTATTTAAGGCTCCTGATGGGAATATTTATGGGTTTACCATGAAAAACACCTCTATGGAAATGGGAATTGTATATGATAAGAAAATGTTCGAGGAAATGAAGGTGTCTGTGCCCACGACATTTGATGAATTTGTGCAGGCGTGCGCCACTATTAAGGAAAATGGCGTCACTCCGATTTACGCGCCGTTTAAGGATAATTTCACATTCCAGATGTATACCAGCGACGCTTGGGGCTATTACGCCACAATAGTCGAACCTGGCCTGTGGGAGAAAATAAACTCCAACGAGGTCGCTTGGACCGAAGTGCCCGCGTTTGAGGAGAGCCTGACAAAACTGTATGAGCTTTACACCGAGGGCTACATGCAGGAAACGCTTCTTTCTGATGATTATGCCAGCTATATCAATGTGTTCCAAAATAAGCAGTGCGCGATGATGGCGGGCTCCAATCAAACGATCGAAGAAATGGAAGAAAAGCTCCCCGACGGCGAATACGGATTATTCCCGTTCCCCATGTTTGACGGCGAGAGCGAATACATTACCGTAGGACAGCTTGACTGCGTGTTTTTTATTCCAAAGGATGCCGCCCATGTGGAAGAGGCAAAGGCTTACTTGAACTTCCTGGCCCAGCCGGAGCAGTGCGACAGAGCCCAGGAGACGGTTGCGTTTTCTCCCAGCATTAAGGGGGCAAAATCTCCTGAATTGACGCCCTTCCAGGAAGAAATGGCGGAATATTACAATGACGGACGGGTTGCCCTTGAAATGAATACCTATATGTATGTGGATTTGAACGATCTGTGGAAATATTATCAGGATATGTTCGCAGGTGTAAAAACACCTAAGGAAGTTTTGCAGGAGTGGGATGCTAAGTTCAGCGACTTAATGCAGCAAAAAGAAAAAGAAGGCTTTTAACAGGTTTATCGTGTTCTAAAGCGAGGAGTCATAGTCATAGCCTGTCGTTTTGATGGGCTATGATTTATGATTCCGCGTGATTCATAAGGCGTTTCCGCCGTTGAAGGGGTGGCTTCTTTGGTTAGAAAAAAGAAAAGTTTATATGGCTATCAGATGATTTTGCCGGCCATTTTAATTTATGTGGTTTTCTTTATCGCGCCGGCGATTTACGGCGTATATTATTCTCTCACGGACTGGACCATAGGAAAATCTTCTGTCAATTTTGTGGGAATACAAAACTATATCAAGGTTTTTCAGGAAAGCGAATTGAGAAAAGCCATTGGCAACACATTTTTATATACATTTGTAGTAGTAGTTTTTAAGAACCTTTTTGGGCTGCTGCTGGCGCTGGCATTCAATTTAAATTTAAAAACAAGAAATTATTTAAGAGCGGTTACTTTCTTACCTTGTATTCTTTCCAGTGTTGTAATCGGCTTGGTTTTTGTGCCGATTCTGCATCCCTACGGCTTTTTAAATACCTTTTTGGAAGCTGCCGGCCTTGGCTTTATGGCTCAAAATTGGCTGACAAATGTAAATATCGTTATGTTAAGCATTGCGGGAGTATCTATTTGGCAGTGGACAGGTTATCATATGGTAATCTATCTCGCCGGCCTGCAAGGGATATCAAAGGAGTATTATGAGGCCTCTCTGATTGACGGCGCCAACGCGTTCCAGCGGTTTCGGAAAATATATCTGCCTCTGCTGGCGCCTTCCCTCAATATCAATTTTATTTTGAGCATGATCGGCGGGCTTAAGGTTTTCAGCGAGCCATATGCGTTAACCGGCGGAGGTCCCGGCAGTGCCTCTCAAGTTATCGCGTTAGAGGTGTTTGAAAAATTTGGCAGAGGGGAATGGGGCCTGGGTACTGCCTTGAATGTAATCCTAATGGTGTTTGTTATCCTTATTTGTATTCCGCTGCTATTAAAAATGCGAAAGAATGAGGTGGAGGAATGATGTCGAGAAAAACGAAATCGAAGCTTATCACTTCACTTTTAGAAATATTGTTATTTGTTTGTATTTCTTTTATTATTATAGTGCCGCTTTTAATTATGATATTGGGTTCCTTCAAAGACGCTACCGAGGTTACGGCTTTTAATTTGGAACTGCCGAAGCAATGGCTGTTTGAGAACTATGTAACGGTTTTTGAGGAAGCCGACCTAATTACGGCCTTTTTTAATGGAATCCTGATCACGGTGGTTTCTACTGCCATCACCATTGGCGTCAGTTCTCTGGCGGCGTTTATTGTGGCGAGAAGAAAGACTTCGCTTTCCCGGTTTTTATATTATTTCTTTTTTATCGGCACTATCATTCCTATGCAGACCATTCCCACCATCAGGCTTTTCAGCGCGTTGGGAATTTACGGCAGCTATACGAACGCCATCTTATTATATGTGGCCATCAATATTTCTTTTAGCTGCTTTTTGTATACAGGGTTTATCAAGGGAATCCCCAAAGCTCTTGACGAGGCCGCTTTTATTGACGGAGCTTCGACAATAAAGGTGTTCTTCAAGGTGGTTTTTCCTCTGCTAAAGCCGATCAGCATGACGGTTTTAATTTTAGATTTTATGAATATTTGGAATGATATCAATATTCCGCTTTACTTTTTATCCAGTCCGAGCAAATGGACAATGCCGCTTTCCGTTTATCAATTTTTCGGACAGTTCAGCAAAAGCAACTGGAATTATGTGTTTGCCGATTTAACCTTAACCATACTGCCTGTTTTCATAGTGTTTTTATTCGCGCAAAAACATATTATCAATGGACTGACAGAAGGGTCGGTAAAGGCCTAATGTTCAGCGCGGCAGGAGAAAAATTTGGTGTGAGGGCAAAAGCTTATAAAGGGAAAAGCTCCGGCTTCAAATGAAACTAGCGCTAAGGCTTGCTATCATAGGCTATAATATAATTAAGAAGCAAGGATTGTTTGAGCTTTGCGGCCGGTGCTCCGGGCCGGCAGACCGTCCCGCTGAAAGGTTCGAGGTGGTTTTTTATTTTATCCAATACTAGATTCCAGACGAAAATGATGATTTCCTTTTCGTTTATCATGTTTTTGACGATTTCGATCTTTACGGTATTTCTGCATCTGAACGTGTTTCCCCAATTAAAAGACGAGATTACATATAGTAATTTGGAACTGTGTGTGAAAACTTCAGAGAGCCTGGATAATCACATCGAAAAGATTGACGATATCACAAAAAAGCTTATCTCGAATAAGACGCTGATGCAAATCCTGACAAAAGCCAATTCCGGTTATCTGTTTGACAGTTATGAAAAGCTGGACAACGATAGACGGTTATCGGATATTGTTGCGAATACGATTGCCCTTACCTCTTTGTCGTCGCTGAATATCAACGTGTTTAGCGACGATGAAAGGTATACTTTTATTTATAACAAAAATTCCAGCAATTTACGCGTGATGCTGGAGGATCCCTATTATGTGGAAAAGCTGAACCAAAAAAAGCTTACCATTTATCACCGGCAGAGCGGTAACTTCGAAGAGGAATTCTCTATATCCTTTGTACGGCCGTTTTACGACGTGTATTCTAAGAAATATGGATATGTAGAGGTAGAAGAAACCGATAAGCACTTAAAGGAAATTTGCAATATTGGCAATGTTGGCGACGTTATCATAGCTGATGAAAGGAATCAGATTGTTTACGTTACGTCGCCGGTGGATCAAAAAACAAGAGAGTTCCTTTTGGCAGCCAGCCAACATGACGATGTTCTGGAGGATGAGTCGGGAAATATTTATTTTTGCTCGACATCGTCTTACTCTGGCTTAACAACCTATGTTAAATACGATCCGACAACGCTTTATTCCTCTCTGAACCTGCTGGAACAGGCGACTTATATTATAGTCGGCGCGGTAACCTTAATTTCACTATTGCTCATGTTTTTCTTTTCCCAGCTGCTGGTAAAACCTTTAAGAAAATTACGCAATAATGTGCTGCAGGTAAGCTATCAAAATATGGGAATTAAGGATTTTTCTACGGATAATGATGAAATTGTCCTGCTGGGACATGCTTTCCAAAACATATTAGAGGAATTGAAAATTTCCATAGACCATGAAATCGCCTCCAGCAAAGCCGAATCGGAAGCCCGTTTGGTTGCCTTGCAGGCCCAGATCGCGCCTCACTTCATACACAATGTATTGTACACAATCAGCATCGCGGCGCAGGAAGTCCGTACCGGCGACGTGGTTTCCATGTGCAAGCAGCTCTCCGATATGCTGCGCTATACAGTGAATTCCTCAGCTCAGACGGTCCGGCTGGAGGAAGAAATGAGATGCATCGATAATTACCTATCATTACAGGCAAAAAATTATGAGGAGTTTTTGGAATATGAGGTTAGCTTAAATCAGCGGACAAAAGATCTGCTGATTCCACGGCTTTCTCTGCAGCCCTTTGTCGAAAACATTTTTCAGCACGCGTTTAAGGCCAGCAAGCCGCCCTATAGAATTTTAATCCTTACGGCGGTTGACGGCGATACCTGGTCTATTTCCATCAGCGATAATGGAAGCGGCATGAGCGCTGAACAGATAGAGAAAATATATGAAACAGTGGATCAAAGAAAAATTTCTCCCCGGTGCGCAGCGGAAGAGACGGCGGCGAAGGCGGGAATGTGCGGAATGGGGATTATCAACTCGATATGCAGGTTAAAGATGATTTATGGGGACGATTTTAACTTTTCCATTTTTATTAATGAGACAGGGGGCACAACGGTTCGGCTGGAGGGCCCTTTTCAGAAGACGGGATGCGCGGATATGGAATGATATGCTGGCCATCCAATAGGAGGGATAATCATGAAGCTGGATTTTAATCAGGAATGGCGGGTATATCCCACCCCGGAGCCCGAGGAATGGAACCGGCCCCGAACCTATGAAATCGTGAATTTGCCGCATGATTATAATATAAGCTTGGAAACACAAAAGGAAAGATCCACCGGCCCGGCCGGTGGCTACTATCCTGGCTGTTCGGTAGAATATGAAAAAGATTTGTGCATCCCTGATGAATGGAAAAACAAGCTGTTCTTTTTAGAGTTCGACGGCGTATATCATAATGCGGTGCTGTGGATAAATGGCAAATTTGCCGCACGGCATCCCAACGGGTATACGCCTTTTTGGCGCGAGATTACCGAATTTGTCAAACCGGGAGAGAATCATATTAGGGTTTCTGCCGCAAATGAGGATATCCCAAATTCCCGATGGTATACTGGTACGGGAATTTACAGGGATGTGCATCTGTGGGTAAAGAATCCTCTTTATATTCCGCTGCGCGGCGTAATTCTGACGGCAAAGGCAGCGGAAGGACAGGCTGAAGTGAATTGCCGGGTAACGGTTGCCAATAAAACGGAGGAGCCCGTCCAAGCGGTTTTGAAGGTACGGCTGACAGACCCGGACGGAAACCGGTCGGAAACGAGCGAAATAATTTCCATACAGGCCCAGAGGTGTCAAAATGTGGAGCTCAGGGTTCCCGTCAGCCAGCCGAGGCTGTGGTCCGATGAGACGCCCAATCTCTATCAGGCTGCGGTTGAGCTTTTTTACAAAAATGAGATGATGGACCAGGTTCTTTCAAAATACGGCCTTCGTACGATAGAAATTACGCCGCAAAAAGGATTTTTGCTCAATGGGAAACCTATTAAATTACGAGGCGGATGCCTGCACCATGTCGGAGGCATTATGGGAGCCGCTTCTTATCCGAAAGCGGAAGAAAGGAGAATCCGGCTGCTAAAGGAATGTGGATATAACGCGATCCGCAGCTCTCACAACCCCGCCTCGGAAGCCTTATTAAATGCCTGCGATAAGCTGGGGATGCTTGTGATTGATGAGGCTTTTGATATGTGGCGGGTTCCCAAAAGGCCCTACGATTACAGCCGGTATTTTGATGATTGGTGGCCCAAAGATGTGAAAGCCATGGTGGAAAGAGACCGAAACCATCCATGCGTCATCATGTATTCCACCGGAAATGAAATTCCGGAACGGGATGGGCGCTCTGGCGGTTATCAGCTGTCCCGCGAGATAACGGACTGCTTCAAAAGAAACGATCCTACGCGTCCGGTCACCAACGCCTTGTGCAATGCTTCTCCTGATGCCGATGTAGAAGGAATGGACGCCAATCTTTTAAAAAATGCGGATCAAATATATTTTGCCAGGGCCACAGAGGACTTTGCGGCTCCTCTGGATGTGACCGGCTATAACTATATGCCGGAACGATTTGAAATGGATCATGCTTATTTTCCGAATAAAGTATTTTGCGCCACAGAAACGGCTCCTGCGGACAGCTGTCATGGCTGGAGCCTGGTGGAGCGGTTCCCGTTCCTAATTGGCGATTTTGTGTGGACGGCGATGGACTACATTGGCGAAGCGGGAATAGGAAGAACTCTGGTGGATGAGCCTCTTGAAGGATTGGCAGAGTATCCGTATCGGCTGGCTGGCACAGGAGATTTAGATCTTTGCGGAAGAAAGCGCCCCCGCTCGTACTATCGTGACTGCGTATGGGGAATAGCAAAACGTCCGTATTTGGCTGTGGAACCGCCTTGCCTTTATGGAAAGAAGCAAAATACCACTATGTGGGGATGGCCTGTCGTTGAAGAATATTGGAATTATCCGGGGATGGAAGGAAAACCGGTTAAGGTATCTGTATACAGCATGGCGGCTGAAACAGCGTTATATCTGAATGGAAAGCTGATAGGAGTACAGCCGTCGGGAAAGCCAAACCACTTTATCGCTTCTTTTCAGCTTCCCTATCAGCCTGGTGAATTAACGGCGGTCAATCTGGAGGACGGGAAAGAAATCTGCCGACATACGATCCGTACGCCCGGCCTTCCGGCTCACATTAGGCTAACGGCGGAAAAACCGTTTGTAAACAGAGGGGAAGAGGATATTTTATTCATTCATGCGGAGTTAATTGATAAAGCTGGAAATGTTATTCTTGATGGAGATGATCCCGTGCATTTCTCCGTAGAGGGCGGAGGCTCATTTTTAGCGGCTGGAAACGCGGCGGTTAAAACAACAACGAACTATACCAGCCCCGACCAGCGTCTCTGCCGCGGCTATGCGCAGGCGGTAATCAGAACAAACGGCCTTTTAAAGCCTGTGACCGTCCGCTGCGCTGGTGAGAGACTTCCCGAATCTAAAATAGTGCTTCCTCTCGTCTGAAATTGTCAAAAAACAACCTTTTTCGAGTGATTCGGCTGACAGGTGAAAATAGGCTTCAGAGGGGCGTTTGGCAATCAAAGCATGGCGCTTCGTAGGCGGCGGTTCAAAGGATTCGTTTTAAGGCGATTCTATCGTACAAAGGACTGGTGAGTCATGTATAGCATTATGGTGGTAGAAGACAGTAAGCCGATCGTAAGGGATATTATCGGTAAGATCCAATCAATACGTCCGGATATCAAAGAAATTGTGGTTACATACGATGGCGTCAGCGCCTTAGACATGCTGAAGAAGCAAAAGCCTGACATTCTGTTGACGGACATCAAAATGCCCATGATGGACGGACTTGAATTGATCAGCAAAGCGAAAGAAATTTATCCCGAACTGAAATGCGTTGTGATCAGCGGCTATGGCGATTTTGAATTTACCCACCAAGCTTTAAAACTGCAAGTGGATGAATATATTTTAAAGCCTGTCGATTTTGAGGACTTCAAAAGAATTTTACAAAGCCTGATTTATCAGATAGATCAACGCCGTATTGTCCACCAGGAAGAAATGTTTTCGAATTTACTAAAAGGGGCCTCTGAAGGGGAAGGAATGCTGGGTCAAAGCTATATGATCTCTGTGGTTAGGGGCAAGGCCATTTTAGAGCTGACGGATCTGCTAACCAAAAAGGAGATTTACCAAGCGTTAGAAATCCAAGATCCGGATGGAGGTATTTTGGTGGCTGAAACCAAATACAGGGGTGAAAAAGTCATTCTGTATGGCGAAGGCCGCTGTTCAGAGTTTGAAGTTAACCTCTTCAACGAAAAGGCATACCATTTCCTCAAGGAGCGGCATCCCCAGCTTAATATGATGTGTTCACGAGAGTTTTATACTATCAAGCGGCTCCATGAACAGTATATCCATTTATCTGGAAACCTGAGCAGCCTGGTGCTGATGAACCATTCTCAAATTTATTTTGATTCTATCTCCTATCAGCGCCCAAGCCTGACCACTTTAAATTCGGAAGCGGCTATTTTCAGTAAAAAGATCGAAAGCGTCATTCAGAATAGAATGTCAGGCGACATTAAAACTGAGTTGGGAAAAATTCTGAAAACCTGGGAGCAAAATGCGTATCCCATCATTTTTGTCCGCCGCTTTATGCTGATTATGATCGAGCAGCTTTTCGGTATCTTAAATGATAACAGCCAAATACGTTTAGAGGACAGTGTATCGCTGGCGAATAGAATTTTAAGTGAATGCGGTGATTATAAGGAGCTGGAAAGTAAGCTGGCGGATCTTTACGACTCATTTATGAGCGCAAGGGCAGATAAACCCAGCTCTTCCATGGAGCTGGCGAAAAAAATCCAAAAATATCTGGTGGAAAATCTTTATGGCAACATTACGATGCAGGATATCTCTGAAAAATTTTCTTTATCACCGTCGTATGTGAGCCGGCTGATGAAAATGTACTTTAATAACTCACCGATGGATTATTACAACAAGCTGAAAATGCAAGAAGCCCAAAAGCTGCTGACAACCCATAATGAGCTTAGGGTAAAAGATATCGCTGAAATTTTAGGCTTTAACGATCAGTATTATTTCAGTAAAATGTTTAAAGCACAATGCGGCGTGAGTCCTGCCGCTTTTAAAAAGGGGGATTAAAAGACAGTGGTGCGGCCGGCTTAATAGGGAATCTGGCGCCGTATCCTTTTCAGGATTCCAACGCCAGCCGGTGTTCATATTTTCGAGAGTTGTGAAAAACCAGAGTTATTCTGTAAAAAAAGAAAGCCTTTATGTTCTAAGAACGCCCCTAGACGTTTATAGTCCGGGGGCGTTCTTTATCTTTTCTAAAAAAAGCAAGCCAGGATTTTTATTAAAGCAAGAGGCTGTGAAGCCCTGCAGAATACAGAATGATTCGCGGCCTGGCGATGGGCGGAGCGGAATCATGGCTGATGACGGGCTAAGCTTCGCTGACTGTTTTTTCGGTAATATGCTGACGCTTAAGGCTTCTGTCTGCAAAGGGCTTCTTGATCGAGGGAACAATGCTGGAGCGGTTCTCACGCACCAGCTTGATTACTTCGCCAAGAATAATATCAAATAGATATCCCACCGCGTATTTGCCATAGATTTCTAAATAATCGTAGTGGTTTGTTTTAAACTTCAAAGGAAAAATTCTGTCAAAATATTGCAGGTATTTTTCAAAAGAAGCATTCTGCAGCACGGATAAGCTTGTCACCAAGGCTTTTATTCCTGGAATGGAGATAAAATCCTGGGCCAGGGGCTCAACGATAAAAGCCATAGGGCTGACGATAATATTGCACAAATTTGTTCCGAGCTGCTTAATGGTGGGGTAATACAGCTTGATTTCCTCTAAAATGTAAACGCTTTTGTTCCAGGCGATCAACTGGCTTTGAAATTCCCGCAGCCAAAGGCTATAGGGCCGGGCACAGAATAAAAGCACCGCGTCGGCGTTTAAAATATCGTTCGCGATCTGATGGATCAGGCTGCTGGGAATGGTTCTTAAAATACTGTACATAGTGTCGTTGATTTCAGTGCGGAGAATATGGGGATGATACCAGCCGTGATCGAGATTGGAAAGCGCGATGGACTGCTGGTTTTCCGGATTGTGGATTTTTGCCTTTACCAGATCGGAAAAATTATCGTAACCAAGCTTCCGGCAGAACCGCCGGACAGAGGAAACGGATACAAAACATTCCTCTGTAACGATTTTAAGAGTAAGCTTTTCCAGCTTGCTGTAATTTAGAAGCAAATAATAGGCCAAAATTCCGCTGGTGTGATCTAGATTTGAGGATGACGCGTAATCGATCAGCTTCTGCATTAGTGAAAATTCTTTGGTGTTCATATGGCGTCCTTTCTGCCGGCAACCGCGGCGGTTCCCTGCGGATATAAAACAAAAGCCTTGCAGCTATTGCTCTCCCCATTCCGCCAATTCCTGCAGAATCGGCAGAAGGCTGAGCCCCATGGGGGTGAGAGAGTATTCCGTGCGTAAAGGCGGAGCGGGATACTCTATTCTCTGTACAAAGCCATCCCGCTCCAGCTCGTGAAGATATTTCGTCAGGGTCACACGGGATACCGCCTGTAGGCACAGCTTGAGAGAGCCAAACCTTATGGTATGCTCTCCAATGTTTAAAATCAGAAATACTTTCCATGGCGTTGTCAGCAATGGGAAAATCCGGTTGGCATAAAATTCGGCCTCCCCTTCCGGTGTTAGGATATCATTGGGCTGCGGCGGCATAAGGGCACTCCTTTCTGCGCGGTTTGTTCCACCCGCATAAGCATTCATTAAAAAATTACGAAAAACTGCCGTAGGATCCAGAAAGCGCATTAAAAAGCGGTGTCAAAAAATGAACGATTATTATTCTTAATAGGAAATAAAAAATATGCTTTAAAAAAACAAATAACCATTTATATATATAATACCTAAAATTTTTAAAAAATCAATAGAATATTTTCTTCAACTTATTCACTTAATTTAAAACTAAACTATCCTAGGTAAAATGATTTACCTATTTTACATCCACGAGACAATTCGCTATCCTAAAGTTGAAAATAAATAGTTAGTAATCTATAGGGATGAAACAGTATGATGAAGGGTTATTTGGCGATTATCGCGGCCTCACTTTTATATGGGATTATGCCGGTTTTATCCAAGCTGCTGCTTTTAGAGGGAATGAACAGCAGCAGCATTGTAGTATGGCGGTTCTGCTTTTCCACGGTTTTTTGCCTGGCTATCATGCTGATAAAAAAGATCCCGTTTCAGGCAACCCCCAGACAAATAGGCGTTATGATAGTGGTCGGAATATTAGGATTTGGTATGACGGCCACTCTGGTGACAGCCGCCTATAATTACATACCTGTAGGCCTGGCCACTATGTTTCAGTTTTCCTATCCTTTATTTGTCCTTATCATCATGGTGATCCTTACAAAGGAAAAAATAGGCGCGCTCAGGGCGGTCGCCGTCGCTTTCTTAGCGGTGGGGCTGGTGCTGATGATGGATTTCAGCGGAGGGGCCAATTATACGGGAATCGCCTTGGCTCTGCTTTCCGGCGTAACCTACGCGTTTTATGTGGTTTCCAACCAAAGAAGCTGCTTTAGAATGCTGGATGGCTTTACCACGATGTTTTACGCCATGGTGGCCAGCAGTATCTTTTTTACCCTGCAGAGCCTGGTCAGCGGACAATTGATGGCGCCTCCCACCCCGAAGAGCTGGCTGCTCGCAATGATCATCGGCTTGTTCTGCACCGTGTTTTCCTTGCGGCTCCTGCTGTATGGCATCAGCGTGCTGGGAGCGTCAAACGCGTCGATTTTAAATATTTTAGAGCCGCTGACCAGCCTGATATCAGGAGCCCTGATCTATGGGGACCAGCTGAGCATCCCTACGATGATAGGATGCGGGCTGGTGATTCTCGCTATTTTGCTGGTATCCCTGGCGGGTAAAATCAGCCAGAACAAAACCAAGCAAAGGAAAAATTCTCTTTGAACCGCTTAGGGCTCAACCTTGAAACGAGCTGCTTGGCTGCTTTCGTGAAATATAATTTATGGGAGAAAGCGCCTGCGCGGATGTGCTTTTTTGCGGATGCTTTACTATTTGCTTAGAGGGAGATGCTTATGGACGGAAAAAGACAGCCGGCAATGCTGGCGGCGGTTTTCGAAGAACCGAATCTTGTAGAAATTTGCTGCGGAAGGGAGCGCGGCCGGCTGACGGGAAAATTTGCAGACCTAATATCCGCAAGGCCGCTGCGGCGGATTTATTTCTGTGGCAGCGGCTCCGTAGCCAATACAGGAATGATCTTAAAGCAGGCTGCGGAGAAATGGCTCGGAGTAGAAGCGTCTTGGGAATATTCCGGGCTGTTTCTAAACCATGGCGGATTGAACGCTTCCGGAAAATACAGGCCGGAAGAAATGCTGGTGATCTGTCCTTCGGAAAGCGGGCTGACCCGGGGGCCGGTAGAAATCGTGAAACAGGCACACAGCCTTGGAATTCCCTGTGTTTGCACTGTTCAGAGCGGCGGCAGTCCACTGGAACGGTACTGCGATGTGGTGATTGTAAAGCCCTCCGGGAAAGAACTGGCCTTGCCCTCGACTAAGGGATATTCCGTCGGTCTGCTGGTGCTTCTTCTCTGCCTGCTGGAGGGCGCCAGAGTGAAAGGCTCGGTCAGCCAGGCGGAATACGGCCAGATAAACCAAAGCCTCGCGTCACTGGGCGGCAGCTGTCAATCAATTGCCGGTCAGACGGTGAAATGGTTTCTGCGACGGCAATATCCAGTCATGAAGCCGCCGTTTTACAGAATCATAGGGTACGGCGCGAACTATGGCACAGCGGTAGAGGGCGCCTTGAAAATGATGGAATCCCACAAGCGGATGACAGCGGCCTATGAGCTGGAGGAATTTCTTCACGGGCCCTTGGGCACTGTGCAAAATGGCGATATGATTTTTTTCCTGTTTGGGGAAGATGGTCCAGAAAAGGAGAGGATGAAGCTACTTTTCCGGCAGATGGAAAAAATTACGCCCCACTGCGTCGCGGTAGGAGACTCGGACCTGAAAAATGAGGGCGGCAGAAATCTTTTATTTCCGTTAAGGGGAGGGGAGTTCTTTAACGCTGTAGAACTGGTGGTGCCTTTTCAGGTTCTGTCCTGCCTGATAGCGGAATGCTTGGGCCTGGATACCACTCAAGGAATGAATGCGGAAGCCAAAGCGGCGATGGGCCCCAGCTTTCCCAAAGAAAGCGGCAGGCAACCGCTATGAAAGAAATATTATGCGTCGATATCGGCGGCTCCAAATATATGGTGGGGGTAATCACACCAGAGGGGAAAATTCTTTATTCCCGAAAGGTCCTTTGGAAAGGCGAGGCGGGGAATCCCGGAAGGATTTTGGGAAATATCATTCAAACGGTGGATGAGGTTTTGGAAAAGCATCCCCTATGCAGAAAGAATCCAATGGGAATGACCATTCCGGGGCTGGCTGACCCAGAAAAGGGAGTATGGAGGTCCTCCGAGTTTTTGGGGGTTTTTAATCTGCCGGTTGGCTCGCTGTTTCAGCGCCGCTACGGAGTGCCTCTGAAAATGGAGAACGACGCCAACGCCTGCGCGTATGCGGAATGCTTTTTCGGAGAAGGAAGAATGTGCAAGGATTTCCTTTACTTGACTGTCAGCAACAGCATCGGAGGCGCTCTGTGCCTCAATGGGGAAATATATACGGGAGCCTGGGGCGAGGCGGGAGAATTTGGCATGTGTCCGGCTGAGGACTTGCTGGAAAAGAACGCTGCCGTACGCCGCCCGCTGGAGCTGCTGGCCTCCGGGCGGGGACTGTCGGATAATTATTACCGCCTGAAGGGACTGCCCAATGGGCGCCGGATTCATGCTGCGGTTTTGGAAAGATATGCCCAGCGTGGGGATGCCGCCGCTATCCAGGCCTTTGAACTGGAGGGGACCTATTTAGGAAGGGCAATCGCTCATGCCGCGTTTCTGCTCAACCCACGGAAGGTTGTTCTGGGAGGAGGGCTTTCTTTGCTGTTCGATACCTATAAAAGCTCTCTGATGGATACGCTGCGCTGTGAGATGAAGCGGCTTCCGGATGGTATGCCGGAGGTGAAGGCCACAAGCTTAGGGTATCATGGCGCGCTGCTGGGAGCGGCCGCGCTGGTATTAAAGGTTCAGCAGACGGAGAAGGGAGGCTGAAATGGATACCGATAGGATCGTGTTAGGCGTTGATGTGGGAGGGACAAAGATACGGTACGGCTTAATGGATATGGAAGGAACGGTCCTGGCCGACAATCAATGCCGATCCCGCGCTATGCCGTGTAGGGAATGGTTTTCTTTCATTACAGAAAAGCTGGATTCCTTTCTGAAGGCCAACCCAGAGGGGAAAGCCGCGCAAGCCATCGGACTTGGAATTCGGGGATCTATCGATCACCGGAGCCGGCGTTTAAGGTCGTCGTCGGTGGTCCGGCCGGATGGCTTTGATCTTTGCGGGGCATTGTCGGCGTATTACCAGATCCCTGTGTTTTTGGAAAATGATGTGAAAGCCTCCACGGTTTCAGAGCTTCTTTACGGAGAAGGAAAGCGTACGGATACCTTTGCCTGCGTAAACGTAGGAACCGGCCTCGCGATGGGGCTGGTATATGAAGGGAAGCTCATTCACGGAATACGCAACAACGCCGGAGAAATTGGAAATCTTTTGTACCGCCGTTCAGACGATGGAGAAACTGCCTGTGTGGAAACGGTGGCTTCGGGCATGGGGCTTCAGCGTGAGGCTTGCAGACTGAAAAAGGCTTTTCCCAATAGCGGGCTGTTTCGCTGTGAGGGAGCGCCTTCCGGCTATGAAATCCTGCAGGCGTGCCGTAGGGGAGAGCCTCTGGCGCGAAAGGCGGTGGAAAATACCATCCACGAGCTGGCGGTGCTGATCCTCAATTTAGAAAATGCGCTGGATCTTGGCACGTATGTTTTTGTGGGAGGCGTGATGTCAGACCCTTGGTTTTTTGACGCGGTGGAGAAAGAAATCCAGCGGATTGCCCAAGGAATTCATTATGGGATTTTCAACTGGGACGCGGTGTTAAAGATTTCCGACGCGGGGGCGGGCTCTGCGGGACTGCGGGGAGCCTGCGGCGTGGCGGTTTATGGATTGAAGGGCATGGAATCACGGCAGCGGGTTTAGGATTATAGAAAGGAGAGAATCACGGATGGATCAGTTACAGGTTCAAACCGGCAACGAAAGGCTGAAACGGCTGATGCTTTCTCTTGCCAAACCGGAAAAGTGGAAAGCTACAGAGGAGCTTGCCGCCGCCAGCCTGCGGGCATATGCAGCGGATGAGAGGCTGGCACGAGTGGATACGGTAATCATAATTGGACACGGAACCTCTCTGGCAACGGCGATGAATGCGGAATTTCTGTTTTCCAGGGCAGCGGGAGCGGCCGCCAGAGCGGTACCGGCGTATCAGTTCCGCAGTTACGCGCGGGATTATCTCAAGCGGCCGGAGCGGACCCTTGTAGTGGGCATCAGCTGCAGCGGAAATACAGAGAGCGTTGTAAAAGGGTTGGAGGCGGCCCGGCAGGCCGGAGCGCTGGCCATGGGAATCACCGGCAGGGGTGAAACCAAAATGAGGGAGATTTCGGATTATTTGATAGAGGCTGACACAGCCGTGGAGCAGGAGGCGGGAATGACCGCCTACAGCGCCTCCCATCTGTTCCTTCTTTATTCTGCCCTTCGGGCGGCGGTGCTTCTAGGGGAAAAAAGGGGAAACGCAAAAGGCTTAAAGTACTGGGAAGCCCAATGGAAGAGCGTCAAAAACGCTATGAGCGCCCTTCCGGAACTGTTTGAGAAAATGGGAGGCCTGGCAGAAGAATATTCCCAGGAGGAAATGCACAATGTGGTAGCGCTGGGCACCGGCCCCAATCTCGGTACGGCTCAGGAAGGCGCGTTAAAGATCTGTGAGTTTGCCTGGGTGTTCGGAGCGTGCGAGGAGCTGGAGGATTTTGCCCACGGGCGTTTCCGGGAGGCGGACGGGAAAATCCCGCTACTCCTGCTTGCCCCTCATGAAAACCTTCAGGAAAAGGTGCTGGATCTTCTGGCGGGCTGTGAAATCGCCCGCACGCCTACCGTAATTTTTACCCAGAAAGCTCTGCCGGAGGTTCAAAAATTGGCGGACCGGGTCATTTTGATGCCGGCAGTAGAGGAGGAGTGCCTGACGCCGTTTCTTTATGTGTTTCCTCTATGGTTTTTGGGATACCATTTCCGCAGCCGGCAGGGAAAGCTGGTAGGAGAGCGGCGTTTCGGCTTGAAGGCCACCGATATCAGCTATCAGGCCTATCTGAGCCGCCGTCAAACCTAAGGACTGGCGGCAGGAATAAAAAAGGGCATTTTGCCGCGGAGGGCCAAAGAAAGTTTCGTTTGGCACGCGGCGTTTCGAAATAAAGCTATGATATTGTTATGGAAAGGGAGAGAAAAATGAAAAGAAAAAGCTTATTGGTTAAGGTTCTGAGCGTATCCTTAGCGTGTCTCATGGCCGCAGGCTCCTTAGCGGGCTGCAACAGCGGCGGAGGTGGAGAGGCGTCTGGAAGCCAAACCGCAACAGACGGAAAATATGATCTGACCTTTTGGACCTATTCGGATATGGTGCTGAATGATCAGGGTAAGCTGCTGGATGGCTGGGTTGAAGATTTCGTAGCGGAAAACGACGATGTCAATTCCATATCCGTAGTCGCCAAGGACGACGCCGACCTGCTCACAAGCTTGATGGCCGGCGTAGGGCTGCCGGATATGTTTTGTGCTGCGGGCCGGGATTCAGTAAGCTTCCAAAAGGCGATCGACCTATTAGATCTGACCCCGCTGTATGAGGAGGATCAGGAATGGAGCGACGGCTTTTACAGCGAGGCAAGGGATGCCGTAACAATAGACGGAAAAAAGCTTGCGGTTCCCTTTATGACCTTTGTTCCGCTGATCTTCCGCAATACCACAGTGCTGGAGGCGGCTGGAATCGATTGGGAAAACGAGCCTTTAGACACCTGGGAAGACTTTTATGATCAATGCCAGAGGGTGAAGGATGCGGGCTATGACGCGACTCATTCCTGGTCTACCGGACACTTTACCTGTCCGGCGGGTATTTTGGCCTGCGACGCTGAGAATTTGACCATTGGCGTTGAAAACGGAAAGACCACTATTAAACCGGAGCAGTGCGTTCGCGCGTTTGAGACGATTTTGGCGATGGAGCAATATTCCAACGGTATGGTTTATGCCAGCCAGGCCGCTACCGAAGCTTTTAAAACAGATCAATTGGCCTTCCTGTGCGCGGGCCCCTGGACGGAACCGGATTACCAGCAGGCTGGCGTGAAATATGATATCCAGCTGATTCCCGCTTATGAAGAGGGCGGATGGACCGGCGGCTGTGAAGGTCAGGATTGGATGTACGGCGTGGATTCCGGCGACGAAGGAAGGAACGACGCGATCCGCCGCTGGCTGAAAAAAATGGGTGATTACGAGACTCAGAAGGAGTTCACGAGAGTGATCGGGCGCTCCACGCTGCGGGAAGACGTGATGCACGATCCGGAGGCTCTGGAGCTGGATGTCGCGAAAAAGCTTTCCCAGGGATTAGAGTGCGGCATGTATCAGATGGATTTCGGCCACAGCTCTGTATTCTGGGTCAGCGCCATTACCGACGTCGCGCCGCTGGTAACCTCCGGCGAGCTGACTCCGGAAGAAGCCGCTCAAAAATATGTAGACGCCATCAACGCTCTTTACGCTGAAGCTGGCGAATAATATTTGCGGCCAGGTGAAAGGAGTTTCCAATGGATAAATTAAAAAAGAAAGGCGCGAGGAGCCTGGGCGGTGCAAAGAAAAAAGAGTATTTTTGCAACTATTTGGGCCTGCTGCCGTTCTTCATCCTGTTTGGCGTTTTTATGCTCTACCCGTTCCTTTACGGCGTAGTTATGAGCTTTACCGATTGGTCCGTCAGCAGCGGAAAAGAGGGGATCGATTTTGTGGGGCTGTCGAATTACCAGTTTGTGTTATCAGGAGAAGGCGTCTCATCTGAAAGGTTTTTGACCTCCCTGAAAAATTTGTGCATTTATGTGCCGGTGACCTTGTTGATCGGCATGACGATCGCCTTACTGCTGGCATTGTTTATCAATCAGCTCAACCGCAGGGCTTACGGAATCTTCCGGGGAATTTTCTTTACCCCGTATGTTCTGCCGCTGTTTATCGGCGCCGGTATTTGGCAGTGGTTTATGACGCCGGGGACCGGCCAGGTAGCCACTCTGTTTGAAAAGCTTGGAATCGGCGTTGGAGTGGATTGGGCCAATACGGCGATTTACGCGATCTTCATGGTAGTCATGATCGACGTGTGGCACGCGGTAGGCTTTAACTTCGTGATTATCAGCGCGGGCACAAAGGACATTTCTCCGGACCTTTATGAGGCCGCCGAATTAGACGGCGCTTCATCCTGGCAAAAGATGAGATATATTACCATACCGCTGCTGGAGCCGATAATGTTCCTGGTGATCACCTACGGTTTTATCAGCGCGCTGCAGGTCTATGATATTCCGTGGATTCTCAGCAACAACAGTGATTATAACAGCATCGGCGGGACAGGGCAGGTCATGCTGTTCCCCGTGATGGAAATGGTGCGAAATGTGTATCTGGGTACGCCGTCCGGTTTGGGACGCGCCACAGCGGAAGGCGTGGTGCTGATGGTGATCATCCTCGCCATCACGCTGATCCAGTTTAAGCTCCGCCGTAAAAAAGTATAAGAACGGGAGAGGTTTCTGATGAAAAGACATAAGAAATGCAAGGGGCTCCTGTGGGGGTTCCTGTGCGCCGTCTGGGGATTTGTATGCCTGTTTCCCATTTGGGTCTTGTTCAGCGGCACCTTTTCCAATGACAGCGACAATCTGACCCAGGTGGTATTTCCCACCTCCTTCAGCAACGGCGTCAAAAAGATTACGGAGGCCATCAGCACCATTGAAATCGGCCGGGCTACGATCGATACCATGATCTATACCATTGTCACGGTTATCGGGATATTAATTATCAGCTCCCTGGCAGCCTATGAATTTGCTTTTTTCCGGTTCCCCCTGAAGAAGCTTTTGTTTGGGCTGGTAATGGTCAGCATGATGCTCCCTCAGGTGCTGTATATCATTCCGCTGTACCGCCTGATTTTTGGGATGGGTTTGGCGGATACGGTGCTAGGCGTTTCTCTACCCCTGATGGTGGCGCCTCTTGCTGTGTTTATCATGATGCAGTTTATTGAGGATCTGCCGGTATCCTTTATTGAGTCAGCCAAAATCGACGGCGCGGGACATTTCCGTATTTACGGGCAGATTGTATTTCCGTTAATGCGGAATGGGATTTTGACCACCACGGTTCTTATGTTCATGAGAATATGGGGGCAGTATTTGTGGCCCTCCTTGGTCACGTCCGCTAAGATCAAGCCCATCAGCGTTACCATCGCTAATATTTTGTCTCCTAATTATTGGGTGGACAGCCGGGTGAAAATCGCCGCTATGCTTCTGGCTATGCTTCCGCCGCTGCTGATTTATGTGGTATTTCAGCGCTATGTGATCGAGGGGGTTACGGCTTCGGGTGTAAAAGGGTAACGAAACGTTCTATTTGGAGAGCCCGCGCGCTTTGCCGGACTCTCCAAAATGGACTGGAATCAGCGGCGCTTAAGCTGAAAAGCCGATGAAGGCCCGCAGCCTTCCGAGAAAACGGAAAGATAGAAAACGAGGTGGGATTATGCAGGAATATGTGATCACCAGAGAGGATTTACGCAGATGGTGCTCGATTCCTTTGGAAAAATTAGAACAACAGCCCAATCAAAAAATGAAACTGATCCTGCGGGAACGGGAAAGGGATGTGGCCGCGGAGGTGGGAAATCTGCTTGCGGAGGAAGTAATCCGCAATAACCGCTCCCATAAGCCTACCCGGTGGATTCTTCCGGGAGGGCCCGCCCAGCAGTACGACGTTTTTACGGAAAGGGTCAACCGGGAAAGCATCAGCCTGAAGAATCTGCATATTTTCCATATGGATACCTGGCTCGACTGGCAGTACCGGTTGTTTCCTCCGGAAAACACAAGATTTTCCTGTAAAGCGAAAATGGAAAAGATTTTTTACGGCAAAATTAATCCTTCCCTAAACGTGCCGGAGGCCCAGCGGTATTTTCCAGACCCGCTGGAGCCGAACCGCTTTGACGAAGCAATTGAGGAATTAGGCGGGATAGACACCCTGGTAGGCGGCGTAGGCTGCAAGGGCCTGGTGGCGTTTAACGAATGTCCGGCTTCCCCTTACCACCGGGTCAGCCTGGAGGAATACGCACAGTCCAAATCCAGGATTGTCACCTTGCGGGAGGACACAATTATTGCGTATGCGGAGAGAGAATTCGGAGCCTGCTTTGACGCCCTGCCGCCGAACGCGTTTACCATTGGAATGAAATCCATGCTGAAGGCCCAGCGGGCCGTATTTGTGGTCACCACCGGGGCGTGGAAACAGACGGTAGTACGGGTGGCTTTATTCAGCGAACCGACAACCGAATATCCTGTAACGCTGTTCCCCCGCTATGTGCCGGAATGTGTGCTGTACTGCGACAGGGGTACCGCGGATCATGTGATATCCCGGAAATATCAGGATATTCCCATTTTAAAGTGAAAATTGAAAGATAAGAGGCGATCACAATGGGGCTGCAGCCCGATATTATTGTAGCGTACACTCACAATATCAGCGACGGAGGAATCCGCGTCCATAAGCTTCCTCGGGCGGGAGAAACGGTGCGGGCTCTGGAAGGCGGCCTGGGGATAGACGGCGCGAAGGGAACCAACGTAGCCGTAGCGGCCAGCCGCGCGGGAGCTAAAGTCGCCCTGGTAGCTCATGTTCAGGGCGGAGCCTGGTTTGACCGGGCGGAAAAGCTTCTGCGGGAGGAAGAAATCGACGACAGGTTTGTGTTCTGCCATCCGGGTACAAGGCAGGTCCCCGGCTGTATTATTATCGATGATGAAGGTAACAACATGATTATCCTGGGCAGCGGCACACAGCAGGCACTCCTTCATGAAGAGGTAGATCTAGCGCTGGAAAGCATGCAATCGGCCAGATATTGTGTGACCGGCTATGAGCTGGATGTGAAAAGCGTGGAGTATTTAGTGCGGAAAGCCAGAATGCTGGGGATTCAAACAATTTTGAATCCGTCGCCAGTACCAAACCAAAAGCCAGGCTTTTGGGATTGCGTGGATATTTTAGTCCTCAATGAGGTGGAAGCCGCGCATATGCTGCGGCTGGCGGATGGCCAGCCGACGGAGCAGTGGGAGGAAACCGCCCGGAAACTCCGTGCTGCCTATGGCTGCCGGCAGGTAGTAGTTACCTTAGGCCCCAATGGCTTCTGCTGCTTGGACGGAAATAACAAGATTACGTTTGGAAAAGGCGCGAAGGTGGATTCCATTGACGCCACAGGGGCTGGTGACGGATTCTTAGGGGCTATGACAGCCCGTTTGGCGGCAGGGGACTCCTTAGGCGAGGCGTGCCGGTGGGCAAACCAGTATGCGGCCTATACCGTCCAGAAATCCGGAACGATCAGCAGTTATCCACGGCTGTCAGAGCTGAAGCTCCAACGCTAGGCCTTTGATGGCGGCTGAAAAACTATGTGGCGGGAAAAGACAGCTTTAGGCGCGTTCCTAGGAAGGAATCAGGAAATTTTTTGTCCCGCGGCTGCCATGCCTGCATTGTGGTTTAAGCTGATTTTATGAAACCGGTTGAGAGCTTTGAAAGGTGGATCGTAGAATAAAAGGCCGCGCCCGAAACCGTGCTTTCTATTTTATCGGAAGCCGCTTTTTCAGGGCCCTGTTTTCAAGAAGCTTTGAAATCCTTGGGAGTAATTTGATTATATATACATGCCTACAGTGTGCGGCTCGCACGCTGTAGGTTTTTTCTTGCCGCCTTTAGAAAGAGCCTTGGCAGAACTGGGGAAAAAGGGCCCTGTCAAATAAATAGGAGAAAGCCGGCGGCAGGACAAAAATGATCGGTTACTTGATAAAAAGCACTAGGCTGATCCCTCTGGGATCCGTACATCCCACGAGTTTGCCGGTGGGTTTGATTTTAGGCTTTTCTTCTGTTTTACATGGGCTTGCTGGGGCCCTTCTCCTCCATGCTTTCCCATCATAAGCTTCCAGCTGAAACACATCTTAAAAATTTTTTTGTTTTTCATTACCAATTAATTTCGGTTGACTTTGTGACTTTTTGTATATATACTAAAAGTGTTAAATATTACCAAGGGTAAAGGTACTCATAATGTTAAAAAAACTGAAGCTCTGTTACGAAAAACAGCCAATCTACATAAAGATAAACTTGCTGCATAGCATTATTGTCTGCGGAATTGTAGTGTTTTTGGTAATTGTTATCAGCCAGGTTTGTTCCGATATTTTAATTCGGCAGAAAATTGAGAACTCGGTAAAGGATCTTTTCGCCATCTCGGAAAAGCTTGATATGCAGTTTGCGGAATATGAAAAGGATTCGCTTACCATCATTTTAAATCAGGAATATCAAGATATGCTGCTGGCTGAAGAGGATCAGGATGAAACCGCCGGCATCATGCGGTCCATTAAATTCGCCATGACCTTGTCGGAATTTTATTCGTCTTATACTACGATTAAGAAGATACGTTTTTATGATACGATCAATTGGAGAGTGTATGACAGCTATCCGGAGAGGACAGAGCAGTCGGAAACACCTTCCTGGGAGACAATCACGGCTTTCACAGATACGAAAAGCAGTTCTGAGTGGACAGGCTTTTCCGTATCGGCAAAGGAGGCCTCTTCCATATCCTTGCTGCGCCGGGTCAACAATTACAACGGAAAGTTTGTGGGCGTAATGGAACTGGTGATAGATGAAGCCCAGATTAACCGTATGTACCGGAACTTTGAATCTGAGGATATGGAATTTTTTCTGGTGGATGCCGGTGGACGCATCGTATCATCCAGCGATAAAGCCAGACTTGGGGAAAATCTAGGGGATAAAAATTACTATGAATTTATTACGACTCATACCAACGAGGGCCAAATTTTCAAGATAGGGGAGATGCCCTATCTGGTGATCAGCAAGGAATATGAAAAGATGGGCTGCCGGTTGGTGGGAATGATACCAAAGCAAAATATCGTAGGAGAAGTAGACCAGCTTGTTTGGATCATCATTTTGATAGGCTTGGCGGGAATCTTAGTCGCTTCTCTTTTGGTAAAATGGACGGCGAAGCAGACGACGCGCCCTCTGGAACGGGTTATCTCTGTTATTAACAGTGTCAGCCACGGAGACTATTCCGCTAGAGTGGGCCTTCATACCCGGGATGAGTTCGGAGAATTGGGATCGCAGCTGGATGAAATGATTGATAATACCGTAAGGCTGATGGAGCTGATCCGGTATCAGTCGGAGCAGAAAAGAAGCTATGAGCTGGAAAATCTGCAAATGCAGATTAACCCCCACTTTTTGTATAATTCCCTGGAGACGGTATGCGGAATTATAGACGCCGGCGAGGATAAGCTGGCGATTCGCATGATTAACTATATTTCCCGCTTTTACCGCGGTGTGCTAAGCGGCGGGGATACGCTGGTCACCATTGACCAGGAGGTTCAGATTACGCTGCGGTATCTGGAAATTGTAAAGATACGGTACCGGAACAGCTTTGAATTTGATTATAATTTTCCCAAAGAGATGATTCAGGCGAAAACGCCGAAGCTCATTTTGCAGCCCATTGTGGAGAACTCCATCATGCATGGCTTTCTCGGCAAAAAAAGCCATGGAAGCCTGAGAATACGGGGACTACAGAAAAAAGACAAAATGGTGATTACAATCACGGACAATGGGTGTGGAATTCCTTCCGAGGAGCTTCGCAGAATCATGGCCGGGGAGCGGAGAAAATCCTATCACGGCGGCGGATTTGGCCTTCGCAATATTGACGAGCGGATTAAATTAGCCTTTGGAGAGAGCTACGGCTTGCGGGTCAGAAGCAAATATGGAATCGGAACGCAGGTCAGCATTTTTCTCCCATTAGACGAGCGAGGAGAACTGCCATGAGATCGGTTTTGCTGGTAGACGATGAATATTTTATTAGGGTGCGCGTGCGCAAATGCGTGGATTGGCAGGCGCTTGGCTTTGACATGGTAGCCGACTGCGAAAGCGGCCGGGAGGCCTTGGAGCTGTTAGAGGCGCATCCCTTTGATTTGGTAGTGCTGGATATTTCCATGCCCATTATGGATGGCCTTTCCTTATGCAGAGAAATCCGAGCCAGGGGTTATGATTCACAGCTGGTCATTCTTACCGGCTACGATAAATTTGAATACGCAAAATCAGCCCTAAGCTTCGGCGTGCTGGATTACATTTTAAAGCCCATTGATGAGGAAGAAATGGAGCAGGTCGTAAAAAAAGCGTGTGAAAGAATCGACCGGAAGGAATCTCTCGAGCATCAAATGGCAGAGCACCTTCTGCTGAAGTCACAGGCCGAGCAGATGAAATCTGATATTTTTTTCAGCTCCATTTTAACCGACAGCTTTTTGGAACGGCCTGAAACTGCGGAAATGCTTTGTCAGTATGGGATTGATCCCAAGGAGAAATATCGGCTTATCTGCTTTCGTGAGGAAGCTTCTGTCCGACCGGAAACGGCCTTGCCTCCTGATATTTGTCTGGCCGCCTCCATAAGCCTCCCCCAAGGCGCCTTTTGGCTGATCAGGGAAGAGGAACGTCAAAAGATAACAGCGTGGCTTAAGGAATGGGCGGAGCAGCTGCCCTCAGAATGTTTTTTAGGGATTTCCACGCCGCATTCCGGCACGCCGGAACAACTGCATTTGGCGTATCAAGAGGCGCGGCTGATTTTTCAGCAGCGGCTTCTTGACCCGGCGCGGCGTGCTTTTTGCTATGACGACTATGTCAGCGGCCGGCAAATCATTGGTTTTGAAAAGCTGAGAAATTTTAAGGCTTCCTTCAACGAAGGGCTGCGGGCACAAAATCTGGAACAGATTGATGCGGCGGTCAGCGGGGCGTTTGGCCATTTGGTAGCAGAGCGGAATTCTATCTTCGGACTGCATCTTTTTTTAGAAAATATGCTATTTGAAATCCAAAGACTGACCCTTCACGCCAACAATGAGTGGCTTGGAGATGCCCTGTTTCGGATGCAGGCTTTTGAACTGATCAATAGCAGCGATACTCTGGAAAGCCTGAAAAATCAGCTCTTGGAAACAATCGCCCATTGTATCTCGCAAAAAAATTATTTTGCTTCCAGCGCCGGCTCGCTGCTCATAAAAAAGGTAGAGCAAATCGTGAAGGATAATTATATGGACGCTAATTTAGGCTTGAGCGCCATCTCTCGGGCGCTCTCGCTAAACGCTTCTTATTTAAGCGATGCGTTTAGGCGTTTTCATGGGCAGACTTTGAGTCAGTATATTACACAGGTTCGAATGGCAAAGGCTCGGGATTTGCTCCTTTCCGGAGAACTAAGCCTTGTGGAGGTTATGGAGCAGGTCGGGTATTCGGATCCCTACTATTTTTCCAAACGGTTTAAGAAATTTTATGGAGTTCCGCCGTCGGCGTATAAGGCAAATTAAAAGGCCGCACAGTAAGCCTGTGCGGCCTTTTTTGTTTTTGAAGGGAGAGCTTATCGGCAGGTGATAAGACAAGTCCTGCGGGCTTAGAAGCCGCGTTGCGTCTGGACAGTGGGGGAGAAAAGGCGGTTTCCAGCGCTCAGCGTTGCAGCCGGAACATAATCGCGTCCTTCCACAGGCTATGAAAAAGAAAAGGCAAACGGCGTAGTCTATTAAAGTTTGCGGGAGATCTCTGAAAATCTTGGGAACTGAGAGGGGGTGATGCGCACGGAGGACGGCTGCGTATCCCTGAGATTTTCGGAGAAGCTAACAGGATACGGTGCTTTTTGGCTTTATAAAATTTTGGAAGCCAAAAAAGTTCTCAAAAGAACCAAAAAAATCACATGTTCTTTTGTATGCAGCTTTAATACAATAATAATCAGAAAGGCCAAAATTTCTAGTTTTATAGGAGGATGTATTATGAAAAAGGTTCTGACAATTTGCCTGGCGCTGCTTTTGGCGGCCAGCACGATGGGCGGATGCTCTCAGTCCCCGGCCGCGGATCCGTCTTCCGCGGGAGATAGCTCCGGAGCGGAATCGCAAGAACCCCAGGAACACGTAACCCTTACTTATATGTCCCGCTATATTGACGGGGCTCCCGACGCGATGGGCCAATTTTATTATGAGCGCCTGCATCAGTATGACGAGGAAAATGACAACATTACCATTGAGGACCTTTCTGTCAATGAATTGGATGTGTACAATTCCAAGCTGAAATCCAGTATTGCCGCAAATGATTATCCGGATATTATCACAAACTATGGCTACAACACAGCGTACCAGTGGGTAAAGAACGATTTGCTCCGGGATCTGACATCCCTGATCGAGTCGGATTCCTATACAGGTCCTACGGATGAAACCTACCTTGCTCCTTGGGATTATACCGCGAATGGTATTGAAGGGGTATACGGCATTCCCGCTAATGTAAATATCGGAACCGTATTCTATGCCAATAAAAAACTGCTGGAGGATAACGGCCTGCAGGTGCCGGAAACCTGGGAAGAGATCAATGAGATGGCTCCGGCCTTAATTGAAAAAGGAATCACTCCTATTGCGCTTTCAGCCGCGACCAAGGGCCGTTTGGCGCACTTCTATACAAGCCTGGCCATGCGTATGTACGGTTTGGACCTGCGTGAGAAGCTGATTTCCGGGGAGGCGAAATGGTCCGATGAGGAAGGCTTGTCCGTGTTCCAGAAATTCGAGGAAATGAACAACGCCGGATTATTCGGCACCGACGCGATCTCCTTGGATGCCAGTGGTATGGAGGCCATGTTCTTAAACGGGGAAGCGGCCATGTATCCTGGTATGCTGGTGAACTCTACGGCTGCGGTGGAGGCTGCGGCAAGCGAGGAGGATATTGTGATTACCCGGTTCCCCTATTTTGAGGATAAGCCTGAAAACAAGGATTACTGGTTTGTCGCCGGCGGCGACGGATTTTCCATTATGACGCCGGAAAGCGAAAACGCCAGGCTGAACGCCGCTTATGATCTGGTCTCCTATATGCTCAGCCAGGAAAGCTTTGACGAGCAGGCAAAGAAAAACGGCGTAAGCGTATTCCCGGTGGACGTTGATTTTGAGGCTTTGGGCGTCACCGCCAGCAAGCCGGTCGCGGACTTTATGGAAATCTATGGCCAGATGACCGCCGGCAGCGACGAGTTTGATGTGTATTTTGATTTCCCCTCTGCGCAGGAAATTTTCCGTACTGAGATCCAAACCATGTTTGCCGGTGTGTCCGCTGTCGATGTAGCGGCATCCATCGACGCCCAATATGACGCTGAGTCTTAATTGGCGCATCTGAAAAGAGGATAGAAAAAAGATTCGAGGCAGCAAACGCTGCCTCAAATCTTTAACCGGCAGCTTTATTCTATTTAGCAGGTGAGATAATGAAAAGAAATGCCAAATTTAAAAGGTCCATGGAGGCGGTGGCCTTAATCCTGCCAACGGTATTGATTTACACTCTGGTGATCGCGTACCCGCTTCTGAATATGACCTACACGTCCTTCTTTACCTGGGACGGAATTCCTACCTCTCCGTACATATTCGTGGGATGGGAAAATTATCACAAATTCTTTACTGATATTATTGCCCTGACCTCCCTGAAAAACGTCATCATCATTATGCTGGTCAGCGTTCTGGGCGTTATTCCCATCGCGTTCTTTTTGGCGACGGTGATTTCCAAACGCTTTTTTGCCAACCGTGTTGTCAAGGCGGTTTATTTTTTGCCGGTCATCATCAACAAGGTTGCCATCGGCCTGATGTTTACCTTTATTCTTTATCCTAAGGTGGGGCCCTTTGTAAAGCTTCTTGAGTTTTTCGGCCTGAACAGCAATGTCAATGTCCTAGGAAATATGGATACCTCTATCTGGGTGTGCGCCTTTGTGGTGCTGTGGTGCAACACGGGCCTGCATATGATTCTGTTTTCCGCGGCGATGACTTCCATCCCCGCTGAAATCTATGAATCCGCTAAGATCGACGGCGCCACCCCTTTTCAAAAGCTGCGGTATATTACGCTTCCTCTTCTGAAGGGCACCATCAATATGTCGGCGATCCTTCTGCTGACGAACGCGTTCCGTGTTTTCGACCTGATCGCGGCGCTGACCGACGGCGGTCCCGGATATTCCTCTCAGGTGCTGACCACGCTGATTTACAAAAACGCGTTCTATTACGGCGAGTACGGTTATGCGGACGCTATTGGCGTGATGACGGTTATCTTCAGCATTATTGTCATGGCGGTCGCCAACAAGCTTTTGCCAAATAAGGAAGATATTTGAGGAAAGGAGGAAGCAATTTGAATAAGAAACTCAGAAAATGGTTCCGCGGTTTGACGGCGGGAAAGGCGGTCCACTTTTTACTGGCCCTTCTGTGGTTCGGGCTGACGCTGTTTCCCCTCTATTTTACGGTGGTATCCTCATTAAAGCTGGATAATGAAATATGGGATACCATGTTTCAGCTTCCCTCGATTCCTCAGTGGGAAAATTATTTCAAGGCGGCGGAGACTGCCGGGATTTTAAGCGCTATCGTAAACTCAGTGGTCATTTCACTGGGGTCTGTGGCGATCATGATCGTATGCGTTATGATGTCCAGCTATGTGATCGCGCGAAGACTGATCAAAAGGGCCAAAGCGCTGAACCTATACCTTCTGGCGGCGCTGATGATTCCTCTGCAGGGCGCCATTGTCCCAATCGTTCAGATGGTGGGCGCCGTTGGAGGGAAAAACAACTTTTTCGTATTGATGCTGATCTATGTGGGCCTGAATATTTCCATTTCATCCTTTATCCTGGTGGGATATATCGGCGGTATCAGCCGGGAAATCGACGAGGCCGCCGCCATTGACGGCTGCAACCTGTTTCAAACCATTTTTCGAATTATCTTCCCGATTTCCATGCCCGGCGTGGCCACGGCGGCGATCGTGGGCTTCTTAAACGTTTATAACGAGCTGCCTATCGCCAATGTGATCCTAACCAAAACGGAAAACCGGACGATTTCCGTGGCGCTGCTGGCGTTCCAGGGGGACTATCAAACCAGCCTAAGCCTGATTTTCGCGTCTATCGTTATAGTGATTATTCCAATTCTGATCTTCTATCTGCTCTGTCAGGAGAAGGTGGAGCACGGTCTGGCCTCGGGGGCGATCAAGGGCTGAACGCCGTTTTCATGCAGGCGGCTCGAGGCCGAACGCGGCCAAGCGCCTGGGGAGTGCCGGCAGGCTAAACGAAACGGGCTGTGCTTATTTTGTTCTATAAAAGCTGTTTAGGCAAGGCCATGGCCGCGGTTATGGCCTTTGCGAAAAAATTTAAGGCCAACTTGCAAGAGGTGGGAAAATGAACGAGAAGCGTCCTAATGTGGTCTTTGTGCTGACCGACGACCAGGGCTACGGCGATTTGGGGTGTACCGGTAACCCGGACATCCAAACGCCGCAGATTGATGAGTTTTACAAAGAAGCGGTGCGCCTTACGGATTACCATGTGGCGCCGCTGTGCGCGCCTACAAGAGGTGCGATTTTTACGGGCCGAAGACCCTTAAGGAACGGAGTCTGGGCCACCTGCTGGGGAAGATCCATCCTTCATGAGGGGGAAACCACCCTGGCGGAGGTGTTCCGTGACAACGGCTACGCTACAGGCTTATTCGGCAAATGGCATTTAGGGGATAACTATCCTTACCGGCCCCAGGACCGGGGCTTTACGGAGGTGGTTGCCCATAAGGGAGGAGGAGTGGGACAGACGCCTGACTTCTGGGGAAACAATTATTTTGAGGATTCGTATTATCAAAACGGTAAGCTGACCCGATATGAAGGCTATTGCACCGATGTGTGGTTCGACGCGGCGGAACGTTTTATAGAATCCCATTTAGACGAACCGTTTTTTGCCTGTATCACCACCAACGCGCCTCACGAGCCCTACCTGGTGGAGGAAAAATACGCCGCGCCGTACCGGGAAAATGAGAATATCGTCCATCCGGAATTTTACGGCATGATCAGCAATATCGATTTGAATTTCGGCCGGCTGCGGAAAAAGCTTTCTGATTGGGGGATCGAGGATAACACAGTTTTAATCTTCATGACGGATAATGGAACCTCGGGAGGCTGTGAAATTGATGGGAATGAGCATGTCTTAAGAGGCTATAACGCCGGAATGCGGGGGATGAAGACCTCCTATTACGACGGCGGGCACCGGGTGCCTTTCTTTATCCGATGGCCAAACGGCGGACTGGATGGCGGCCGGGATGTAGAGGATACCTCCTACCATGTGGATTTTTTTCCAACTCTGGCGGATTTATGCGGCCTTTCAATGCCGCCGCTCCAGTTGGATGGCGTCAGCCTTAAGGGCGTCTTGACAGGAGAGGAAGCACTGCCCAAAGGCCGTGTGGAGTTTATGCAGTATCATCAATCCACGGTAGTGCCCAGCAAATGGGAAAGCTCTGTGGTCAGCGACCAGTGGAGGCTGGTTCGGGGTAAGGAATTATATGACATAAAGGCGGATCCTGGACAGAACCGCGACATTGCCGGACAGCATCCAGAGGTGGTGCGGAGGCTGAGAGCGGCCCACGAAGCATATTGGCAGGAAATGCAGGGCACCATGGGGGTATATTCTCCGATTTATTTGGGAGACGATCACGAAAACCCTACCCGGCTGGACGCGATGGATGTACTGGGAGACGTGGCGTGGAGCCAGATTTCCGTAGCCCTGGCGCAAAAATCCACGGGGCGGTGGCGCGTCAAATTTACCCGGCCCGGCCGTTACCGGTTTGAGCTTCGGCGCTGGCCACGGGAGCTTGGGCTTTCCTTGGGAGACACGCTGGAAAAGGAAGGGATATCGAAGCTGGCGCCGTTCGCCGATGCGGTACGGTCCGACGAGGGAACGGCTTGGAAAGAAACCGGCAAAACGAAAGCTCTTGCGCCTCAGAAGGCAAAGCTGGAGTTTTTCGGCGCGCAATTTGAGGCGGAAGCGTCAGGAGGGCAGGCGGGCGCGGTTTTTTCCCTTCCAGTGGAGCAGACGGGAGAAACGGATTTATCCGCCTGCTTTGTAGATCAAAACGGGGAAGAAACCGGCGCCTATTATGTCTATGTAGAATGGCTGGAAAGCCTTTGACGCAAATTGAACGGAGGGAAAACCATGCGGGAACTGACGTTACTGTTGAAGCCGGCCTCCGGGCAGTGCAACGCGAGATGCGCCTACTGCTTTTACCAGGATGTTACGCAAAAGCGGAACCAGGCCAGCTGTGGGATGATGACGGTCGAAACCCTGGAAATTATACTGCGGAAGGCGCTGCGCCAAGCGGAAAAGGGCTGCACCATTATTTATCAGGGGGGAGAGCCGTCCCTGCGAGGCCTTTCCTTCTACCAAAAAACCGTGGAGCTGCAAAAACAGCACTATCGGAGCGGGGTTTTTATCCGTAATGTGTTTCAAACCAATGGCTTAGCCCTCGACAGCCGGTGGGCGGAATTTTTTGCGGAGCACCATTTTCTGGTGGGCGTTTCTTTAGATGGAATACGCAAAACTCACGACGCCTGCCGTGTGGATGCAAACGGCAGGGGCACGTTTCACCAGGTGATGGATACGATCTCCCTTTTCAGAAAATACCAGGTGGATTTTAACATACTGACGGTGGTCAACCGCGAAACCAGTACAAACATCCGCAGGATCTATGAGTTTTATCAAAAAAACAGACTTCTTTATCAGCAGTATATCCCATGCCTGTCCCCTTTTGAGAAGGAGTGGGATGCCGAACGCTATTCTTTGAGCGCGGAAGCCTACGGCAGCTTTTTAAATCAGCTGTTCGACCTGTGGTTTGAGGATTGGAAGCAGGGCCGGCAGCCCTATATCAGGTTTTTTGAAAACCTGATTGGGCGCCTGCTGGGAGTGCCGATGGAATCCTGCGATCAAAACGGCGTCTGCGGGATTCAGTATGCGGTTGAGGCCGACGGAACGGTCTACCCGTGCGACTTTTACACACTGGATTCCTACCGGCTGGGAAATTTGACCGAGGATGAATTTTCTGATTTGGACAGCGCCAGGGAGAATTTGAATTTTCTCCAGCGGCCGAGAGTCCTTGCGGAGTCTTGCCGCCGCTGCGAATATCTGCGCTTTTGCGGCGGCGGATGCCGAAGGACACGGGTGATGTCCGAACAGGGAGAGCTTCGTTCAGTCTTTTGCGAAGCCTACCGGAGCTTTTTCAAACGCTGCCTGCCCAGGCTTCAGGCGGTAGCGCAAACGATACGTATGTCAGAGGCCGGGAGATATCCGATACGATAGGATGGAATCAAACGTGGTTTTAATTTTTATACTCATTGGCCTTCTTGCCTGTACGGCGGGCTCTCTGTGCGGAATTGGCGGGGGCATTATTATCAAGCCGGTTTTGGATTTGTCGGGCCTTATGCCTGTGGAAAGCGCCAGCTTTTTATCCGGCTGTACGGTTTTGGCAATGACCGCTTTTTCCGTTGGGAGAACGTTTCTCGAAGGGAATCGGGCGATCGACGTGGTGCGGGGAACGCCTCTGGCCGCCGGAGCCGGTATAGGAGGCGTAGCGGGGCAGTTCCTCTTCTCTCAAATCGCGGGAACAGCTTCCGATACGGATGCTTTGGGAATGGTTCAGACAGGAATTTTATTTTTTGTCACCCTTGGGACGCTGGTTTATACATTATTTGAGCATAAGGTGACGACGCTGTCGATAGAAAGCAAAAGCGCCTGCGGTCTGGTTGGTTTGGGCCTGGGGATGCTTTCTTCGTTTCTGGGCATTGGGGGAGGCCCGATCAATTTGCTGGTGCTTCATTACTTTTTTTCCATGGAAAGAAAAAAAGCGGCTTTAAATTCTCTTTACATTATTTTATTTTCCCAGCTCTGCGGCTTGGCCGTGGTTCTGCTAAACGGCAGTCCCGTTGGCGGAGCGCTGCCATACTTGCCGGCTATGGCTGGAGCTGGGATTGCCGGCGGGCTGATCGGCAGCACGCTGCACCGGCGGCTGTCGGCCCGGCAGGTTTCAGTCCTGTACCGCTGTCTGATCTTCGTGATTCTGGCTGTCTGTGTATGGAACTTTACGAAATTTTCCGGCCTTTTTTAAGGCAAGCTTGCCGGCGGACAATGGTGCGGGAGAAAAGATTTGCAATTCCGCCGTTTCTCAAACAGAAGGATTGACAGCAGCTTGTGGTAAGAGCCTCTGCCGGCTTTCAATATTCTATTTTTAACAGCGCCCATGGCTTTCCGGAGGCAAACGGCACCCGCGGCTTAGAAGCAAGTCGAAGCCGGGGCTTCTGAAAGCAGACAGGAGAAAGCAGGCGGAATTCTTTTTTAATAGGCCCTGTTTTAACGGCGCCTCACGGTTTCCACGGAAGGAAACAGTATTCCGGCGCTCAAAAACTAATCAGCGATAAGGCCAGGCTTTAGACCGCTGAGATAGAAAAAATCTCATAGATATTTTTATTAGGGAAAGGATCGAGTTTTATGACTTTAGCTCCACGCCAAATTCATTTGGACTTTCATACCTCCGAGGCGATTCCTGATATCGCCGCGAATTTTGACCCGCGGACTTTCGCTGAAACAGCAAGGAAGGCGGAGGCTTCCTCAATCACTGTTTTTGCCCGCTGCCACCACGGATGGCTGTATTATCCATCAAAACGGTTTCCGGAATTAATTCATCCCAATTTGAAAAACCACAATTTGCTTCTGGAGCAGGTGCGGGCGCTGCACGATGCCGGTATCAAGGCGCCGGTATATATCACGGTTCAGTGGGATTATCATTCCGCGCAGACCCATCCCGAGTGGCTGATCAGAAAGCCAGGAGGCGCTCACGAGGGAGTCCCCTTTACAGAGGCGGGCTTTCGCCAGTCGTTGTGCGTTAACACCGGATATTACAATTTTTTGGCAGCCCACACGGAAGAGGTGTGCCAGCTGCTGGGAAAAGAGTTGGATGGAATCTTTTTCGATATTGTAGGAATCCGTCCCTGCTCCTGCTCGGCCTGCCGGGCCGAAATGAAGCGAAGGGGAATCGATGCCTCGAATCCTGATGAGGTTCGGAAATTTGCTAAATTCTCTATTGACCGGTTCAAAGAAAAAATGACCGCGTTGGTGAGAAAGCAGAATCCTGACTGTACTATCTTTTATAATGCCGGACATGTGGGGCCTTGCACCCGTGCCAGCCGGGACGCATACACCCATTTCGAGCTGGAGAGCCTTCCCTCCGGCGAATGGGGATACCTGCATTTTCCCGTGACGGCTCGTTATGCCAGAACTCTTGGATTGGACTGCATGGGAATGACAGGAAAATTTCATACGGAATGGGGCGATTTTCACTCTCTGAAAAACCAGGCCGCGCTGGAATTTGAGTGCTTTCGTATGCTTAGCTACGGCTATGCCGTTTCCATCGGCGATCAATTGGAGCCCTATGGGGTTTTGAATCCGGCTGCCTACCAGCTGATTGGAAAGGTGTTTCACCAGCTTAAGGAGCGGGAAGCCTGGGCGCGCCCCTCAAAGGCTCTGGTGGAGGCGGCCTTGGTAACATCGGAGCCGATACCCTGCGAGCATCAGATTCCCGAAAGTGTTTTTGGGGCCGTTCAGCTGCTGGAAGAACTGGCGCTGCAATTTGACGTGGTGGATTTGGAGGCGCCGCTGGATCAGTATTCCTTAGTAATTCTTCCCGACGACCTGGCAGTGACGCCGGAATATCAAAGAAAGCTGAACGACTATGCGGCGAAAGGCGGAAAAATCATCGCCTGCGCCAAAGGAGGACTCAATTCGGAAAATGCTTATCCGGACTGCTTTGGCGCCTCCTACCAGGGAAAGGAAAATTTATGGCCCAGCTTCCTTTTGCCAAGAGGGCCTATGGCGAAAGGACTTGCGGAAAACAACGAGTATGTGATTTATCTTCAGGGAGAGCGTATCATACCCGCCGAAGGCGAAACCCTTCTCACACTGCGCGAGCCGTATTTTTGCCGGACAGGCGAGCATTTTTGTTCCCACCAGTACACTCCCTCCGCAAAGGGCGCCGAACAGCCGGCGGCTGTCCGGAATGGAAACGTTATTGTGTTCGCGCATCCCTTGTTTACCCAATACCGCGAAAATGCCCCTTTCTGGTGCAAACGGCTCATATCCAACGCCATTGATCTGCTTCTGCCAAAAAGATTGGTCCGCCACGACGGCCCTTCCATTATGACGGTAAGCTTATTGCATCAGCCCCAGCATAATCGTGTGTGCGCCCATCTCCTCAGCTATGCGCCCATAAGAAAATCAATTCAAATAGATGTGATTGAGGAACGCACTAAGCTTCATGACGTAACGCTGGAGCTGAACCTGCCTTATCCGGTAAAGTCTGCGGTATTGATTCCCCAAGGAATTAAACTGCCCGTTGAAAATGGAAGAATCACGCTTCCTCAGATTGACGGTTATGAGATTGTTTCCTTTGAGCTTGTATGACAGATAGAAATACAAAATTACCGGTCAAAAAGCCTTCTCGCACGGGCCCTGACTGGAAAGGCCTGGCTTGAGGCCTAAATCAGGGGAGGCCCTAGGGAAGGAACAGGCAAAATTCCTTGAGAGAAAGTAAAATTCTGCTTGAACATAATTATCTTTCCAGATATAATTTAGATAACGATATATCTGGAAAGGGCTTGACAAAAATGGATGAAAGGAACATGCTTATAGCAAGCAAGCAAGCAAGCAAGCAAGCAAGCAAGCAAGCAAGCAAGCAAGCAAGC